>CABEDA010000384.1_pt1 | contig 15972 bp, 18 predicted proteins | sample 3422771 | NCBI WGS metagenome assembly CABEDA01 (sample SAMEA5534329, study PRJEB31848) | metagenome | biome: tundra; feature: field; material: soil | place: USA | collected 2013-05 | depth 0.15 m
CCCTTGCGGCGCCGGGCTTCCTGCACTCGACAGACATCCATGAAGAAGCGCAGACGCCTGCGGTCGTCCGACCATTCGGTCCGTTGAGTGTTGATAACAGCGTAGAGCCGCAGACTTAGGGCTCTTTCGAGGGCTTCAAGACCACCACCAGCCTGAATGTTGAATGTGGTCATGATGCGTCGAGCCTCCGCAGAAGCGAAGCGCTTCCAGGAGCGCGCGTCCAGATCAATGGCGATTTCCATGTCGAAACGTTCCTCTGCTGCAAGGAACCAGCAGCCATCGTGGGCGAGCCAGTTCTTGGCGAACATTTCCAGTGCCCGCAATAAATCTTCGCGGCCCATTGCTTCGAACGCATTTTTTGGTTGAGCTGACATAGATCCTTGCCTCAGTTCATATCCTAAATAACCGCACATCATGGACGGCAAAGTATAGCCTCACGTCTCAATTTTTGTGCAGTAGGATTGTCCCCACACGTCGCACAGCGAGCGGGCTGTCCTGTGGTCGCAGGCGCCGGCCCAAATTCTGACTCTACAGGAAATCCTAGCCGACGCCACGTGTGGAAACCGCCGTGCAGCGGGCGAACCTTGGTAATGTCCCAGAATGGTTACTTGGGGAGTGGGGCATCACCGTAGACGCAACCTTGAGCGGCGTAGCGTGACCTAACCGCGCAACAATTCGTGACCCAGTCCGCGATTGAATCTGACCGACCCGAGGTCTAGAATTTATTTAAGGACTATTCCGTGGGAGGTGGTCTATGCCCCACTACGAATACTACTGCCACGCCTGCAAGAAAACATTCTCAAAGGTGCTGACGCTAGCCGAATACGCAAGTGGTGCCAACATGAGAGAGGTGTACAATGCTTCCGGTTTTCGAAGTCAAAAAGGAAATGTCAGCTAGAATAACGTATCTGGGAGTTGCATGTGACCAAATGTAATGCGGTCAGCAAATCGGCTCTGGCACCTGTGTTTTTCCTGCTGGCATTATCTATCGCATCGTACGCGCAGAATCAGGTCCTAGGAGAAGTGCAGTTCGTCAGCAAAACCAAGGTGGAGAAAACGTCGGGCGTATGGATCGACGAGCAATATGTTGGCTACATCGGAGAGCTCAAAGACGACAAGAAAGTTTTACTTCTGCCGGGCGAACATGAGATTTCCGTGCGCCAGTCAGGATACATAGATTTTACTGAAAAGGTGGTTGTGGAGCCGGGGAAGAAGGTTGTTTTGCACGTGACAATGCAGAGAGATTCTCGATCCCAATTTCCCACCGTTACATCTCAACTCAAGCTTCAAGTCATACCGGACAGGGCAGCTGTTTTCGTAGATGACGGTTTTGTGGGAACCGTCCATGAATTTAGTGGGGTTGGACGAGGGATGCTGGTAAGCCCCGGGAAACATCGGGTCAAGATCGCTTTACCCGGATACCAGGTTTTCGAGACCGAGGTCAACCTGTTACCCAAGCAGAAAATTACGATCAAGACCAACTTGGTTCCTGGAAGTATCACTCAGGCGGGTCCTTCGATCAAAAAAGACCAGTAATCAGGCAATCCATTTTCCAATGGAAGTCCCGGCTAACAAAGTTGTTCACAAAAACCGATTCGGCATAAAATAGTAAAACTCTCACATCACATTGGGGGGGCAATGGCATTCGCGCAAAACTGTGGCAGTGAGCAATCGTCTGTGGCACTTCGACCCAGTGACCGCTTGACGCTTGGATTGATTGGGGTGGGAGTGATATTCGCTTCACTAGGTCTGGGCGAAGCCGTGTATCGAGTCGCGTTCCTCGATTTCGATGGAGCAACCGATCGTCTTCCAATCGAGATGTTGTTCGGGCTAGCATTCGCCTGGATGACTACGAAACTGGCTAGAAGGATTTACCAATACCGCATGGAGACCTCCGCGCGAATCAACTTGATTCGGGATCGCAACTACAAGATTCGTCACGCGGTAGAAGCTATCAAACCCGTGCCATATCCGAGCAATCAGCAAGCGATCCGGGTGATTCGTGAGGAAGTGGATCGAATTGAGTGGACGTTGACCGAGATCATACCTCGGTAGGCGCACGCAGTGGTCGCTGGCTGAAGCGCCGCCCGCAGCCGTATTCAATGTGAATCAAGCCAGTTTGGGCACCACGCATCAAGTCTGCCCAAGACACAACAATTGCAGACTCAAGGATTCGCTCGAGACTTTGGTTCTCGTTAGGTTTCATAAGTCCACTCCCCGGACCGGAGACGCGCTCAACCTCTCGCCCATTCTGCGTCGCGCTGGGACGTCCGCCGTGCCTCGGCGCTATCTAAGTAGCAGCTCTGCTGGACATGCCGAGAGTGTGCCGAAACGATGGCATAGGGCACACCCAGAAAATGCCTGGCAACGATTCCCGTCACCTCGAGGCTATTGAAGTGTTGCTGCTTTACCTTCCCTAGAATCCGCTTCAAGGCGTTCTGGATCTTCTTCGCTCCAGGAGCACCAAAGAACATCGCCTTTTCTTCTGCCGCCATGAAGAAGAAGTTCCATCCCGAGGCGCGGCTCTGCCCACTGTTGAATCTCGTGGAGATAACGGCCGCGATGATCTGGTACTGTTGTGGTGCGCAAAAACTCGGTCCCACCGAAAATCTCTTCCATGTAACATTGTTACATCAATTTAAAGAGTTGAGATCCGCTCGTTGGAAATCTATTGATTCTAAATACGTTCGCGCCGCTTGGAGTTTTGACGAGGCACAACGCATTGGTGCTCACCTGTGCGGCGACCGCGCTGCGCTCGTCGGAGATTCTGGCGCTGCGCTGGGCGGACGTGCTGTGGGGTGAAGGAAGGATTAGGGTATCGAAGCGCTGGGCCAAGGGCGAAGACGGAGAAACGAAAACCGATGCATCGGACGGCTACGTCCCGCTGCATCCGGTCCTGGCCGGGCATCTTCGCGCGTGGCAAAGACAGACGCCGCATGCGAAGGCAACCGACTTCGTGTTTCCGTCGATGAGAGCCGAGGGAAGGAAACCGCTCTGCTCCTCCGTATTCGTCGCCGACCATCTGCGACCGGCCGCAAAGAAAGCCGGAGTACACATCGAGAACGGCCAACGGTTCGGGCTTCACAACTTGCGTCACAGCTTAAGCAACTGGCTGGTGAACAAGGCGAAAGTCGAACCTAAGACCGTGCAGGGACTCTTGCGTCACAGCAAGATTCAAACGACCCTCGATCTGTACACGCAGGAAGACAGCGACGAGACACGGGCGGCGCAGGGTGAATTCCTGACGGCCGTGGGGATGAATGTAACGGTGCAGTAGATGTGGGTTGGATTGTGGGTTGGAGTTTCCGGTGTCACGTCCGGTAACTCTTTGAAAAGAATGGCGGGGACGACGAGACTCGAACTCGCGACCTCTGCCGTGACAGTCCAGCCCGGATAGGTTTTACAACGACTTACAAACACGCGGGGACTGCCAAAGTACGCGGAAGTCGTGCAAGACATCGCATTTTGTGGGTTGGGTTGTGGGTTGAGAATTGCCTACGGCGCCGGCCACTCTGCCCTACATTTGCATTATTCTACGTCAGGTGGAAATGGACAGTTTTAGACCGGAAGAGCTTCCGATTTCCCGCGATCCGGGGCTACTCGTTGACCGCGTGGCTGACTTCCCAGAAGCCGACTTCGGGACCAGAACGCTAGGCCGGAACTCTCCTAGCTTGGCTGTCGCATTGAAGTGCTGGACGGGGATCTGCTTTTTTGAATGCGGAGGTAACGCGATGAAATGACTCCAGCCTCGACTCCGCCACTTGCATTGGTCAGACCTGTCGGGAAAACCTACTCAGGTGCTGGGAATGCCGACATGCAACGGAGCAGATTTCTCGTAAGTTGTTGCATTCGCTTAACGGCAGTTGGATTGCAGTTTCTTGGAGTGGCCGTTGCTCCTTGGCGGCAAGGAGGTCACGACTATGGCTGGAGAGAATTGGGTATTTTGGCTGCAAGTGATGAACCTCGCGTTGGTCGCGGTCACACTTTTGGCGGTCCTGGTGGTGACTGGCGCGGTGGCCTGGGAGTTGTTGGCTCGAAGGGTGCGAAAGGCGCGTGAGACCGACAACCTTGATGCGGAAATGTGGGCGATGTTGCATGCGGAGTCGCACACTCTTTCCGTGCCAGGGTTAGGGCTCACAATGGCAGACGGAGGCGACAGAGTCGAGTCTTCGGAGGCAGAGTCCTCAGAAGGGAACCCGCTGCGGAAGTGAGTTATGTCGTGCCCATTTCTGAAGGAAGGTCGAGCGCGATACTGCCATGCTGCGCCGGTGTGGAAGTTGATCCTTGACGGGCCGGGAGCGTCTGATGGCGGCCGCTGTGCCTCACCCGAGTACCGGCAATGCGAACTGGTCGCCCAGCACGCGGCACAAAAGGAGCGTTGCCCGCATCTGGAAGAAGTCCGTGTGCAGTATTGTAGCGCCTCGCCGGTCACGAAGCTGGTGCCCTTCAGCGACTCGCAAGTGTCGAGTTGCACGAGTACTGGCTACCGCTATTGCGATTCCTATTTGTTGCTGGCGCGACCGCACGCGATGACTCCGCCCGCACATCTTCTATACACCCCGAATCATTTCTGGTTGGACGCCGAGGAATCCGGGTTGTGCCATATCGGCATTGACGGGTTTCTCGCCAGTGTGGCTGGGTGCGTGGACGGCGTGACATTCGTCACGTCGCACGGAGCTCATTGTCCCGCTCTGACGCTCACGGTCCATGGGGTCGAATGGCCTATGAGTTTTCCGAATCCGCTGCTAATTCAGAAAGTGAACGGCCGCGTGCGCAGCGATCCCGCAAGACTGACTGCAGACCCTTACGGCGCAGGATGGTTGTTCGAAGGCTGGGAGCTGCCGGGTCGGACGCGCGCCGGCCTCATCTCGGGGCCGCAAGGCGCGGCTTGGCTAGCCGAGGAGCAAGAGCGGCTGGCGCGCGAAATTCACGAGACGCATGCATTGGGCTGTGATGGCGGTTTGCCGGTGAGCGGAGTAGCGCGGTTGTTATCGCGGAAGCACCTGGTGTGTTTGTTCCAGCGTTTCCTTTCCAAGAAAGGCTGGACAGCGGAGGAATGATCAATGGCGCGGAACACTCTTGTCGTCGGACTTGGGTTTGCTGTCGCGCTGTTGGCCGGGCGGGTTGCGTTCCCGCGAGTGCTCCACGTGCAATGACACCAGCCGCTCCAGTTTCGTCACAAGACGCACGCGGAAAAATCTGGGGGTCTCGCAATGCAATGAGTGCCCCGCTCTTCGCGATGACGGGACATTTGCGGGACTGGGCCGCCATGCTCGCGGATACATTTCTAGAAGCTTGATGCCTCGATGTTCACGCCGCAAGTTTAGTGCGAGATTTCGTAGCGCTTGAGCTTGTCATAAAGCGTCGAGCGGTCAATGCCCAAGGCAGCGGACGCTTCTTTGATGTTGCCATGTTTCCGTTCCAGCGCGGCAGTGATGGCGAGGCGTTCCAGTTCATCGAGGGGGACATCGGGCACTTCCCAATTCTGCAGCGACCCTGGATGCAGCTGAAGCCAGGAGAAATCTTGTTCGTCAAGCGTGCTACTACGGCAGGTCACAAGGGCGCGCTCGATTACGTTTTCTAATTCGCGGACATTGCCCGGCCAATCGTAAGTAATGAGCACTTTCAAAGCCGCCGCAGAAATACCACTGATGTCTTTGCCCAATTCGGAAGATATCCGCTGCACGAAGTGTTCTGCTAGCAAGGGAATGTCTTCGCGCCGTTCTCGCAGCGGCGGAATGCGAATCTCAATCACGTTGAGGCGATAGTACAAATCCTCGCGGAACCGTCCCTGGTGGACCTCCTCAGCAAGGTTCTTGTTGGTCGCCGCGATGATCCGTACATCGACTTTTACTTCTTCATTGCCTCCGACTCGGTAGAAGCGGCGTTCCTCCAAAACCCTCAGCAGATCGGCTTGCAGCTTGGCTGAAATGTCGCCGATTTCATCGAGGAAGATCGTGCCGCCGTCCGCCAGTTCAAACTTACCTTTCGTTTGTGCGGCGGCACCGGTGAAGGCACCCTTTTCGTAGCCGAACAACTCACTCTCCAGCAAGGTTTCGGTTAGCGCAGCGCAGCTCACGATGATGAATGGCTTTTCGGCGCGGTTGCCGGAGAAGTGGATGGCTCGCGCCACAAGTTCCTTGCCCGTACCGCTTTCGCCGCGAATCAGTGCTGTGCTGCGATGGCTGGCAATGTCCTGCGTTAAGCCAAGAATCTCTTCCATGCACGGGTTCTTAGTGATGATGTCGCGGTGATGATATCGACGGCTGAGCTTCTTGCGCAGAATCTCGTTCTCACTCTGCAGCTTCTTCAGCTTCAGGATGCGCGCGACCAGCTGGGAGATTTCGTGGGGGTTGCAGGGTTTGACGATGTATTCCTGGGCACCTTCTTTCATGGCTTGAATGGCGGTATCGACTGTGGCATATGCAGTAATGATGATGGCGGACGCTTCCGGGCGCGTGCGGTGAATCTCCATCATGGTTTCAATGCCATCCATGCCGCCAGGCATCTTCAAATCGATGAAGCAGATGGCATAGTCCGTCGACTTGGCGAGTTCCAGCGCTGTCTGCCCGTTGAACGCGGTGTCGACGCGGTATCCATCTTCGCGCAACCACGCCGCCATCGATTCGCACATCACTTCTTCGTCGTCCACGACCAGGACCGGCCAACTCTTCTTCATACTCCTCCGTCTAGCGAAGCACAGCGCCGCACCACTTGCATTCCGCAGCGCACGCAGTACTGTTCTGCTTTAGCATCGACCAACTCGATATGAGTAGCAAGACTCATCGCACACTTCGGTTCCGAACAATGGACAAGTCCGAAGGTGTGCCCCAGCTCGTGCAGTACTTCCTTGGTCGTTCGCTCACGTAACAGGCTTTCATCCGCGGCCAGCCCGTAAAATTCCTGGCGCAGCCGCCAAAGCGAGATCACGGCGACTGGACCATCAAGCTGCGCCTGTCCAAACAGGAAGCTGAGCATCGGGATCGCCAAGTCGACGTCAGTGACCCCAAGAACCCGGGCGGCATCCCGTGGAGCACCGTCAGCCAGCATCTTCATGATCCCTACCGACTGGTATTGCCCTCGCTTTGTGTCATAGGCGGCCTCTGGAATCGACAAAGGCGGCAAGCGCCGAATGGGAAGGGGAAACCAATCGGCGGCTGCCTTTTCGACCCACTCCAATGCCTTTGCCGGTACGCTCCCGATTGCCACCAGATAAAGAGCATTCACACGGCATGCACCTGCACTTCTCCCGGTTCCGTGGCGCTGGTTCGTGTCTTGAGTGGAAGAGTGACAGCGAATGTTGTGCCCTCGTTCCGCTGACTCGTGACCTCGATTTCACCTTCGTGCGCCTTGACGATCCCGTACAACACAGCCAGCCCCAGACCGACTCCCTTACCATTAGCCTTGGTGGTGAAGAAAGGATCGAACACCTTGGGGAGATTCTCCGGAGCGATGCCTTCGCCAGTATCCTGAACGCATAGCTCCACGTTGTCCCCATCGGCGAGCAAGCGCGTGCGGATGGTAAGTTTGCCACCGCCGCGTGACTGCATGGCCTCGGCACCGTTCAGGACAAGGTTCAGAATTACCTGCTGTATTTGCGACGAGTCGCACTCGACCGGTGGAAGACTATCCTGCAATTCCAAAACAATCTCAGCGTTGATCAACTTGAGTTTGTGTTCGGCCAAACCCAGCGTGGTGCGAACGAGCTTGTTCAGATCTGCGGGCGCGCGCTGCGGCTTGAAACGGCGCGCGAATGCCAGCAGGTTCGAGACAATGCGTCCCACACGGGCGGTTTCTGTCGAGATCAGGCCCAGATATTTGCGGAACTCAGCTTCGCGTCCTGGCGGGTACTCTCCATTGGCCATCAGGCGTTCGAGCAGAGTGGAAAGGTTGAGCACCCCAGAAACCGGATTGTTGATCTCGTGAGCCACACTAGCCGCAAGCTGGCCGAGAGATGCAAGACGATCGGACTGGATGAGTTTGCTTTGGGCAGCTTGCAGTTGTTGGGTGCGCTCCGCCACCTTGTTCTCCAGCGTCTGCTGCATTTCGTTCAGTTCAGTGACAGCCAGTTTCAGGCGCTCGCGCATCAGGTTAAACGAGGCCACCAGTTCATCGAGTTCCTGGCTGCGACGTGTGATCTCAATAGGCCGGTCCAGTTCCATGGCGCTCACGGTCTTCGTGCCCTGGATCAGTTCTTGAATTGGACTGGCAACAAAACGACGCGTGAACAGAATGACGAACGCTGCTCCGATGGTCACTATAACGGCGGTAGAAAGGACGGCCTGAAGAGTCATGGCCCTTGTCTGTTTCTGAACGGGATCCAGCTGTAGGGCAACATCCACAACCCCGAGTACCTTGGTGGACTCCTGGTGGGCGTGGCAACTGGCGTTGCTGCACGAAGGCTCGTTGTAAATAGGGGTCACCATATCGATGGTCTTGATCCCATCGGGCGAAGTGACATAACGGACGCGCAAATCTTCAGCTGGTTTTGTTTTGATTGGCCCCTTACCGTGACAACTAATGCAGACTTCGTCGGATAAGCTCGTACGACTCGGTTGCTCCCGCACGTCAGTCGAGAACGCCAGCCGTCCCTCGCGGTTGAACATACGGATCCGATCGACCCCTTGCTTGTCAGCAATCACCCGCATGATCTCGTAAGCGGCCTTGCGGTCGTCATCGAGCATGGCATGCCAGGTTGCGCTGGTAATACTGCGCGAAAGCTGATCCGCACCGAGGATCATGGTCTCGACCAAACGCTTTTTCTGAGTGCGAAAATTGAGGTATCCGCTAACGCAGCTGATCGCAACGATCAGTATGGTCAGCGAGAAAATCAGCTTTGGACCAAGCTTGCGAGGCATTTGGGACCTCAGCACCTAGTTCGTCTTAGGCAACAGGGGGCGGACAAAGAGATCCATAGCGCGCGATCTCCCTCTTCGTAATGATATGCGGGAAAATGCAGCCTTGCAGTGATTCTCACCGCGCCCACGAGTGATCTTGGTCACAGGGAATGCCCGTGTGACTTCAGGCCCTTAGAGTAGCGCCGCTTGCTTCGACGCCGACCGAGATGGCATCGACGAGCGGGAACGACTTCGAGTGTTTCGCGAGCACGGGCGTAAAGTCGCCACTGAAGGCGATGTTTTGATGCAAATAGGCATCATCGCCGACCTAGCCATTGCTCCTAGGCCCCCGCCGGAGTTCCACGTCGATAGTTGGTCTCCTCGGAGACCCGGATGCGGTCCAGAAACGGGCTTGGGGGAGATTACTCCCCGCAAGTCGGCCAGCGGATAGGATTCCTTCAGGAACGCCGTTCACGAGGGCGCATCCGGCTCCAGGCCGATGTGATCGTTAACCGCATTCCGAAAACGCTGCTTGCACCCGAGGTATCGCTCCGTCGTCTGGATGGAGACGTGACCCAGCAGAAACTGAATCTGCTCCAGTTCGCCGCCTGCCTGATGGCACAGTCGTGCACAGGTCCGTCGCAAATCGTGCGGTGCGACGGTTGGCAGGCCGCAGCTTTTCGCGTTTACCTTCACAATTGCCCAGATCACCTTGGGCGTAAAGCCGTGTCCCCAAATTCTGCCTGCTTTGTTGATAGACCGCAGCAACGGACCTGCGTTGATGCCGGCACCAAGGGTCCAGCTGTCGACCGCCTCCTTTACCCATTCCGGAACGGGGATCGTCCGGATGTGGCCACCTTTTCCTCTCAGGTCCGCCATGACCCAATGGCCTTCCCGAAGCTGGAGATCCTCGAACCGTAAGGTCGTCACCTCAGCCCTCCGGAGGCCACAGCCGATGAGAAGCGAGAGCAGAGCACGATTGCGCCGGCTGCGGAGGGTGTCAGCGTTTTCCGTGCCCAGCAACTTCTTGCCTTCCTCTGCGTCAGCCAATTCCCGACACGCACGCCCAGCCGCCGGACACCCTTCACACGCCTAATGCCTGCCGCGAGATCCGGGCTGAGCAGTCCGCAATCGGACGCTTCATACGCCAGCCGGCGTATCGCCGCCAATCTCAGGTTAATCGTCGACGAGGCGTACGGGTGCTGTTCGAGTGCGATTCGGTAGCGTGTGACCACGGTCCTGTTGAAGGCCAGCCTGGGCTCCGAGCAGTACCAGTCGATGAATTCGCGAATGGCATGGTCGTACGAGCGCTTTGAACTCGCCGACGTTAGGCTGTTCAAGACCGCAGATTTCGATTGTTCTAGATCGGGTAGTTTGAGAACCGTTTTCGGGGTGCGTTTACGGCTGCTTTTCGCCATGGCGAGCGGCCTCCATTTGCCGCGCGGCGAAAAGCATGATCCTCTTGCTGCTATTGTGCCCAGCAGCGCGTTTCTCGGTGCCGATCCTGGAAACGCGCTGATCACTTCCGGTTTGCTCGTCGCCCGGAAGGAACAACGGAATTCGCTCGTGTGGACCTTAGCTGGTGGCTATTGGTGACGCTGCAAACCTGGGATAGTTCGTGGAAAGCAATTGTCCGCAAATACCTTGATTGCGCGTCCCTGCTGCGGCTACCTGCTCCGATTGCAGTCTTGGCTGTCGCGGGTGTGTTTACCCCCGTGCTCGCGAAACACTCGAAGTCGTTCTCGCTCGTCGACTGCATCTCGGCTGGCGTTGATCGAATGCAGCGGAACTTTGAGTCGATGTGAAAGCAGGTGGTAGCCTGGCAGAGAAGTGAATTGACGGACGTCACCGCCAAGGTAGTCATTTACGAGGTATTTATCGAGGGCAGACTCGAAGCTACAAAGCACCTAGCCCGCAGCGTGCATGAATCTCTACTTCGAGCCAAAGTACGAGGAATTCCGATCGCAAACGATCTGGAGTCTCTCGAATGCGTTCACATCCGCATTCAAGGAACTGGATCCCGTCCCACAGTTCAAGGCTACAGCCAAGCTGGGCGAGTACCTGGAAGACCGGTTCTCACAATCGTTCTAGTCTGCGGTACGGTGTCGGCCGTCCCTCTTCAATTGGTAGCGTCGCTCGCCTATTGCATACTTTTGGCCTTGGCACGGGAATCATCGGTGGATCCCCGGCCGAGCCAGTCCAGCACCAACCGCGTCCTATTGTTGCCAGCCGCCACCGAGGCTTCTGTAAACGCGAACCAGACCTACAAGCTCATTCAACTGAGCCTGAGCGAGTCCCTGCTCGGCAGCAAAGTAATTGGTTTCATTGGTCAGCACCTCTAGGTAACTGGCGGCTCCGCCTCGATAGCGCACCTCAGAAAGTTGCGCTGCGTCTTGAGCTGAGAACACCAGTTGCTGCTGTTGCTGGCGGAACTCCCGGTCCTTGCGATACTCAACTAGCGCGTCCGAGACCCCACGAAAAGCTTGCTGGATTGTCTGCCGATAGGTCAGCAATGCTTCCTGCCGCCGTGCCTTACTGAACTTGACGCCGGAACGAATCTTTCCGCCGGCAAAAATGGGCTCTGCCAGTGATCCTCCGAAATTCCACATCCCAGCTGGACCGGTGAACAGGTTGGTAAGTGCTGAACTCTGAAATCCCGCGGTTGCGGTCAGGCTGATGTCCGGGAAGTACGCTGCTTTCGCCACTCCAATTTGAGCGTTGGCCGCGATCAATTGTGCTTCCGCCGCGCGAATGTCGGGTCGCCGCTCCAACAGGCTAGAGGGAAGTCCCGCCGGAACGTCCGGCGCATGCGGTTGCTCGGTCAACTTCATTCCCCGCGCGATGGGGCCAGGGTTGTTTCCTAGAAGCGTGCTGAGGAGGTTTTCCTGCTGCTCGATACGCCGCTCGAGATCGGGAATAGTTTCAGCCGCGGTGAACACCAACTGCTCCGCCTGCCGCACATCGAGCATGGATGTAGCCCCACCGTTTGCCAACTTTTGCGTGAGCTGCAACGAGTCCTGGCGCGAAGCCAGCGTGCGCCGCGAGATTTCCAGCTGCAGATCGAGCGCGCGAAGCTGGAAGTAGGCTGTGGCAACATCACTCACCAGTGTGCTGATCACCGCTGGGCGCGCCCATTCTGTTGCCAACAGATTGGCCCGCGCCGCTTCGGTGGCGCGCCGATACTTCCCCCAGAAATCGAGATCCCACCCTAGCGAGAGACCAACTTGGGTTGAGCTCGTATCGTATTGAGGGTAAGGTTTTGTCTGCGCATAGCGGTCATCCAAAACCTGAGCTCCGCCGCCGATGGTTGGCAACTGGCCGGCACGCGTGATGCCCACCTGCGCCTGGGCCTGAAGGATTCGCGTGGCCGCAATGCGAACGTCGTAGTTCTGCTGGAGGGCAGTGCGGATCAAGCCTTGAAGCTGCTGGTCTTGAAACACCTCCCACCATTTTTGGTCTGCGAGCGATTCCGCCGCAGGCTGTGCTTCCGCCGGCGGCGTTGCTCCTCGGTACGTGCCAGGAACGTCTACGCTCGGTCGCTTATAGTTCGGCCCAACGGCGCAGCCCGCAGTCAGGAGCACGACCAACAAAAGAGCGGGTAGCTTTGTCACCTTAATCTCCCTCCGATGGGCTGGGCTGCGGTGCGGCGGCAGGGCTGGGCACTTCGCCTCTCCAGCGCGCCGCCAAACGTTCGACCAAGACGTACAGAGCCGGAATGATGAATATGGCAATCGCGGTAGCGGCCACCATGCCGCCGATTACGGTGGTGCCCATGATCTGGCGGGCCACCGAACCTGCGCCGGTTGCCATCCAGAGCGGCACGCAACCCAGAATGAATGCCATCGAGGTCATGAGGATGGGCCGCAGCCGGCGCGTGGCCCCTTCCAACGCAGCGGCAGCCATGGGCTTTCCTTGTTCGTATTCATGCTTGGCGAATTCCACGATCAGGATTGCGTTCTTGGCCGCCAAGCCGATCAGCATCACCAAACCGATTTGGGAATAGACATCGTTCTCGATTTGCACCATGTAAGCCGGATAGAAAACGCCGAGCACAGTGCGGCGCAGCCACAACACTCCAAAGGCGCCGAATACCGCGACCGGCGTGCTCAGCAACACGCTGAAAGGCAATGACCAGCTTTCATAAAGGGCCGCCAGGATTAGAAACACGAACAACAGCGAGAAGCCGAAGATGGCCGAAGCCGGGAGCCCTTGCCGTGCCTTCTGCTCCTGATAAGACATGCCCATATAATCGAAGCCCATTCCGCTGGGCATCGTCTGCTTGAAGACGTCTTCCAGTGCCGCCGTGGCTTGGTCGGAACTGTAGCCGGGCGCGGCGCTGCCGTTGATCTGCGCCGACCTGTACTCGTTGTAGCGCATGGTAAATTCGGGGCCGTCGCGCGATTCGAACTTCGTCAGCGCGGTCAGCGGCACCATTTCTCCCCGGTTGTTGCGCACGTAGAACTGCCCTACGTTCGCCACATCCGACCGGTAAGGAGCTTCCGCTTCTACGTACACCTGCCAGGTACGGCCGAACTCGTTGAAGTAGTTGACGAACAGACCGCCCATGAAAGCCTGAATGGCTTGATAAACATCGTCGATGGCCACACCTTGCTTCAGCACCTTTTCCCGATCTACCTGCACGAACTTTTGCGGCACGCTCGGAAGAAGCGTGGTGCTGATCATGCCAATTTCTGGACGCTTGCGAGCCGCCGCCATGAACTTGGCTACGTTGCTTGCCAAGAACTGAACGTCCCGTCCCCCACGGTCTTCCAGCACGAACTGAAATCCACCGGAAGTACCGACTCCAGGGATGGCCGGCGGCGAGAAGCTGAAAGCCGTCCCCTGTGGAAGTTTGCTGAGCTGCTGGTTCAAGCGCGCCTTGATTTCCTGATACTGTTCCGCTCGGGTTTCGCGGCTGCTCCAGGGCTTGAAGTTGACGAAATAGAAGGCGTTGTAACCGATCCGGACATAGCTTAGCAAGCTGAAGCCAATGACGCTGGTGTAGTACCGCACGCCCGGCGTGTCGCTCAGGATCTTCTCCACGTCTCGCGATGCTGCTGCCGTCCTCTCCAGCGAAGCCGCATTCGGAAGTTGCATGTTGATGAAGGCATAGCCCTGGTCTTCATCGGGCAGGAAGCTCGATGGCAGGAGGCGGGCAAAGACAAGCCCGGCAAAGGCAAAAGCCGCGAGCGCCACCAGCGCCAACACGCTTTTCCGGATCAGCGCGCCGGACAGCCGCAGATAGAGTTCCCTGCCGCTCCCAAAAACACGATTGAACCAAACAAAGAATTTTGCCAGTAGCCCGCGGCTTTCCTTCTTTGGCCGGAGCAGCAGCGCGGCGAGAGCCGGGCTCAGCGTGAGGGCGTTAAAAACCGAGATGACCACCGAGATCGCGATGGTCAAGGCAAATTGCTGGTAAAGCCGCCCGGTAATGCCTGGGATAAAGACGGTCGGCACGAAGACCGACGAGAGAACCAAGGCGATACCGATGACCGGCCCGGAAAGCTCTTCCATAGCTTTTCGAGCCGCAGCCCTGGGAGCCAACCCCTCCTCGATGTGGTGTTGCACGCCTTCGACCACGATGATGGCATCGTCGACGACCAAGCCGATGGCCAGCACCAGTCCGAACATGGAAAGGGTATTGATGGAGAAGCCAAACAGCGGGAAGAGAATAAAGGTGCCCACCAGCGAGACCGGCACGGCAAGCATCGGGATCAGGGTAGCGCGCCAGTCTTGCAGGAAGAGGTAGACCACAAGGATCACCAGCACAATGGCGATCAAAAGGGTCACAACAATCTCCTTCATGCCTTCGGTCACGGCGAGGGTCGAGTCGAGAGACACGACGTAATCCATGTCTTCGGGGAAGCTCTGCTTCATCTCGGCCATGAGCTTGCGAACGCCAGCGGCGGTTTGGACCGCATTGGAACCGGGCAACTGGTAAACGGCGATGATGGCGGCGGGTTCGCCATTCAATCGGCCGGCAATGCTGTAATCCTGGGCGCCCAGTTCGACCCGGGCGACGTCTTTCACGCGGACGATTCCGCCATCCGGAGATTCGCGGACGACGACGTCTTCAAATTGCTCCGGCGTAGTTAGACGGCCTTGAGCGAGAACGGAATACGTGAATTGCTGGCCCGCGGGGGCGGGTTCGCCGCCCAATTGGCCGGCTGGATTCACCTTGTTCTGCGCCTGGATTGCGTTGACGATATCCGTGACGGTAATGCCCAGTTTCGCCAATTGGTCGGGCTTTACCCACAGCCTCATGGCATACTGCCCCGCACCGAAAATACCCGTCTGGCCGACACCGTACAAGCGTGCTATGGGATCGTTGAGGTTGATGTAGGCATAGTTGGCCAGGTACTTGGCATCGTGAGTGCCGTGCGGCGAGTATACGGCGACCAGCATAAGCGCCGCGGTCGTTGCCTTTCTGATGGTGACCCCATAGTTGTTCACTTCAGCCGGAAGCTGAGTGGCGGCCAGGTTCTCTCGCGACTGGGTGAGAATCAGGTCCATATTGGGATCTGTCTTGAGATCGAAATCGACCAGCATGGTGGTCTGCGAGTTGGCCGTGGCGTTTAACGAATACATGTAGCTCATGTTGTCCACGCCGTTGATCTGCTGCTCGATCGGCGTGGCCACGGCTTGCTCGAGGGTCTGCGCGTCCGCACCCACATACGAGGCCTGCAATCTAATTTCAGGCGGGACGATGTAGGGAAACTGCGCCACGGGCAGGGTCGCGATGGTGACCGCACCCACAATCACCGTAAGGATCGCGATCACCATTGCTACGATCGGACGGTCGATGAAGAACTTCGACATAGCTCAGTGCCCTTCCGTGGGAAGATGTGCGGGGGAAAGCTGTGCGGGGGAAAGTTGTGCGAGCTTGGGAGTAACCGGAGTTCCATCCCTGAGCCGTTGCAGTCCTTCGACGGCAACTTGCTCACCCGGCTTGAGGCCCTCGTCGATCACCCACATCGTCCCGACCGTCACGCCGGGCTTCACGGTGCGGATACTAACCTTGTTATCGCTGCCGACAACCGCCACCTGATAGCTTCCCTGCGACTGCGTAACGGCGCTCTGAGGCAGCAGCAGAGCGTCTTTCTTCATGCTGGTTTCGACACGGACTCTCCCATAC
>CABEDA010000393.1_pt1 | contig 15806 bp, 17 predicted proteins | sample 3422771 | NCBI WGS metagenome assembly CABEDA01 (sample SAMEA5534329, study PRJEB31848) | metagenome | biome: tundra; feature: field; material: soil | place: USA | collected 2013-05 | depth 0.15 m
TTACTTCGTCCGCTTCTTGCCCGCCTTCGCGATCCTGTCGTCAATCGGCTTGCGGGCGGCGAAGCCTTCGTTCGTCCCGTGCCAATGGCCGATCGCTGGCTCGCCCAGCTTCCAGCACAGCAGGAGGATCTCGCCTTCCACCTTGCAGGGGAAATCGAGCAGTCCGATGTCGAGATCTTTCACCTGCACGCCGGTTGCGTCAATTTCGGCTAGGGCGTCCTTGATGCGGCGAATCGCCTTCTCGCGCTCCGCCTTGCGCCGCGCCAGATGCACCACGTTCAGCAGCGTGCCGCCGTTCAGAAAAACACGGTGCGCCGTCTCTTGCAACTCGGCGTCCACGCCTTCTATCAGCTTCTTACCGTTGATTGCCTGCCGCAGCAACGATTCCAGAATCGGCAGGAGCATCTGCGCTTCATCGAGCGTAAAGGTGCGGTCGGACATGTGTTTCTATTCTACCGGAAGCGGCCAGAGAAGAGGTCTCAGGTCTCAGGTCTCAGGTCTTAGGTCTTAGGTCTTAGGTCTGAGGTCCTAGGTGACTGATCTCGACTGGTGCGGATTGCGCCCATTCGGGCTTCCCTGCGAACCGGCCTTTGCATCCAATATTGCAAGTCTTGTGGCGTCGTCCGTTGTTCTAGAATAGTGGTCAATTGGGAATTGTGCGGAGAAATCGACATGGCACTGGCGCGCGCATTGTGCACGATCCTGCTTTCGCTCACCTGGGCCTGCGCTCTTGAGGCTCAGGAAGTTCCCATTCCCCAACTCTCGCCGGGTTCCGAAAGAAGTTCGGAACGCAAGCCTGCGCCGCCGTCCAGTGAACCCGCTCAGCCCGCGCCGCCGCAGACGGTTGTTCTGACCGTCGCGCAAGGCTCGCCCTTGCAGGTCGCCCTGGATCGGGAAGTCCGGGTAAGAAAGGTGGGGCAGCCGGTCCACGGACGCATTGTGGAACCGGTTTATGCATTCGATCGCATTGTCGTGCCCGTTGGTTCTGAGATCATCGGAAAAGTCACGAAGATAGAGACGCTCTCGGGCGGCAAGCGCACACAAGCGGCGCTGAACGCGGATTTTACGCCTCGACGGAAAGTGGAAATCGGCTTCGATGAATTGGTGCTCGGAGACGGCAGACGTTTTCCGCTGCATACCAGTGTCACTCCCGGCTCGGGCCAGGTCATCGAGTTGGTAACGGCGGCCAACGAAAAAGCCAAGAAGAATATCGTGAACGACAAGGCGTCCCAGAAAGTAAATGAGGCGAAGCAACAGGCCCACCAGGAATGGGACAACGCCATGAAGCAACTGAAGACGCCGGGGAAAATCCAGCGTCTGGAACGCTACAGCGAAGCGCAATTACCGGTCCACCGGCAATACATCCCCGCCGGGACCGTGTACTTTGCGGAATTACAAGACCCCCTGAATTTCGGCAGCGAGGTGATGACCGTGCCCATGGCCTCTTCCATGGGCAGCGAGATTCCCGAGGGCAGCGTGGTTCACGCCCGCCTGGTCACACCATTGTCGTCTGCAACTTCCCACCAAGGCCAGGACGTGGAAGCAGTCCTGTCGCAACCTCTGATGGATGGCGACCGCCTGATCCTTCCCCAAGGCAGCCGGCTGAAGGGCACGGTAAAGCAGGCGCAACCGGCACGCCGCATGAAAAGAAATGGACAGCTGCGTATCGCATTCTCGGAGCTGGTTCCGCCGGATGGCATTGAGCAGAAGATCGTATCGACCCTGCAAGGCGTACAAGCCGGCAAAGATGCCAACGTGAAACTGGATTCCGAAGGCGGCGCGGAGGCCACCACACCGAAGTCGCGCTACCTGGCAACAACCCTATCGGTCGGCTTGGCCGCTCTGTCACAGGGCGATGACCCAAGCAATCAGGCTGCCGGTGGTTTGGGGGGATTCAAGGTGGTCGGTATGGTGATGGGTGCGGCCGTGCGCTCGCGCGCTTTCGGCGCCACCATGGGGGCGTACGGAGCTGCGACTTCGATCTACTCCCATTTCATTGCCCGGGGACGCGAAGTGGAATTCCCGAAGAATACCGCCATGCAGATTGGAATCGGAACGCGGGTGCCAACAGCAACGCCACTGGCCCGGCAGGAACCACCGCCCGCAACGCCCTCCGAGTCCGCCGATCTGGTTCACTAGTGTGGCGTGCCGTAAGTTCCTCCGTCCCCGTGATACTTTCAATAAACGGACATGGACGCACCGCCCCCACCGCCTGCCCAATCGACTCCCCGAAATGTTTTCGCCTTCGGCCTGACTTCGCTCCTTAACGACACGGCCAGTGAAATGGCGTACTGGGTCCTGCCCGCCTTTCTGACGTCGCTCGGCGCCGGACCGGCGCAACTTGGGATCATCGAAGGCATCGCTGAGAGTGTGTCATCCTTCGCCAAGCTTTTCTCGGGCTATGTGACCGACCAGGCTGCGCGCCGCAAACCCATTGTGGTTGGCGGCTACTTCGTCGCCAACGCGGTGAAACCCTTGCTGGCGCTGGTTTCTTCGTGGTGGCAGATTCTGGGAATTCGTTTCGCCGATCGCTTCGCGAAGGGCGTGCGCGGGACGGCTCGCGACGTGATGGTGGCGGAGTCGGTCGAGCCATCGAGAATCGGCTCCGCCTACGGCCTGATTCAAGCCATGGACTCCGCCGGCGCCATCGCCGGTCCGCTGCTGGCGCTGGCCGTAATCGGACGCTTCGGTATGCGCGGCGTGTTCGCGTCGGCTGCGGTCCCGGGAGCCCTGTGCGTCATCGTCGCCTCGCTGGGAATCCGCGAAGTACATCGCGCCCTGCCGGTGGAGAGACGGGCGCCCCCGCGAGCCCACGTAGGGACAGCCGCCCTCGGCTGTCCATCCGAGCGCAGCTCGGCAGCCGCCGCGAAGTCCGAGTGGCTTCCAAAATTGCCGCTCGGCTTTTACTACGTGCTGGCCGTGGTGACACTGTTTTCGCTGGGAAATTCCAGTGACATGTTTCTCGTCCTGCGCGCCGGAACAATCGGCATTCCAGCCTCGCGCGCGCCCTTGCTGGGACTGGTCTTCAACCTCATGTTCACGCTGTTTTCGTGGCCCGCCGGCAAGTTTAGCGACCGCTTCTCGCGTTCGGCCATCGCCGCCGCTGGATATTTCGTTTTCGCCATCGTCTATTTTGTGTTCGCACTCGCGCCGTCGCAACTGGCGATCTGGCTGACGATGGCTTTCTACGGACTCTTCTATGCGCTCACCAATCCGGTGCTCAAGGCGCTGGTGATTGAAAGCGTGGCCCGCGATGTCCGTGGGCGAGCGCTGGGAATTTTTTCGTTTCTCACAAGCCTGACGACGCTGCTCTCCAGCATCATCACCGGAGCGCTGTGGAAGATGTATGGGCCTGCGGTGCCATTCTATTTTTCGGCTGGAATCGCTACCGTCTCGGCGTTCGCGTTGCTCGCCCACCGCTCGACGGCGCGAGAGTGAACTGCTGCCTAGCTGCTAACCAGGCAGTTTGTATCGGCGACCATGCGCCAACGGCCTGCGAGGGGGCAAGCGCCGTCCCTACGGAAAACTGGGCGAACCTTTGGGCCGCCGGCGTATCCAGAAATACGCGGCCAGCAGGAACACCAAGCCCGCCGCGCTATCGAGCGCCACATCGCGCCAGGTGCCGGTGCGCGATGGAATGAAGCTCTGGTGCCATTCATCCATGGCAGCGACAAAAACGGTCCCCAGCCACGACAGCAGAGCGGTGCGCCCCAACCGGGTATGATCGTGATCGAGCGTTGCCCGCCAACCACGCAGCATAAGAAGACCCAGCATGCCGTAGCCGACTACGTGCCCAGTCTTGCGCAGGTAATGATGAAAGATGAGGAAGTCGTAGAGATTGATTTGGCCGAATAGGTGCGTCAACAGCCCATACAACATGCCGCCGGTGTTCTGCGCGGAGAAGAAATCGGTGGACTCAAACGCGATGAGACCGACCCAAACGGCGGCCGGCCACCAAGCGCGCAGAAGATTGGGACGGGACGCAGTCAAATCGGTCTCGTCACTCTGCCGCATAGTTCGGAGCTTCGCGCGTGATCATGACGTCGTGCACGTGGCTTTCGCGCAGGCCGGCGGCGCTGATGCGCACGAATCGCGCCTTCTGCTGCAGTTCGGCCACCGTCTGGCACCCGCAATATCCCATGCCCGACTTCAGGCCGCCCACCATCTGGTGCACGATCATCGCCACCGAACCACGATAGGGCACGCGCCCCTCAATTCCTTCCGGCACCAACTTATTCAGACGGTTCGACTCTTCGCCTGTCATTGTCGTCATTGGCATCGCCGTTGACGCGTCTCCATCCGAGTTCTGGAAATAGCGTTCGCTGGAACCCGCAGCCATGGCTCCCAGCGACCCCATGCCGCGATAGGACTTGAAGGTGCGGCCCTGATACAGAATCAATTCGCCCGGGCTTTCATCGGTTCCGGCAAACATCGATCCGATCATCACCGCGGAAGCGCCCGCTGCCAGCGCCTTGCTGATATCGCCGGAATACTTGATCCCACCATCGGCAATCACCGGCACGCCTGAATCGCGCGTGGCTCGCGCTGCCTCCGCAATCGCCGTGATCTGCGGAACCCCCACCCCGGTTACGATGCGCGTGGTGCAGATCGAGCCCGGCCCGATGCCGACTTTCACTCCGTCCACTCCCGCGCGCACCAGGTCGCAGGCGCCATCGAAGGTTGCAACGTTGCCCGCGATCAGTTCCACCTCCGGCAACATCGCTTTCACCTTCTTGACCGCTTCCAGCACCAGGGTGGAATGCCCATGCGCGCTGTCAATGGCCAGCACATCGACTTTCGCCTTCGCCAGTTCTTGCGCGCGCTCCAGGAAATCGCCGGTCGCGCCGATCGCCGCGCTCACCCGCAGCCGTCCCTGTTGGTCCTTGGCGGCGCCGGGATACTTCAGTTTTTTCTGGATGTCCTTGACCGTGATCAGACCCTTCAGGTTGTACTTGTCGTCCACCACCAGCAGCTTTTCCACGCGGTGCTCGTGCAGAATCTCTTCCGCTTGCTCCAGGGTCGTTCCGACCGGCACCGTGATCAGATTCTTCTTGGTCATCACCTTATCGATCGGAATATCAAATCGTGTCTCGAAGCGCAGATCGCGATTGGTCAGAATGCCAACCAGTTTTCCGTCCTTCAACGTGATCGGAACACCGGAAATCTTGTATTTCTTCATGACTTCGAGCGCGTCGGAAACCTTGGCGTCCGGCAACATGGTGACGGGATCGACGATCATGCCGCTCTCCGACCGTTTCACCTTGTCCACTTCATTGGCTTGCTGCTCGATGGTCAGGTTGCGATGAATAATCCCCAGCCCGCCCTGTTGCGCCATGGCAATGGCCATGTGCGACTCGGTCACCGTGTCCATGGCGGCGCTGATGATGGGAATATTCAGCGGAATGTTGCGCGAGAGGTGGGTCTGCGTGTTGGTGTTGGCAGGCACGACTGTGGAGCGAGCCGGCAGCAGCAACACGTCGTCGAATGTGAGGGCTTCGGGGACCGGAAAATGGATCATAGGAGTTTGGATTAAATTTCTATTGTAGGGAGCGGGGCAAGATCAGGCAAATGGGTCGCAAGACACGAGCCTGGCGGCTCTTCCGCATGTGGCGCAGTCATTGTCAACAGACCCGAAACGCGTTACATTCTACTTTCCTTCTCCTACTTGCTTGCCCCGGAGGTCTCATGTCTTGCTCTAAAACTCGAATCATCCCGATGTTGTTACTAGCTGTAATCATGGCCGTTCCGGCAATCGTTCGTACACAGGAATCCAACTCTGCAGTTCCATCTTTCACCATTCGAGCGAATACACGGCTGGTGTTGGTTGACGTCGTCGTCAGGGACAAGAAAGGCGAGCCGGTCACGGGCCTGAAAGCGGAAGACTTTACCGTGGAGGAAAACGGGAAGAAGCAGAAAATTTCCGTGTTTGTTCCACCCGGCATCGCTAGCCATACCGCCGCGGCGCCCACGCCAGCGGGTATCTTTTCCAATCATCCCGAGGATGTGAGTCCCGCCGGGATTCCGATGGTGCTGCTTCTAGACGCGGCAAACTCCGCTTTCAAAGATCAGGCCTACGCGCGTTCGCAGATGTTGAAGTATGTGCTGGAGCAGGGACAGCCTGGCCGTCCGATGGCGGTGGTCACGTTGACAGATAGGTTGCGCGTGCTGCAACAGTTCACCAGCGACCCGCAAGTGCTCCTCACCGCCATCAAGAATTTCAAACCTGAGGAACAGCTTCTGCGGCCGGGAGCAGCAACGCCGGAATCCCACGCCGCGTTCGGATCCCCAGGAACAGCAGGGGGAAATGCGATGGCTGCTGGCATCGCGATGGCCAGCCAGGCTGTCCAGGATTTTGCTGATATCCAGGTCACGTTTGACCTCGAACGCCGCACCTTGATTACGATTGATGCCATGCGGGCGCTCTCCCGAATGCTCGGTGGTCTGCCGGGCCGCAAGAATGTGGTGTGGCTCACTGCGAATCTGCCGTTCGACCTGATTCCGGAGGATCGGGTGGTGAGCGACGCGGAACTCATGGAAGCTCTCCCCAACGTCAAGCAAAAATCTCTGGGGACGATCGCGACGGGCTCACTTGCCGCCCAGCAACGGGCAATGCATGGCCAGGAAATCCGCGAAGCGGAATCGCGGCTAGCGAGCGCCAGCGTCGCAATCTACCCGATTGATCTGCTCGGCTTGGTGAGCGGGATGGAGAGTTCCGCGGCTAAGGTAGACTTGATTTCCGACACCGCCCTCAGCGACCGAGCCGCGGCTAGAATGTCCGGGTTGACGAACAGTCACGGTACGATGGAAGAAGTGGCCGCACAGACCGGCGGCAAAGCCTACTTCAATCAGAACGAAATCAAGGAGGGCGTCGCTCTCGCTGCGTCCGACGAAAAGGCTTCCTACTCCCTGGGCTACTATCCCGAAAATAAGAAATGGGACGGGAAGTTGCGCAATATCAAAGTGAAAGTGGCGCAAGGCGATGCTCAACTTCGCTACCGTAAGGGGTACTTTGCGATTGAGCCTGGCCCGGCAAAAGACCACAACTATGAGCAGGACGTGGCCGCTGCTCTTGAGGTCGATGCTCCCGCCACACAAGTCTCGTTCATGGCGCAGGCAAAACCGACCGACCCAGGGAAAATGCGGGTCGTCTTCCTGGTGGATGCCCACACCCTGACGGCGGAAGACTCGGGTGGCAACAAAAAGATGAGTGTGAACCTCTACGCCACCGTCTGGGGGTCGGGCGACAAGAGTCTGGCCGCCCAGAGCGTCAAGGTGGACAAATCCTTCGACGCTGCCACCTATCAACAAATCCTCGATCACGGCATGATGGTGCCGATCGACATGACGATCCCTGCAGGGGGTAAAGAATTTCGTCTCGCAGTGCTCGATAACAAGACTGGCTTCATCGGAACCGTGAGCGGGCCATTAGGACAGTAGTTCGGCACATGAAGCCAACAGCAAAGGGCATCCGGAAACGGATGCCCTTTGTGTTTTCTGAAAAAGGTTCCGGCCAAGCCTGAAACAAGAGTCGACTACTCCTTCTTGTCTCCGCCTTCAGTCTTGCCCTCAGCCTCATTCGCGGCGATGTCCTTCTGCGCCTGCGCTTCGGCATCGGCGTTTTCCATCGCCTTGCGGTTTTCCTCAGCACGTTTGGCGCGGATTTCTGCGCGCTTCTGGCGCTTTTCGTCGATCACCTGCTCGCTGCCCAGCAGTTCGATGAACGCCTTCTCGGCGCCATCCCCTTTCCGCCAAGCGGTGCGAACGATCCGCGTATAGCCGCCTTTGCGGTCTCCGAAGCGCGGAGCCACCGTATCGAAAAGTTTGGTGACCGCTTCTCCGGTCATCAAATACGACGCTGCCTGACGACGCGCCGCCAGATCGCCCTTTTTCCCGAGGGTGATCATCTTCTCGACCGACGGACGCACCGCTTTCGCCTTGATCACGGTCGTCTCGATCCGTTCTTCCATGATGATCGACGTGACCATGTTGCGCAGCATGGCACGGCGGTGCGAAGTGGTCCGTCCTAATTTGTAGCCTGCAACTTTGTGACGCATGTCTAAACCCCAGTTGTCAGTTGCCAGTGGCCAGTGGCCAGTGGGTTGTCAGTCAGCAGCCAGTCGCTCGATGGTCAGGGTTTTACTGGCAACTGACCACTGGCAACTGGCAACTGCTTTTCTACAGATCGTTGTCGCCGTATGCCGAAGCGGGCAGCACCTGGTTCGAAGTCGGACCGGGGACAGCGTTTCCGTGCTCGTCGATCTTCATGCCCAGGCTCAAGCCCATCGAGGATAGGATCTCCTTGATTTCGTTCAGCGACTTGCGGCCAAAATTCTTCGTCTTCAGCATCTCGGCTTCGGTCTTCTGCACCAACTCGCCGATCGACTGAATGTTGGCGTTCTTCAGGCAGTTATAGCTGCGCACCGAGAGTTCGAGTTCCTCGACCGAACGGTTCAGGTTCTCGTTCTTGATCTCCGGCCGGTGCTCTTCGCCCGCCGACGCGGTTTCAATCTCTTCTTCGAAGTTGATGAAGATATTCATGTGATCTTTAATCAACTTCGCGGAAAGTCCCAGCGCATCGCCCGGAGTGATCGAACCGTTCGTCCAGACTTCCACCGTCAGCTTGTCGTAATCGGTGATCTGTCCCAAACGCGCCGCTTCGACCGTGTAGTTGCACTTGCGCACCGGCGTGTGCACGGAATCGATGGGGATGAACCCGATGCCGAGATCGTCCTCGAAATTCTTGTCGGCGGAAACGTAACCGCGGCCGCGCTTCAGGCGCATCTCCATATCGAGCTTGCCGCCCTCGCTCACCGTCGCGATATAAATTTCCTTATCCAGCACTTCCACATCGCCGTCGGCTTCGATCATGCCGCTGGTCACCACTCCCGGCTGATCGGCGCGGAGGTAAATCGCCTTCGGACCGTCTCCCGCAAGCTTGAACGGCACCTGCTTCATGTTGAGGATGATGTCGGTCGCATCCTCAACCACGCCCGGGATCGACTGGAACTCGTGCAGCACGCCTTCGATCTTCACCGCGGTAACGGCCGCGCCTTCGATCGAACTCAGCATCACGCGCCGCAGCGCGTTGCCGATGGTGGTGCCAAATCCGCGCTCAAACGGCTGCGCCCAGAACATCCCGTATTTGTCGGTGAGCGAAGTGGTGTCGCTCGCCAGTCGTTTCGGTTTTTGAAAACCTCTCCAAAGCATTCTGTGTTTCTCCTCTCGGCCATGTGGCTCCGCAGCGGCTCTCCGAACCGGCCCGGGTTCGGATCAAGCGCCGCAGCGGGCTGATCTGGCGCGAATAGTAGGCCAACAATCAGTCGCTGGTCGTTAGTCGCTGGTCGCTCGCGGGCCGTTGGTTGCCAACGACTATCGACCAACGACCAACGACTTCTAACTATTACTTGCTGTACAACTCCACAATCAACTGCTCGTTCACCGGCAACTGGATATCTTCGCGTTTCGGCAGCGCAATCACGCGCCCCTTGTAGTTCTCGCGATCGATCTCCAACCACACCGGGGCCGGCTGATGACTGGCAAAATCCCTTGCGATTTCCAGAATCGGAACCTTGCGGCTGCTCTCGCGGATCGCAATCTCTTCTCCCACGCTGACCTCGTACGAAGGGATGTTCACTTTCTTCCCATCCACCTGCACGTGTCCGTGACGCACCAACTGGCGCGCCTGGCGGCGGGAGATGCCAAAGCCCAGCCGGAAGACCACGTTGTCCAACCGCCGCTCGAGTTGCTCCAGCAGTTTCGCACCCGTGACACCCTTGAACAGGACCGCCTTCTCGAAGTAATTCCGGAACTGGCCTTCCTGGGTGAAGTAGATGCGTTTGGCTTTCTGTTTTTCGCGCAACTGCAGACCGTAGCCTACAACCTTGGTCTTCCGGTCTTTCCCGTGTTGTCCGGGAGCGAAGTTGCGTTTCTCAATGGGACATTTGTCGCTGAAGCACTTGGTGCCTTTCAGGAAGAGCTTGATCCCTTCCCGGCGGCAAAGACGACACACTGCATCGGTGTAACGTGCCATTTTTCTCCTTTTCGAAATCGGTTTACGGGGTGGCGACCCTTTCGTCCCGATTGAAAAAATCAGCTTTCAGCCATCAGCCATCAGTAAAACCTGCATACTATCGAACTAAAGGTTTCACTGATAGCTGAAAGCTGAGAGCTGACAACTACCCTTACACTCTGCGCCGTTTCGGCGGACGGCAACCGTTATGCGGAATCGGCGTTGTGTCTTTAATGGACCGCACTTCGATTCCCGCCGACGCCAGCGCGCGCACCGCCGATTCGCGCCCCGATCCCGGACCGCTTACCCGCACATCCACCGAACGCACGCCGTGGTCGCGCGCCAGGCTGGCGGCGGTCGACGCGGCCTGCTGCGCTGCAAACGGAGTTCCTTTACGCGACCCACGAAAGCCCAGCGAGCCCGAACTCTTCCACGCCAGCACGTTGCCGGTCATGTCCGAAATGGTCACGATGGTGTTGTTGAACGAGGCCTGCACGTGCACCAGTCCATGCGGAACGTGTTTGCGCTCTTTCTTTTTGAACGTCTTCTTCTTGCCTTTTTTCTCGGGCGCCGCGGCGCCGCCTGCTGCTGCTGCTGGTTTTGCCATTTTTCGAGTTCTCAGTTCTCAGTTCTCAGTTCTCAGTAAAACCGTTCTCAGTCTTAACTGAGAACTGATCACTGACAACTGATAACCGGGTCTTATGCTTTTGCCGTCTTCTTCTTCTGCGCGACCGTGCCTTTGCGCGGGCCTTTGCGGGTACGCGCGTTGGTGTGCGTGCGCTGTCCGCGAACCGGCAGGTTCCGGCGATGGCGGAACCCGCGATACGACCCGATTTCGATGAGGCGCTTGATGTTCATCGAAACGTCTTTGCGCAGATCGCCTTCCACCGAGCCTTCCGCCTCGATCACCTGGCGGATGCGGTTGACCTCGTCTTCCGCAAGGTCGGAAACCTTCTTCATCGGGTCCACTTTCGCTGCGTCCAGAATGCGCGCCGCGCGCGATGTGCCGATGCCGTAGATGTAAGTGAGCGCGATATTCGCGTGCTTGTTGCGCGGAAGATCGACGCCTGCAATACGTGCCATGATCCCTCTCTTGTTAGCTGTCAGCTGTCAGCCATCAGCTCTCAGTAACTGCAACCCCTTTTACTTAGCCCTGACGCTGCTTGTGTTTCGAGTTCTCGCAGATCACCCGCACTACTCCCTTGCGGTGGATGACCTTGCACTTGTCGCAAATCTTCTTAACCGATGCTCTTACTTTCATAAATCAGTTCTCAGTTCTCAGTTGTCAGTTCTCAGTAACTGCAACTGCGAAATCGTTACCTACTGTAGCGCCGGCGTCCTCGCCGGCTGTCCGTCGGGCGTCTCGCGCGCCGCAACGGTCTCGCTCGGGATGACGCTCGCTGGCTGCCGCCCGCAAAGCCACGTCACTTATAGCGATACACAATCCGTCCGCGATTCAGATCGTAGGGAGAAAGTTCGACCGCGACCTTGTCTCCCGGCAATATTCGTATGAAGTTCTTCCGCATCTTGCCGGAAACATGCGCCAGTACCTGGTGTTTGTTTTCAAGCTCCACCTTGAACATGGCATTGGGCAGAGGCTCGACGACCACCGCCATCACTTCAATCGCGTCTTCTTTGCTCATCGACTCCTTAGAATCAGTTCTCAGCTGCCAGTTCTCAGTTCTCAGTTAAAACATTCGGCTCTCACTGAGAACTGAGAACCGAGGACTGAGAACTACTGGGTCAAAATCACCGGCCCTTTTCGCGTTACCGCCACGCAATGCTCAAAGTGCGCGCTGTAACTGCCGTCGAGCGTTACGGCCGTCCACTTGTCGCTCAAAACTTTGGTCTCGGGACCTCCCGAGTTCACCATCGGCTCAATCGCCAGGACCATGCCCTCGGTCAACTCCGCGCCCTGGCCCTTCCTGCCGAAGTTCGGAATCTGCGGCGCTTCATGCAGCTTCGTCCCGATGCCATGCCCAACAAATTCCCGCACCACGCTGAACCCGTTCGCTTCCACCAGCTTCTGGATCGCCGACCCCACGTGTCCCACCGTGTTGCCGATCTTCACCTGCTCGATGCCCTTGTAGAGCGAGGCCTCGGTTACCTCGAGCAACTTTTTCAATTCCGCGGCCAGCGAATCACCGACCGGCACCGTGATGGCCGCGTCTCCGTAATACCCGTCGAATACCACACCGCAGTCGATGGAAACGATGTCTCCCGTTTTCAGCGCCCGCTTTTCCGACGGGATCCCGTGCACGATCTCTTCATTGATCGACGTGCACAGCACGCACGGATAACCGTAATATCCCTTAAACGCCGGTACCGCGCCGAATTCCGCGATCATCTTCTCCGCGGCCTTCTCCAGGTCCATCGTCGTAACGCCGGCCGCCACTATGCCCTTCAAGTGGTTGAGAACCTGGCGGACCATCTGGCCGCTCCGCCTCATCTTTTCGATCTCTTCCGGCGACTTGCGGATGATCCGGTCCTCTCCAAAACTCATAACTAACTCTGCGTCGTGGTTCCGCTGCGGGTATCCACCCTGCCGTGACTGTCGTTGCCGTGGCTGTCTATCACGCCGAAAATCTGCGCCGTAACCTCTTCCACCGGCCGATCCGCGTTGATCGCCACCAACCGCCGCTGCGCCCGGTAGTAGTCCGTAACCAGCCGGGTCTGCGTCTCGTAGGCAGCCAATCGCCCGGAAATGACTTCCTCGCGATCGTCGTTGCGGATCACCAGCTTGGATCCATCCACATCACACAACTCGTCAACGAGAGGTGGCTGAAAGTGGATGTTATAGAGCCGTCCACAGGCGGGACACGAACGCCGACCGGTAAGCCGCAGTAGTAATTGAGTATAATCCACGAGCAACTGGATCACAACCGGTGGACAATTCTGCGGATATTCCGATCCCTTGTCCGATCTCTTTTCCGATCCCTTGTCAAAGACCTCTTTTTCCAGGAAAGCATCCAGCCATCCTGCCTGGGCGGCTGTCCTCGGAAAGCCGTCCAGCACAAATCCGCGTTGACAATCGGCTTCCCGCAGCCGGTTGGCCACGATGCCGTACATCAACTCGTCCGGAACCAACTCGCCTCGCGCCATGATCGACTTGGCTTCAAGGCCAAGCTCGGTGCCACGCGCTACATGGTCGCGTAAAAGATCGCCCGTCGATATCTGCGGGACGCCGTAACGGTCGACAATCCGTTTGGACTGGGTGCCCTTCCCGGCCCCGGGAGGCCCTAGAAGAATCACGGGTCCAATGTTTCGCGCGGTGTCATTGGCCGTCGAAATGGCCGTCTCGTTGGCCATCGAAATGGCCCCTTTTACTCGTATTTCCCGCCGCGGAAATATCGCCCAGCTCCGCGCTCAAAAAACCAGTTCTCAGTTCCCAGTTCTCAGTTCTCAGAAAAACCCAAGGTTCGCAGCTCTTACTGAGAACTGAGAACCGAGAACTTCTTCTACCAAGTCCGGCGTCCGCGAATCCGTCCGCTCTTCGGCGTGAATCCGTCGTAATGCCGCATGATCAGCTGCGCCTCAATCTGCGTGACCGTATCCATGGCGACCCCGACCACGATCAGCAGTGACGTTCCGCCGAAATAAAAATTCACTCCCAGGCCGTTCGTGATCCAGGTCGGCAGGTTTTCGAAGACTCGTCCCAGCAGCGGAAGATGGTTGAGCTTGATGCCCGCAATCATCCACTCCGGAATCAGCGAAATCGAGATCAGGTAGAGCGCACCCACCAGCGTGATCCGCGTCAGCACATCGTTGATGAAGTCCGAAGTCCGCTTCCCGGGCCGGATGCCGGGGATAAAACCTCCCCACTTCCGCATGTTGTCCGCAACCTCGTTCGGATTGAACACGATCGAGATATAGAAGTAGGCAAAGAAAACGATGCCTGTGCAATAGAGCAAGGTGTACAGTGGCTCGCCCCAGCGCATCGCGTCCAGAAGCGGGCCGACCACCTTGTTATTATGGAACGCCGCACCCAGCATCTGCGGCAGAGCCAGAATCGAAGACGCGAAAATTACCGGCATGACGCCGCCGGCATTCACGCGCAGCGGCAGGTGCGTGGATTGCCCACCCATCACCTTCCGTCCGACCACGCGCTTGGCATACTGCACCGGAATCCGCCGCTCGCTGCGTTCGACAAATACGATGAACGCCACCACCGCGATCATCAGCACCAACAGCAGAATCAGGGCTGGCGCCGTAAACACTCCCCAGGCGGAAGTCTGCGCCTTCTGGTATAGATCGATCACGCCCCGCGGCAGACCGACCACGATGCCGGCGAAAATCAGCAGCGACATGCCGTTGCCGATGCCGCGCTCGGTGATCTGCTCGCCCAGCCACATAATGAACGCGCTGCCTGTGGTCAGCGTCAACATGGTCATGAGGATGAAGGCGGGCCCGGGAGTGTTGACGAAATCGCCCGCCTTCTCCAGGCTGAGGGCAATGCCGAACGACTGCACCGCGCTCAAAATCACCGTGAGATAGCGCGTCCACTGCGTGATCTTCTTCCGGCCCAGTTCGCCTTCTTTTTGCAGCTTGGCCAACGGCTCATACACCACCGTCAGCAATTGCAGAATGATCGACGCCGTAATGTACGGCATGATGCCGAGCGCGAAAATCGTGAGCCGCCGCAAGTTGCCGCCGCTGAACAGGTCCACAAAGCCCAGCATCGAGCCCTTGTTCTGCTCGAAGAACGCCGCCAGCCGGTCGCCGTTGATCCCCGGCGTCGGGATGTGGCCGCCGATGCGATACACCGCCAGCATGCCGAGCGTGAACAGCACGCGCTTTCGCAGGTCGGGAATCCGGAAGATGTTCGCCAGCTTTTCCAGCATTACTGCAAGACCTCGAACTTGCCGCCCGCCTTGGTGATCTTTTCCTGCGCCGTCTTCGAGAACTTGTGGGCGTGAACCGTAATCGCCACCGTCAGTTCGCCGGTGCCCAGGATCTTGACCGGCGACTTGCCATTGACCACGCCCGCCTTCTTCAGCGATTCGGGAGTGATTTCGGTTTCGCCGAGCGAGGCCAGACGGTCGACATTCACGACATCGTATTCCTCGCGGAAAATGTTGGTGAAGCCGCGCTTCGGCACGCGCCGGTGCAGCGGCATCTGTCCGCCCTCAAACCCGCGGATCAGCCGCGCACCCGATCGTGACCACTGCCCCTTGTGACCGCGCGTGGAAGTCTTACCCATGCCAGACCCCATGCCGCGTCCGACTCGCTTCTTCTTTTCCGTTGACTTCCTCGGTGCCCGTATCGTCGATAAATTCATGACTTTCTCTCTGTAGAGACGAGGCTTGCCTCGTCTCATCTCGCCCCGGAGACGCGGCAAGCCGCGTCTCTACAACTTACTTTACGATCTCCACCAGATGCGGAATCTTCTTCACCATGCCGCGGATCGCATCCGTGTCCGGACGCTGAATCACCTGATTCAGCCGGGTGAACCCGAGCCCCTTCACAACCTTCCGATGTTTTACGGGAGTGCAGATCATCGACCGCACCCACTTCAACTGGATCATGCCGCTTGCCACCGTTTTCGATGTCTTGGTTGTCATTTCACTTCCCCGTCTAAACATTTGCAATTGGCAATTTGTAAATTGTAATTTTCAACATCCTGGCTCTTAAATTACAAATCACCAATTACAAATTGTTCCTACAGCTCCTCCACCGACTTGCCGCGCAGTTCCGCGACGTGTTCCCGGCTCTTGAGCTTCTTCAGCGCCTCGAATGTCGCCTTGATCACGTTATGCGGATTGTTCGTGCCAATCGATTTCGTCAGCACATTCTGCAC
>CABEDA010000398.1_pt1 | contig 15550 bp, 14 predicted proteins | sample 3422771 | NCBI WGS metagenome assembly CABEDA01 (sample SAMEA5534329, study PRJEB31848) | metagenome | biome: tundra; feature: field; material: soil | place: USA | collected 2013-05 | depth 0.15 m
TTGCTGTCGTAGAACATTCCCCATCCCAGACGGATGCTGGACTTGCCCGGCCCGCCGGAGACTTTGGCCAACCAACCCTCGGACCGGCTCGGCGACCAGGCCAGGCCCAACCGCGGGGCGAAAGCTCGCAGGTAGTTGTTGGTGAGTCCCGCCGGCACTCCCGAATCTCCTGGAAAAACCATGCCCAGCGGGAATACGGAGCGGCCGGGTCCTTGCGGGGAACAGTCGCTGCTGCCGACCAAGCCCAGCAGCGGGTCCGACGAACTCAGGACGCAAGGATAGATTGCGGTGGCTTGGCCGGGACGGAAAGCCTGAATGCGGTGCCCGGCGTCGGCCTGAGGTGTGTTCCACTCCCAGCGCAGTCCGTAATTGAGGGTAAGGTTGGGCCTCAGTTTCCAGGCGTCTTGGGCAAACAGGTCAAACTGCACGGTGCGGACGTCCACCCCGTTTGCCGAACCTTGCGTATAGGAGTCTGGGAGACCGAGGAGATAGTTGGGTATGAGACTGCTGAACCCGACGTCGTTGGGACCGCCTCCATCGAAAAAGAATCCCCCACTGACGTTATAAAAGTACAGCTGATTCAGGCGCTGGTTGCGGATATCGACGCCGAACTTCAACGTATGCCGACCCAATATCCGGCTATAGGTGTCCAAGGCTTGATAAACGTTTCCTGTTTGGGAGAAGTTTCCCGCTTGGTTGTTGCCAAAAGCAAAGCCACCCGCCAGAGAGACAAAGGGAACGCCCTCGTACCCGGCGCCGTACCCGGGTGTGATTCCAAGGCCGGGGTTTGCCGGATCGGCAAAACACTGGTTGGTGGGGACGACCACGCATGAATCCCGCACCAGATTGGTGCGCGCCGGAGAGAGCAACTTGCCCTGCCCGTTCCGGTAATAGACAAACCGGGCCTCGTTAATGGCCTTCGCCGTGATCGTCCAAACATGAGACAGATTCAGTTGCTGAAAGCGGGCCCTGGTTTCGTTGCCAAATCCCGGCAGGTTGGCCCCGCTCGCCAGGAAACGCGAGAAGGGCTCGAGGTCCGACCCGTCCGCACCGTAATAATAGAAACTGAGTTGCTGCTGACTGGTGAGGTTGTCGTCCAGGCGGAAGGTCACCTGGTCCTGCCGGACGTTTGCGTTGGGAGAAGAGCGGAACGTATCGGTTCCGGCAATCGCCAGGGGCACAAACTGGTTCAGTAAATCGGCGGCAGTGGGATCAAAGCACTCCGGCGGAACTAGGTTGCCGGGGAAAATGGCCGCATACGGCGAACCGGCCGTGATCGGGGCTCCGCCATGGACCTGAACGGCCGCGGCACATCCGGAACGGTTGACTAGCGCTTGCGCGACGGGGGCACTGTTGAGCACCCCGGAAAATGCCGGGCCGGCGGAAAAATCGCCGCCGCGCTCTTCGGGCGTGGGCACGATCACGGGATCGGACGTGATTCCCTGCCGCACTCGCCGACCTTCATAGGAAGAGTAAAAGAAAGTCTTATCCCGCCGGATGGGGCCGCCAAAGGTACCGCCAAACTCGTTTTGCTTGAAATCCGGGGTCGCCGGATCGAAATAGCCTTTCGCGTTCAGTACATTGTTCCGGAGAAACTCATAGGCGCTGCCGTGAAACGCGCCGGTTCCCGACTTGGTGATCACATTCAGCACCGACCCGGAGTTGCGGCCCAAGGCGGCGTCGTAGTTATGAGAGATCACGCGAAACTCGCTGATCGAGTCCGGCGAGGGCTCAAGGGAAGGAGAATTCACCATCTGGTCGCCGGCGGCGCCGCCATTGACACTGGAATTGTTTGAGCGCGAACGGCCGCCGTTGACCGAAACCACTCCCGGCTGGTCATTGCCGAAGAAGAGGTCCGCACCCAGCGTGCCTTGCACGCCCGGCTGCAACTGCAGGAGGTCAAAGGTGTCGCGGGATTTGAGGGGAAGCTCGGTGACATAGAGGTCGTCCATCACCACGCCCAGTTGAGCGTTCCCCGCTTCGATCATGCTCGCCTTCCCCATGTGCAGAGAACCAGCTGAGCCTTGTCCCTGGGAAAGGACGACAGCAAGGTTCACAACCCGCCCAATGCTGGCACGAACTGCGCCCGCTTCAAACACCATGAAACCGGCGGCTTTTACCTGCAGGCGATAGGTGCCGATCGGTAAGGAAGCGAACTGAAACTCGCCGGCCTCGTCGGTGGTTGCGGCGCGCATAAGCGAGGTATCCTGGGCGGTGATCACGACAAATGCGCTCACCACCGGCTGGTGGGAGACGTCGGTAACTTTGCCCCGTACTTCGGCGGTGCTTTGTCCCCACAAAGGGAAAGTCCCAAGCAACACAAAGATCAGCAGAGCGGCCGTCACGCTCCAGTCGAAGCGTCTCATTTTCTCGGACCTTTCTGTACCTTATGGATAAAAGTAACGGTCACTCGCGCGCCACGGAAGGTCACGAAGGTAGGACTTGATAACACTGGGTGCCAAAGCGGGAATCACGTTGCTTCTCGAACCGATCTGGTCCTGTTCCCAACCCCAGCTCGATTCTGGACGAGTCCTCGCCCTCCCGAAGCTGGGAACTCCGGCCCCGAAGGCGCTTGCGTCTTCGACAACGGGCGACTCGTCGGCCTTGTCGGATACCTGCCGCTACCTGCTTTGCCGCTGGTGTGGTAAAAGCTAATACTTGACGATCTACACCATCGTCTTCCTTTTTTTCGCTGGGCTGCTCGGCGGCGCGCTGAACGCCGTCGCGGGCGGAGGCAGCTTTATTGCCTTTCCGGCGCTGTTGTTCAGCGGAGTCGCTCCCATTGCGGCCAACGCCACCAATACGGTTGGGCTTTGGGTGGGCGTGACGGCCAGCGGCGGCGCTTATCGCAAGCACCTCGACATTTCGCGGCGCGTCATGGTTCCGCTCGCCGTGACCAGCGTGATTGGAGGAGTCGCCGGGGCCTTCCTTTTGCTGCACACGCCGGCACAGACCTTTCTGCGCGTTCTGCCCTGGCTGATGCTGGGAGCGACGCTGTTGTTTATATTCGGCAACCGCCTGGGGCGCGGCTCCGGAAACTCGATCGCCCGCAATGCTTCTACCAAGGCCGTGGTCGTCGCGTCACTGTTGGAGCTGGTTTTCGCGGTTTACGGAGGCTATTTCGGCGGTGGAGTTGGCATTCTGAATCTCGCCATGCTGGCCGTGCTCGGCATGACCGACATTCACGCCATGAACGCCTTGAAGGTCGTGCTCGGCGGGATCATCAACGGCATCGCGGTCATTACCTTTATTCTGGCCGGAGCGGTGGTCTGGAAGCAGGGCAGTGTCGTCATTGTGGGCGCGGTCTTCGGCGGATACTTCGGAGCCCACTACGCGCAGAAGCTTCCGGGAGTGTGGATTCGCAGGTTCGTTATCGCGGTGGGCACGTCCATGACCGCGTATTTCTTCTGGAAGGGCTATCACTAATTTCCCGTGGAGACGCGGCTTGCCGCGTCTCCTGCCCCGCGCCCAAAGGATACGGGGCAAGCCGCGTCTCTACGGGAATGGGGCTAACGCCGAAGTTGACTTTCGTAACCTGCCCTGCGGCTGCCGCCCGATGCCATACTAGGCGGAGAATGTCCTCCACCGTCACCACGCAGAAGGGACCACGGGGCTCGCGCGTCAAGCTCGGCGGCTCCATTCTTGCCATGGTGCTGCTCGAAAACGGGCGTCAGATCCGCGGCCGCATGAATCAGCTCTCGGTCAACGGCGGGCTGCTTTCGCTCGAACGGCCGCTGGACGAAGGCATCGAGGTGACCGTTGTGTTCCACCTTGGCTTCAGCCTCCGGTGCCGCGCGCGCATGTTGTTTCCCATGTGGGCCACCCAGGGATGTATGCAGCCGTTTCGCTTTTTGGAATTGTCCGACGCCAACCGGGCGGGCCTGAAACGGGAATTGGAAACCCTGGTCCGAGGCGGCGCGCCGCAGGAAGAGGAAGAAGCCGAGTAGGGCAGAGAATAGCTGCGAGCTTCGGGCTACGAGCAAGCCGAAGATCTCTTCTTAATTATTTTCCTGCGGCTGCCAAGACCTCTTCCAGCGAATACTTCTGCAACTCCCCAATCCTCTCGATCGTGATATCCGGCTTGGGATACTCGGCCACCAGCGCCGCATCCAGCGCGTAGTGTCCCTGGCGCGGAAACACCGTCGTCACTCGCGCGCCCCAATGCTTCTTGATCGCCGCTAAAATCCGCACCTTGTCGTCGACCATCACGTAATGCGATGCCGGAAACTTCGCCTCCACATCGTCCAGTTCCAGTTCCTTGTGGATATAGATCAGGACGTGGCCTTGGAAGAATTCGTACAGGCCGGACCGGTCCACCTTGTGCGGCTGAAACACGACATCTCCGTCGCTAAGAATCACCGCTCGCCCCAGTCGCCGCGCGTATTCGACTGCATCCAGCGACTCCGGATAGAGGCGGTTGGCAAAGGGATAATCGATCATGAAATGCGACACGGCCAGCAACTTCGGATCGCGCGGCCGCTCCACGCGGTAACGTTGCAACGCGCCCAGATAGTCGGCGTATCCGAGTTCGGTGCGCAATTGCTCGAAGATTTCCCAATAGCGCTGTTCGGAGGTCTCACCTACCTGATTTGTGAGGTAGCGCTTCAGGTCTTCCGCCACGCGATCGTTATCGAGCAACGTATTGTCTACGTCGAAAAGGAACACGGTGCTCGGATTGGCATCAGGGCGATTCACAGGGTCTCCCAAGTAAAGGTGGCTTTATCATGCCAGAAAATTGGAGCCCAAGTCGCAGCCGTCCCTTAGGGAAGTTCTGATTAAGTCCCTGGGGTCCTCCGTGCACCCCTGTGTACCCTGTGGTTTACGCTTTCTGCCGACACTTAATCAGAGTTTCCTTAGGGCTTGCCAGGTCCCTTCCCTTGTAGTACAAAGGCGTCGGTCAACAATCGATTATCAGCCGAGGCGGGGTACTGTGACTCTGCCTCACAAACCGGGTGAAACCGTTTTCGCCCCTCTCAGGAGCCGCTCCTCGTGGAACACATCGATCCAGCCATCAATAGTCGCTTCGACACACGCTCCAGCCGGCCTTGCGAATTCTGCCGGGAACACGACCCGAAATTCCGCGAGCGCCGCCCGCTCGACCAGATGGTGGCCAGCAGCCGTAAAGCCATAGCCTCGGCCCATTTGACCGAGGACGGCTACGTCCGCCACCGCATGCTTGAACTGCGCCAAATCGCCGCTCGTGCGCCACTCACTGCGGCGTAACCGGCATATTTCTTGCCCGTTTGCGAATTTTTTTCGCGCAACTTTCGCGCAGGCGGGGGTTCTATAATAGTAAGGCCCCTATCGGGTACCCTGTGCGCGGGGGAGGCTTCCTATGCTGGCCGCTAGGCGATCCTGTTTCCTGCTTTGCTTCTTGTTGGCATTTTCCGTCGTTGCCTGTTTGCCCGTTCAAGCTCAGATTAACGGAGTCCCTGCCTCGGTCACTTCGCTCGGTTTCGGCGGGAGCAACAACCCCAATCCCGGTGTCCGGGCCAGCGTAACATCGCTCGGGCCAAACGGTTACGGCAACAGCCGGCCGGCTTTTGGAAATTGCTGTGCCAACTTCTTCATGCCGGCGAACCCGAATCCAGCACTGTTCTTTAATGGCCAGTTCTCGGATCGGCAGGTCTTCAATCGCCAGTCTTCGGGTCGTCACCGCCGGCACAGGGATCACGACTCTTTCCCTGTCGGCGTGAGCGAACCGGCCTATGTTCCTGTCCCTGTCCCCTACGCGGTCCCCTACGCTGTTTCTTCCGACGACGCGTATGCCGAAGATGCCGATGACGATTCGCCGGATTCCGATTACGTTGGCGCACCTGACGTCCGGAGAAGCGAGCGGAGCCCGGATTCCAGTGGCAAACGCCGCGCGAGTCGCGATTTGGCCCCGATGGCCGACGCGTCCGCCAAACCAGCCCCCGGTGAATCGGACGAGCCGGCGCCGGCTGCAGCGGAAGACCCGGTAACCGCCCAGCCTTCGACCGTGCTCGTTTTCAAGGACGGCCATCAGTCCGACGTGCTCAACTATGCCATCGTGGGGGATACGCTGTTTGACCTGGGCGCCGGCCGCGCCCGCAAAATCCGGCTGGCCGACCTCGATCTCCCCGCCACCGGCAAAGCCAACGACGAGCGGGGCGTGGACTTCCAGATTCCGGCGAGCGCCCGGCAGCCGTAAGTCAAAGTCCTAACCACAGGGACACAGAGGAACACGGGGGATGCAGGATCTCCCCGTGTTCTCTGTGCCTCCTGGGGTGCCCGCCTCCCATTTCCATGCCTCCGATTTCCCGCTTGACACGGGCGTCTCGATAAATGGATACTTATGCATTAAGGTGCATTTTTATTCATGTCGAAAACAGCGCGCCACAAAGCGATCCTCGATCTGCTCGACCAAGGTCCTGTCGAAAGCCAGGACTTGCTCCAGCACCGGCTCGAGCGCAAGGGCTTCGAGGTAGGCCAGGCTACCCTCTCTCGCGACATCTACGAACTGAAACTTGTGAAAGGTGCCGAGGGTTATCGGCGCGTGGGCGAGAGCCTGAACGCGGAGAGCGTTTTGCCCTCGGTCATGCATCTGGTGCACGAGTTTGTGGTCGAAATCCGCGAGGCGCAGAACCTGCTGGTGGTGAAGACCACGGTCGGCAGCGCGCAGCCCGTCGCCGCCGCACTCGACGCCTCGCACTGGCCCGAGGTCGTCGGCACGCTCGCGGGCGACGATACGGTGCTGGTCATCGCCAGCGACAAGAAGAAAGCGCATACGCTCGCACGGCGTATTCGTGAACTAGGGGTTAGGTCTTAGGTGTCAGGTCTTAGGTCTTAGGAGAACCGAGTTCTAAGACCTAAGACATAAGACCTGAGACCTGACACCTGAGAACCTGGCAATGAGAACCGACACCATAAGGAGCGCACATGCCTAAACTAGAGAAAATTGTTCTCGCCTACTCCGGTGGGCTCGATACTTCGATCATCATTCCGTGGCTCAAGGAAAACTATGCCTATGATGTGATCGCCATGGTTGCCGAGGTGGGCCAGGGAGACGACGTCGAGGCGGTCGTCGACAAGGCCTACAAGACCGGAGCCTGCAAGGTGGTGGTCGAGGATCTGCGCGAAGAGTTTCTGACCGGCTACGTGTGGCCCGCGCTGAAAGCGGGCGCGGTGTACGAGAACAAGTATCTGCTCGGCACCTCGCTCGCCCGTCCGGTGATCGCGAAACATCAGGTCGAAGTGGCGCTGCGCGAAGGCGCCTCGGCCGTCGGCCACGGATGCACCGGCAAGGGCAACGACCAGGTCCGCTTCGAGATGGCTTACCAGGCGCTCGCTCCCGAACTGAAAGTCGTGGCGCCGTGGCGCGAGTGGGATCTCAAGTCGCGCGAGGATTGTCTCGACTACGCCGAGAAGCGCGGCATTCCCGTGGCCGCGAGCCGCGAGAAAATTCACAGCCGCGATCGCAATCTCTGGCACCTCAGCCACGAGGGCGGAGAGCTGGAAGACGCCGCTCAGGCGCCCTTCGCGAGTACCTGGCAGTGGACGAAATCGCCGCAAGAAGCTCCCGACCAGGAAGAACAAGTGGAAATTGGCTTCGAAAAAGGCGTTCCCGTCTCGGTGAACGGGATGAATCTCGATCCGGTATCGCTGGTCGAACTGCTGAATGAAATCGGCGGACGCAACGCGGTGGGACGCGTAGACTTGGTTGAAAATCGCTTCGTCGGCATCAAGTCGCGCGGCTGCTACGAAACTCCCGGAGGCACGCTGCTGCTCGCCGCTCACGGCGAGCTCGAAGCCCTCTGCCTGGATCGCGACCTGCTGCACTTCAAGCAGCACGTGGCGCTCAAGTATGCCGAACTCGTTTACTTCGGCATGTGGTTCACGCCGCTGCGCGAGGCGCTCGATGCCTTCGTCGAGACCACGCAGCAGAATCTGACCGGCGCGGTCACGCTGTCGCTCTACAAAGGCAACGTCAGCATCGTCAGCCGCAAGTCGGATTACTCGCTCTACCGCACCGACCTCTCCTCATTCACCATGAGCGCGAGCTATGATCAGAAGGACGCTGAGGGGTTTATCCGCATTCTGGGATTGCCTTCGCGGTGCCGCGCCCAGACGCAGGCAAAAAAGCTAGAGGTCGCGTAATGAAAATGTGGTCCGGCCGCTTCCGGCAGCCGCTTGACCCCGAATTTGAAAAGTGGCAGCGGTCGTTTCCCTATGACCAGCGGCTGCTGCCTTTCGAACTCGCCGCCAGCCGCGCCCACGCCAACGCTCTCGCACACGCCGGAGTGTTGTCCTCGGAAGAGCTTTCGGAGATCGTGAAAGCGCTGGGAGAAATCGGCCGCCGTGCCGAATCCGAGCCAGAATTTCTCAACGATCCGGAAGCCGAAGACGTTCACCACTTCGTAGAAAAGCAGCTAGCCGCGCTGATCGGCCCGACCGGCTACAAGTTGCACACCGGACGCAGCCGCAACGAACAGATCGCGACCGATCTCCGCCTCTTCGTGCGCCAGAGCATCGACACGCTGCAAAGCCTGCTGGCCGATTGGGTCGAGGCGATGCTGGCGCGTGCCGAGGCCGCGGGCAACTCGGCCATCCCCGCGTACACGCACCTGCAGCCGGCGGAGCCCGTGCTGGTTGCGCATTGGCTTCTGGCTTATGTCGAAATGTTTCTCCGCGACGCGGCTCGCCTCACCGACTGCCGCAAGCGTGTAAATCTCTGCCCGCTGGGATCGGGCGCCGTAGCCGGAGCGACGCTGACCATCCCTCGTCAGGCCATGGCCGCGGAACTGGGGTTTGACGGCCCGACGGCAAACAGTATCGACGCCACCAGCGACCGCGACTTCGCCATTGAATTTGTCGACGCGCTGTCGTTGCTCACGCTTCACCTGAGCCGCTGGGCCGAGGAGATGATTCTGTTCTCCACGCTCGCATACGGATTCGTCGAATTGCCCGAGCCCTACGCGACCGGCAGTAGCGCCATGCCGCAGAAGAAGAATCCCGACTTGCTGGAGCTAGTGCGCGGCAAAGCGGCGCGGATCATGGGATGCGCCACCACACTCGAAACCTTGGTAAAGGGATTGCCCCTCGCCTACAACAAAGACCTACAGGAAACGCAAGAGCCTCTATTCAACGCCGCGGACACGGTGATCTCTATGTTGCCGCTGGTGACTGGATTTATGAACACCGTCGAATTCAACGAAGCCAAGATGAATCAGGCCGCAAGTTCGGGTTTTATGAACGCCTGGGCCGCGGCCGCATATCTTGTCGAACGCGGAGTTCCTTCGCGCCTCGCCCACGAAGCGGTCGGCAAGGCCGTTGCCTTGGCCGTGGAGCGCGGATGCGACTTACAAAAGCTTCCTCTCGCCGATCTGCAAGCGATCCACTCGAGCTTCGACGCGGCGTTCCACTCCTGCCTCGGACTTACTGAGGTGCTCGCCCTGCACGATGTCCCCGGCGGCACCGCGCCTCGTCACGTGAAGCGCGCTCTGCAGAACGCCCGTGAGCGCGCCGCCTCGCTGCGCTCGCAAGAACCGCTCGCGATCCTTTAGCCACAGAGCGTCTCACCGGAAGGCCATGCCATTGAACCCCAACAACAATTCGCTCCCAGCAGTCTCTCTGATTTGCCGGATTCTCCTCAGCATTCCTGAGCCAGATTGTAGAGCGCCAAGAGTAGTATAGTGATGTTGGCGGGATTCTACGGATGTGAATCTCGCACTAAGGAGAACGACATGCACCGTGGATACCGATATCTCAGTTCACTTATTCTGACTGCCACCCTTGCTGCACCGGTTGCGATGATGGCCGCTGCCAGCCCGCAAGACAAGAAGGACCAAGAAAATCGGCAAGGCGAGAACAACAAGCGCTACTACGACAAGGGCCACAAGGACTATCACACCTGGGACAGCAATGAAGACCAAGCGTACCAGCGGTACCAGACCGAGCACCACGAGAAGCGTGCTTTCGTTCAATTGAACACCCGGCAGCAGACCGTCTACTGGAACTGGCGCCACAGTAATCCAGATAACAAATAACGAATCGCCACGCCCATTTGATTATCGTTGGGATATGTGGATGCCGCCGACTACAGCATCCACTACCCATCCACCGCAAAGATCTCGTCGAACGCGGAGTGCCCTCGCGCCTCACCCAAGAAGCGGTCGGCAAGGCCGTTGCCTTGGCCGTGGAGCGCGGATGCGACTTACAAAAGCTTCCTCTCGTCGACTTGCAAGCGATCCACGCCAGCTTTGACGCGGCGTTCCACTCCTGTCTCGGACTTACTGAGGTGCTCGCACTGCACGACGTGCTTGGCGGCACCGCGCCTCGTCACGTCAAGCGCGCTCTGCAGAATGCTCGCGAGCGGGCGGCTGCGTTGCGGTCTCTGGAACCAATCGCGACCCGCTAGTCTTTGGGCTTGAAGATCACGGCGCTTGAAGATCACGGCTTGAAGATCAAGCCTTGACTGGTGCGGCTGTTCATGACGACGCGGATCGGCTCCGCAAATTGCAGGTGGCGAACACAGCCTTGCTCTTCCACCGCCGGTTGTTCCGTCAGCCACTGCCAATCGATTGAACCTTCGCCGGCGTCTGGATTCACGGTGAAGTACCCGATCTGAAAGGCAGTGAGATTCTGGAAGAAATGGCTGCCCTGCGATGGGGTGACGCGAAGATCGCGGAACCCGGCCTCCACAATCACGCGCGCGCCGGAGATCTCATCCCATTCGACGGGAATGCCCAGCCAGGGTTCGGTCGATCCCCAGCGCCCCACCCCGATCAGCAGATAAGGCCGGTTCTCCGCGTTGAGCCGGTGATTGAAGTGAGCGACCGCCTCGGCCACTTCCTGGCTGCGGCTGCGCTCGAAGCGTTGCGAATCGACGACTACGACATCGTGAAGATTCTCGATTCGACCGTTGCCCAGAACTTTGCCGCTCTGGCAGATCAAGCGCTCGGGTTGCACATCGTCCAGGGTTAAGTCCTCATAGTCGCGCGCGAGCGTCAGTGGCCGGATCTGCAGGAAACCAAACTCCGCTACCTGGCTAGGCGCTTCGCTCGCCACGGGGTCCGCCTGCTGGGGCAGACGAACGGCAAATTCGATCTCCACGGGATTGCCTAGCGCATCCTCACCTGCCCGAACCAGGACGTCGAGAATCTCAGCCAGCGGGAAGGTGCCGTGCTTGAGCATCGGCGCAAAGGTCACGATGCGCGGTCCCGACCGGCTCGTTCCGTCGTAAATGGCGTGGTTGTCCCTGGAATAGGTGGAAGCCAACGCCCGCAGGGTTCCGTCGTCCTGGGCGGCGTCCAGGCCGAACCGCTTCTCGTGCCAATGCCCGGGACGGCCATCCGCGGAGCCATCCAACTCCAAGGCCCAGAACTCCGACTGCGAGTTGGCGAGGATGTCTTCGACCGAGGAAAACTGCACCAGGTTCTGGGGATAGCGCGGGCAGAAAGTCAAACACTTGCCTCCATCCACGACGGCGCGGCCGAGGCCGAGAGCGACGGCGGCGATGCCGTCTTCGAAGGTCATGGGAGACACGGGATACGAATTGTGCGAGCGCACGACGCCGGAGAAATCCGGATAAAAGCGCTGGCTGTGCTGCGTGCCCACAACCTGCTGCAGAATCACCGCCATTTTTTCCTCTTCCAGACGGTAGGGCGTGGCCCGTACATAGGCCTTGGCATGGCGGCTGAACATGGAGGCGTAGACGCGCCGGATGGCCTCGCTGAGCGCCGTCAGCCGGGCTTCTGGATCGGCTTGCTGGTTGCCCAGCATGAAGGTTTCATACACGCCGGTGAAAGGTTGATATTGCGAATCCTCCAGCAGGCTGGACGAGCGAACCGCCAGCGGATGGTTGACCTCGGCGAGGAACGATTCCAGGTCTTCGCTGAGGGCGGCGGATAGCGGCGCCGCCAGAAACTTCCGGTGAATTTCGGCATCGTCTTCGCATTGCAAGGCAAAGTCGAGGAGGTTGTTCTCCGCCAGAAATTGATCGAATACATCGGTCGCCAGGACGACGGCTGGAGGCACCGAGATCCGAACGCCGGGAAAACGGCGGGTCAAACGGCTCTTGCGCAAAAGGTGGCGCACGAAGGCGAGCCCGCGGGCTTTTCCGCCAAGCGAGCCGGAGCCGATCCGCAGAAAATTCGATTCCGAAGGTTTGAACGTATCGGCCCTGAAGTCGCCGATCAGCACCTCGCTCTGCTCGCGGCGGTACTGGTTGATCGATTCGATCAAGTCGCGGCGCAAATGTTCTGGGCTCGCGAAATCCGAAACTTTTCGCGGACGGAGTTTGGCCGCCAAGGCAAACTCGGTGCGCGCCATGAGCCAATGGGAAAAGTGATTGCTCTGCGAGTGAAAGACAACGCTTTCCTCGGGAACGGTTTGCAAGCACTCTTCGAGTTCGTTCATGTCTTTGGCGCGCGCGACCTCGGTCGCATCCGGCAGACGAAACACGAAGTCGCCAAACCCGAATTGTTCGGTCAAGATCCGGCGCAAGTCTTTCAGCAGCGTGGGAGAACGCTTGCGCAGAAACGAAAAGCCCTCCGCGTGCGCCCGCGGGCGGAACTCGGTGCGGCTGGTTTGCAACACTACGGGTGCGTCGGGCACCAGGCTCTTCACCAGGCGCGCCAGTTCGAAGCCCGCCTCCGGACTGAGTTTGCCCTCCATCGGGAACTCCACGTCCGACACCAAGCCGAACAGATAATCGCGATACTCCTGCACCAGACTGGCCGCGTCTTCGAAGTTCGAGCTCAGCAGAATTCGCGGCCGCGCCTGCATGCGCACCAGCTTGTGCGCCACGTTGATGCCTTCCTGGATCACCCGCTTCGATTGCTTGATCAGCTCGGTATAGATCACGGGCAGGAACGACGAGTAGTAACGGATGTTGTCTTCCACCACCAGCAGCACCGGCACGCCGATGGCCCGCGTGTCATGCAGGACGTTGCGTTTGTCCTCGATGTACTTGACCATCGCGATCAGGATGCGAGCATTGCCCTGCCACAGAAAAATGCGTTCGATCAGGGTGACGGGGTTCCGCGCCACGAAATTCTTGATCTCGCGATAGTCGTAGGCCAGCACCAGCACGGGAACATCCAGCCCGGCTCGCCTCACCTCGCGCGCCAACTGCGCCGCGTCCATGTCGCCCACCGCGAGATTGGTGACGATCAGATTGAATTGCGGTTGCGAGCGGGCAAGCTCCAGGGCTTCGGCGCAACTGGAGACGTGCGTAATCCCCGGAATCTGCCGGAGGTTGAGTTCCAGCGATTCGTCGATGAGCAACTCGTTCAGGCGGCCGTCTTCGCGGAGGATGAAAGAATCGTAGAGGCTGGAGACCAGAAGAATGTTCTGGACTTTGAAGGGCATCAGGTTTTCGAAGCCTTCAAAGCGCTCTTCGGCGTCCAGAATCGGCTCGGCGATGCGGCGGACGGCCATGGGGACATTCTAGTCTGAGTTTCAAGAGCGACGGCGATGGCCAAGGGGAAGGTTAGATGGTCTCGATTGTCAGCGTTGGAAACGCGGCCCGATAGAGACGAACGTCGGTGGTCAAGAGCCGATAACCGTGGACTGTGGCATGCGCTCCAATCAAGAAGTCGGCGAGAATTCGCCGCGCGCCCAAGTCGCGATGTTTTCGGCGGCGCTCCGCGTATCCTTGGAAGGCTCGACCGGCAGCTCGCCATATCCCTTCGCTCAGATGCCAATCGATGGCTATTCCCGCTTCTTCAAAAAACATGGCAACGAAAGTTTCGGTGCGCCCCGGTGCCGGGATCAGCTCAGCGAACACGGGCGCGGCCACAATAAGATTTCCGCGATTGAATGCGGCGTCAAGAGCAGTCCGAGCGGCCAAAGCCACCCCAGAGTCCGCGTCCCACAAGGCGACAATGATGTTCGTGTCGATCGCGGTTGTCATCGTCAGTCGATGTGGCCGCGCATTTCGCGCAGCCATCGATTAATGGCCTTCTTGCCAGAGGGGATTCCGGGATTACCGATGCCTCGATACTTCTCGAATACACTTTGGCTGCGAACCGGCCGGATATGCACTCCGTTGTTGTCGCTCTCGAATCGCAGCCGGTCCCCTGGACGGACGCCCAAGATTCGGCGGACCTCGATGGGGACGGTGATTTGTCCCTTGCTCGTAATTTTAGATTCCTTTTGCATGGCGTTTTCCGATTCCTTACTTTAGCACATATTCCTTACTTTTGACAGTGTGTCGATTGTTCGTCAGGCACTTCTCAAAAAGCGCGAGAAGTGGCGCGCCCCCAGTTATTTCGCTCGACGTGCCAAAGACGAACCCGCGTTATACTTCCCACGTAATCTCGTAATCTGGCCCAACCCGCCTTTGGGGCTGTCGCTGAGGAAAACATGGCCGCACTGATCGATGCCATAGACGTAAAGCGCAAAATGTTTTTCGAGTTGGAAAACACGCCGTTCGTGTGCCTGGAAGCGGAGGTTTCCACTCCTACCGCCCGTGGCGGCCAGACCTTGGTCCGCCTGAAGATGCGCAACCTTCTCACCCGCGCGGTCTTTGACAAGACCTTCAAGGCCAGTGACAGGTTCAAGGAGCCGGACCTCCAGACGGTCCCGGCATCCTATCTATACAGCGACGGAAGTGGTTTCCACTTCATGGACCAGGAGAGCTTCGAGATCCTCACCCTTTCCGGCGAGATGATCGGGGACGCTCTGGACTTTATCGTGGAAGGAGCCATCATCCAGTTGCATAAGTACAACGGCAACCCGATTGGGTTGCAGCTCCCAGCCCAAGTGGAGCTGAATGTCACTTACACCGAACCCGGTGTCCGTGGCGACACATCCAGCGGCAGCGTGACCAAGCCGGCGAAGCTGGAGACGGGCATCGAGATCCGCGTTCCCCTCTTCATTAAAGAAGGGGAAACCATCAAGGTATCCACGGAGACGCGGGAGTTCGCGGGGCGGGCCTGATCGGGGCAGGTGTCAGGTCTTAGGTATCAGGTCTTAGGAAAATCTGAGAGGCTGTTCTCGGGTTCTCCGTCTGTTCGCCCGAAAATAAATTTTCTTGGTGGTTGCTTGGAAGGATGTATTTTTCTGCGTGTGGTGTTTACTGGTCGGTAACTTGGTACCCCCTCCCATGGCCGGTCTTTTGGAATCAATACTTTAGCTGGGTTCTCCTGCCAGGTCTTTGAGGAATAAGGACTTATTGGTAAAGTCTTTATTCTTCTTTCACTTAGGGACGTTTCCTCCTTCGGTTCGGGATCTGGACTGGGGGCTTTTGCTTCCTCCCGGCGTTGGACCCCGTTTCGTCCCGATCAAAAAGTCAACCTTGACAAAAGCGAGGCCACCAGAGGGGGGCTTTCCTTGGATGCAGTCCGCGAGCAAGATAGAACCATGGTTGGCAATTGCCACCACGCTGCTTGCAGGCGCAAAGAAGCCGCACGGAACCACGCAGAACTTATGGGGTCGACAGCTTCCTATGGACGTGGTCACTGCGAATCACGCCCCGGCACCGAGTCTTGCCGCTGCATGCGGGGGCTGGATGTCAGAAAACTTCTTCCTCGCCAGCGAAGGGAAAAGTGTTTTCTCTTGACATCCCCTTTTATAGAACCCGCCA
>CABEDA010000401.1_pt1 | contig 15531 bp, 16 predicted proteins | sample 3422771 | NCBI WGS metagenome assembly CABEDA01 (sample SAMEA5534329, study PRJEB31848) | metagenome | biome: tundra; feature: field; material: soil | place: USA | collected 2013-05 | depth 0.15 m
CCGGATGATATAATTATTGTTTGTCCCCACCTTAGCTGTCCACAGTGGGCGCGTAGCTCAATTGGCAGAGCAACTGACTCTTAATCAGTAGGTTGTAGGTTCGATTCCTACCGCGCTCACCACTCTTATCAATGATTTACCCCAACCAAGCCCGCACGGAAGCACTTTTGACGCGGTATTGAAAAGGCGCACTTTAGCGCGCACGGTTCCGAAGCGTACGGCACACTTACGGCACACCTGCTTGGGGTGAACCCTTAGACCTTCGTCATGCGCCGTGTTGGGGATTTCTGTCTCTGTTTCCCATAGAATTTTTGGAAAAGACCCGCTGACAGATTCTGGTTGTCTGCCGTGCAGTTACCTCCCTTTTAACCGCTTGCTTTTTGGGGAAGGCCCCGGAGGTTTAGGCCGGAATTCTTCAACTTCCGAGCGCCTCAATAGGGTCTTCCCTCCAATGGATAGGGTCTTGAAACGCCCCTTCTGGACTAGGCGAGCGATTGCCTGGCGGCTCACACCTCGCAGCTTGGCGGCCTCCGTTTGGGAAATCCACTGGCTAGCGTCAACTTTCTTTTCATAAAACCCGTCTTGATCGGTTGACATTGTTAACCGATCTCCTGTATGATAGGTGTCATCGGCTTCAAGTATACGAGCCTTACAGTGTCACCGCGAAGCGGGACGCGATGGTGTTGAAGCACCTACCGCGCCCCTGACCAACGTCGCCTACGAAGGAGGCAACGATGGCTGCCGTTGAAGTTAACGCTTCTGCGCCTCTGGTGCAACCTCCCAGCCCGCGCTGGGACAGCCATCCCAGGCAAGAGCCTGTTTGCTCCGTTTCTCGCTCACCGCCAAGTTCGGAATAGCTCCCTGTCCTTGGCTGGCAAACGACGCCGCGATTAAGTCCGCGCTCGTTTTCGTGTCTCGCGCGATACCACGGCCTGGCCATCCCAGCCATTCTTTTCAGAGCGTATGCGGCGACCACAACGGTCGCGGAAAGAAGAGTCTACAGGCCATGCGATTTCCAGTATATGAGTCTCTTTACTTCTTGAACCGCAATGTCCAAGACATCCTCGTCATCCTGGAGGAAATCAAGAAAGCTCCTGGCATGCCGCGAAAGAGTTTCGAATCCTATCAAGTCGAGATCCAGTATCTGCGTTCCCACGCGACCCAAGATGTGCTGGAGGTTATGAATGACACGGAAATCCATGAAATGGCCAAGCTGGGCAAACAGAAGAAGGCTTATGACGACAGCATCCGTGATCTCGACGATGTCTACTTTGAAGTGCAGCACCGGGAGGAGCAACGTCGCAAGCAGGGATTGCCGTCCCTGATCGGCGTGCTTCCCGTAAACTACCAACCACCTGTCTCAGAGCCGGGGGAGCCAGATGATGAAACCGTGACGTCAAATGCTTCCCTGGATGCTCACTCCAAGAACAAAATCAAGCGCAGCACTCGCCGCCCGCACGGAAAGAAGTCTGCGCGAAATTATCGGCCGAGGCGTCGGCCTGAGAAGGCATCATGAAGACGAACAAGAAGCCAGCAGCATTCCGTCAGGGGCGTTTTGGGGCGTGTGAAGCCCGGTTGTATGAGTTCCGTGGCCGTCCCGACTCCTCCAACTCGGAGGAAGAAAAGGTCGAGAGGTTTGCCGCCGACAGCATCTACGAGGGGTTGGTGTATTTGAGGCGACGAGAGCCGGACTTCGAGGTGATATCAGTGCAGTGTATTGGGCTGATTACGCTCCTTTCCGGGTCGCCATTGGACTGAACCGGTTTGCGGAATCGTCACGTTATACCGTTTTGATAGCGTGGTGCTCTACCTAGGAGGAGGAGTTATGCCAGGAAAACGACATTCGGTACAAGATCCTGCGAAGAGGCCGACTCGGGAAGGCGTGATTCATTGCACAGAGCAGGTGCGCGGCAAGACCGTGAAATCCATTTCTGTGAGCGGCGTGGACAATTTCAATGTGGTCATTGTTGACTTCATGGACGGCACAGCCCTGTCGGTGGAATTCTCTCCGGTGGTCAAGCTTAAGGTTGAATACAACGACTGGTCCGTCCGCGACGGCAAACTGCTCAAGTCTTGGCCGCCCATGCTCACCCGCTGACAAAGGATAAGCCCTTTCAGCTCGGCAAGGGCGGGAGCGACAAGCCGGAAGTCCAGTCCCGTTGGGGGACGGGAGATTCAGTACCTCCGGGGCTGGGTTTCCTCCCTTTTGTGCTAAAGTTTGACCATGGAAATCAGGGTCAACATCCCGGATGAGCTCGCGGCCCAGGCTCGGGCACGCGGCCTGCAACCCGAAGCCTACGTCGAAGAAATCTTGGCCCAGCAAGTGGGAGCTCAAGCAGTGGGCACTCGACGGGTGCGTACGCCGGAGGAGATCCGCGCCTGGCTCGATTCGTTGGCGCAGTTCTCGGACAAAATCCCCCCGATACCAGAAACTATTTCACGGGAATGGATTTACCAGGATCACGATTAAATGGCCATCCCCTCGTGTTTGGTCGACACGAACATCCTGCTACGCGTTGCCAGACGTTCCGATCCCCAGCACAAACTCGTTGATACGGCTCTTGCTCGGCTTGGCGGACAAGGCACGACTTTTTATTACACGCATCAGAATATCGCGGAGTTTTGGAACGTTATGACCCGGCCCATTGTACGCAATGGTTTTGGTTTAAGCGTCACCGAAGCCGAACGTGAGGTCCGCGTGATCGAGGCTGGCATGACTTTCTTGCCGGACAGTGAAGCCCTCTACTGGGAATGGCGGCGCATCGTCGTGCAGTACGGCATCTTGGGAGTTCAAGTACACGACGCACGGTTAGCGGCGAGCATGTACGTCCACGGCGTGAACCACATACTCACATTGAACGTGACAGACTTCATCCGTTTCAGCGGTCTGGCCGCTCTTCACCCGAGCAATCTTTAGAAGGTTCGGGTTACGTCCTTAAACCGAGAACGAAGTTTTCGCGAGCTTGCTATTTTCGGCATCTGAAGCCTTCCTGTGGTGTCCTCCAGCAACAAAATCAGGCCAATCTGTCGGACTCCAGACCGGAACCACTTCCGCTGACTATATCCAGCTTTGGCACGGAGACGCCAATCTTCTGCGCGAGAGCTTGGAAGCCGTCCAGCAAACCGCAGCCGTGATCCTCGGGGGCATTGCCCCCGAGGCCGGGAGCCACTTTCGTCCAGATAATCAAAGCTTTGACGTTCCACGAATTTCTGTTTCCGCTTCCTGGCTCACGGCGGGATTGTGAACCTCTAGCGCTGTTCGGCGCGTGATCGGTGAACAAGTCAGAGAGCTTGTGGCGGCTTGTTTAGCGAACGTAACACCAATTCGTTTCTGAGGAGGGTGAGTTCTTCCGTGCCCAGAACCTTTCGCAAATCAGCAATTATTGTTCTTATGCCGACCTCATTTGAAACGGGAGCGCCATTGGCGTCCAGAACCTGAGCGTCAGCACCTATTTTTGTGATGTCGTGCTCAAACCGGTCCAGCTTAGTTTCGATCTCGCGACTTAACCATAAGGCCCATTTCTGCCGGATTTTGAAGAACTCTTCGGCGTCAAGCGGCTTCTCCTTCGTTCCTTCCTGGATCAATGCGTATAGTGCGTTGAACACTGCCTGGACATATTCCTCACAGAAACCAATATGCTTATCGAATACGACCGTCGCCATGTGGGAGTTGGCACCCATAGAAAAGGCATTCTGCCTTTCAGCTAATAAAATCGACCGTTCATGTGCAATCTCCGCCATCTCTTTACCGTAGTGGGCTTTCTGTTTCTCAAGCAATCGGTCGCCAACAACTTTGAGCACCACAGCCGGTCCACCTATAGCGGCAATGAAGGTTGCAATTACTGTCCACCAGTTCATACATGCTCCGGTCATCGGATCGCAGTAACGCTATTGGTAAGTCTCGCCACCCATCGTTGAAAGAGAACATCTTCCGCTGCCATCGCTCTAGCGTAACCCGCTTCTCGATACTCCCTAACGATCCGCTCGGTATCTTCCCCGCTCGCGACCACAATCTCAGCGTCCTTCTTCGGGGCGTTCAGCAGTAGCGTGCGCGCGCGTTCATCAACCGGAAGCAAGCTGTAGCCGCATATCACCACACGAGCCGCTGATTGCAGCGCTGCGGCGGCTTGCTGCCACAGGTCATTCCAAAACTCGGCATATTCAATGCCGGTGTTGGAAGCAAAGTAAAAGTCCTTTGACCGTGCCGGAAAAATCATCACCGGCAGCGCCGCCCCACCTTCTCCAAAAGCGGGATCAGCCGCGTCGGCGTATCCCAAGAATGAAAGCTCATTCTTGCCGATCACTGGACGTGCTCCCAAGGTGCTTCCGGGCTGGAACTGAAAGAATCCCGAGGTCCTCCCGCCAAAGAGCAGCGCAAGCCAACTCGTGCTACCGTGTAATTTCAACATCTTCGTCGGCGACTTTCCGGGAAGGCTCTCAATCGGAAAGCCGTAACCATCGCCTATTTCCAGCTTCCCGGCCAGCCTGAGCTCCCGGTCAAGTGAAACATCGTAGTTGAATGTGACAATGCAATCACCCGGAACGACGATGCTCCTAGCGAAGCCCTGATAAGCCGAAGAAGCCAGCGCTACGCCTTGCTGGATCTCGGCAAACCAGGCACGCACAGCGTTCTTGAACACACCGTATTCATTCGCTACGAGAGTACGCTTTGCGCGCTGCTCTCGTGTTCCGTTTTCGTACTCGTCGATCAGCTTGTGTATTGCTGTCACCAGATCTTCAACATTCTCAACGGGAGCAAAAGATTCTTCCAGGAAATGAGCTGTTGCTGGATAACGAGCTGCATAAGAGTCCGGGTCATGCGTCGGGCGCTTCATCCACTGCAACAGCTCTGACGCCATTGTTTTTGCCAGCGGGTATCCGGCGTCGCGCGATGCACCCGCCCCCAGTACATACGTCGTCATTTCCAACTTCCTCCCACGTTCATTATAGTTGGCAAGCGCGAACGGTTTTCCGTGCTCGGCATGTTGCACCTTGAGGATCACCCCAAACATTAAGAAACACGCTCCCCTGCGGCATTTCTTCGCTCAGTGTTCGCCTTCGGCTACAATGCAAAGTAGCGAACAGTGAAGAACAAGAAGCAACATGTCATTCCGAATTGCTACCTGAAGTCGTGGTGTGACCCATGCACACCCACAGGGCAAAGCCCATATATCTGGCGTATCAGCAGAGACGGCATGACAAAGAAGAACAAGTCGCCGGAGAAATCCTTTACGGCTACTGACAATTACACGATTAAGATGCCGAACGGTGATCGAAACTTGGTCATTGAAAACACTCTCGCTGGAATTGAAAGCCAGTTTGTGAGCGTTCTGGGCAGGATTCAGAGACGGGAACGCCTGACACCATTAGATAAGGCCCGACTGTGCTTGTTCACAGCGGCCATGCACACCCGCACTATCGCGATGGGAGAGCATTGGAAGGAGTTCCACCAGGGCATTCACAACAAAGTAGTCGCGTTGGAGAAAAAGCGCAACGCACCTCCAGCCAAGTCGCTCGAAACCGCCGACATGGTGAAACACGCACACCCCTATCTCGTGGAATCAGGAATCGAAATTCTGGCCCCAATGCTGTTCAAGATGCCGATGAGCATCTTGGTCACTGACGACGAGCTCGGCTTCGTCACGTCTGACAATCCATGTGTATGGAATGTCCCGAACGCGCACAGGCTGCCGCCCGATCTGCGTTATCCCAGTCTGTCACAGCCCGAAATTGAAATCAGTCTGCCGTTGGCCCCTCAGCACCTATTGCTCATTTCATATCGCGCGTACCCGCCTTACGTGGACGTGAAGCAACAAACTGTCGATGATGCAAACCGTCTGCGTTGTCTGGACTGCACTCAAGAGTTCGTTTCATGGAAAGGCGAGACACGACCATACTGGCTTGACCCCGGTCAAGAGCCAGATGACGCATGGGAGAAAACACCGGAAGGGAAAGCAGCACTGGCTGAAGCAGAGAAGTACAGCAAGTGGCAAGCCGAATATGAGAAATCGAGAAAAGCGAAGCAAGATAGCAAAGCCTCTGATTCACAGTCGCCCTCGCTTTAGAGTGCGAAGGAAAGAGAGATATAATTTGTCGAGACAAATCAAATTCGCAATCGTCGGCAGCATCGTTGCGCTCACTCTAGGCTGCACGACAAATGCGTCGCCATCTGCGCCTGCTTCTGCACCCGGACAGGAACCGTACACGCCGACAAAGTTGGAATGGCTTCAAGTTGAAGCGCAGACTGAGTTATCGGAGAACACACGCTGCTACACCGTGAACATCACGAAGCGTGCGCCGGACACGATTGTTGTCGTGGTTGCTTACAAGCGATGCCTCAGTGAAGGCGGTGCTCACACAGTCGCCCAGCAAGACGCAGGAGCGGTGCGGTTGCTGGCTGAAGGGCACGGATGGAAATCTTGGGTCAAGGTCGAAAGTGACGTTCATCTGCTGAACGCTGACGGAAGGGAATAACACGGCTGGGAGGCCACGAACAGGCGACATGACCAAGCACACGAACGTTGGCTGCACAGCGCAGTGGCGGTTACACACGAGGAATGTTGCGATGAACACACGAACGGTTTTCCTTGCCGCAGTTGTGGCACTACTCTCTTGTAGTTGTGGATTCGCACAAACGAAATCCAGTATGGAGGTCGGCACGGTTACGCTGTACCTCGGCGTGCCCCGTCACACTGCACTCACGGAAATCACGCGGGCTGGTTACAAATATTTAGAACTGCCCCCGGAAGGCAAGGAATCGGTAGTGGCTGTCACCCAAAGCAATTTAGGCGACCCCGTGCAGCGAGCAGTCGTTCTCGTTGACAACGAAGGTAAGCTGTTCTTCCGCGATGGGACACTGGTGCGGATTCAAAAGCAAGCTGCTGCTGGTCAAATAGAGAACGATCGAGATTTGGCGTTTTCGCTGTACGCAGTTGTTCAAGAACTCGGGAAAGAAGGCAGCGATCATTGTGGTGTAAAGGCAAACGGGGAAACTCCTTATATTGATTCGCCGGGGATCGAAGCCAAGAACATTGTCCTTACGTGCGGCTTGGGCAGCGGCGTTTACAGAAGCATAGTTGTCCGCTGGGTAACGAACGAAAAAGCCAAAGACCAATTGCACGTCAGAGTGTTTCAGGAACTTTGGCGTTAAGCCACTTCCCTTCGCGGGTTTCTTTAGCAACGCCGCTGAGATTCTCGGACGCTCAGCGGCAACCTTGAAGCGCTGGCGCGCTGAGGGAGTCGGGCCGAATTGGATAGAACTACAGGGTCGCGTCAGCTATGATGTCAACGTTCTTCTGGAATATATTCAGAAAAACACACGAGTTGCTTCCGTGCGGGCTGCAATGGAGGAAGCTCGTGAAGCTGTTTAAAAAATCGAAGTCTCACTTTTATTGGTATGACTTCACGGTACGCGGCCAACGCTACCGTGGTTCGACCAAGGAATCGAGTTCAACCAGGGCAGCAAAAATTGCTGGTCTGAAACTGGTACTGGCACTAGAAGGCAGCGACCCACTGGACAGGAAGGCTCCGACGCTGCGGGATTTCTCGCGGCGCTTTCTGGAGTGGGTTGCAAACGTAGATCTTGAGAGCAAGACAAAACTGTATTACGCGAGTGGTTGGCGGTTGTTGACGAAGGCTCGGGTAGCGGGAATGAGGCTGAACCAAATCAAAAAAGATGACGTCGAAGCGCTGCGGTTCGATGGGTCTGCCTCCAACGCGAATTGCGCCCTTCGGACTCTCCGCAGAATGCTGCACAAGGCAGAAGAGTGGGAACTCGTTCGGAGCGTTCCCAAATTCAAGCTGGTGAAGGAGTATGGCCGGTCGTCGAGGTTGGACGATGCCGTAGAAAGGGAACTGCTCGCCGCCGCCGCGACTTGCAAGTGGCGGAAGCGTGGTTTCCTCCTTTTCCGAGACATCGTCATCTTGATGCGAGATACGGGAATGCGGAACGAAAGAGAACTTTACCGGATGCGCATCGAGAATATCGACTGGAACAATCGAGTCGTCTTTGTTCCCGATAGCAAGACTCCTGACGGAAGGCGGACTGTGCCGATAAGCGACCGAGCACTAGACCTGCTCCGCGCACGTTGCGCAGGCAGGCGTGAGGGATGGGTATTTCCCTCGAAGCGTTCTCGGGCAGGTCATCTCACCACGATGGCGAATCGCTTTCGGGAGGCCAGGGAAAAAGCTGGTCTTCCGGAAGAGTTGGTTCTCTATTGTGGCCGACATGACTACGGCACTAGGGTCTTGAAGCAAACCGGCAACCTGAAGGCAGTCATGCTCGCGATGGGGCACAAGGATGTGAAGACTGCAATGCGGTATCAGCATCCCGAGGTCGAGGTTGTTCGCCGAGCTCTCAATCAGCTTGGCGGCTCGGCCACGGCCGGGACCTAGTAATAAGGTTACGGCACACTTTACGGCACACCGTCAAAACATCAATTCGGCAAGTTGTTGATAAAGAATGCTGAAACGAAGGATTCGAGCGATACCGAGGATTGACTCTTAATCAGTAGGTTGTAGGTTCGATTCCTACCGCGCTCACCATCGTTAGAATCAGTCACCTGCGTCGGAATCCACTTCTCGTCCGCGATCACCTCGCCTTCAATCTCTTGATAGCTACACATTTGTTTTCACACACTTGAGGGAAATATTGAACAACTGACCCAGAATCAGTTGCTTGATCGGCCCGTATGGGAACCCGCCGCGCGGGCCGTCGACTGGCGCACGACGAGTTCAGGCTCAATCACAATCTCACGCGGGTAGGATTTGTCGTCGGGACGAGCAATCCGCCGCAGCAGCGCCTCGGCGGCAATCAGTCCCATCTTTTTCAGAGGCTGGCGGACGGTGGTGAGCTGCGGGCTGTGGAAGGCCGCGCTCTGAATGTCGTCAAACCCGACCACGGAGACGTCCCGGGGAACTTCAAGCTTATGATGGCGGAGCGCCCCAATCGCTCCGATGGCCGAAGTGTCGTTGAAGGCGAACAGGGCGGTAAATCGCGCTTTCCGCTCCAGCAGGCATTTGGTGACTCGGTAGCCGAGTTCGGGCGAAGCCAGGTCGCCTTCCAGTTGGACGGTGAGTTTCGGCGAAACCTGGAGGCCGAGACGGGCTCCCACTTTGACGATCGATTCCCATCGGGCCGCCGTGTCCGAACTGAATTCCTGTCCCTTGATGAAGGCGATGCGTTCGTGCCCCAGTTGCTGCAGATGGCGCAGCGCGAGCTCCGCCGCCCGGTCGTGATCGAGCAGGATGTTGGTAACTCCATTCGACCGGTTGTGACCGGATACGGTGACCACGGGGACCGGCAGTTCGTGGTGCCAGGGAGTATCGACCGCGATCAATCCATCCACCGAACGCGCCAGCAGCATGCGCGGATACTCGTCGATAAGATCGTCGCGGTGGCGATGGCTGGCCACCAGATAAAAATAACCTTGCCGCAGAAGATACCCCTCGATCCCGCTCATGACCATGGAGGCATAGCCTTCGCTGACTTCGGGGACCAGCACGCCAATGGTGAAGCTGCGAGCCGTGCGCGCCCAGCGAGCGGCAAAACTGGGACGGTAATTCAGCTCGCGAGCGGCGGCAAAAATGCGTTCCTGCGTCGCCTTCGGAATGGAATCGGCCACCGCGGTCCGGTTGATGACGAGAGAAATTGTGGCCGGCGCCAGACCGAGATGATCCGCCAATACTTTGAGGGTTACACGTTTGGGACGGCCGTCGCTCCCGGACTGGAGTCGGCCCGACTTCTTACTCGCGGGCACGGGCGCAGTCTCGCACACCCGGACCCGCGGAGCAAGGGGAGTTTCCCCGGAAGATTTGGTAGTGGTGCACTTTGAATATAGCTTGATTCACGGATCGCAGGAAAATTGCCGTAACTGGTCAATAGTGAACATTCTTTTGCATTAGGCTTGGGGCATCATTTGCTGCGATGAAGAAAAAAATCAGCCTAGAACAGCTAGAACAGATAGTCGCCGTCCGGTGTCCAACCTATGGAGCTGCTCCGGGAGAGAAATGCGAGCTTGCTACCGGACAGCCACGCACAACGCCTCACCGCGACCGCCGATTGATTGCAAAAGACTAAGAAATTCAAAATAGCCCACTACCGAAGCTTTTATGACCTTGACACGGTTTCGAGAACAATGCTATAAGGCCAACGTGATTACTAAATCACTTTAGTAGCGATTTAGTTGGCTACCAGTTTTCATCGGCCAAGTATGGTTTTTCATTAACGGCCTTTTCCATTCGGTCAAATTCTGCAGAGCTGCCTCGGAGGCTGCTATGAGCCGTACCCGCATTCTGTTCCACGTCGAACTGCTGCTGTCGCTCGTATGTCTGCTGGCTGCGCCCGCGCTGGCGCAGTATCGAACTTCCATTCAGGGCGTGGTAACCGATGCCACGGGCGCAGTGATTCCAGGCGCCAACCTCACGCTGACCAATCCCGCAACCGGAGAGAAGCAGGTCCGGGTCAGCGATGAAGCCGGTGTGTTCAACTTCAATGCACTGGCCGCCGCACCCTTCCGGTTGGAAGTGGAGAGGACCGGCTTCGAGAAGAAAGTCATCGACCATCTCATACTGATTCCCGATCAGGCCAACGGTCTCAACGTCCAACTCGTCGTCGGAGCCCAATCGCAGACCGTCAACGTTGAGGCCTCGTTGCTGCCCCCACTGGAGACTGAGACCGCTTCCGTTAACGGCGTCGTCTCCGACAACCAAATTCAGCACATGCCATCCTTTGGGCGGGATGTCACCAAACTCGCGCAACTGGCTCCCGGCTCCTTCGGTGATGAGGCGCAGGGCAGCGGCGGCGGCTCCGTAAACCTTCCCGGCACTCAGACTGGGGCAGGCGCTTCCGGTGGCTCGACCGGCATCTTCGCGACCGAAAACGGCGTGCAGGTTATTTCCAATGGCAACCAGACTGAGAACAACGGCATTACGATTGACGGCATCAGCACCACCAGCGCGGTCTGGGGCGGTGGCACAGTCATCACCCCGTCGGAAGATTCCGTTGACAGCGTAAAAGTAGTCTCCAACAGTTATGACGCCGAGGATGGCCGCTTCGCTGGCGCCCAACTTCAGATTACTTCCAAGAGCGGCACCAATGACTTCCACGGCAGTCTTTTCTTCACCACTCACCAGCCGAACCTGAACGCCTATCAGCGGTACAACGGCGGCAATACGCCGACCAGAGACAACAGTAAGTTCAATCAGTTCGGCGGCAGCATCGGCGGCCCCATCTGGAAAAATAAGATCTTCGCCTTCTTTAACTATGAGACGGTGCGCCAGCCCAACTCCGACATCCCCGGCACAGGATGGTACGATACCGCGGCTTTCGACGCTCTCGCACCGAGTGGAAGCATCGCCGCGAAGTATCTCAGCTTCCCGGGCAACGGCGTCCTCAATCACGGCCTCAGTACGGGTAACGACTGCGGGCATGCCGGCCTGACCGAAGGAGTGAACTGCGTAACCATTGTTGGCCAGGGGATCAATATCGGCACGCCTTTGACGACAGGTTTGGGCACGCAGGATCTCGGTTGGACGAGTCCCCAGACCCCCGGCTGCGGGGGCGCCGGCACGGGCTGCGGAACCGCTGGCAGCCCGCTGGGCACTGTGGCTGACCTTGCCAACTACATAACCTCCAACCCGACCACCTTCACGGCCGTCCAATACAATGGCCGCCTCGATGCGGCTGTCACCGGCAAAGATCGCATCGGGTTTGCCCTCTACTGGGTTCCCCTGTCCACAACTCACTACAACGGCAACCGTGCCTACGACATTTTTCATCACCAGCAAATCAATGACGCGTTCTCGGCAATCTGGAATCACACCTTCTCGCCGACGTTCCTCAACGAAGCTCGCGTCAATGCCGCTGGATGGCGCTGGAATGAAGTCACCGACAACTCGCAGTCGCCGGTTGGATTTCCCTCGGATTACATGGGTCAAATCGGGAGCATCACGCCAGGTCAATTCGGGCCTGCTGTCGGCAGCATCCTAAATCAGTGGACTTACAGCTACAAAGATGTGGCCACCAAAATTATCGGACGCCACACGGTTAAGTTTGGCGGTGAAGTTACGCGGCTCTTTTATTTGCAAAACTGCGCCGGTTGCGGTGTGCCCAGCTACAACTTCTTCAACATGTGGGACTTCCTCAACGATGCGCCGCGTAACGAAGGCGGGGGCTTCAGTCCTACTACCGGGATACCGACGACTGAGCGCCAGGACGACCGCGAAGATATCTGGGGCTTCTTTGCCCAGGACGATTTCAAAATAAAACCGAACCTGACCATCAATCTCGGCCTGCGCTGGTCCTACTTTGGTCCACTCTCCTCCAAACAGGACAACATGCTTCAGGCCACGCCTGGCGCGGGCGCGAATTACATGACTGGATTAGTCGTTCACAGGGGCAACTCCTGGAATGCGCAGAAGGATAATATCGGACCCCAGATCGGTTTTGCCTGGAGTCCGAATAAGTTCGGAAGCAAGCTCGTGTTCCGCGGCGGTTACGGCCTGAGCTTCAACCAGGAAGAAATCGCCATTTCGTCCAATATCGTACAAAATCCCGGGTTGGTAGTGTTCCCGAGTTTGAACATGCCCACGCCGGGCTCGGCGAATCCCGGCATTATCTATGCCGTTTCGTCGGGTGTGAACAACCTTTACGGGTATCCGGCGAACTCGCACACGGAGTCGAGCTTTGGCCCGAATGGACTGCCCACAACCGGTTCCGTTGGCATCCAAATCTTCCCCAACACAGTTCCCACCATGCGTGTCCATCACTGGTCGGCGGATATGCAATACGATCTGGGTCACCAGTTCGTAATGACGGTGGGATATCAGGGAAGCTTGTCGCGTGACATCTACTTCCACGAGAACCCCAACGCCGTCCCTGCAACCAGCGGCTACACGCTGAATCCGCAGATCAATGGCGGGGACAACTGGGGCGTTAACGGTCGCGGCAACTACAACGCCATGCTCACGGAATTGAAGCATCAGTTCTCGCGCCAGTTTATGGCCGATGCTCAATTCACCTGGTCCAAGAGCATGGACACCAGCTCCGCGCCGTACTCGGAGCAGCCCTACCCGTATGACCTCAGCCTCGATTACGGACGCTCCGACTACAACGTCAGCAGGGCGTTCAAGCTTTATGGCATGTGGCAGCCGGTCTTTTTCCACGGAAGTAACAGTTGGGTTGAAAAGATCGCCGGCGGCTGGTCGCTTAGCGGCATATTCAATTGGCACTCTGGATTCCCCTGGAACCCCATAGTGAGCGTGGTCGGCGGAAACCTGTATTGCGGACAATGCGGTTATGGGGGGCTGCTCCCCGCCGCCTACCTGGGCGGCGCTGGCTCCAGCACCGGCAGCGATGCATTCAAGGGCCCGGTTAGTTCGAATTATCCGCTGGCCGGGACGAGTCCGCTTAAGGCTGGGGCGTATTTCTCGACGCCAACCTACACCCCGTACAGCTGCCCCACCCCCACCACCTGCACTTACGGAACCGCGCTTCCTCAGGCCCCTGGTGTTTTTCGCAACTCCCTCACCGGCCCCGGATACAAAGACGTGGACCTGACGCTGTCCAAGGGCTTTGGCCTCCCGAAAATGCGGGTACTCGGCGAAAACGCCAGGCTCGAATTCCGAATGGATGCCTTCAACGTATTCAACAATATGAACCTCAACCCGAATAACGTCTCGAACAACACTGGAAACTCGAACTTCGGCACGATTTCGAATGCTCTTGCTGCCCGTGTCCTCTCGTTGGGGGCGCGCTTCAACTTCTAGTCTTTCCCATCTGGAATTCTGGACGGTGGGTCAGCGATTCACCGTCCAGCCCTTTACAGCCGCAAGGATCGTTGCTAATGGGAATTAAGTCGCGATTTGTCCTTCTCGCTGTGCTGTCGCTGGCGCTGCTAAGACCACTGGCTCCGGCACAAGTAACGAACACCTTGCAGGATCATGGGGAGGTAGTCATCGACGCCTCCGCCCCCGCCCATCCTTTCCCCCATTTCTGGGAGCACATGTTTGGTTCCGAGCGCGCCATCGTGACTTTGCGCGAGAGTTATCGCAACGATCTCCGCGATGTAAAGAAGATTACCGGCTTCGAATACGTGCGCTTCCACGCCATCTTTCACGATGAAGTTGGAATCTACGACGAGGACGCCCAGGGACATCCGCTGTACAACTTTTCGTATGTCGATCAGGTCTACGACGGCTTGCTGGACAACGGGGTGCGTCCGTTCATCGAACTGAGTTTCATGCCCAAAGCACTGGCCTCGGACAAGAACGCGCTTCATGCTTTCTGGTACAAGCAGAACGTCTCGCCACCCAAAGACTGGAATAAGTGGGACGATCTGATCACCCAGTTCACCAAGCACCTCGTCGACCGCTACGGCATCGATGAGGTCTCGCAGTGGTACTTTGAAGTTTGGAACGAGCCGAATCTCGATTTTTGGGCGGGCGATCCGAAACAGGCCACTTACTTCCAACTTTACGATCACATCGCGCGCGCCCTTAAGGCAGTAAGCCCGCGCCTGCGCGTCGGCGGCCCCGCCACGGCCCAAGCGGCCTGGGCCGACGCCTTTATCCGTCACTGCGCGGGGAACAAGGTTCCCGTGGACTTCGTCTCGTCGCACGTCTACGGAAACGACAAGGCCGAAGACGTGTTTGGCACGCATGAAGCGATCCCGCGCGACCAGATGGTGTGCCGCGCCGTGAAGAAGGTTCACGACCAGATCAGCGCCTCGCCCTTGCCCGGTCTGCCCTTGTTCTGGACAGAGTTCAATGCCAGCTACATGAATGAACCGGAGGTGACCGACTCGGCGTACATGGGTCCGTGGATGGCCGACACCATCCGCCAGTGCGACGGACTTGTCAACGAGATGTCCTACTGGACCTTCTCCGATGTGTTTGAGGAGCAGGGTGTGGTGAAGCAGCCGTTCTACGGCGGATTTGGACTGATCGCGGCGGGAGGAATTCCGAAGCCCGCCTACAACGCGTTCCGGCTTCTCCACCAACTCGGGGACGAGCGGCTGACGCTTGCTTCGGGCTCTGTTTCGAACTCTGCCTCGGATTCCATTTTGGCCACCCGCCGCCGAGACGGCACCCTGGTGGTTGCGGCTTGGAACCTCGCCCCTCCGGGAACCGCCGGCTCCGACAAGAATGTAAAATTGACTTTCCGCGAGACGGGTGCGTCCCAGGTAATGGTATCGCGAGTCGATCCCGAGCATGGGGACGTGCATAAGGCGTACCAGGCTATGGGATCCCCGCGTTATCCAACCGAGGCACAAATCCGGCAACTGCGCAGCGCCGCCGAACTTTCCGCGCCCGAGGTGTACGAGCTAAAGGATGGATCGGTCACCATCAAGATACCGGCGCACGGACTGCTGCTGCTGGAAGTGAAACGCGCTCAGTAGAGGGGCCAGGGTCCGCTGGCGTGGCAACGCTACGGATTTGTGGACGCTTTCAATCCGCTGAGCGGATGGTACGATCCCGACGTCATCGGAATCGACGCGGGAATCACCATGTTGATGGCAGAAAACCAGCGCA
>CABEDA010000403.1_pt1 | contig 15429 bp, 13 predicted proteins | sample 3422771 | NCBI WGS metagenome assembly CABEDA01 (sample SAMEA5534329, study PRJEB31848) | metagenome | biome: tundra; feature: field; material: soil | place: USA | collected 2013-05 | depth 0.15 m
AAGCCCTGCCCGAACATGCCCACGCTCGCACCCACGTTGCCTGTCTTCTCGGTCGGCTCCAGACTTACAAACGGCTTATCGCCCGTAGCCACGCTGAAGAACGTGCCTTGGCAGCCCTGGGGGCAGTTGGGGGGGATGAAGCCGCCAGAGGGAGTTGTTCCATACACCAGTCCGTTCGTATTCTGAATCAGCGTGGAGCTGGGCAAGTCCCCGTCAACAAGTGGGTCCGGGAACAGGAATGCCGAGAACACGTTGGCGGAAGTCAGTTTGTAGATGCTGCCGGTGCCGCTAGGCCCGTAAGCCGGGTTAACCCCGTAGAAGGTTCCGTCGGTCACTTGCAGCATATTCACCGGAGGACCGACATTGTTGACGCAGGCCGCATCGGTCGCATTGTTGAAATCGTGCAAATCAGTAGCGACTCCGGCGGTGGTCATCTTGTAGATATTTCCCCAGCCATTCGCCGCCCCCGCTGCCGTGGCTCCATACAGCTTGCCATCCTTGCCCTGAATCAATCCAGTACATGGAATCTCCCCGGTTGTGAGCGCGAAGTCGTGAATTTCTTTGAAAACACCTGCCGTGCTGATCTTGTACACGCATCCAGCGTTCGAAACCAGCGGGCAGTCCGCAAGCGTGCCGTAAAGATTGCCATCGCTGGCCTGGAACAAATTTGAAGGGTAGCACTCGTTGCCGAAAACAAAAGTGTGCAGATTCGTGTACACGCCCGCTGGGGTCATCTTGTAAACATTTCCGCAGCTCTGTTCCTCATTTCCAGTCACGCCATAGAAATTGCCATCGCTGGCCTGGATCGGCGGGTATAAGGGATACAAATCGCCCTTCACGCCAGTGAAGTCATGCAGATCGGTAAACACTCCGGCTGGCGTCAGCCGGAAAATGCTGCCGAGACCAGTCGCTGGATTCCCAATTTCGCATGCGCCGTAGAAGTTTCCATCGCTGCCCAGCGTCAGCCCAGCGCCACCACAATGGGTCCATTGCCCCGGGAAGCTGAAAAACATGCTTTCCACTCCAGCCGGAGATATCTTGTAGATCGCGCCGCTGCCGTTCGCTCCGCAGACGTTACCACCCCCGTACATATTGCCGTCGCGGCCTTGCACGATGTTGCCTTCTGTATAGCAGGCGTCGGTCGGAAAAAGTAGGAAGGTGTGCAGCACGGTGGGCGTCTGCGTCTGCGCCGGAACTGCCGCCGCGGCGAACATAACCACAGCGGCAATCACGGTGACCGCGATTGCAGTCATGCTCGAGCGCCTGCCTTGACGATGATTCGAGTTCATTCCTTCTGTCTCCTGAGAGTGAATTACGTTTAGGTCTTTTTCGAGGAGGGACCCCTCCCCCACATGTGCGCCGAACTGTGCGCCGCGATGAGCCGCTCGGTCAATGGTCTGAAGATAGCGGGAGGTTGGTGCGTATCTGGCGGAATAAGATATTTATTTGCAAGTATTTAAGCGAACTTATTGCCTGGCAAGAGACCGCTTTCGTCTAGCCCAAACGTGCCTTTTCTCCCGGTCTGGTCAGGTGTAAACTACAGGCTCCCCCACCGACCGTCCTTTATGGGCTCTTCACAGGCGCCGCTGGCTCTCGTTCGCTTCGGTGTGTTCGAGGCCGACCTCCGTGCGGGCGAGCTCCGGCGGAACGGCGTCAAAGTCCGTCTTCAGGATCTGCCTTTCCGCGCGTTGGCGCTGTTGCTGACCCGTCCCGGGGAAGTCATCACGCGCGAAGAGTTTCGCCGGGCACTCTGGCCGTCCGACGTCTTTGTGGATTTTGAGCAAGGCCTCAGCAGCGCTGTCATGCGCCTGCGCGACGCCTTGGGCGACTCCGCCGACAATCCAATCTTTATTGAGACCATCGAGCGCCGCGGCTACCGCTGGATCGGACCCATCCAACGAGTGGAACCGGTTCCGGGCGAATCGCCAGAAAGAGAATCGCCGGGAAAACAAGCAACTCCGCTGGCAGCGGTGCTGCCGTCGAGGCCCTCGCCGTGGTGGAAGCTGGTCTTTGTCCTCCCGGTGCTGGCGATGCTTTTCGCCGTGTGGATGTTCCGTCCCGGCTATCGCGACGCCAGGGCGAGCGCGAAATCCGGTCAGGCCTCAACCCGAAGTCTGCATCAGCCCGCCAATCGCGAGGCGGAAGACTTTTACCTCAAAGGCCGCTACTACTGGAACAAGCGCACTCCTGACAGCCTCCATCAGGCATTGGAGTCCTTCACCCAGGCGATTGCGCACGATCCCAATTATTCGGATGCCTACGTTGGGCTCGCCGACTGCTACAACCTGCTGCGGGAGTTCTCCGCCATGCCGGGGAATGAGGCCTATTTCAAAGCCTTTGCCGCGGCCAGGAAGGCGGTTGAGTTGGACCCGCAGTCTTCCGAGGCGCACGCCTCGCTGGCGTTTGTGACTTTTTATGGAATGTGGGACTCTGCCGACGCCGAAAAGGAATTCCGCCGCGCCATCGAACTCGATCCAAATAACGTCAAGGCCCACCACTGGTACGCGACCTTTCTCCATACCCTGAACCGCCACGACGAAGCCCTGAACGAGATTGAGCTGGCGCGCAAACTTGCCCCCGACTCGCCCTCCATCCTCGCCGACAAGGGGGAACTGTTATGGGCTGGGGGACATCGCGAACAAGCGCTGCAATTGTTGAAACAACTCGAGGCGGCGGATCCAGATTTCCTTTCCCCTCACCGTTACTTGAGACTCGCTTATTTCGAAATTGGCGATTATCCGAACTACATCGTGGAGTTAAAAAAAGACGCTCTGCTCACACACGACGCAGCCCAATCATCGGTGGCGGAGGCGGCAGCGAAGGGCTTCGCCCAGGGTGGCAAACGCGGCTTGTTCGAAGCCCAACTTTTGGAACAGAGGAAGCTGTATGAACAGGGATTGTTGTCCCCGTATTTCGTGGCGCAGACCGAAGCTGTTCTCGGCAACCAGCGCGACGCGCTCAAGTACCTGACGATTGGCATCCAGTCGCATGACGAAGTCATGCTGGACCTTGGCGTTGACCAGGGTTTCGCCAGCCTTCACGGCGATCCCGCCTTCCAGCAACTGCTCGCCAAAATCGGCCTGCCGACGGCCCATTGAACGACGCCAGCCCGACCTTTCGGCTTAGTGCACCTTCCATCGTTGGGTATGTTAAACAATCCTGGCGATCCCGGTCGCAAAATATGTGACTGGGACTCACAAGGTTTGCGGAACCGCGTCAATTCGGAAGCAGCGTCCCAAGTGCGATCACACCCGCCGGTGACAAGCCGCACTGCCACGCCAGCAGGCCTCGCGAGACCATACAATGGTAGGCGGAGGCAATCATGAAGAGGATTCTCATCTTAGGTGCGGCGGGCAGGGACTTTCATAATTTCAACGTCATTTTTCGTAACAACCCCGATTACCAGGTTGTTGCCTTCACCGCCACCCAAATCCCCGATATTGCGGGCCGCCGCTACCCGCCGGAACTGGCAGGCAGTTTGCAGTATCCCGCCGGGATCCCAATCTTTGAAGAGAAGGACCTGGAAAAACTGATTCGCGACGAGCGCGTCGAGGCAGTGGTGTTCGCTTACAGCGATATCTCCCACCAGAACCTGATGCATCTGGCATCGCGCGTGGTGGCTGCCGGCGCGGACTTTTGGCTCTTGGGGACCGAGCGTACGCAAATCAAATCAACCGTCCCTGTGGTTTCAGTTTGCGCGGTACGAACCGGTTGCGGCAAGAGTCCGCTGTCGAGACTCGTCGCTTCCGAACTGCGGCGCCAGGGCTGGAAACCCGTCGTCATCCGGCATCCGATGCCCTACGGCGACCTGGTCGCGCAGGCGGTGCAGCGCTTTGCCACCATCGAGGATCTGGATTTGCAGCAATGCACCATCGAAGAGCGCGAGGAGTACGAACCGCACATCCGTCAGGGAACCGTCGTCTATGCCGGCGTGGACTACGAAAGAATCCTGCGCCAGGCCGAGAAGGAAGCCGACATCATTCTCTGGGATGGAGGCAATAACGATACCCCGTTCTACAAGTCCGATCTGGAACTCGTGGTGGCCGACCCGCTGCGCCCCGGGCACGAACTGTCGTATTTCCCGGGAGAGGTTAACCTCAGGCGCGCCGACGTGGTGGTCATCAACAAGGTCGATACGGCCACGCGGCAGGACATCGAGACCGTCCGGCGCAATATCCAGTTAAGTAATCCCAAGGCCAAAATTATTGAGACCGCTTGCCGGGTCTCGGCGCCAACGCCTGAACTGGTAAAGGGAAAGCGCGTGTTAGTCGTAGAAGATGGCCCCACCCTTACCCACGGTGAAATGCCCTACGGCGCTGGAGTCGTGGCCGCGCGCAATTGGGGAGCGGCGGAGTTGGTGGACCCCAAGCCTTTTGCGGTTGGCTCCATTCGCGGCACGTTCGAACGCTTCCCGCACCTCGAACATCTTCTCCCCGCCATGGGTTACAGCGTGATGCAGCGGCATGAACTGGAAGAGACCATCAACCGCGTGCCCTGCGACCTGGTTTTGATCGCCACGCCGATTGATCTGGCGCGCGTCATCAAGCTCAACAAACCGAGCTTGCGAGTCACCTACGAGGTGGAGGAACTCACTCATCCCGGGCTGGCGGAAATCCTCGCGCAAGTCAAAGTGCCGGCGGAGGCAAAACACTGAACCCTCCGGAGGAACTGGAGAGAAGCGGATGCGCTGGGGAATGAACAGCTTAAGGAAGGTTTGGTAGCGCTACCGGGAAACGCTTCCCAGTGCACTGTGATTTTCCCAGTTATACTGGTAAAACCACGCTCTACAAAGGGCTTAGCTCATAAGAGCCAAGAACCGTTTTGCCAGTGAGACTGGCAAATTTTAGCCATGAAAAACGGCCATTTTTAGTAGGTAGTAGTAGGTAGCCTAGATAAGCACGGGAAGTTGGATCGTTCTCGATCAGGACTCTACCCTCGATTAGAGAGTCCACCACGCAGCACCATGGTACTGAAAGCGGAGCCGGGCAAGCCGCAACCCATGTTCTTCATCCCCATTGGTGGTTGCCATGTCACCCGGCCGGCGTGGAGCTTCGACAGCCGGAATGGGATGACCGGTCACGCGGCGGGCCGTTTCGATCACTTCACGCACGCTGAAGCCACATCCATTGCCCAGGTTGTAAATCAGGGTTTCCTGTTTCGCAAGCGCCTCCAGTGTGAGCATGTGCGCAGCCGCAAGATCGGCAACATGAATGTAGTCCCGAACGCAGGTGCCGTCCCGCGTGGAGTAATCTGTACCATAGATCGAGACTGCTTCACGCTGCCCCAGCGCCACTCTTAGCACGAGAGGAATCAGGTGCGATTCGGGCTCATGATCTTCACCATATCCTCCGACGGCGCCTGCAGCATTGAAATAGCGCAGACTTGCATAGCGCATATGGTGAATGCGCTGAAACCAGTTCAGCATCCGCTCGATTAGAAGCTCCGATTCTCCGTTGGCGTTCGCCGGGCAAAGCGGGTCCGACTCCTCGATCGGTACGCGGGTGGGATCGCCGTAGACCGCGGTCGAGGATGAGAATACAAGTTTCTTTACCCCGTGTTCCAACATGGTTTCCAGCAAAGTTAGTGTAGCCACCGTGTTGTTACGGAAGTAGCGTTGAGGGGCGGCCATCGACTCACCAGCTTCGATAAAAGCCGCGAAATGAAGCACGGCTTCGGGCCTGCTAGCCTGAAAGGTGCGGCGCAAAAGATCACGATCCGCTACGTCTCCAACGACGAACTCACTTCCGGCAGGGATAGCCTGGCGCTTGCAGTGACTGAGATCATCATAGATGGTCACACGATGCCCAGCGCGGAGCAACTCGGCGCTTACAATACTTCCAATATAACCTGCACCGCCGCTGACCAGAACATTCAAGCTGATTCCACCTCACAAGCCCCGTCGGCCAGCGTAGAAACAAAAATCTGTGGGGTTCGCCCCGTCAACCGTTGATAATCGCGAAAGATGTTGCGCTGGAAATTATCGACTGCTTGTCCATCTACTACGTTGATCGTGCACCCGCCGAATCCTCCGCCCGTCATGCGGGATCCATAAACGCCCGGCTGTTTTTGGGCCAACTCCACCATCAGGTCCAACTCGGCACAACTAACTTCATAGTCTTCCTTAAGACTGCAGTGAGATTCACCCATGAGGTGCCCAAACTTGGGAAGATCGTTCTTTCGCAGAGCGTCAGCGGCTTCAGTGACCCGCATATTCTCAGAACTTACGTGACGGGAACGCTTGTAAACAGAAGGCCGCAATTCGCGGGCGTAATGTGCGAGATCAGCAAGAGTGACGTCGCGCAGAGCCCGAACGTACGGCAGAAAATGCGACAGTACGCGCACTGCTTCTTCACATTCGGCGCGGCGGCTGTTGTATTCTCCGTTCGCAAGGCTGTGCTTCACCGTGGTATTGCAGATCACCAATTGCGCTTCAGACGACACCGGCAAGAGACAATATTGCGGTGTTCGGCAATCCAGCATCAAAGCACGGCCGGAACAACCAAAACACGAGATGAATGGGTCCATGATTCCTACTCGCGCTCCTACAATTTCGTTTCCCGCTCGCTGGCACAATTTCGCTAGTTCGGTTCGATCCACCGGAATTCCGGCGGTGGTAAGTAGCGCAAAACCGCTCGCGATCTCAAGCGCTGCCGAAGAGCTCAAACCGGACCCGATCGGGACATCGCCAAGAATCAGCAAATTGGCCCCCCGTAGCACGTGCCCCGATTGTTCCAGCACCATAGCTACGCCCAGCACGTAGTCACTCCAATGGTTCCTGGGTCGAAGTTCTTGTGATTGCAGATCAATTTCTATGGTTTCGGAAAAGTTCGTCGAATGCGCCAAGAGCTTGTGGTCATTACGAGCGGTGGCCGCAACCCAAACATGGAATTGTATGGCCACAGGCATCACCCAGCCCTCGTTGTAGTCGGTGTGTTCGCCTATAAGGTTCACGCGTCCGGGAGCACGGTAAACTCGAGGCCACTGACCGAACAGGGTGTCGAATTGCTCCTGCACTTCCTGTAGTTTTGTCTTCGCCGTTATCATCTTTATGTTTATGGAGGTACGCTTCGTGCGGTGCGTATCCAGTGGTCGCGACCCTGCTGCTCAGCGATGATCACTGCGGCGCCAGTCAGTTGTCGTGGGTGGTACTGTCGCGTTCGGAGGCATGTTCGCCGCCGGTAACCTGCTTAGTCGATTTTCGCAGCCCGAAACTGAGCATCACGCTGCCAAATAACAGCAGAACACTGCCCCAGACAAGGTTGATGTTTATGCCGAGCGATCTCGCATAGATCGCAGGGTTACTGGTCAATCCATAGATAATCAGAATCACAGAAACGATCACGAACATCAACCCGATCGGTATTCGAATATCGAACCCCATTTTGCAATCCTCTACCAGAAGACAACATTCAGCAGCAATGCCAAGACCAGCACGGCGCCTCCAAGCACTTCGATGCGCTGATACCAGGGCAAATCCTTCTCCTGCAGCCGTGCGGTCATAGAATAGACAAGTCCTACCAGTTCCTTCTCCGGGCGTGGCTTGGTCACGAGGCTGACGACAATTGTGACCACAAAACAGGTGGACCATGACCAGATGGCCGTCCAGAACGCCTGTGCCATGTCGCTGCGATAAGTGTGGATGACCGTGATCCAGCCCCCTTTGATTCCGACGCTGGCGTCTTGGGACAAGGTCAAGCCATGATGAACAGCGGCCGCGCAAATACCTGAAAGCAGGCCGGTGAAGGCACCATGACCGCTGGTGCGCTTCCAAAACATTCCCAACAAAAACGTCGCGAACAGAGGCGCATTCACGAAGGCAAATACCAACTGCAGGAAATCCATGATGTCATTAAAACGTGTAGTCGCGTAAGCTGTCCCAACCGAAAGGACTACGCCAACTACGGTCGCGATCCTGCCCACCAGAAGATAATGCTCGTCCGTTCCGTCCTTCTTCACATAGGACTGATAGAGGTCGTATGTGCAAACCGTATTGAACGCAGTTATGTTGCCCGCCATACCAGACATGAAACTCGCCAGCAAGGCGGTTACTCCCAACCCCAGTATCCCGGTTGGGAAAAAATGCACTAACATATTTGGAACGGCAAGGTCGTAGTCGAATTGAATATGGCCCGCCCTATCCACCTCTGGGCAGGCCAGTCGTGGGGTCGACTTTGGCTGGTATCAGTCCTTGGTTCGTTCGAGCGGTGAATTGCGTTTGGTGGCTCTCCCCCCTAAGGTTTGCATGGGGGGACGGAACAGCGATGGCAATCATTCCCGGAAGGATCACGAGAAAAGGAAAAAGCATTTTCGGGACAGCGGCGATCATGGGAGTTCGCCGCGCTGCGGTCATCGATCGCGCCGCCATGGCCCGCTGCACAACCAGGAAATCTGTGCACCAGTAACCAAAAGAGAGCACGAAACCCAAGCCCATAACGAGGCTGAACCACTCGAGTCCCATCGGGTTGGTTTGAGGGTTTCCCATTCCTTGCCAGGAGTGGACGAACGCAGCAGGCAGTTGCTGCTTCAGGCCGCTCCAACCTCCGACGCTTCTCAATCCCAGCCAGACCAAGGGGAAAAAACCGGCAACAATGAGAAAGAACTGGAGTACTTCGTTGTAGATCGCACTACTCAGCCCTCCCAGGAAGATGTAGGCCAACACAATCAGTGCGGCAATGACAATGCTAGCAGCAAACCCCCAAGCTAAAGGAATTCCCAATCTTGCAAATGGCATATCCAGCACGTGCAAGGTCTGCAGCAGTTTAGCCATCGCATACATCGAGATACCGGACGAGAACACCGTCATGATGGCAAAAGACACAGCGTTCAGAGCTCTGGTTTTTTCGTCAAATCGCAGCCGGAGGTACTCTGGAACCGAACGGGCGCGCGAACCATAATAAAAAGGCATCATGAAGATGCCCAAGAACACCATTGCCGGGATAGCGCCAACCCAGTAGAAGTGGCTGGTCTGAATGCCATACTTTGCGCCGGAGGCTCCCATCCCAATCACCTCTTGGGCCCCTAGGTCAGCGGAAAGAAATGCCAGCCCGCAGACCCATGCCGGAATGGAGCGTCCAGCCAAGAAGAAGTCTGTGCTGGTTTGCACGCGCCGTTTCAGGACGATTCCAATTCCTAAAACAAACGCGAAGTAGACCAACATGATGAGCCAGTCAACTATAGTTAGGTTCATGCCTGTATGATTTCTCCTGCGATGTGCTCACCGGTGTTGACAGACGTGGCCCACGGAGACCCTATAGCCCCAATTGGCGGTCATGTTGACCAAGGTGCAACCACTATAGTTGCTTAACCCCCACGAAGCTGCTTCGTACACAGACGCCTGCTATGCTTCCAGCGCCAGGACGGTATTCGGCTTAAGAAAAAATGGCGGCACGATACCGCAAGTGTTCGAGAGCGGCAACACCTCTTCGGGCAACTCAATACCGAGCACATCGCTCATGAACGAGCGTCTCTTTTGGCATCGGTCATAGCAGTCCGGAGCGAATTCCTTCAGCTTCGCGCGCAGTTCTCCATCGGCAACCACCACGCCATCCTCCATGCGAGTTGAAAAATACCGGCTGGATCGCGGGATGACATCGACCTGGATGGCCATACCTGAGCGCACCGGAACCTCAGACTCAGCATAGAACGGCGAGCTCGTCCACTCATCTAAATGGATGAGATGCCCGGGATTAAGGAAGATCCCAAATTGCGGAAACGGCAAGCGCTCCTGGATCATGTCGTAGATCCTGTGTCCCGGTGTGCCTAGCTTCATAAGTGCGAACCATTCACCCATGACCTCGAAATAAGGGCCTGCGAAGGACGCGACATAATCTGCCGCTGAAGTTGGAAGATCGTCGGCTGCCTGCGCAATCCAGCCGGCACGGCATATGTTACTGCCCCAGTAGGATACATTCATTGATAGGGGCTGACCACGGCAGATAACCTCACCGCTGGGGCTTGACATGCCACGTTTGGCGTTACCCCCGGTAGCAAATGTCAAGTGGCAGCCGAGGGGATCCCCATTGAGACGGCCACACTCGACCACCGCATGGTCGGTCATCCCTTCCTGCAAACCAAAAATCATCCGTTTCACGGATTCAGCGGCCTGTACGTTGGTGTACTCGAAGTACGCAATTTCATAGGGGGTGCACGTTGTCCGAAGGCCATAACCAGGATGCATAAGCAACTCAGTCACGTTGACGACATTGTCCCGCCCGACTAACTCCCGCAGTGTGTCAACGAGATATCCCGGAATGTCTATTGCATGACGGGCATCCGGATGTTCACGTTCAGAGAAGTACTTCGAACCCACACAGCCTACGCGTGATGTCGGACCGATGCTTTCCTGCGCAAATATCTCTCGTAGAGGGCGGCTCCGGTCTCGCGGTTGATTCAGCAGGGAGAACGACTGAAAACGCTCGTGGCGCAACCTGCCAATCGCATGCAGAGAACTTATGTCTAGATATGATTCGCACTCGTTGCCTACAAGGACAAGCGGGATTGATACCTCCCCGACGATCAGTAAGGCCTCCTCGAAGCGGGGATCGAAGCCGGTCAAATAAGCCAGATTGGCAAAGTGCTCCCGGTCACCATACACAACGATATGCGTGAGTTTAAGCTCCCGCATTCGGCGATATCCTCGACCGGGTATCCACGCATGGCGGGAATGTTAGGTCGGACAGGAAGGAAAGGTCAATCGGAGCGCAGGAGAGGGCTATTGCAGCTTCGCGTATTCCGCCTTGGCTTCATTCAGGAGGAACATGTCGGGATCGGCGTCTTTCCAGAGCGTCACGAACAAACTGAGCGCGAGCCGAGCGTGGGATTGAGCACATTACTTTCGGTAGCGCTGGAGGAGCTTCTGGAAGCGCGGCTCCGAGCGCAGCGAGGAGAAATATGGGCTGGCATCGATGGCTGCGAAATCGCGGTACCCGGCGTTGAGCGATTTTTGCAGCATCGCCAGTGCTTTCTCTTGATCGCCTTCAGCAGCGTAGGCCGAACTCAATTGAAAAAGTATGATCGACGTGCTCCCCTGTTTTAAGAGAAGAGTAACGGCCCGGTCGTAGTCACCTTGGGCCAGATAGACCTGCGCCAGCCCAAAGTCTGGGGTAGTAGAACTGGGACTCAATTTTTTGGCGTACTCCATAGCCGCGACCGCTTCTGGGAATCGCCGCTGGAGGAGAAGGGCGCGACCAAGTTCATAGTAGGCACCGAATAAAGAGGGTTGCAGACGGATGGCCTCCCGTGCAGCTTTTTCTGCCTCGATTGCGTTGGGCGGTTGTTCATATCCAAGCACCCAAGAAAGACCCACCCACGCCTGAGCATTCTCAGGCTCCAACCGGATCGCCTCCCGCGCTTGCTCTGCCGCACGCACATAGTCAAACTTTTCTCCTTCTACTAGTCCGAGAGACACATGGGCATCTGCGAGCTGCGAATCAAGGGATAGGGCACGCTGGGCGAATTCCTCGGCACGCCGAAGGTGAGCCTCGTCCGAATCGACGTTGCGATAGTAGAAGTTTTCTACACGTGACAAACCCGCCAAGGCGAGAGGATATTTCGGGTCCAATTGCAATGCCTTCTCAAACTCCCTGCGTGCCGCTTCGAGCTTTTCCGGGTTGTCCCAATACCAAGCAAGGGCTAGACCACGCAGATACGCATCATAGGCTTCTGGGTTCTGCGTGTAGCGATGCTCTACAGCCCGCTCTTCTTGCGGGCTGAGCTTCAGATTAAGCGCCGCGCCGATCTTCAGAGCGGTCTGCTCCTGTAGGGCAAACACATCCTTCAATTCGCCAGTGAAATCGTCGGCCCACACTTGAAAACCAGTGGGAGCATCGATCAACTGCACGCTGATCCGCACCTGATTCCCAGCCCTTCGCACCCTCCCTTCCAGTAAATAGCGCACTTGCAATTCCCGCCCAATTTCCTCCGAAGTCTTTTGTGCACCCTTAAATCGCTCAGTGGAGGAATAGGAAGCCACCTTCAGGCCCTGAATGCGGGACAGCTTGGTGCTGATTTCCTCCGTCATGCCGTCGCTGAAATAGTCGTTGGCCGAGTCGCCGCTCAGGTTCTGGAGCGGAAGAACAGCAACAGAGGGCTTGGCGGCCAGTACCGCTGGGGCAGGCGCTTGGCGCATCGAATGCCAGCGAAATGCAGCATATCCGCCCGCCAGTGCCACCAGCATGATCGCCGCTGCGACGAACGTCCTTCGACGCGTTAACCAGCGTGACTCGGCAGTGGCTTTCTGGGGCACGGCGATATGCCCCGACTCCGTGTCCCGCTTCAGCCGTTGGAGGTCGGCTCGTATCTCCGAGGCGTGCTGGTATCGAAGGTTTCGGTCTTTCTCAAGGCATTTGCTGATGATCTCTTCCAGCTTGGGCGGAAGGTCAGGATTCAGCCGTACTGCCGAGGTTGGTGTTCCATCCAGAATGGCTTTGAAGATTACCCCGGAACTCTCTCCTCGAAACGGCAACGCACCCGTCGCCATCTCGTAAAGAACAGCACCGAATGAGAACAAATCAGTGCGTGCGTCCAATTCCTTAGCCCGGACTTGCTCCGGTGACATATAGGCGACGGTGCCGAGCGCAGAACCGGGGCTGGTCAAGTGCTGCTCGTCCACTGTCGCGGTGTTCGCCGACGCAATTCGACTCGAAGAGCCGCTCACAAGGGCGACTTTTGCCAGCCCGAAATCAAGAATCTTGCCGTGTCCCCGCTTCGTGACAAAGATGTTGGCGGGCTTGATATCGCGGTGCACGATCCCAGCAGTGTGAGCGGCGTCGAGCGCGTCGGCGATGTCGATAGCGATGGGGAGAAGGACTTCCGTTTCCAGCGGACGACCAGCAATGTGGTGCTTCAGGGTCACGCCATCTAGAAACTCCATGACGATGAAGGACTGGTCTCCGCTCTTCCCAATCTCGTAGATCGTGCAGATGTTGGGATGGTTGAGGGAGGAAGCAGCGCGGGCTTCACGGCGAAAGCGTTCCAATGCTTGTGGGTCTTGGGCTAGGTCTTGAGGGAGAAACTTAAGGGCGACAGAGCGTCCAAGGTCGGTGTCCTCGGCCTTGTAGACAACGCCCATGCCGCCACCGCCCAGCTTCTCGATAATGCGGTAATGCGAGATGATTTGACCGATCATGAGTGGCGCAGGAGTTCAGGTTGCAATGTTAGGGGTGCTGATGGGGCAAGTCAACGAGGACGGCACGCCGATGGACGCTGGAAAGGCCAAATCCCGCGATTTCAGGCTTTCCCAAGCGCTTGCCTACGGGGTGGTCAAAAAGGGTGTCTGCAGCGACTTCATTTTATGCGGCCTTTCGCCCCCTGTTTCGGCAAGTCGGTCGCTGGTGCACAGGTATACCTTCTGACCACTCGTTCAGAGGCTAACTGCGGCAGTCCCATCCGGCGCAGCCGGTCGGCGTAACGGGGTTCCACTCCCGAAGGTAAAGTTCATTCCCTTCGAGGAAATCCCGGTCGTTTACCCGGACTTCGTGCTTCTTAAAGCCGCTGAGGACGGCGGAAAATGATTTCGGCCATGTCTTCAGTTCGTGGCGAATGGGGTGGGCTCCGGCGCTGTCCATGCCGGTTTAATACTGAAAAAGAAGAGCCCCGGCGAGAACCGGGGCTCAAAGACGGGTCGGGCGGTCTACTGTTGTAGAATGGCAGTGCCTGAACCGCAGTCGTTACATAGACCATCAGTTCCTCCGCCAGTCCATTCGAAGATCAGGATAGAAGTCCACGGACCGGAAGCGACTATTGGCGGGCCGCCGATTTCCAAGCGCATGTACTCTGCGGCAGCGAAGTACCACCTTCCTGTACCGTCAGAGTTTACCTGATAGGAACCTGCTGCGCCGGTGCCAGTAGCGTCGGAAAGGTAGACCATGTAGCCGAGAATCGCCTTTGCCGCAGCAACATGCTTTTGTGCTTCCGCTTGGTCGCCGCGCCGGGCGGCGATGCGAGCCTGCGCGTGCTCCCACCGGAAGTTCCACAGGTCTTGCCGAGCAGGCTTGATGTCGGGTTCCTTCAGCCCGTGTCGTGGCCAATCTGGTACCACTTGTACGCAGTGTCCAAATCGCCGGAATCGATACAAACGCGTGCCGCCTCGTTCGCAATCTCTCCCTGCTGAAAGAAGTTCTTCACGCTGCCGTGGAAGTCGAACACCTGTTGTTCGTACTCGATGGTTTTCTTGCAATCCCCCTCGAACGCGTATGACATTGCCATCGCTCTCTTGGCTGATGCCTTGCCCTCGGGCGTGTCCGCAACATCGATTGCCTTGGTGAAATACTTCCGTGCCTCCTCGCCTTTCCCCATCAGGTCGAGTACGCTCCCAGCCGCGACGTTGGCAGGAACCGAATTCGGCGAAGTCAGGAGAGTCTGGCGATAAAGTGCCAACGCCTCTTCCGCCTTTCCATCCCGCATCAACTGCTGACCTTAGTTTGACGAACTCAGGTTGTTGCGGCGGCTGGGCGGGTGCCTGCGCGAACGATGCCACAAAACCGAAGGAGATCAGAAAGAACGAGACGCAAGCCTCTGTTTTGGCTTTCATAGGCTAACGATTATAGATCGACCACAAGAGTTCTCGGTGGCTCCGTCATCACATTCCGCAAGTAGCCCATCCGGGCTATTCCCACGGGATAGGCCGCATCGTAGGCTGATTGTGAGCAGACTTCGGGGGAGAGCTGTTCAACGATAGCGCCCCAGACTTAACTGGGTCGGGGGCGCTTTCTCGACAAGGGCACCAATCCCGAGCAAGCGCCGTTCTTTCCTTATTTGAAAGGCTACGTCGCGTTCTACACGGGAGATTACAAAGGGGCTCTTGAGGAACTAAAACAGGCGAACCAGAACGATCCGTTTATCCAGTGCATGGTGGGTCAGACCTACGAAAAACAGGGCGAGAGGGACAAAGCCGCGGACTACTACCGCAAGGCTTCGGCAGCAGTTTCGCACAACCCCGCCACCGCGTATGCGGTTCCCTTCGCCAAGAAGAAGCTGTCCTAGCAGCATGTGACCGAAGCCCCACAGCCCCTGCTACGAGAAGAGACGATTCTGAATCTGGGCGAGTTCCACGGGCTTCGAGCATTCTGCGTCGTCGTTTGCCACGCGGTTGATCCGGGTGCTCACGGGATAGCTCCGCATGAGGCGGCCATCATAGGGCTTCAACAATTCGGACACCGCAGCCACATCCCTCATTCCCGGATCGAGCCATAGGTCGTAGCCGTCTGGATCAAGGATGACAGGCATTCGGTCGTGAACGGCTGAGGTCACAGCGCGGGTCGAAGAAGCGAAGCAATCGTACGAAAGCGCAATACAGCGAGATGCAAATAACGTATCTGCCAGAAAAAGCTCGACGGATTTGTAGCGGAATGCAATCGACAAGGTTCTGAATTTGGCTAATCCTGCCACCGTCTCCGTCGATGATATTCGCCGCCACTAAGGCCGCCGAGA
>CABEDA010000405.1_pt1 | contig 15406 bp, 13 predicted proteins | sample 3422771 | NCBI WGS metagenome assembly CABEDA01 (sample SAMEA5534329, study PRJEB31848) | metagenome | biome: tundra; feature: field; material: soil | place: USA | collected 2013-05 | depth 0.15 m
GAAAATGAGGGCAAAAGACGCATTCGTGGTCTTTACATTGTTAAGTCTCGTGGCATGGGCCACTCCAGCGACGTCCACAAATTGATTTTGAGTGATGATGGAATCAGCTTAGTACCAATGGACGCGGATGCTACCGCAGGCCCCAAACAGAAAGAGAGGGTCGGTAAAAGCATCACTGTAAGGCAAACATCAATCAAAAGATAAAAGCATCGATGAAAGCCGGAGATCTGGCCTGAATCATGGGGACAATTGCATCCTAACTTCATTGTCGGCATCGGCGGCTCAGCGGGAGCCCTTAACGCCTATAAGGCGCTCTTGGACGCCCTGCCATCTAATACGGGTATGGCCTTTGTCATTGGCTCCCAGATTCATCCCTCCGCCAACAGTCAGTTGGCTCACATTCTGTCAAGTCACACCAAAATGCCAGTCACGTTGGCTTCCACGGCGATGCCGATCCGGGCGAATCGCGTCTACGTGATTCCTCCGAACGCCGGTCTTCTAATTGAGAGCTATACCTTCCAGGTCGCCTCCCCGCGCACTAGGATGAACGGACAGATAGATTTGTTGTTTAGTTCTTTAGCAGAGGCTATGGGGGCGCGTGCGATCGGCATTATCCTCTCTGGGTATGGCGGCGACGGTACTGAGGGATGCAAACACATCAAGGCACAGGGAGGAAAAACCTTTGCTCAGGACATGTCTGCCGAGGTAGATGGCATGCCTCTCAGCGCTCAGGCTTCAGGCTGTGTGGATTTCGTCCTACCACCCGGCAAAATTCCAGCTGAACTACAAAGATTGGTAAGAACTATTGCAACCAAGAAGAAACATGATTTCGACCCGAAGATGTTCCTCGCCACCATCGGTGAGGGTCGGACAATTGTGCTGGCTCCAGCGAAACAAACACTCTTCACGCAGGGGGACGCGGCTGACACAGTCTTCTACATCCAGAAGGGTAAGGTGAGACTCACCGTCGTCTCGGAGAAAGGGAAGGAAGCTACGATAGCCATATTGAATCCGGGTGATTTCTGCGGGGAAGGTGGCCTCGCAGGACAGCCTCTACGCATGGGGTCTGCAACCGCGCTGACAGATTGCGAACTCATGCGAATCGAGAAGAGAGCAATGATGATTGCGCTTCATCGCGAAAATACATTGTCCGACCTGTTTACGGCTTATTTGTTGGGGCGGAACATCCGATACGAAGAGGACTTGGTTGACCAACTGTTTAGCTCCAGCGAGAAGAGACTAGCTCGGATTCTGATATTGCTGGCTCACTTCGGAAAGGAAGGCAAGCCCGAGACGGTAATCCCCAAGATCAGTCAGGAGACCCTCGCGGACATGGTGGGTACAACCCGGTCGCGGGTCAGCTTCTTCATGAATCGGTTCAGAAAGTTAGGCTTCATTAATTATGGCGAGGGCGGCCTGCAAGTTCATAGTTCACTTCTCAATGTCGTTCTGCACGACTAGAACTTCGTTCCGAAAAAACGGAACCCTGCTCTCTTGCAGACGAAGCCACTCTCGGCTTCGCCATTTCCTTGATGACTTCGGCGAGTGTCGCTTTGGACGATTGCTTTTTTGTTTTCCTCTTACCCATTACCCCATGATTTCACGAGTCCGGGGCGTTTACCGGTCAATTTTGATCAACGCAAATCAAACTTCTGGCGTGTTATAGTGACGGCGGGGTGGTTACCACTTTCTCCTCTTTCAGGTCTTCTGACCTAAGCCAGTCCATCTGAAGTTCTCCCACCTTAGGTTTTTCAGCGAGAGAGCGGTGTGCCCATGCCTTTTGAAGCGATCTTGCGCGAAGTCGATCACCTCCAAAACGTCCTTAAGCACTTCCCGCTCATAACAAGCTTCGGCCGTCCCTCCGGGACATGGGTCGTCTTTCCGCTCTGACCCCGCGCTGAAGCGCGGAGCTAAGCTAGGCCGCCCCTCCGGGGCTTGTGTTCTGTTATGCGGATCTCATTTGGACTTGCGGCATCGCTAAAGCGATGCCCTGATACGAATCTCCCTTGCACCGCCCCCTGCACTGCACTTGCACCGCCCCGCAAACGCCACCGGCCGCCCGGAAATCCAGGCGGCCGGTGTTTCTGCGGTCCTCGATTCAACGCGAGGCTGGTTCGCCTCCGAGGCCGCGAGATCGACTTATGACAGGAAGAACTCCTTCGCCAGCGGCAGCCACTCCTGGTCGGGGATGTGGGTGGAGAGATCCTCCATGGCGGCTCCACCATCCTGGGCCAGGGCGCCGAGCGCCATTGCCGGCATGCGGCGTTGCAGGCGGCTTGCGGACTCCTCGGTCCACCAGCGGGCGAGCGCTCCGCCGAGCAGGTTGCGGAAGCTGGTCTTGGCGTCGGGCGCCTGCACGGTCAGCAGCCAGCCTTCGCCGTAGGGATCGCGGAGCGCCAGCTTCGGATCCCGCTCGACTGCTTGGTTGATGTTCGACACCGTGCCTTCGATGGGCGAAACCATCTCGACTTCACAGCCGTCGCGCTGCAGGGTACACATCTTCTGGCCCTGGCGAATCCACTGGCCGCGTTGGGGCAGCGTGATACTTTCCAGCTTGCCGGCTAGCTTGGAGGCAAAGTCATCCATGCCGACCCGCACCAGGCTGGGGCTCTCGCTCAACGCCCAAGTGTGGCCTGGGTGATAGCGGAGGTTCGCTGGAACCTCGAAGCCGCCGACCAAGGGCGACTGTAAGCGAGGCGCTGTGTCCTGGTTTGCCACGGCAACCTGCAATGCCGGTTGCACAATCGCGTGGCGGGTGCGGAAATAGTCAATCAGCAAGAAGGTTGCGAAGAAGAAGAGAACCAGTAGGACCGTCATAAGTCACCTCGTCACTTATTTTGTTGGGGGGCCGTCTTGCGAGCCACTCAGCACTTTTCTAAAGGCAATCGCCGTGCCACGACGAGGCGAGTTCGGTGTAAGTCCGCGGCGGGCGGCGATCTCCGGTGAAATGAAGCAGATAGACGAAAAGGTAGTTCTTGGTGGGGGCTGCGGGGATGAGATTGTCAGCAGCGCTTTGATGGAAACCGCAACAGGCGAACGCTGGTATTTGCGGTGTTTCGAGGTGACGACGAGAATGACGGGTTGCAATCAGTGACTTACGAGTTAGCGGGTCACTGATGAATCTCACAACAGCGTAAGTCGAGGAATGCAACAGTCATGAGATGGAGCGACGGGCGTCTCGCCCGTCCAGCCGGGCGGGGACGCCCGGCGCTCCACTTACTCCCGCGAGTACTCCACATGCAGATCGGGGTCGGCGGTTTCCGGGGCGGTGGTTAACACCTTGGTCCCGTACTCCAATCCTCGATCGAAGGCCTTTACGTTCAGCTCAACGAAGCTGGGCGGGACGGAATCGGCTACGGATTTGCGGACGGCATCGGCTTCCAGCAGTTTTGTGACGGCGGTGAAGAATCCCACCATCACCGAATTCAGCACCATGCGCTTTCCGAGCTCTTCGGCGATACGGGTCGCGGGAATGCTGTAGACCTGGATGTCCTTGTTGAGATCTCCAACGCGCACCAGATCCTGCTCCACGATCAGGATGCCGCCCTCCTTCAACTCGGGAGCGAAGCGCACATATGCTTCCTGCGACATTACGACCATGATGTCCGGCCGGGCTACGTAGGGGTATAACACCGGCGTATCGGAGACGATCAGTTGCGCACTGCAGGCGCCGCCCCGGGCTTCGGGGCCGAAGTTCTGCGTCATGGTGGCGTACGCGCCTTGATAAATCGAGGCGGCTTTGCCTAGGACGATGGCCGAGAGAATGACTCCCTGACCTCCAAAACCCGCGATACGAATTTCCGTTAGCTGCAGTCGCATACCATCTCCGGTTCTACGGGGGGTTGTTCTACGTATTTTGCACCGAGCGATGCGGTGTATTGCGTTTTCATCAGGTCGAGGTAATCGGGGCGGTCGCGGTCGACGAACTTACCTACGGCGATTTCCCCGGTCAAGGTGAGGCCGACTTCACTGGTGGGTGCGCCGTTCTTGACCTTGCTCTTCTCCTTATAGAACTTCATGGCGTCGAGACCGTCGCCCATCTTGTTGCGGCGCTGATAGAGCGTGGGACAGGGCGAAATCACTTCGATAAACGAGAAGCCTTTCTTCTTGAAGGCCTCGCCGATGGAGCGCGCGAGTTGGCGGACGTGGAACGTGGTCCAGCGCGCGACGTAGACCGCGCCGGCCGCTTCGACCAGGTGGGGCAAGTTGAACGACGGCTCGAAGGTGCCGTAAGGATTGGTGGAAGTGGTGGCGTGCCCGGGCGTGGTGGGCGCGGTCTGGCCTCCGGTCATGGCGTAGAGCAGGTTATTTACGCAGATGACTTTCAGGTCGATGTTGCGGCGCGCGGCGTGGATCAGGTGATTGCCGCCGATGGCGCAAAGATCGCCGTCTCCGGAATAGACGACCACGTTCAGTTTCGGGTTTGCCAGCTTGAGACCGGTGGCAAACGGAATGGCGCGGCCGTGCGTGGTATGGAAAGAATCGAGTTTCACGTAGCCGGCTACCCGTCCGGTGCAGCCGATGCCTGAGACCAGGGCCAGCGACTGCAAATCGATTTTCGATTCGATGAGGGCACGGGCGAAAGCGTTCACGGTGGTGCCGATGCCGCATCCGGGGCACCAGATGTGAGGCATGCGATCGCTGCGCAGGAATTGTTCGACTGGGTTACCGGCTAGGTCGACCACGTCGTTCTTGGTGAGATCGGTGATCAGGCTGTCTGGCATCGGCTTGCCTCCACGATTACCTTGAGGATGTCTTCGGGGTTGTGCACTCCGCCGCCGGCGTGCGACACCGCGAACGTCTTGGCCTGGCCCGCGGCGGCGCGCGCTACTTCCCGCACCATCTGGCCCAGGTTGAGTTCGGGAACGACGAATGCTTTCACCTTCGCCGCGAGTTCGCGAATCTTTTTATCGGGGAACGGCCAGGCGGTGATCAGGCGCAACTTGCCGACGCGCATACCCTTTTTGCGAGCCGCCTCGATGGCGCGTTGCGCCACTCGGGAAGTGATTCCGTAGGAGACGACCACGACATCGGCGCCTTCGAGTTGCTCCTCCTCAAACATGGCAATGCGGTCGGCGGCGTCGAGAATCTTGCTCTGCAAGCGGCGAACCAGTTTGTCCTGCATGGGAGGAGTCATGTTGGGATAGCCGCGTTCGTCGTGGGTCAAGCCGGTGATGTGAAACTTGTAGCCTTCGCCGGCGTGCGCCATGTCTGGGACCTGGTCGCCGTTGGTTTCATAGGGGAGGTAGTCGTCAACCGATTTGCGGGTATGACGGCGGGGCACGACATCGATCTGGTCGGCGGGAGGGATCACGACCTTCTCGGTCATGTGCCCTACGCATTCGTCCATCATGAACATCACGGGCACGCGGAATTCTTCGGACAGGTTGAAGGCTTTGATGGTGAGGTCGAAACACTCCTGCGGAGAATTAGGGCAGAGGGCGATGATCTCGTAGTCGCCATGCGAGCCCCAACGGGCCTGCATCATGTCGGCTTGCGCGGGCAGCGTGGGCAGGCCAGTGGACGGTCCTCCGCGCTGCACATCGACGAATACGCACGGGGTTTCGGTCATGACAGCGTAACCGATGTGCTCCATCATGAGTGAGAAGCCGGGGCCGGAGGTCACGGTAAAAGCCTTGGCTCCGCCCCAGACTGCGCCTTGCAGGGTGATGGACGCGGCGAGTTCGTCTTCCATCTGGATAAAGGTTCCGCCCACGGTCGGCACCCGAGCGGCGAAACGCTCGACGACTTCGGTGGAGGGAGTGATGGGGTATCCGGAGGCGAAGCGGCTGCCGGCAGCCAGAGCGCCTTCGCAGCAGGCGTGGTCGCCGTCCATAAAGTGCACGCCGGTGAGTACGCCGCGCGGATCAGCCTTTTCAGTCTTCATTTGTCACCTCCGCCAGCCGCAATCTTGGTTGCGTAAATGGCGAAATCGGGACAGTACATTCCGCACAAGTCGCACCCGCTGCATTTATCCGGAAGCACGACGTGGGGTGGATGGTAGCCCTTGGAATTGAAAGCGGAAGAGAGCGCAAGCACCTTGGTGGGACAAAACTCCACACAGAATCCGCAGGCCTTGCAGCGCTCGACGACGATGGAAACACGCCCTTTTGCCATGGAAACTCCAGGTTCAAGTGGTAGAGGCTTCCCCGAAACCTGAAACGATTATGCTTTGAAGGCGTGCAACCTGTTGTGACAGCCGTCACCGATGTAAGTGAAGATGCGCACACCCGGTTTCATCGTGACCCAAGACACAGTCCTTTATGCCTTCGATCACAGCAATGGCAATAGTGGAGGTCGACAATTAAGAGTTGGTTGAGTTCCGGCTGTTCCGAAAAGGGGGCTGTCATGTTTGAATCCGAAGTTGAGATGGAACGACGCTCATCGTTGTTGCCGCTGGTACTGATGCTGTGCCTGGTAGCCCTCATCGTGGGCACGGTGGTCTACGTGGTGTTTCAAGTCCGGTCGAGAACACCTCTGAACGCGGCACAAGCCACCCCGATCGTGGCCGCGGCGGTCCAGGGGCTGGGGCCGGCCGTCATCCACTTCCAAACGGGCGCGGTGAAATGCACCGCCGATGAAACCAAGGCGGACCTGAATTATCGCTTACTGGAAAAGGCCGGGATTGTGAAATTGGGCAAGCCGGCGAAGGGCAGCGTGAAAGTCACGCTCACGCCCGAGGGAGAACGTCTGCTCAACGGTCACGCAGGCTCGACCGACAAGGATGGCAATGTCTCGTACCAGGCTCCGCTGGCCAAAAGGCAACTGCTGGGCGTTGCCGGCGTAGAAATGACTGGAGACGACCAGGCGAGCGTGACGTACAACTGGAAATGGGTGCCCGATGCGTTGGGCGACTCGTTTGACGCGGGGAGCCCGCTGGTGAAGACCTTCAATATGTGGGAGCGGCAAACCCTGATCAGTAAGTATCAAGTCGACTTCTATCATGGGGACGCGACGACATCCACGCTGACTCTGGTGCGTCAGAATCGAGAATGGAAGCTGCCAGCGCGATAACTCGCAGCGAAGCAGACCGCTGGACACGGCACGGGTTGTCGAGCTACTGCGTGCGCTTAGAGTTCCGGAAAGAGAGCTTTGGCGTAAGAAGGTATGGTCTAACTAGGAGGCAACACAATGTCTATGATGTCTATTAAGAACGTAATTGTGGTGGTTACGGCCCTGTTCGTATTCGCCTGCACAGTCGCCGCGCAGGAGAACACGCAGGCCCCACCGGCGAAAGTCATCCAACATGTCCCTGTCAAATCCGTATCGCCCGCGTCGGGTAAGGACATGTACATATCCTACTGCGCCGTTTGCCATGGAACGGACGGCCAAGGCGGCGGACCCGCAGCCAGCGCGCTGAAGGTTCCGCCCACCGATCTTACCCTGCTGAGCAAGACCAACGGGGGCAAGTATCCCGCGCTGAAAGTCACGTCCAGCATTCGCGGCGAGACCGCTCTTCCCGCGCACGGATCGAAGGAGATGCCGGTGTGGGGAACGTTGTTTTGGACTATGAGCAGTGGGCACCAAGGTGAGGTGCAGCAACGCGTGGTGAACCTGACTCGTTACATCGAAACGATGCAAGCGAGGTAGTGGGTTTGCCCGGCCTTCTGTGGGGTGAGAGCCGGTGGGGCGCAAGGGCCGCCTTGCGCCCCTTCCTTGTTTCTCACAGTAAGTCACGCGTAACCCCTATATCGTCGATCGTCTTTAGCGGGTATTGGGATCCTCCAGTCTGCCCGTAACCGGCCGTGAAAACCCGGTGTGAGGGAGATCACAATAGCGTGTGCCCCGCGGCACAGCCAAGGGTTCCCTCTTGGACGGACACTGACCTGTGACGGGGCCGACTCAACGGGCTCGTGGACTGCGCAAGATGCGACCCACGCACGCGAGCCGGCCCGAGGTTGTTACAGGAGGCTGGTCCAATGATTTCACCCTATGGCATGGAAATTGTAGAAAGCTGCCTTACTTGCAAACTGCGCGAAGATCGCAGTTTCTGTGATCTGCCTCCGACCGCGCTGCAAGCGTTTGAAAACATCAAGTACGCGACCGCGTATCCGCAGAAGGCTATCCTGTTTGTGGAAGGGCAGTTGCCGCGCGGGATCTTTGTGCTTTGCAAAGGCCGGGTCAAGCTCTCCATCAATTCCCCGAGCGGCAGAACCGTGATTGTGAAGCTGGTCGAACCAGGAGAGGTACTGGGGATGAGCGCCACGATTTCCGGCAAACCTTACCAGGTGACGGCGGAAACCATCGATCCCTGCCAGGTCAACTTCGTCAAGCGCGATGACTTTCTGCGCTTCCTGAAAGACGATGTGGAGGCGTGCTTCAAAGTGGCCGAGCAGTTGAGCGAAAAATATCACAATGCCTGCAAGGAAGCAGGCTCGCTGGGCTTATCGCATTCCGCCGCCGAGAAACTGGCGAAGTTACTTCTGGAATGGAGCCTCAAGAACGGAGAATCCCACAAAGCGGAGCCCCGGTTGAAGCTGAGACTCACGCACGAGGAAATCGCGCAGATGATCGGAACTTCGCGCGAGACGGTGACGCGGCTGTTCGCGGAGATGAAGAAGCGTCAGATCGTACGCTCGAGTGGTTCCACGCTGGTGATTCGGAACACGGCGGCGTTGCGCGGCATCGCGAATCACAACTAGGAACAGTTGTCAGCCGTCAGCTATCAGCCATCAGTAAGACCAATTCGGCACCGGCGGAAATGGCTGGCTGCAACGTTCCCTGGAAAACGTCAATACCATCCCATCCCCAACACTCAACGAGGGTTGCGGCTCGTGACTGAGATCACAATTCCCGGTGATGACAGTCACCGCTGGGCGGGTCGTTCTCTCCTATCGTTGCCCTGGGGTGGGAACTAGAACTAGGTTCGCGTGGGGAGGGAATTCTACATGGCTTCGACAAATGGCAACTCGCAGCATTCAGGTTCAATTCCAGCCAAGGCAATGGCAGCGAGCAAGAGCAAGCCACGATTGATTTTCTGGGAGCTGACCAAAGGGTGCAATCTGCGCTGCATCCATTGCCGGGCCACGGCTACGGAATTGAGTTCACCCTCCGACCTCTCCACCCAAGTGGCACGCGACATCATCGATCAGATCGTGGCGGTGTCCACTCCCATCCTGGTGTTGAGCGGAGGCGAACCGCTGTTTCGTTCGGATATTTTCCAGTTGGCGCGTTACGGCACAGACCAGGGTCTGCGCGTGGCGCTGGCCACCAATGGCACGCTGGTTACCAAGCACATCGCGCGCATGATCGTCGATAGCGGCGTGCGGCGCGTCGCCATCAGCCTGGACGGCGCCGATGCGCTCACCCACGATACGTTCCGCGGCATTCCCGGCGCCTTCGATGCCGCCATCGCCGGCTTCCGGAATTTGAAAAATCTGGGCATGTCGGTGCAGATCAACACCACCATCGCCCGCCACAACGCCCATCAGCTTCCGCAAGTATTGGAACTGGCGAAGGCGCTGGGAGCGGACGCGCTGCACACATTCCTGCTGGTGCCGGTAGGGTGCGGCGTGGATATCGCCGAGCAGCAAATGGTTCCCCCGGAAGAGTACGAGCGCATGCTGAACTGGTTCTACGATCGCTCGCTCGAAGGCGGCATCGAGCTGAAGGCGACCTGTGCGCCTCACTACTTTCGCGTGGTGCGCCAGCGGCGTGCGGCAGAGCACCGCTCCTCCGCAGCGGCAGAGGCCGCTCACGCGGCGCCGCCGCTACCTCAAACGGCGCAGGGTTCGACCGCGATCGGACCCACCGAGATGGCGATGCCCGGATCGACCGGCATCGAGTTGAAGCCGCAAGGCGTGGGGCGCCCCGTGGGGCACCCTGGAACTCATCCCTCCGACATGAACGCCATGACCAAGGGCTGCCTGGCCGGAACCGCAGTGTGTTTCATTTCTCATCAGGGTGAGGTCTATCCCTGCGGATACTTGCCCGCCTTGGCTGGAAATCTGAAAAAGCAGTCGTTCGCCGACATCTGGGAGAACTCGGTGGTGTTCAACGAACTGCGCGATGTCAACAACCTGGAAGGTAAATGCGGCTGCTGCGAGTTCCGCAATATCTGCATGGGTTGCCGCGCCCGCGCTTTTGCCGCCACCGGCAACTATCTCGACGAGGAGCCGTTCTGCGTCTACCAGCCGCAGGCGAAAAGCTTGAAAAAAGAGAAGGATGCCACGCCGGCGGAAGTCGCGCGCTAAACTGGACCTCGAAAAGCCTTTCACCACAGAGGCATAGAGAACCCTTCTCGGTTTAATGCTTGACATTATTAACGACGCTAATTAAACTCTCTCTGTGATCAAGACGTTCTCAGACAAAAGCACAAAAGAGTTCTGGGATACGGGAAAAAGCCAGAGGATGCCTCCAGCGAACCTGCGAAAAGCGTCTAAGAAGAAACTGGCCATGCTCAACTCAGCCACGCGACTGGAGGACCTGCGAATTCCTCGCGGTAACGGGCTGGAAGAGTTGCATCATGACAGGCAAGGCCAGCACAGCATTGCCATCAATGACCAGTTCCGCGTGTGCTTCGTGTGGCGGGACGGCGACGCCTACGAAGTGGAGATAACGGATTACCACTGAATCTGGGAGAAGCGATCGTGAGCATCAAGAATGAAGGTCCGGCGGGATGGGCGGTTCATCCGGGGGAAATTCTACGGGAGGAGTTTCTGGAGCCTATGGGCATCTCCGCTTACAGGTTGTCGGTGGAGCTGCGTGTCTCTCCACCTACCATCAACGATATTGTCCGGGAGAAGCGGGGAATCACTCCCGAGATGGCCGCTCGTCTGGCGAAGTATTTCGGGACTTCCGAACAGTTTTGGCTGAATTTGCAGGATGCTTTTGCGGTTTATCAGGTCAAGAAGAAGTATTCCAAGGAACTCAAGGCTATTAGGCCTCTAGCAGCGGCGGCGGCCCGATAGCACCGATTCGGCCGTAGAGGAGAGCCGCTCTTGGCCTGGGAGCGGTTGCTTCCGTGAAAGGCTCTTAAGGGCCAAAAAACACCAGCCCAGCGTGATATCCCGCAACCTAGACCTATCGATTCCAGTTCCATTCTAGTTACAGCCTAGCTAACTAACTGAAACCACAGCAGTTCGCTGTTCGGTAGCGGACCCCTCTTTGGCACGCCGGGTGCTTTTCGCATGTGGAAGAGTAGTTTTGCTGGAGGCGCTAAAGACGTGGAACCCACTCTCATGGTCGTCGGGCTGAACTATCGCACAGCCCCTATGGCGGTGCGGGAACACTTTTGGATCGCCGAGAACCGGCGCTACGAAGCCCTGGTGCAGCTGTCGAGGGCGGAAGGCATCGAAGAAGCCATCGTAATGGCGACGTGTAACCGCACCGAGTTCTGGCTGTGGGCCAACGAGGTCACGCTGGCCGAGAACTCGGTGATGCGGCTACTGGGCGCGGAATATGGACTCAAGCTGTGCGAGTGGAAGCACTTTTACCGCTTGCTGGATGAGGCCGCCCTCCTGCATATCTTCCGGGTTGCTTCCAGCCTCGATTCCATGGTGGTGGGCGAGCCCCAAGTCGTTGCCCAGGTGCAAGAGGCGTGGACGCAGGCGCAGAAGGTGGGAACTACCGGCCGATCCCTTGATGCCGTTTTGGAGAAGGCGCTCACCGTCTCCAAGCGCGTACATAGCGAAACGGCAATTGGCGGCGCGGCGGTCTCGATTCCTTACGCTGCGGTGGAACTCGCACGCCAGAATCTCGGCACCCTCGAAAACAAGAAAGTGATTCTGCTCGGCGCGGGCAAGACGAGCGAGATTCTAGCCGGTGGGTTGCTCAACGACGGGGCCAACTCCATCCGCGTGAGCATCACCGTCATCAATCGCACGCTCAAGCACGCGGCGGAACTGGCGGCGAAAATCGGTGGAGTTGCGGTCCCGTTTGAGGAACGCCGGCAGCCTATGGCGGAGGCCGACATCATCTTTAGTTCGACTTCCTCTCCGCACACGATTGTGAGCCGCGAGGAAGTCGAGAGTCTGGTTCGCGAACGCACGACTCACGACGGCGGGCGCGGACAGAAAGACCATCCCCTGGTGATCGTCGACCTCGCGATGCCCCGCGACATTGACTCCGAAGTGAACCACGTGAAGGGCGTTTTCCTCTACGACCTTGACGACCTGGAAAACGTGGACGACCACCATCGGGACGACCAGCGCCGGGCCGCCGCGGCTGAGGCGCAGAAGATTCTGCTGGCCGAGGCGCAAGGGTTCCGTCGCAAGCTGATGGCGGAGCGGGTGGTTCCGACCATTGTGGCGCTGCGCCTGCGGCTGGATGAGATTTGCCGGCAGGAACTGGACGCCTTCCGGCAAGAGAACGGACCTTTCTCCAAGGACCAGGACGAAATGCTGAATGCCATCATGTCCCGGATGACGCAGAAGATCGCAGGGTCGCTGGCCCGCGAACTCCGGGAATTCCCGGAGAAGGTGGCGCAGGAACAGATGACCAGTGCGCTGCGGCGGCTGTTCCACCTGCAAACGACCGAACCGGCGCTTGCCGGCGGCAAACCGGCGTAGAGAAGACTGCGTAGGGTCAGCCGCCCCCGGCTGTCCAGGCGCGAGCGCAGTTCGCCGCGGGTTTCGTTGCTCATCCTTGCACCCAAGATTGACGGGGCTTCGCCCCGTTGGACAGCCGAGGGCGGCTGTCCCTACGTGCGCCTTGCCGATTGAAGGCAGCACCACAGGTCATTGCTCGTCAACGGAGGTGGTTTGCGACCCTTCTTCATCTCCGCGGATCAGTCCGAATTTCTTCAGCTTGTAGCGCAGAGCGTCGCGGCTGATGTCCAGCAGCTTGGCGGCATGGGTCTGGTTGCCGTTCGATTGGCGCATGGCTAGCTCCACCATGGCATGCTCAACCTCTTCCAGAGATGTGCCGCCTTCCGGAATATATAGCCGCGGCAGGGTGCGGCCGTTGGGCAACGCCTGTCCGCCGTCCGCGGATGAGGTCCGTTCGAAGACGGTCCGGCCGCCCGATTCGCCCACGGAAAACGGCAGGTAGACCGGCCGCAGGAACGGCTCGTCTTCCAGGATCATGCCCCGTTCGATGGTGTTCTTCAGCTCGCGAACATTGCCCGGCCAGTTGTGAGTAAAAATAAGCCGGCGCGTCTCGTCGGTAATGCCGCGAATCGACTTCTTGAATCTGCGGTTGTAGCGCTCGATGAAGAAGTCCACCAAAGGCATGATGTCTTCTTTCCGGTCGCGCAGCGGCGGGATAAAGATGGCAATGATCGCTAACCGGTAATAGAGATCCTGGCGAAACTGGCCATCGCGCACCGCCTTTTCCAGATCGCGGTTCGAAGCCGCGATCACCCGCACATCCACTTGCATATCGCGGATGCCTCCTACGCGGCGGATGACCTGGTCTTCCAGCACACGCAAGAGTTTCGCTTGCAGCAGAGGGGAAAGTTCGCCGATTTCATCGAGAAACAGCGTGCCGCCGTCGGCCGCCTCGAACAGGCCCTTCTTCATCTGCTTGGCGTCGGTGAACGCGCCTTTTTCGTGGCCGAAGAGTTCGGCTTCCATCAGCGTCTCGGGAATGGCGGAACAGTTGATGGCGACGAAAGGCTTCTCCTGGCGCGAACTTTCGTAGTGGATGGCTTTGGCGATGAGGTCCTTGCCGGTACCGCTTTCGCCTTGAATCAGAACCGTGGTGGCCTCGCTGGCCGCAACCTTGCGAACAAAGTTCATGAGCTCGGTCATCTTGGGCGAGACGCTCACCACGTTGGAATAACCGGAAGTGCGGCGCACCTCGCTGCGCAGCGTCTGGACTTCGGTGCGCAGGCTGGTGGCCTCAAGCGCGTTCTTGACGGCCACGTGCAGTTCGTCGAAATCGATCGGCTTGCCGATGAAGTCGTAAGCCCCTAGCTTGAGCGCCGCTTTCACATCGTCGAGCTGCGGATCGGCGGTGATCATGATCACGGCGCGGGCATCGCCATTCTTCTTCAGTTGATCGAGCACCTCGATGCCCGTCAGGTCGGGCATGCGAACGTCGAGAAGGACGAGATCGGGCGACTCCCGCTGGGCCAGTTTGAGACTGGCTTCCCCGCCATCGGCCTCGACCACCTGGTAGCCCCACTCTTCACACTTCTGGCGCAACGACCAGCGCACCAGGCGCTCGTCGTCCACAATCATGATCTTGTCTACGGGCATTGCTGTCTAATTTACTTTACTACGAAATGAAAGGCACGAAGAAGTTCCCAGTTCTCAGTTCTCAGTGAAAGCCGATTTGCCTTACTGAGAACTGGGAACTGAGAACTTCTTTCGGGAGGGTACTGACCTTCTACGAAGCTTCGACCTCATCGACGGCCATGGAAAATGGCAACAACACCTCAAACTGGCTTCCTTTTCCCACTACGCTCGTCACTTCGATGCGGCCATGATGTTCTTCCACGATACGGCGGGCCAGGGAAAGACCAAGACCGGTGCCATTGCCCTTGGTGGTGAAGAAAGGCCGGAAAATGTTCGACAGGTTCTGCGGAGGAATACCACGCCCGGAGTCGCTGACCAGCACACTGGCGCAGTCGTCCCGCGAACCGACCCGGACCCGCACCGTGCCCGCCCCGCCGCCGTCTATGGCCTGTACCGCGTTCAGGAGCAGATTGAGAAGCACCTGATGGATCTGATCGCTGTCGTGTTCGACTTCCGGCAGGTCTGGAGCCCGCTCGAGCTCGATCTTGATGGGTCTGGAGAGCACTTGCTGGCGAACCAGCATGACGGTGTGTTCCACGGTGGTGTTGAGGTCGCCCCGCGAAACATGCGGCGGATGAGGGCGCGCGGTTTCCAGAAGATCGGTCAGAATGCGGTCGATCTGCGCAATTTCCAGGCGAACATCCTTCACCACCGCCCGCGCCGGACTGGTCGCAGGCAGATCGCGACCGATGATTTCAATGACTCCGGCGATGCCCGCGAGCGGGTTGCGAATCTCGTGGGCCAGGCCGGCAGCCATCTCGCCGAGCGTGGCCAGGTGCTCGGCGCGTGAAATTTGCGTGTGATGCAGACGCTCGATTTCTTCCCGGCTCTCACGCAACTGTTCCATCATGTGATTGAAGTTGCGGCCTAGATCCCCGATTTCGTCGTTGCGGCGGGAGAAGCTGACGGCCACGTCCAGATCGCCTTCACTCACCAGCCCGATTTTCTCCTGCAATTCGACCATGGGCCGCTGAATCAAATAGGCAAGCGCAACCAGAGAAACGGCGCAGATGGCCACCGCTCCCGCTCCCGCGACGATCAGCACCGCGTGGCGCTCCGGGTCGCGTAAAGATACGGTGGCCAGCGTGAACAGCAGCAGCCCCGCCAGCAGTACGAGCCCGACCGGCAGGATGGCCTTGAGCTGCCAATTAAAACGCATGGAACGCAAGCGGAAGTCCTCCGGCTGCGACAAACCTTGAGACGACGAACCTTGGGACGACGAACTC
>CABEDA010000410.1_pt1 | contig 15303 bp, 8 predicted proteins | sample 3422771 | NCBI WGS metagenome assembly CABEDA01 (sample SAMEA5534329, study PRJEB31848) | metagenome | biome: tundra; feature: field; material: soil | place: USA | collected 2013-05 | depth 0.15 m
AGGAAAGCGGAGGAACATGTTTCGTTCGAGCCCGTTCGATATGGCAAATCCCGTGGCTGACTTTGACGCCATTCGCATCAGCCTGGCGTCCCCGGAAAAGATCCGGAGCTGGTCGCATGGGGAAGTGACCAAGCCGGAAACCATCAACTACCGCACTTTCAAGCCGGAGCGCGATGGCTTGTTCTGCGCGCGCATTTTCGGCCCGGTCACCGACTGGGAATGTCTCTGCGGCAAGTACAAGCGCATGAAGCATCGCGGAGTGATCTGCGACAAGTGCGGCGTGGAAGTCACGCTGTCCAAAGTCCGCCGCGAACGACTCGGCCACATCGAGCTCGCATCGCCCTGTTCGCACGTCTGGTTCTTCAAGGGACTGCCCAGCCGCATCGGGCATCTGCTCGATATTTCCCTGCGCGATCTGGAAGCGATTCTGTACTTCGAAGCCTATGTGGTCGTCGATCCCGGCGACTCTCCGGTGAAAGAGCGCGAAGTTATCAAGGACGAAGCGAAGTACCGCGAACTCGACCAGCAATATCGCCCTGCCGGCTTCAAAGCCATGATGGGCGCGGAAGCGATCAAGGAACTTCTGAAACGCATTGAAGTCGAGTCTCTGGCCGCCGAACTGCGCGAGAAGATGAAGAACGAAACCTCGCTGCAGAAGCGCCTGAAGTATGCCAAGCGGCTGAAAGTGGTCGAGGCCTTCCGCAAGAGCGGCAACAAACCGCAATGGATGATCCTGGACGTGCTGCCGGTGATTCCACCCGAACTGCGTCCGCTGGTTCCACTCGATGGCGGGCGTTTCGCCACCTCCGATCTCAATGACCTTTACCGGCGCGTCATCAACCGCAACAACCGGTTGAAGAAGCTGATGGACCTGCACGCTCCCGAAGTCATCGTGCGCAACGAGAAGCGGATGTTGCAGGAAGCAGTCGACGCGCTGTTCGATAACGGACGCCGCGGACGCGTTCTGCGTGGCGCCAACAACCGGCCGCTGAAGTCGCTTTCCGACACGCTGAAAGGCAAGCAGGGACGCTTCCGCCAGAACCTGCTGGGCAAGCGCGTGGACTACTCCGGACGTTCGGTGATCGTGGTTGGCCCCGATCTCAAGCTGCACCAGTGCGGCTTACCGAAGAAGATGGCGCTCGAGTTGTTCAAGCCCTTCATCTATCACCGGCTCGAACAGACGGGAAACTGCACCACCATCAAGCAGGCCAAAGAAATGGTGGAGCAGCAGGAACCGATTGTCTGGGACATTCTGGAAGAGGTCATCAAAGACCATCCGGTCATGTTGAACCGCGCGCCTACGCTCCATCGCCTGGGCATTCAGGCGTTTGAACCGGTGCTGGTGGAAGGCAAGGCGATCAAGATTCACCCGCTCGTCTGCACCGCGTTCAACGCCGACTTCGACGGCGACCAGATGGCGGTACACATTCCGCTTTCGCCCGAGGCGCAGGTGGAAGCGAGCGTCTTGATGCTGTCGTCGCACAACATCCTGTCGCCGGCGTCGGGGCAGCCCATCACCGTGCCCACGCAGGACATGGTGCTCGGCCTCTACTATCTGACGAAAGCCAAGCCCGGCGCGAAAGGCGAAGGCCGTTCGTTCGCCAACATTGACGACGTCGTGATCGCGCTCGAAATGGGCGAAGTGGAAACGCTCTCCCCGATTCGCCTGCGCTACACCGGCGAGGTCATCGACCTGACGCAAGCCTACGACGATCAGGACGTGAACCACACCGACCCGGTGCACGTTAAGCGCGAGTACCTGAATACCACCGTCGGCCGCGCCATTCTCAACGACCATCTGCCCAAGGCAGTGCCGGGGGGCAACGAGAGCATGCCGTACATCAACGGCCTGCTCAAGAAGAAGGGCATCGGGCAGCTGGTCAATTACTGCTATCTGCGGTTCGGTCTCGAAGTGACGGTCAAAATGCTCGACGAGATCAAGTCGCTCGGGTTCAAGTATGCCACGCGCGCCGGCCTCTCCATCGGGATCGATGACATGGTGATCCCGGACAACAAGAAGACCCTGGTGAAAGACGCCGACAAGCAGGTGATCGCAGTCCAGCAGCAGTACCTGGATGGCGCCATCACCAACGGCGAACGCTACAACAAGGTCATCGAAATCTGGTCGGCGATTACGGAAAAAGTCGCCGATGAAATGTTCAACCAGATGCAGCGACGGGATAAAGAAGGTCAGCTCAATCCGATTTACGTCATGGCAGATTCCGGCGCTCGCGGATCGAAACAGCAGATCCGTCAGCTCTCCGGAATGCGCGGACTGATGGCGAAGCCGACGGGCGAAATTATCGAGACTCCGATCACGGCCAACTTCCGTGAAGGGTTGACGGTGCTCGAATACTTCATCTCGACGCACGGCGCCCGCAAGGGCTTGGCCGATACGGCTCTGAAGACCGCCGATTCGGGTTACCTGACGCGCCGTCTCGTTGATGTCGCGCAAGACGTGATCATCAGCGAATACGACTGCGGCACCGTGGATGGAATTTTCGTCTCCGGTATCGTCGAAGCCGGCGAAATCATCGAGCCGTTGCGCGACCGTATCGTGGGCCGCGTCTCGCTCGAGAAAATCAAAGGCTACGAAGGCCAGGTCGTGGTCGACATCAACCACGAGATCACCGAAGATCTTGCCGGGACGATTCAGGCTGCCGGTATCGAGCGGGTAAAGATCCGCTCGGTGCTCACCTGCGAATCCAGGCGGGGCGTTTGCGTGATGTGCTACGGACGTAATCTCGCTTCCGGACGCCTGGTCGAACTCGGCGAGGCCACCGGCGTGATCGCGGCGCAGTCCATCGGCGAACCTGGAACGCAGCTCACCATGCGCACCTTCCACATCGGAGGCACGGCGTCGCGAGTTTCGGAACAGTCGCGCCTCGAGGCCAAGAGCAACGGCCTGGTTCGCTTTATCAACCTGCAGACGGTGAAGTCCAAGACGGGCGATTTGGTGGTCATGAACCGCCAGGGCTCGATCGCGGTGGTGGACGAGAAGGGCCGCGAACGCGAGCGCTATGCGGTGGTGTATGGCGCCAAAGTCAAGATTGCGGAAGGGGGGCCGGTACAACTCGGTCAGGTTATGGTCGAGTGGGATCCGTACACCTTTGCCATCCTCACCGAAATTGGCGGCACGGCGCAGTTCAAGGACCTGCAGGAAGGCATCACCCTGCACGAAGAAGTCGATGAAGTCACCGGTCTGTCGCGTCACGTGGTGGCGGATTCGCCCGACGAGAAACGTCAGCCGGCCATGGTGATCAAGGGCAAGGCGAGCAAGCGCTACCTCATGCCTTCTCACGCTCACCTCATGGTGCAGGACGGAGACACGGTGTTCCCTGGCGACGTGCTGGCCAAGATTCCTCGCGAGACCACCAAGACCAAGGACATCACGGGCGGTCTGCCGCGCGTGGTGGAACTGTTCGAGGCCCGCAAGCCGCGCGAAACCGCCGTCATCAGCGAAATCGATGGCGTCGTGCGCTTCGGCGAAGTGGCCAAGGGGCAACGCAAACTCTACGTGGCAGCCGATAACGGCACGGAGAAGGAATACTCCGTTCCGCGCGGCGTCCACATCAACGTGCAGGAAGGCGAACGCGTCCGGGCGGGCGAACCGCTCATGGACGGGCCGCTCAACCCGCACGACATTCTGGCCGTGCTCGGCGAAAAAGAACTGCAGTCTTACCTGGTGAATGAAATCCAGGAAGTCTACCGGCTGCAGGGCGTAAACATTTCGGATAAGCACATCGAAGTGATCGTCCGCCAGATGATGCGCTGGGTGAAGGTCGAGGACGTGGGCGACACCCAGTTCCTCCTCGAACAGCAAGTGGACAAGTTCCGCTTCCACGAGGAGAACGAGCGCGCGATCGCCAATGGTGGCAAACCGGCCACCGGGCGTCCGTTACTGCTCGGAATCACCAAGGCGTCGCTTTCCACCGATTCGTTCATCTCCGCCGCCTCCTTCCAGGAGACCACGCGGGTGCTGACCGAAGCGTCCATTCAGGGAGCGGTCGATCATCTCCGCGGCCTGAAGGAAAACGTAATCGTGGGCCGCTTGATTCCCGCCGGCACCGGCATGGAATATTACCGGAACGTGCGCCTCTCTCCGGAAATGGAAGAGGCCGCCAGCAAGGTGCAAGAGGAAGTCTCGCAAGCCTACGAAGATGCCGAGCGTGCCCTCGAACTCATGCGCCACGAAGGCGAGACCGAAGAACTTGCCGCGGAGTAAGATGGAACGAATTCAGGACAGGGGCGACGCAAGTCGCCCCTCGTTTTCTTGAAACCAATGGCTTCGCCACTGGAACAACAGCGCTTGCCCGAGCAACCTCAGAGCCGCAATCCCAAGCCGGAGCCGGTTCCTGGTGGACTGGTGTTGGCTCCGGCATTGGGACGGTTCTGGCGTCTGTTCCGCCTGTCGGTCTGGCGTGCCTTCGAGCACGATGCTTTCGGAACCGCCAAAGCCTCGGCCTATTCCGCCATCTTCACTTTTTTCCCAGCCTTACTGGTGCTCGGCGCTGTGATCGCCACCCTGAGGCGCGGCGAAGTCTACGTGCGCGAGATCTCCTACGCCCTAGGCGCCATTTTGCCCGCGGGCAGTGCCACGGCGCTTTCCTTCCTGAGAAGCAAAGCGGACCGGCCGGTGGGCCTGCTCGTCTCCACTTCGTTGTTGACGGTGTGGACCGCTTCCGGCGTCATCATCTCGTGGATGGATGGCTTCCGCCGCGCCTACCAGCTTCCCAAGACCTGGGGATTAGTCAAGGAACGCGCAATTGCGATTTCGCTGGTCTTGATGGCGGGTCTGCCGCTGACGTTCGCCACCATGCTGGTTGCCTTCGGCAGCCGCATCGAAACACGGATTTTGTTTCACATCGGGCATGAGTTCGGACCTCTGATTCTGTTGTTGTGGGGCGCGATCCGCTGGGCCATTGCGATCACGACCAGCATCGCGGTGATCCAGTTGATCTATCACAACGCCGTGCCCCGCACCCAACCCTGGCACAGCGTCTTGCCGGGCGCGGTGCTTGCGACCGCTCTGTGGCTGCTCTCCACTGCGTTTTTGGGATGGTATTTGCAGCACTACGTCGACTACAGCGTCATCTACGGTTCGCTCGGGATGGGCATTGCGCTGCTGGTCTGGATGTACATCATCTCGCTGGTGGTGCTGATTGGCGCCGAATTTAACGCCATGCTCTTTCCACGCGGCCTAACGAAAGTTCCGCCTCCGCGGCCCGACTCCGAAGCCAACTAAGCAGCCCCGAAGGGGCGACCGAACTTAGCCCAGCGCTTCAGCGCTGGGAAACGTGACCCCAATGATTCAAGTCCCGGAGGGACGACCGAGTTCATACCCGCAGACCTTAGGGGTTGGACGTCGGAAATTTCTGCGGCACGTGACAATTCAAAACCGCTACGCTCTGACTTCCGCCTGCGCCCGAGCCCGCCGCTCGGCATAGAGCGGGAAAGCCTCCGCCATCCCCAGCACCTGCTTGCGGATCTTCGCGAGCACCGCGGTGTCCGTCCGATGATCGAGCGCCTCGGCGATCCAGTGCGAGATCTGCCGCATCTCCGCTTCTTTCATGCCCCGCGTAGTCATGGCCGGCGACCCAATGCGGATGCCGCTAGGCTTCATCGGAGGATTCGTATCAAACGGAATTGCATTCTTGTTAACCGTAATGCCGGCCTCGCCCAGAGCCTTCTCCGCCTCGCTCCCCAGCATGCCCTTAGCGAAAACGTCGACCAGCATGAGGTGCGTGTCCGTTCCGCCGGAGACGATGCGATAGCCGTCGGCCGCCAGCGTCTCGGCCATCACCTTGGCGTTGGCCACGATCTGCCGAGCATAGTCGCGGAAGCTCGGCTGCGATGCTTCAAGGAAGCACACCGCCTTGGCGGCAATAATATGCACCAGCGGGCCGCCCTGCATTCCCGGAAAAACCGTCTTATCAATTGCCGCCGCAAATTCCTGCTTGCTCAGAATCATGCCCGAGCGCGGCCCGCGCAGCGTCTTGTGCGTGGTCGAAGTCACGATATGCGCGTGCGGCACCGGCGATGGATGCGCTCCTCCCGCCACCAGTCCCGCGAAGTGCGCCATATCGACCAGATAGAATGCGCCCACCTTGTCCGCAATCTGACGCATGCGGGCAAAATCGATGATCCGCGGATACGCACTGCCGCCGCCAATAATCAGCTTCGGATGCTCCGCCGTGGCAAGCTTTTCCAGTTCGTCGTAATCGATCGTCTCGGTTTCCCTGGTCACGCCATACGGAACGATCTTGTAGGTCTTGCCCGAGAAATTCAGAGGATGTCCATGCGTGAGGTGTCCGCCATGAGCCAGATTCAATCCAAGAATCGTGTCGCCGGGCTGCAGCACCGCAGCATAAGCGGATTGATTGGCCTGCGAACCGGAGTGCGGCTGCACGTTGGCATGTTCCGCGCCAAAAAGTTGTTTGGCACGCTCCCGCGCCAGATTCTCCACCACGTCGGTAAACTCGCAGCCTCCGTAATAGCGCTTGCCGGGATACCCCTCCGCATATTTGTTGGTGAACACGGAACCGGCAGCCTCAAGCACAGCCTCGCTCACGAAGTTTTCGGAAGCGATCAGCTCCAGCCCTTCATGCTGGCGGCGAACTTCGTTGTCGATAGCGTTCGAAATCTGCGGATCAACTTCATAGAGCGGGCGAGACATGTCGGAATTTTTCATAGTTAGATTACCGAAAGCTATTTTACTGCGGAGCGGGCACTATTGTCCGCGAAAGGTGGAGAAGCCGCGATGGAACATAGCACAGCTTCTCTTGGTTGTCACATGATGATGTTATCGAGCCCGGAGCCACTTTCCGAGTTCGCAAGCAACCTCAGCCGGGCCTGCCGATTGGCCCAGACGAACCAACGCGACGGGCTATATTCGGCCCATCCAGTATCCAGGTCTTCGGCTGGTATGGGCAATCGCCACGATCTGAATGTGCGCAGACGGGAGTTGCCGGTAGATCACGATAAAAGGGAATTGCCTGAGCAAAAACCTGCGCGTGGAATGCGGACCGGCTGTCCATCTTTGAGGAGCTTGCAGGATGTGCGCCAGTGCCCGGTCCACTTCAGCGTCAAACTTGCGAGCGGCATCCGGGCTCTGCTCCAGATACCAGTCAAACGCCGCGTCATATTCGGCAGTGGCTTCCTCGTGAAACTCCACCGAGTCAGTGGGCATGGGGCAACTTCGCCAAATTGCGCCTTCGTACTTCCGCCCAGGGAACGGTCTTCACTTCGCCCGAGTCCAGTTCTGCGACGCGCTTTCCAATCTCCGCTTCCCAAGCTTGTTGAACGCCCTCGTCGACCTTGCCCCCGAGGTTGGAAATCAGCGAATCCGCCAGCGCTTCCTGTTCCTCCACCGAGAGCGACAACGCCTGTTCTAGCAACTTGCAAACTTCCGCTGTCATTTGCGTCATGGTTATCCCGCTAGGCCTATAGTAACGCAGTGGACAGCCGAGGGCGGCTGTCCCTACGCATTCCCATTCTCACCACAGGGGCGTCTAGCGGGTGCGGGGCTCTTCAATCGAACGCCGTGCGCAGAAAACTAACCAGCTGCCAGCCATCCATGTATTTGTACGGCGTTTCGCCCATGGTGTAATGCCCGCAGGGCAGCACGACGACTTTGTGGTCCAGCTTGTGCTTCTCGAATTGCTCGACCACCTGCTCGGAAAATTCGGGCAGGAACGTCATGTCGTACTTCGCGTAGATAATCAGCGAGCGCCGCGGCCAGCGCGAAAATTTGTCGAAGTACACCATCGGACTGACGGCGCGCCACACCTGCCGCAGATTCTCCAAATCGATGGCCGTTTCCAGTCCTTCGCGAATGTGGCGTGTGGACTGCCCGTGCCACACCACGTCGGCAAAATAAGTCGAGGCGTGATTGAAGGCAGCCACCTGAATCCGCGGATCGTGCGCGGTGGCGATGAACGCATAACACGATCCGAGGCTCGTGCCAACGATCCCTAGCCGGTTGTAACCCTGCGCTTCCAGCCAGTCGAGACAGCAGCGCACATCGATCACGCCCTGGCGCACCGAATCGAGCGTGCGTCCAATGTTGGCGGAAACAGCATAGTCGGCGCGGTCGATCTCCGCCGGACGGCGAATGTCGTGATACGGCATGGACAGCCGCAGCACCGCGATGCCCATCCAGTTCATGACGCGACAAAGGGCGTTGTAGGAAATCGCATCGGAATTCCAGTGCGGCAGCAGAACCACGGCGCGCCGTCCGCGTGCCGGAAACCAGCGCGCGTTCACCAGATTATTTTCGGGGAAAGGCGTCACCACCGGCGAGGTGAAGCGCAGAAACTCGGCCTGAGTACCGCGAACTTCTTCTTCGAGCCGAGGGTCGGGCACCTCGCGCGTGCTGAACACCTGAACCTCGCGGCGCTCCAAGCGGAAATCCGCTGGCTTCCGGTAAGAGTAAAAATCGTCGCTGGTCCGAATGATGCGATCGTTGAAGCGCGAGAAATATTCCAGCAGATCCCGCGAGGTCTGTCCCGAAGGACCGCCGTTGCGGCCAGGCCAGCTGTGCGTCCAGTCCAGCCCCCAGTCCAGCGGACGCACCACGCGGTTATTATCCACCGACGTAAGCCGCGTCTCCCAGTCGTACATCCATTGTGCGTAGCGCGAGGACATGTCCATTCTAGAAATACAACAACGGGCGTAGATTGGCGACTGGGGTCAGTTCAACGGCAGAATTCAGCACTCAGCGGTCAGCACGCAGCATTCAGTAGTTTCCCGGTGCCCAGCCCCTAAAGGGGTATCTTCTCTGCTGGCTGAGTGCAGGGTGCTGACGGCTCAGATGTACACGCGCGGGACTCGTTGCGAGATGCCGCACAGGATTTCGTACGGAACGCTCTCGCACAGGCGGGCCAGTTCGACAGCATCAACGCTCCTGCCGTTGTGGGCGCCGATCAGGATCACTTCATCTCCCACGGCAATGCCGGGAATATGACCGACATCGACCGTCGTGAGGTCCATCGAGACCCGACCGACCACCGGCGCGTACTCGCCGCGAACGATCACGCGGGCGCGATCGGAGAGTAGGCGCGGATAGCCGTCCGCATAACCCACCGGCAGCACGGCGATGCGGGTACTTTTGCCAGTGACGTAGCTGCTCGCGTAGCCAACTGCTTCTCCGGCGGGAACATCCTTCACGGTGAGAACGCGCGTCTTCCAGGTGAGCACGGGAACAAGTGGGAGCGAGGACCCATCAACAATTTCGCCGCCACGCAAGATGGGAAGCGAATACCCGTAGAGAAGAATGCCCGGACGCACCATGGTCTTCCAGGTTTCAGGACGAGCGCTCACGGCGGCAGAGTTGCCCATGTGCACGAGCGGAGGATGCAAGTCGTACTCGGCGAGTTTGGCGAGGGCTTGTTCGAATCGTTTGGTTTGGCGGGGAGCGTCTTCGGCATCGAGCACTTCAGCCGACGCGAAGTGCGTGCTCACGCCCTCAAGGTGCAGGTGTTCGCAGACCGCGAGCTTTTCGCAGAGTCGCGGCAAGCCTTCGACCTTGGCGCCAAGGCGGTTCATGCCGGTATCGACTTTCAAGTGCACGGGAAGGTTGACCTGCTGCTTCTTCGCAGCCTTTTCCAGGCGTTCGATGTGCCAGGTTTCCCAAACCGTGGGCGTGAGATTGTGGGAGACGATGCCGTCCTCTTCGCCCTTCCAGATGCCGGTCATGAGGAGGATACGGGTCCAGATGCCGGCGCCGCGCAGGGCGCGACCCTCCGCGGCGTCGGTGACACCGAGCCAGGGCACGCCTTCGGCCTCAAGCGCGAGGGCGCATTCGACGGCTCCGTGGCCGTAACCATCGGCCTTGACCACCGCACAAATGGTTACGCCCGCGCCGACGTGTTGTTGTACGGCGTGAAAATTCTCTCCGAGCGCGCCGAGAGAAATTTCCGCCCAGGTTCGGCCGTCGAGAATCAGCGAGCGCCGGTCGGGTATTTGCGACAAGTTGGTGCGCGGTGCATTCACTTAGCCGATTATAACGAGCGCACCGCGCTGTGCTGACTGCCGATGGTAACCATCTGTTAACTGGCGATATTTACGGCAGAGGTCAGCTGCCCGATAGCACAAAGTTCACGGTAATCTCCGTCTCGACTTCGATCGGCTCGTGATTCAGTAGATACGGGCGATAACGCCATTGCCGGACCGCTTCCAACGCGGCTGCGGCCAGCATCGGATGTCCGCGGACCACGACCAGATGCTCGATCGTCCCTGTCTTGCTGATGATCGCCTGCAACTCGACCGGGCCCTGAATCCGTGCCTGCCGGGCAAGGGCGGGATATGTGGGCTGCACGCGGCGCAGCAGGCTGCCCTCTCCAAGGTTCGATACAACGAGCGGTTTGACCACGGTTGGATGGGCCGGCATCACCACCGGCATATTGTCTCCAAGGCCATAGGGCACGCCATCGCGCGATCCGCGACTCGATCGAGATTCGATGTCGGGCAGGTTCGGTGCTGGTGGGCCTGGCTTCGAATCGTCGATTTGCGCGGCGTGCAACGGGATGAATTGAGGCGTAATCACCTGTCCATGAAAAACGTTGCTGACGGTGGCCGCCGTAACGTACTGGTGCGCAGCTGGTTTGGGCAGCGCGGGTTCGGCCGGTGAGAATGTTGTGGGCGCCGGGACTTGCAGCCAACGCACCTGAGGCGGCCGCTCAACCCAAAGCATTGAGACTGCGCACAGCAGACTCAGGCTTAGAGCCTGAATCGTGAAGGAGGCGAGTGTAGCTCGTCCCCGACGGGCAGACTGGTCCCAGGTGCTTTCGAGTGTGGTGAACATATCGTGTTCCTCCGGAACGGGCCCGTTACCACTACAGACACCTGCGGCCCGCGACTTGATCCCGCGGCGCGAAATTGGCGCGAGGCTCGTCTTGGCCGGTGGGAGCGCCAGCGCTCCACAAGAAGAACAACCCAACGAAAAAAAGACCGCGTTTGCACGCGGTCTTCAAGAAATAACCTGGAACTGAAACTCCCCGAACGGTGTCGCTACTGTTTCGGCGGAGTGCTCTTGGGCGCAGCGGGTTTAGCGGGTGCCGCTGCTTTAGGGACGGCCTTCGTAGCCGTGCTGCCCGCGGCGGGCGCGGCCACGCCGGATTGTGCGTTGTAGGCTTCCACGATCGGCTGCGTGATGTCCATCGCCGGTCCAGACACAATCACCGGTCCCCGCGGCCAAGGTTGAGAAGTGTCCAGCAGGAGGCCATAACCGTTGTCGACGACATATTTCTGAAGCAACGGCGCCATTTTGGTCAGGATTTTATTTCCGATCTCGCCCTGCTGGCTTTGGAAATCTTCCTGTGCGTCCTGGGTCGCGCGATCGAAACTCTTCTGCTTGACTTCGATCTGCTTTACCAGCTTGTCGCGCGATTCCTCATTCAGCTTGTCCTGCTGGGCACTGAGCTGCTTCTTGAGGCTGTCGATTTCGTCGGCCAAACCCTTCAGTTCGCTCTGCTTGGGTTCAAACTTCTTGGTGAGCGCCTCGAAATCGCGCCGCCCTTCGTTGGAGGCGAAGATCGCCTGTTCGATGTTGATGGTGCCGACTTTGGTACCGCTAACCTTGGGTGCAGCCGTCGCAGCCGAGGGAGCGTCGGGCGTGGCAGCTGGGGATGTGCCAGCCGCCGGTTTGGTTTGGGCCAGAGCGAAGAGCGAGAGGCCGAATACTGTGGCAACGGTGACGCGCGCAAACTTCTTAATCATTGGATCTCTTTGAACTCCTTCGGATTTTTAGGAATGCTGGAAGCTTCCAGCTCGCTGGGCTCAACGACGCTGATCGCAAGCCCGAGCCTATCAGTCATCAGACCTGAGACTTGAAACCGGCACCGCGAGCGCACAAGGCGCGTACGCCGCCCGGTTCTGTTTCACGCAGAAACCGCAAGCGTGGTAATCAGGGTGTGGACGCTCTAAATTATACGGAGCGTACCGGAACAGCGTCAAACCCGAAGAGCAGGTCTCAGGTCTTAGGTCTTAGGTCTCAGGAAAATCCGGGCTGTGCCTCGTTCCAACCGGCCCACCCCTTAATAGTGGAACCGGTACCGCAATTCGACAAAGATCTCGCGCGGGTTGTTCCAGTGGAAGCCGCCGAAGGTCTGGCTGTTGTCGAGTTCGATGCGGCGGTTGGCGACGTTCAGGGCATTCAGCGAGGCGGAGAGCCGCTCGCCGAAGTCTTTGCCGAGCGACAGATCGAAGGTGGTGTGTCCGGGCAGATAGCCGCCGGGATAGGGATGGCCCGGGAACGCGTTCTTGAAGCCGGAACCGTAGTAGACGTTGCTGGAAGCATACGAGTTCCACGGCAGCGAGACGTCGGCGCCGATATTGAGCGTATTGCGCTGATCGTGGTCGAGAGCGCAGAGGCTGACGCCTGGAGGACAGAGATCGGTGAAATCGGTTAACCCGCCGGTGATGGCGCCGCCCCCGTAGGCGACCTGGTTTGAATAGGCAAGGTGAAGCTGTGCGCGATGAGCGATACGCGGCGAATGCACCGTCAGTTCCCATCCGCGAATAAGGGCCTTGTCGATGGTGAGGGGGAAGAAGAGATTGGATTCTCCAAGGGCGTTGTGGTCGAAGAAGTTATGAGCGCGGGTGCGGAAGGTGTCGGCGTCGAGCGTCCATCCGCGAAAAGGGATGGTGACGCCGAACTGATGCTCTTCGTCGCGCTCGCCATGGAGCGGAATGAAAGTGCAACCACTTGCCGTGCACAAATCAGTCAGCGTCCCGGAAGCGGTGAGCAACGGCGGCGCTTGATAGTAGTGACCGTAGAAGGCGCGGAAGGTCCAGCGAAGTCGGGGAACGGTGACCGTAGCGCCAAAGCGCGGACTGATGGCGCTCTCCGAGATACCGCTGCCGGCAAAATGTGTGGGGCGCATGCCGGCAGAAAAAGTCAGCCAGGAGAAAGGTTTGAATTTTTCGTCGAGGAAGAAAGCCGCAAGGCCGCCGGAAGCCGGCTCGGAATCGAGAGGAAAAGGCTTACCGCCGCAGTTTGGCGGAGCGTAATGGGGGTCGCCATTGGTCGGACAATTGAAAAGAATGCCCAAGTGCTGATCGTCGTTCTGATGAAACCCAAAGAAGCCAACCTGCAGATCGTTCCGGTTGAAGTTCGCACCGAAGCTCACCTGGCCCCCAGCATAAGTAGAAGTGTGGCGATCGCTGGTGGCGGTGGGATAGTCCTTCGGCGCGCTCTGGTAATCGGTGGTATTGCGATGAAATAAGGGCGAGACCGTGAGCAACAGTTTCGAGTTGAAGGTGTGGACCCAGGAAGCATTGATCAGGGCATCGGCTTCGCGGTCGCTATCGTGCAGGCCGCTGCTGTCGCACTGCGGACACAGCGAGCTTTCCAAATCGTTGAAGTTCGGATCGTAAGGGATCTGGTAGTAATCCCTGCGCAGCGCCGTAACCAGGCGAAGCTGATTGGAAGGATCGACATTGAAGATGAAGGAGCCGAAGCCTCCGTAGCCATTGGCGGCATCGTGCACGACCTGCGGAATAGGGGTTTGGATGCCGAGATTGCTGCGGTTCCCGTTCAGGCCGACATAGTAGGCGAAGCGCTCGGTGTGGCTGCCGAAGCTGAAGGAGTCATTGGTCTGGTAGAAATTGCCGGCGCTGACGACGAACTCGGCCTGGTTATTGCGCTCAAAGCCGGTGCGGGGCACGACGTTGAACACGCCGTACGTACGATCTCCAAACTCGGCGCCATAGCTGCCGCGATTCACTTCCATGTAGTCGATGTCTTTAGGATCGAATTGCGGGCCGATGTTGGAGGCAATGTTGGTGTTGGGCACGGGCACGCCGTCCACCAGCCAAGTAGCCTGATGGCCGCCGCGGATGTGAAGTTGATCATGCGTGACGTACGCGCCGGGTACGTTATCGGTGATCATGGCCAGGCTGTTGGTGCGGTCGGCGCCCGGGGTGCGCTCGATGTCGAGACGGCTGACCAGCGTTGTGGGAGTGGCGGAATCGGTCGGGGCCACCTCCGGCGCGCCGGAAACGGTGACGTTGGCGTTCGCGGTTGCGACCGTCAAAAGAAAGTGAACGACCGGCACGGTTCCCGAGACGACCGTGACATCCCGCGAAGTTTGCGCGAACCCCTGACTGGCAACGCTCACCGAATAATCGCCGAGCGGCACGGCGTTGAACTGGAATTCGCCGGTGGCATCGGTGGTGACGCTCTTCGACCAATCCGACGATTTCGCTTTGAGCATCACCATGGCGTCTTGGATGGGACGATGCTGCGGGTCGTGCACCACGCCGCGAATCGCGCCAAAGATGTTGGCGAACACGGCGGACGTCATCGTTACCAACGCGGCAAGTGCAAGCAGCTTGAAGCGAGTCATATTTCTACGTGTCACTAAGTTATCAGCACCAGCACCCAGCTTTCAGCTATCAGTTGTCAGCTCTCAGCCAACCGCCGCCACTGCGGAACCGAACACTGGGTACTGGATACTGATTCCTGTACCATTTCTTCGTGCACGAGCTGGCCGAGCGGCTGTTAAAGACAATTCGAAAGCAGGAGTCGATTCACGCGGGAGACCGTATGGCGGCGGCGGTTTCTGGTGGAGCGGATTCCGTCGCGCTGCTTCGCCTGCTGCTGGAGTTGCGGGGCGAGCTGGGGATCGTGCTGTCGGTTGCGCATGTCAACCACAAGCTGCGCGGAGCCGAGTCGGACGAGGACGAACGGTTTGTCGCGGAGCTGGCGCGGCAGCACGGGCTAGACCTGCATGTCTGCGACGGGCCGGTTGACCGGAGTCTTCGTTCCGAAAGCGGTTCCGGCATCGAGGCGGCCGCGCGGGAACTGCGCTACGGCTTTTTCCGCCAACTCGCGCGCGCGGGCCGCGTGGCGAAGATTGCGACGGCGCACACGCTCGACGATCAGGCCGAGACAGTGCTGCTCCGCATTTTTCGCGGAACCGGCATTCGCGGGCTATCGGGCATCCATCCGCGGATTGTATTCGAGGAACAGGGGCGCGCGTTTGGAGAGGTGGTACGGCCGCTGCTCGGCTTCCGGCGCGCTGCGCTGATGGAGTTTTTGCACGAGTGCGGGCAGGGCTGGCGTGAAGATTCGTCGAATCGGGATATTGCTTTTCTCCGCAATCGCGTGCGGCACCGGCTGCTGCCGCTGATTGCGAGAGAATTTGGCGAAGCCGCGATCGAGCACATGGGTGAGCTGGCGGAAATCGCGCGCGCCGAGGAGGAGCATTGGCAGTGCGGGCATCCGGAGATCGCGCCCCAGTTGCCCTTGGTGGCTGAACAGGCTAAAGAAAAGACCGGCTTCGTATCAGGGTATCGCTT
>CABEDA010000412.1_pt1 | contig 15286 bp, 11 predicted proteins | sample 3422771 | NCBI WGS metagenome assembly CABEDA01 (sample SAMEA5534329, study PRJEB31848) | metagenome | biome: tundra; feature: field; material: soil | place: USA | collected 2013-05 | depth 0.15 m
GCCAGGGCGTGATCTCACGAGGGAAAGTTGTTTGTCCCTGGCATGGCTGGGAGTGGGACCCGAAGACGGGCGAGGCCGGTGCGCCGGGGGCTAAGGTGGCCGTGTACCCACTGAAAATTGAGGGCGGGGATGTGCTGATCGATGTAAATCATTGACCACTGGAGGCTCAGTTTGACTGGTCATTCCTTTGTCCCGTTGCCATTGCTTGCCGACATGGGCATCCCGATGATTTTTATGACATTGCCTGCGATGGCTGTGTTGCTGGTTCCTGTCATCGTGATCGAGGGTCTTCTTTGCAAGAGATGGTTGGGGTTGACGACGAGGCAGGCGATCAAGAGCAATGCCGTGTCTAATTTGGCTTCCACGATCATCGGTGTTCCGGTTGCGTGGGCGTCATGTTCGCTGTCGAACTCGGAACTTTTGGAGTTATCGGACTTGTGGACAAAAGCAACGCGATTCAAAACTGGCACAGTCCACTCGCGAACGTGATTTTCTTTCTCCTGAGTTCGGCGTGGCTCGGCCCGACTGACAGGAAATGGGTCGTTCCGGCTGCGACGCTTGTTCTCCTGATACCCTTCTTCTTCGCGTCCTACTGGATCGAATATTTCATTGTCAGGCGCATGGTTGGGATGCCCGATGGCTTGCCGCCGAACCTAGCATACCCTCGGGTACGGATCGCAGTCCGCAATGCGAATCTTGTAACTTATGGCGCTATGTTTCTTGCCACGTCCGTTTGGCTGGGAGTATCGCTGCCACGTCACTAACGAGACCGTTTCTGCAACGGCTTTGATCGTGCCGCATCCTTTACCCCACCAGCTTCAGAAACCCTCCCGGCTGGCCTTCAAATCCCGGAAACACCGTCTTCAAATCCTTATTCCCCAGATACCGCGACACGACTTCGCTGAGCACCAGCCTGAAGTCAGTCGTCACGGCCAGATCGCGGCCTTCGTATAACTGCGATTGGTCGAGCCCCGGCCAGTTGCGAGGGAGCGGACTATAGCGAATCCAGAGTTGCTGTGACCACAAGCAGTTGCCGAACTGGCGCTAGCCCTTTAATTTCGCCACATAGGCTTTTGCGCTTTGCGACTTGTGGGCGGTGCTCCCGACGAACCTAAGGAATTCCCGCAGATGTTCTTTTTCCGACAGTTCCGCCTCCGAGAATTTCACCCGAATTCCAAACGACGGGGAGCTGCGGGTCGAGACTCCGCTGAGGGTGATACCTTTTACCCAGATATTGCCGTTCGCCACCCACAACCCGATCTCCAGGGACTTGCGCGTGGGCACAGGGCTGGCGGTTTCGACCAGGCATCCTCCCCGGCTCGCATTCGCCAGATTCCCCCAGACCGGCTGTTCCATGCCCTCAACGTGAATTTCCACCGCCACATAGCATTTGATCCGGCGATAATGGCGGCGATCCGAGTCCGATTGCGGGGTGAACAAATCGGGTTCGAAGGGCGGCGTTTCATCGACCGGTTCGGGATGCTGCAGCACGACCGGTGGCGCCGGCGCCGAGGCAGCGGGCTTTTTTTGCTGCGCTTCGCGGGCCTTGACGGCAGCATCTTTGATCTCGCGCATCGCCCGCAGCAGGGCCGCTTCGCGTTGTTCCGGAGAGACTTCGCGGTAGGTCTGCAGCAGTTTCCCGAGGTGGCTGACCAGGTCGGGATCGGTGAGCAGGCGGGTCCAGTCCGATCCCTTGGGCGGCGATTTCATGGCTTCGCTCATACGACGTCTTCCCTCACGCGGATTTTGACCGCAGGGAAGTACTCGACTCACTTCACAGATTGACCTTTGGGTGCAGGTTACGCAAGATGACCAAGGTCATAGGAATCGGGTCATCGGGGGATTGGGTGATTGGTTCATGTGCAATTCATGTTTTTTGCGGATGGCCCGATCACCCGATGGCTCGATGACCCGATGCAAAGGTACTGCGGCTCAATAATTTGCATCGGACCTTCGCTAGGAGGAACCCAAAAGACTTATCATTTGTCTTCGATAAAGGAGAGGGTTCAGGTTGCAAAGTTTTCCCGGATACTCCCGCCCGCGGAGGGCTGCGCTTGCGTGCGTTTCCGGAGTCGTCGGTTGCCCTCGCGGGATGGAATCGGATAATATCTAACTAACTGGTTAATTACAATGAAAAGATCGGCTATCTTCCGGATGGTTTTACGGATCGCGTCCGTCGCCCTTTCCCCCGCGGTCCTGTGCGCCCAGAGTTCACCCCCTGCGTCCGCCGCGGGTTCGGGGGGGGGGCGATGCAGGTTTCAACCTCGGCCCAGAATCCAGTGTTCGGCAGCGTGGCCGACGCCAAGCCCACCCCAGGAGTCCTGCGGCTGACCTTCAGCGATGCGATCGAGCGGGCTTTGCGCCAGAACCTGGCCGGCCTTCTATCGGAGTACAACACCATCGAGGCCCGAGGCGAGAAATGGCAGAAGCTCAGCGACCTGCTTCCGAACGTCAATGGGGATGTGCAGGAGGCCAGGATGAAGACGAGCCTGGAAGCGGAAGGACTTGGCGGCTCGCTGTTTCCTGGTCTCACCCTTCCTCGCGTCATCGGGCCTTTTTCGTACTTTGATGTGCGCGCCTCGGCAACGCAGCGCGTGTTCGACTGGAAGGCAATCCAGAAATACCGTTCTTCCGTGGTCGGCGAAAGCGTGGCCCAGTTCAATCTGAAAGACGCTCGCGATCTGGTCGTGCTCGCAACCGGAAACGCCTACCTGCAGGCAATTGCCGGAGCCGCCCGCGTGGAAACCGCGCAAGCGCAGGTCGAAACGGGGCATGCGCTCTACGACAAAGCGGTCGCGCAACAGCAGGCCGGCGTCGCTCCGGCAATCGATACGCTCCGGGCCCAGGTCGAATACCAGACGCGCCAGCAGCAGCTTATTGCCGCCGCGAACGATTTCGCCAAGCAGAAACTTTCGCTGGCGCGCGTGATTGGATTAGCGGCCGGCCAGGAATTCGAACTGGCCGACAAAGCTCCTTACCAGGCTTTTCCCATCCCCGATCTTGAAACCAGCATGCAGCGCGCGTACTCTCTGCGCTCCGATTACAAGGCGGCGCAGCGCCGCTTGGCGGCCGCGCAACTGGAGCGCAGCGCCGCCACCGCTGGATATTTTCCCACCTTCGATGTGGCCGCGAATTACGGCGAAATCGGCAAGGTTCCCGGCGATGTGCTGCCTACCTACGCGGTCGCCGGTACGTTAAACATTCCCATCTTCCAGGGCGGCAAGGTCCATGGCGATGTTCTGAAGGCGGAAGCCAGCCTGCGGCAGGCGCAGGCGCAAATGGCGGACGTGCGCGGTCAGATCGATCAGGATATCCGCAACGCTTTGCTCGACCTCAAGTCGTCGAGCGATCAGGTGGAAGTGGCCCAGAGTTCGGTGAACCTTGCCGAGCAGGCGCTCACGCAGTCACGGGATCGCTTCTCCGCCGGCGTCACCGACAACCTCGAGGTGATTCAGGCGCAGGAAGCGGTGGCGACGGCGCACGAGAACTTGATCTCGAGCCTCTACCTTCATAATCTGGCCAAAGTTTCTTTTGCCCGCGCTCTGGGACGCGCCGAAGAGGGCGTTCGCGAATACTTGAAAGGGAAGTAGTCCATGGAACCAACGAGCGTTGTAGACGAGCCGAAACCGCAACCGGAAGCCGGTGCGCCGCCATCTTCACCCCTGTCTGACAGCGAATCCAGCTATCGGCGGCGATCCGCGTTTTTGACGAATCCGCGCACGAAAATAGGACTCATTCTCGCCGGCCTCGTGATTCTGACCGCCGTTTTCTTTCTGTGGCGCTACCTGGGGAGCTACGAATCCACCGACGACGCGCAGATTGACGGACACGTGAACTCGGTGAGCGCGCGCGTCAGCGGCTATGTGCTTAAGCTCAACGTCGAAGACAACCAGTACGTGGAAAAGGGAACCGTGCTGGTGGAAATTGACCCTGCCGACTACGAAGGCGCGGTCGCGACGGCGCGCGGGGAATACGCCGACGCCCAGGCACAGGCTGCGGCTGCCGGCATCAACGTCCCCATCACCAACGTGAGCACTTCGAGCCAGGTGAGCGGCGCGCAGGCGGGTGTCTCCAGTGCGCAGGCTGGAATCGCGGCTGCCCGCGAGCAGTTTGAAGCAGCCAAATCGCAGGTGGTGCAGGCGGACGCCAACAATACCAAAGCGCAGAACGATCTTCTCCGCTACAAGCAACTGATCGACAAGCAGGAGATCTCACAGCAGCAGTACGATCAAGCCGTCGCCAGCGCTCAGGCCGCGGCCGCGGTCCTGCAGGCGGCGCGCGCCAGCGCGGACGCTCTTGCGGCACAGATCGAGCAGGCGCAGAACAAACTGCAGCAGGCGAGCGCCGATCTGCGAACCGCCGACACCGCGCCGCAGACGATGCGCGTCACGCGCGCGCGCGCCCTTTCCGCCGAGGCCAATGCCGATCGCAGGAAGGCGGAATTGGGCCGGGCCGAGTTGAACCTCGGGTACACCCAAGTGTTCGCGCCGGTCAGCGGAATGGTCAGCAACCGCACCGTCGAGGCCGGTCAAAACGTGCAGCCCGGCCAGGAGATGATGAAGATCATTCCGCTCGATGAGGCGGACCTCTGGGTCACGGCGAATTTCAAGGAGACGCAGCTTAAAAACATCAAGCCCGGCTTGCCGGTAGACATCGTGGTGGATGCGAACGGCAAGACCTACAAGGGACATGTCGATTCCACCGCCGGCGCCAGCGGCGCGCGCTTCAGCCTGTTGCCACCCGAAAACGCTACCGGCAACTACGTCAAAGTGGTGCAGCGCATACCGGTGAAGATTGTGTTCGACAAGGAGAAAGACCAGACCAAGGGACATGATCTCCGCCCGGGGATGTCAGTCGTGCCCAAGGTCTGGATTAAATAGAGACATTGAATCATTGAGTCATTGAGTCATTGAGGGATTGAAATCGTCAGAATCACTCAGACCAGACAAATGAACGACTTGTTTTAAATGATTCAATGACTCAATGTCTAAATGACTCAATGATTCACTTGAAGCCGGGGTTGAGAAAATAATGGGCGCTGCATCCATCACCATGAATGAGGCCGCCGAATGGCGTCCGGCGGTGAATCCGTGGATTATTGCCCTCACGGTGACGCTGGCCACATTCATGGAGGTGCTCGATACCAGCATCGCCAATGTGGCACTGCCCCATATCGCCGGCAGTCTTTCGGCAGGTCAGGACGAGAGCACGTGGGTGCTAACGTCCTATCTCGTCTCGAATGCCATCGTGCTGCCGCTGAGCGGTTGGCTCTCTTCCATCGTCGGGCGCAAGTACTTTTACATGGGCTGCGTCGCGCTGTTCACCATCAGTTCGTTTCTGTGCGGGCTCGCGCCGAATCTCGGTATGCTCATCTTCTTCCGCATTCTTCAGGGTGTGGGCGGCGGAGGATTGCAACCGAGCGAGCAGGCCATCCTCGCCGATACCTTTCCTCCCGCCAAGCGCGGCATGGCATTCGCCGTGTACGGCATCGCGGTGGTGATGGCTCCGGCCATCGGTCCGACGCTCGGCGGCTGGATCACCGACAACTTTACCTGGCGCTGGATTTTCTTCATCAATATCCCCGTCGGCATTATTTCGCTGCTGCTGACGTCGCGGCTCATCCAGGATCCGCCGTACCTCAAGCGCCGCAAGCTGAAAGAGACGCGAATCGACTACACGGGGCTCGGTTTCGTCGCGCTTGGCCTCGGAACCTTGCAAGTGATCCTCGACAAAGGGCAGCGCGAAGACTGGTTCGAATCGCACTTTATCGTCGTTCTGAGCGTGATTTCGGCCGTGTCGCTGATCTTCGTCGTCTTCTGGGAGTGGCGGCACAAGGACCCCATCATCGATCTGCATCTGTTTCGCAACCGCACTTTCGCCACCTCCAACTTCCTAATGTTCATGCTCGGATTTGCGCTGCTTGGCAGCACGCTGCTGCTGCCGCTTTTCATGCAGACGATGCTGGGTTACACTGCCGAACGGTCTGGGCTGGCGCTCATGCCGGGCGGTTTCGCGATTATGGTGGCCATGCCGGTTGTCGGGTTTCTGCTCTCGCGTTATAGTCCGCGCTGGCTGATGCTGTTTGGTTTGTCGATGCTCTCGTTTTCGCTGTTCCATATGACGACGTTCGACCTGGGCGTCGATTTCCACACCGTGACGATGGCGCGCGTCTATCAGGCGTTGGGGCTGGCTTTCCTGTTCGTGCCCATTAACACCGCGGCGTATTCGGGTCTGCCGCGCGAGAAGAACAATGCCGCGTCCGGGTTGATGAACCTGGCCAGAAATATCGGAGGCAGCGTCGGGATTTCTTTTGTCACCACCGGTTTGGCACGCCGAGCGCAGGTACACCAGGTGCAACTGGTGGAGAAGTTGAACGCCGCCAATCCGCAGTTTCAGGCGGTGCTGCGCGGGATCGAAGGCACTTTTTCGGGCGGCGGGGCCGGACCTGGAACCGGAGGCGGTTCCGCGCAACAGCATGCCTATGCGATGCTGCAGGCGAATGTGATCCAGCAGTCGACCATGCTGGCCTACATTGATAATTTTTGGGTGCTCGGGATCGCGATCGCGTGTTTGATTCCTTGTGTGTTTCTGATCAGGAAGGCGAAGCCGAGCGGGATGGTGGTTCACTGATCCGCGCAAGTTGATCCGCGCAAGTTCGGTTCGTATCAGGGTACCGCTTTAGCGATACCGCAAGATCCGTCAAACGACAGCCCCTTTAGGGGCTGCGTCCACGGCAGGAAGGTTCGCGATGTTTCGCATCGTTACCATCGAACGCGAATTTGGCAGCGGAGGCGGAGGCATTGCCTGCGAACTGGCTCGCCGCTTGGGATGGAAGCTCTGGGACCAGCAACTGACGAGCGAGATCGCCAGGCGCGCGCAGGTGCCGGAATCGGCGGTGGCCTTGTGCGATGAGCGCCTCGACGGCCGCCTCTACCGTTTCGCGAAAGCCTTCTGGCGAGGCAGTTACGAACGCAGTATGCCGCTGGCCGCCTCTGACGCGTTTGATGCGGATCGCATGATGGCCATGGTGGGAGAGATCATGCGCACGATTGCGGCGGAAGGCAATGCGGTGATTGTCGGCCGTGGGTCCCCGTTTCTTCTGCGCGAACGCGAGGATACTTTCCGGGTCTTTACCTATGCTCCGCACGACGAAAAGATTCGCCGTCTGGTTGCGATGGGCAAGAGCCGGGAAGAGGCCGAGGACCTGGTGGAGAACGTGGACAAAGAGCGGATCGCCTACATCAAACACTACTTCAATGCCGACTGGCCGATGCGCGCCCTCTATCACCTGATGATCAACACGGTAGTCGGGGACGAGAACGTAATCGCCACCATCCTGAACGGCATGAAGACGCTCGAATCGCAGGCCGGACAGGCCGCGTTCCGTGGCGTGCGTTGAAGACCGTGTGGAAGCGGGGCTCAGCCCCGCTTGGACGGGGCGAAGCCCCGTCCCCACACAATATTCCTCTCGCTAATTGGGTTTCTTCTTCCCGAACAGCCCGCCCAATCCGCCCAAGGGATTGCTCTTGCCCCCCTGCATCAAGCCTTTCAGTTGATTACCCATCATCCCCTTCATGTCGGGCGTGAACTTCGGGTCCGAAGTGGTGCCCCCGATGTCGATGGGGATGCCGCCCGCTCCCATGCCTACCGCTTTTGTCAGCCCGGCGCCCGCGCCCGCCAGATTCGCCAGCATCTTGAAGTTGAGCGCATTGTTGGGGCTGACGGTGCCCGCGCCGGTGACGGTTCCAAGTGATGGGATCACCAGGTTGATCTTGTCGAGGCGCGTGCCTTCGGGGGCGTAGCGCACATCGGAACTCAGGTTCTGGATCGTGGTGTCATTGCCGGTCTGCTTGCCGGTAAGCGCGGAGATGGCCGAGAGTTTCGATCCGAGGTTGAAGTTGGTGAGGGCCGCGTTATTCATCTTTACCCAGCCCGTTGAGACCAGCTTGTCGAGCGGACCCGCGGAATCGAGTTCCACCGAAAACGTTCCGCCCTTGAGCCGCGAGCCGGTGGGAAGAACCACGCCGAGTGCGGGCAGCATGGCTTCGAGATCATCGACGGGCATGGCTTCTCCGTTCAATTTTGTGTGAATCGAAGTGGTTTCGCCATGCATATCGTATGTGCCAGTGAGCTTGGCCAGCGCCTTGCCGATCGAGACGTCTCCCTGCATCAGCTTTCCCGACACATTCGTCAGGTCGTGCTCGATGGCGAAGACAACCTGCACGGGCACTCCCGCAGGCGAGCCCTTGGGAACCAGCTTTAACGACGTCGCCTTCAGGGTTCCATTGGCCTTCGCCATGTGGCCGTCGGAAGTCAGCGTACCGTCGAAATCAGCCGAGCCGGCGATGCCCAACTCCGGGTCGACCAGCGCCGACTTTGAGAGATCGAGTCTGTTGAGGGTCACCTTGGCCTGCACCGGCGTCAGGGTGGTATCGGTCGAATTAATCGGACCGGCGGTGCCGTCGATTTTCAAGCTGCCGCCGCCCGGGAGGCGTGCCGCGACGACCACGGGGAACGCGCTGGTAAACGAAAAATCGCGCATCGTAATGTTGACCTTGTCATACACCACGGGTTTGCGTTTGCCGGAAATCGATCCGAGGGAGATGGTTCCGTCCGTCAGGTCAAGCTTGGCCACGTTCACGTTGGCCGGTGCGCTCGACGTTTCGGCCGCTTTGGCTTGTTGCGCCGACTGATTTCCGAGAGAGGAGAAATTCCAAACGCCTTCGCGGTTGCGCAGCAAAGCGATCTCCGGACGATCGATGAGCAGCCGGGTGACATTGAGCTGCTTGCTGAAAATGAGCGGCATCAACTCGACGCCCACCTGGAGCGATTTTGCCTGGATAAACGGGGCGCTGCCGAATTTGGGATCGTCGGCGATGGAGAGCTGGTCGGCTTCCAGGCTGCCCGACAGGATGCTGAGGCTCAGATTGCCGACTTTCACTGGCCGTCCCAGCGCCGAGCTCAGGTTCGATTCAATCTGCGGACGGAAACTGTTGACGTTCACCAGGAACGGGATCGCGATGGCGGCCACAATCAACACGGCGACCACAATGCCGGCGACTTTGAGAACGGTTTTCACGGCGGTGCCTCCTACCACGGGATTCGACGGAGAAAGAGGTGGGTCGGGAATCGACGACAGTCTATCAAACCTAAGCCCGTGTGGGGACGGAGCCCGTGTGGGGACAGCCGCCCAGGGTTTGCGTAGGGACAGCCGCCCCCGGCTGTCCAGGCCGAGCGCAGCTCGGCAGCCTGTGGGTGAAGCCGCCCTCACGTTATAAGATAGGCGCAAAGCATGGAGCCCATTCCCCAACAGGCACTCTCGGATTCGCATCCCCCGGTGCTGGAGGAAGTCGCGCGGCTCGCCGGCTTGCCGGAGGTGCGCGCTGCATTCGGCCGCTTCCGCGCGCAGGAATCGCAGTTTGCGCAGTGGCAGATGGAGGCGACGCGGGTGGCCGCGCCTCCCTTCGGAGAAGCGGCACGTGGCCTCTGGCTGGCGGAGCGTTTCCGCGAGCTCGGGCTCATCGACGTGCAGGTGGATGAGGTGGGCAACGTGTTCGGCATTCGTCCCGGCCACGGCAGCCGCTACGTCGCGCTTAGCGCGCATATCGATACGGTGTTTCCGGCGGCCACACCGTTACACATCCGGCAGCAGGGCAGCCGGTTGTATGGCCCGGGAGTCGCCGATAACGGCGCGGGCATTGCGGCGATGCTGGCTGTGGCGAGCGCGCTGGCGCGCGCGCGCATTGCGCATAGCCTGCCATTCTTGTTTATCGGGAACGTGGGGGAAGAAGGCGAAGGCGATCTGCGGGGCATGCGGCACGTCTTCGCGACGCCGCGTTGGCGCGACGCGATCGCCTATAGCGTGATTGTCGATGGCGCCGGAACCGACACCGTGGTGGCTGAGGCTCTGGGCAGCCGCCGCTTCGAGGTGATTGTGCGCGGTCCGGGGGGCCACTCTTGGAGCGACTTCGGCGCGCCCAATCCGATTATCGCGCTCGCCCGCGCGATTGAGGTCCTCAGTCAAACGCCGGTTCCGGCCTCGCCCAAGACGACGTTCAACGTCGGCGTGATTCGCGGCGGAACTTCCGTGAATTCGATTCCGGAATCCGCCAGCATGAGAGTCGATCTGCGCTCCACCTCGATGGCGGAAATTGACCGGTTGGAGCGGATGCTGCGCCTCGGGCTGGAGCAGGCTGTCGCACTGGAGAATCGAGCCGCTGCGCAGCACGAAAGCCGGCGGCCGCCGCAGCCGCAAAGCCGGATGCTGCAAAGTGAAGTGCTGGAGATTGGAAATCGTCCGGCGGGCGAATTGGCTGCGGATGCGCGCCTGCTGAAGGTGATTCGCGCCGTGGATGCGCAGTTGGGCAATAACGCGCAGGTGCAGCGGGCGTCGACCGATGCCAACATTCCGCTGTCGCTCGGCCGCGAGGCCATCGCCATCGGCGGCGGCGGCTCCGGAGGCGGCGCCCACACGTTGCAAGAATGGTTCGACTGCGATGGACGCGGCCTGGGGCTGAGGCGCATTCTGCTTACATTGCTGGCACTATCGGGAGTGGGAGAATAATGATGATGCGAATCGCTCCGATGCTACTTCTACTGCTGACCGCGGCCTGTGCTGTGCAGGCGCAGAACGGCGTCCCCATGCAGAACGCTGAGAATGCTCAGAAGCCGAAAGCAGACCTGATCTTTACCCACGGCAACATCTATACCGGAGTAGTCGATCCGGCCACTTCGTTGGGAGCGGGCAAACGCGCGGAGTCGTTGGCGATTCGTGGCGACCGCATCCTCGCCGTGGGGATGCCCGACGACGTCATGAAGTGGAAGGGACCAGATACGAAGGTCGTGGATCTCGGTGGCCGCTTCGTCATGCCCGGCTTCAATGACGCCCACATGCACCTGGCCAGCGCAGGCCAGGAGAAGATGAACGTAAACCTGGTCGGGGTTAAGACATTGGATGAGTTTCGCGAGCGCTTGCGGGCCAAGTGCGAAGCTGCCGAGCCCTTGGAATGGGTCGTCGGCGAAGGCTGGGACGAGACTCTCTGGCCGGTCAAGGCCCTGCCCACGCGCTGGGATCTCGACGAGGTGAGCGGCAAGCACCCGGTTTACCTCGAACGCGTAGACGGACACATTGGCGTGGCCAACACGCGCGCCTTGCAGCTCGCCAGCATCACCGTCGCCAGCCGCGATCCCGAGGGCGGAAAGATCGATCGCGATGAAGCGGGCACGCCCAACGGCATTCTGCGCGAGAAAGCGCAGGAGGCGGTGCGGACAGTAATCCCCAAACCGACGCACGAGAAGAGGCGGCAAGCCATCGAATTGGCACTTGCGGATTTGGCAAGTCACGGCATCACCTCCGCGCAGGACAACTCGTCGTGGGATGACTTTCAGATCTACGAGGAACTCGAGCACGACGGGAAGCTGACGGCCAGAATTTCCGAATGGCTGCCCTTCGACGATTCCATCGAAACTTTGAACAACAAGCGCGACTCCCATCCCGCGTCCGACAACATGCTTCACACCGGCATGTTGAAAGGCTTCATGGATGGTTCGCTCGGCTCGAAGACCGCCGCGCTGCTTGAGCCCTACAGCGACGATCCGAAAAACAGCGGCCTGCCGCAATACGAAGCGGCCAAGCTGAATGCCATGACCAGGGAGCGGGTGCTGGCCGGATATCAGATCGGCTTCCACGCTATCGGCGACAAAGGAGTGCAGTTGGCGCTCGACGCCTTCGCCGAGGCGGAGAAGGCGGCAAAAGAAGCCAAGGTGAGGGCCGCCGACGGTGGTACCGATTACCGGCTGCGCATCGAGCACGCGCAAGTCACCACGCCACAACAGATTCTGCGTTTCAAGGAACTGAAGGTCATTGCGTCCATGCAACCGAGCCACCTGCTCACGGATATGAACTGGGCCGAGTCGCGTCTGGGAGCGAAGCGCGCCGAGCATTCCTATGCGTGGGCTGAGTTTCTTCGACACGGGGTGGTGCTGGCCTTTGGCACGGATTATCCGGTCGAACCGGTTACGCCCTTTCGCGGAATTTATTCAGCTCTTACCCGTACGAGCGAAGACGGAAAGAAAAGTTATTATCCCGCTGAGAAGCTGAACATCGAGCAGGCGATCGCCGCCTATACGACAGGCGCGGCTTATGCCGAGTTCGCCGAGAAAGAAAAAGGCAAGCTGGAGCCGGGCATGCTGGCCGACTTTGTGGTTCTCGATCAGGACATCACGGCAGCCCCGCCGCCGAAAATCCTGGCCACAAAAGTTCTGCGTACGGTGGTCGGCGGCAAGACCGTGTACGACATTGAATCATTGAGACATTGAGACATTGAGACATTGAATCATTGACTCAATCTAATAAAGAGCGGGAACACGCGTTCCTGATCGGTGCCCCGCTGGCCATCATTCCGGCGTTGGTTTTCCTTCCTGCCGTGATGTTCCTGATTGTCTTTCCCCAGGTGCGGCACGGGCGGGCGATTGGGTTGATGGTAGTGCCAGCCTGCGCGCTCGCCAGCTGTCTCGGGCTGTGGAAGCTGGCCTTGGGTGCGGTCGAGAAGCCGTGGGGAATCTTCAACGTCTTGAGTTTTGGAGCTTTGTTCGTGCTCCTGGTCATCGCCGGCTATACCGGACTATTCCTGGCCCTGATGACGTTGAAACTCTAGCCGCGAAAAAGCTTCTGTGGAGACGGGGCTTGCCCCGTCTCCCGCGTCCCCGATGACGCCCACGGAGACGCGGCAAGCCGCATCTCTACAGGAAATTGGCTAACCCCAACCCCGTTTTCTGCGTCTAACGATCAGGCAACCTTCGCACCGAACCCTGCCTGGAGCGAAGGTATAATAACCAACTAGGCAGTTTCAGGAGGAAAGAAATGGATTCGCGCGCAAGCGCCTTTTGGGTGCGCTTCAAGGCCAACCGCTGGGCCTACACGTTTACGATTCTGGCGACGCTGACGGTTGGAATTCTCATTGGTACCATCGTTTCCTATGGAGTGAAAGGCAAGGAGGGGCAGAAGGCCTCGGACGCAACCCCGCTCACCATTCCCGCTCCCCAGCAGCTCTCGACCATCTTTTCTCAGATTTCCAAGCAGTTGGAACCGAGCGTGGTAAACATCAATACCGAGTCGACGATCAAGAACCCCCATCGCCGGCGCTCCATACGTCCCGATCCCGACCAGGATCAGGGCAACGGCGATGAAGACAGCCCGTTCCAGGATTTTTTTGACAAGTTCTTCGGCGGTCCCGGCGGCCAGGGCGGCGCAGAAGCCGGCAACATCCGCCAGCGCTCGCTGGGTTCTGGCGTCATTGTGGATTCAAAGGGCTACATTGTCACCAACCGGCACGTGGTCGAGAAAGCGGATCGCATTCGCGTGAAATTGCAGGATGAGGACCCGGCGACTCCGGGCCATGATGCAAAGCTGATCGGCATGGACCAGGAGACCGACCTGGCCGTGATCAAGATCGATATGGATCGTCCGCTGCCAGCCGCGAAACTGGGCAACTCCGACGGCATGGAAGTTGGCGACTGGGTGCTCGCCATCGGCAGCCCCTTCGGATTGCAGGAAACCGTGACGGCGGGCATCGTGTCGGCCAAGGGACGCAGCATTGTGCCCAACCGCCAGTTCCAGTCGTTTATTCAAACCGATGCCGCGATCAACCCAGGCAATTCCGGCGGGCCGCTGGTGAATATGGCGGGCGAGGTCGTCGGCATCAATACCGCCATTCTCACGGAGACGAGTTCCTACGCGGGCGTGGGATTTGCCATGCCTTCGAATACGGTGGCGCAGGTCTATAACCAGTTGATCGGGCCCGACCACCGCGTTGCGCGCGGCTCCATCGGCATTCAGTTTCAGCCCCAAAACCCGGCCATCGCGCACATTTACGGATCGGGTGTAACCGTGTCGGATGTCGTATCTGGCAGCCCGGCCGACCAGGCTGGCCTGAAGGTGGGCGACACGATTACCTCCATCGAGGGCAAGGATCTGAAGAACGGCGACGATCTGGTGGCTGACATTGCTTCGCGCAAGCCGGGCTCGAAGGTGAAGGTCGCCTTTGTGCGCAACGGCAAGAAGCAAGACGCAACGGTGACCATCGCCGATCGCGCGAAATTGTTCGCTGCCCGTCTGGGCGACGAAGAAGAAAACCAGAACGAGGAAGCGCCCAAGGCCAGCAAGTTCGGAGTTACGGTTCGCAACATTACTCCCGACCTGGCGGACCGCCTGGGCATTGCCGCAGGCAGGGGCGTGGTGGTGCAGGATGTGAAGCAGGGATCGTTTGCCGAGGATCTAGGTCTGAATCGCGGCGACGTGGTCCTGGAAGTAAACAAGCAGCCCGTGAACACTCCCGACGACTTTACGAAGATCGAGTCGTCGCTAAAGAGCGGGCAGGATGTCGTATTCCTGGTGCGTCCGCGAGGCGCAAGGGTCCAGGATGGAACGATTTTCCTGGCAGGTACACTTCCGTAACCGATAAAAACTCCGGCGAGACTGGCACTCCATCCCCATTTCGGGGACCATAGGGGTTAGCCGGTCCCGCCGGTTTTTTGTCAGAACGAAAAATCGGCTGTGTTACACGATCAGGCTGTGCGCACTCTGTAGAGACGGGGCTTGCCCCGTCTCGGCGGTGGAGACCCGACTCGCCGCAACTCTCGGCGGCGCGAGTGAGGTTCGTATCCGGGCATGCCTTCAGGCATGCCGCAAGCGCAGCGATAGGTAAGCGCCTTCAGGCGCTGGGGGCAAGAGAGGTTTGACGACGATTCAAGGATGCGCCTAGCTCATCAAATTCGGCGTTGGCGGCGGGTCGGCCTTTGCACCCTGCTCTGCCTTGCCGTGCATGGTCTCGCCATGGCGCAGACACCGACATCTGCCGCGCCAGAGAAACCGGCGCACGCTTCCGCGGCGCCAGCCAAAAAGCATCCCACCAGCGGGCACACGGCGACCAGCCGCACCTCCAGCCGCACCTCCAGCCGCACCTCAACCCGCACTTCAACTAAGAGCAAACATTCCCGCGGCAGGAAGGGCTCCAAGCAAGGCCCAAAGAAGAAGCGCGGCCAGCAGGCGATCGACTCAACCCGCGCCCACCAGATTCAAGAAGCGCTGATCCGCGAGCACTACATGCAAGGCGAGCCTTCTGGAACCTGGGACGCCGCCACCCAGGCCGCGATGCAGCGCTACCAGGCCGATCAGGGATGGCAGTCGAAGCAGATTCCAGACTCCCGGGCGCTGATCAAACTCGGATTAGGCCCCAGCCACGATCACCTGCTCAATCCAGAGAGCGCCATGACGATGCCTAACGGG
>CABEDA010000414.1_pt1 | contig 15203 bp, 12 predicted proteins | sample 3422771 | NCBI WGS metagenome assembly CABEDA01 (sample SAMEA5534329, study PRJEB31848) | metagenome | biome: tundra; feature: field; material: soil | place: USA | collected 2013-05 | depth 0.15 m
CCCCAAAAGAATACTCAAGACCGCGAGCCGATGCCAGATGAATGATTCCGCCTTCTACAAGTCGTAACCTTGGGGCATATGTGGGGATCTTCTTTGTTCGTCTCTTGATTAGTTTCTCCGAAGCGATGCCAATTCTTAAGGCTATAATGGCGCTCACCCATGGCGCTGGACCTGGGACACGAAACTCGGACCTTATCAAATTCCATCACGCGGCGCCCCCCATGGGATTTTGAATAGAAAGATAAGGAAGGGGAATCGACAATGGATGACCCGCAATCGTCCCCGTCGGAGCGGAGGAAGTGTTCGCGCATGAAAATGGCGGTCCAGGTTGAACTAAGGCCGGAGGGTTCGGCGGCGCCGCTTCGTGTCGAGACCTCGGATATCAGCGCGACCGGATGCTACGTGGAAATGAGTATGACCCTCGCTGTCGGAAGCAGGCTTTCTATCGTGCTGTGGCTGGAAGGTGAGAAGGTGATCGCGGAGGGCATAGTGAGAACCCAGCATCCCCAGTTTGGAAACGGCATCGAATTCGTCGGCATGTCCACGGGGGACCGAGATAAGCTAGTCCGCCACCTTAAATCGATAAGCAATAAGAATGAGAAATAGAGCAGAATTCGGCGCGCCCGCGGTTTGAGCGTGCCGGCGGCAACGGGAGTCTATGGCAAAGCGTCCTCGCATCGCGGTTGTGGGTAGTGCCAACGTTGATTTGACCACGTTCTCAGACCAGTTTCCCAAGCCGGGGGAAACCATCTTCGGCAATAAATTCGATCTGGGATTTGGCGGGAAAGGCGCGAACCAGGCGGTTGCCGCCCGCCTCTGCGGCGCCGACGTCTTCATGGTGGCGCGAGTTGGGGACGATCTGTTTGGCCCGTCAACCATCAAGAACTTTGAAAACCTGGGTATCGATGCCACGCATGTGCGCCAGGTAAGCGGCGTCTCCAGCGGGGTGGCGCCGATCTTCGTCGATCCTTCCGGGCAGAATCGGATCATCGTCGTCAAGGGCGCAAACGACGAATTGAAACCTGCCGACGTGGATGCCGCGGCGGACACGCTGAAGAGCGCCGACTGCATCGTTCTCCAGTTTGAGATCCCGCTGGAGACGGTGTACTACACCATCAAGTTTGCGCGGAAGAACGGCATCCGCTGCATCTTGAACCCGGCTCCCGCGCAGCCCATCGACCTCAAGGCGGTCGCGGATCTCGATTACTTTGTTCCCAATGAGAGCGAGGCGGAGACGATTTCCGGCATGGCGGTGCGCAATCTCGAAGACGCCAGGCGCTGTGCGAGCAAGCTGCTTGCCGGCGGGATTCGGCGAGTGATTATCACTCTGGGCGCGAATGGCGCGCTGCTTGCCGGAAGTGAAGGCATGGACCATGTGCCCGCGTTTAAAGTGAAGAGCGTGGATAGCACCGGCGCCGGTGACGCTTTTATTGGCAGCTTCGCGACCTTCCTGGGCGAGGGACTGCCGGAGCGGGAGGCCGTTAAGCGCGCTAACCTCTACGCTGGGCTTTCGACCACCGGGGTGGGAACCCAGAAGTCTTTCTATGAGCGGGCGCGGTTCGACGCGGAGTGGAATCGAGAGTCTTCATAAATGAATTTGTCATCCTGAGCGAAGCGAAGGACCTGCTTTCTCGGGCACTACCAGGAAAGCAACTCCTTCGCTTCGCTCAGGATGACAAGATCTGTTGGCATGCTGCAAAACGTCACCTCTCCATCAACAGCACTTTCTCCGCATCGTCGATCTCGGTCAACTTGACTTCGATCACTTCCCTGTCGGTGGTCTGCACAATTCGGCCGATGAAGGTGGCCTCGACGGGCAATTCGCGATGGCCGCGATCGATCAGCACCAGTAACTGCACCAGGCTGGGGCGGCCATGCGAAAAGAGGGCGTCGAGGGCGGCGCGTGTGGTGCGGCCCGTATAAAGCACGTCGTCCACGAGCACGATCTTCTTGCCTTCGATGGAAAAGCCAATTTCCGCTTCCTGCACCACGGGCTTGGGCCCCACGGTAGAAAGGTCGTCGCGATAGAACGTGATATCGAGCGCGCCCACGGGAATCTTCTTCTTTTCCACCCGCTGAATCATTTTGCCCAGGCGCTCGGCGATGGGCACTCCGCGACGGCGGATTCCGACCAGTCCCAGGTCGTCAACGCCATCGTTTCTTTCGAGGATTTCGTGAGCCAGACGCACCAGAGTCCGTTCAATCTCCGAACCCGACATTAACTGCGCCTTTTGCCTGAGTGTTGTTTTGCGGACTGCATTCTTCGTCGTCGTCATGGCACGAGTACCTTATCAAACTCAGCTTGAGTTCGGGAACTCCTAGGGAAAGTCTGATTAGGTACCCGGGTTCCTCCGTGCACCCCGGCGCCTGCCCTGAGCGAAGCCGAAGGGTACCCTGTGGTTCAAGGTTTCCCTGGTACTTAATCAGACTTTCCCTGGGAACTTCGCCGGGCTCGCCAGGTGGCGAAGAAGTGGACCGCGGGAGGGATGATCAGCGAAAGAATCATCGAAAGCAGGATGCCGCCGATCACGGCAATTCTTGAACAAGGAGAAATCGAAGTTCACCAACCCGGGCCCGATGAGCCTGTTCCGGCCCAGGTTCCCGCGGAGCGTAATCGGATTTGGGACCGCGAACCGCTGTAGTCGTTGGTCCGGCACGGTTGACCGAATCCTACGCGACAGACCCCAGTATTCAATCGGTCATCCCTCTAGCCGGCCAGGGGGGATCTGCATCACCCTTCCGCTTTGCTTCCGTTCGGGGTGTCAGCTACGAGCGCGGGCCAGACCGGGGATTTCGATCCGGTCAGGTACTGGCGCGGCACCGGGAAAGGCGCGCACCGCGTCGCTCTTCTCCTTCTTCGATTGCTTCTTGGAGTCGGGCAACTCCAGGTTGGCGACATCGGCGAGGGTAGTGCTCTCCAGGATCCGAGATGCGGAGTCGCGCACGGCAAGGAACACTTTGTACAGCGCGCGGTGACTGGCATCGCGGCTTATCAGATCGCGCAAATGTTCCGCATCGCCAAACGGCGCGAGCGGGCCGTCAATCACGCGAATCACCTCGCTGAGATGGATCTCGGACGGGGCCCGTCGCAACCGGTAACCGCCCCGGGCGCCGCGCGTGCTCTCCACCAGGCGTGCGTTCTTGAGCTCAATTAAGATGATTTCAAGAAATTTCTCCGGCAGAACCTCTTCCACGGCGATTTCGCGGATCTTGATCGGGCCCTGCTGGTGGTGCCGGGCAAGCATCATCATGGCTTGCAGAGCGTAAAGCCCTTTTTGTGAAATTTTCATGATTGCACCCGCGACCTTTCGCATTCCGCGTCAGACCGTTGTTCCGGCGTGGCGACCGCTGGCTCATCCTGGCTTGCAGTGCGCCAGCGCCTGACGGAAGTTTCCTTTGTCTACTGTCTCTATCGGGATGGCGGGAAGCAGTGTCCCGGGTCACATATGCCTGTGATATTGGGCACCTTTCCGAGCGAATTCCGGGTCGCCGCAGCACAGCCTGTTGCCAAGCTGCGCTAAGCTTGGACAGCCGGGGGCGGCTGTCGCCACGCGAGCGGGATACAGGGAGCCGAATCCGATCTAGGGAAGTTCTGATTAAGTCCCTGGGGTCCCCCGTGCACCCCTGTGTACCCTGTCGTTTACGCTTTCTGCCGACACTTAATCAGAGTTTCCCTAGCTAGGTGGGGCGAGTTCCTTGTGCGGGATCCTCGGGGCTGAAACCATAGTTACCTCTGAGAAACTGCAGCACATACCATTTCATCGCCGCTTCGCTGGTCATGTACATATCCAATTGGCTGGTCGAGACCATCAGCCGGCCGAGTATGTCGAGACTGGCTTCGGTTCGTTCCGCGGGCGCCTTCTTGAACCAGGCATTGACTAAATCGCCACGGCGGTCGGTCAGAAAACCGTAATGAGCCAGACAAGCCTCTATAAAACATGCTCGCAGGTTGCGTCTTTCTCGCGCCGCTCCTCCTCCGGAGAATCGGAAGGCGACGTAGTTATTGCCCGGGACATCGGAGACGCACGCGTCCACTAACGTGAAATGGTAGGCCAGGCGCGAGTTGAGGTTCATGTATTCGTCGGCTACCAGCAGGTAACTTTGTTCTCCCAAGGCGCGCATCGCGCCCGTGTGCGAGGTGAGCGAGGTTGCCATCACCGATGCCAAATCGCTCAGGCTGGCAGGCATTTCGCGGGTCCAGGTAACATCGGGATGAGTCACCCCGCGCCAGAACGCCTGAAAAGGACGGGAAACAATCTCCTCCGGTTTCACTTCCGCGGCCAGCGGATCTTGCACGGCCAAACCGCCGCCTAAGTCCAGAACCTGCAGGTTGACCGGGGTCGAACTCAGCAGTTTGCGCGAGGTGTGTGGGCCGCGCTCCAACTCGCTGTCGCCCACCTCGAACATCGCCTCGATCGCCTTTTCGTGGCAGAAGCGGAGTACATCATGTGCGGACTTGCAGCCGGCGGGCCGAAAGTTCGAACTCGACGGATCGAGCAAGTGGAGCACCAGTAAGCGCTCGGCGATGGGGTCGCTGGAACCCTTCCGGTACCGCCTATTCTCGGCCGGTTCGACCATGCGCGGTTCCCAAAGCGTTCCCGCATACACGCGCGGTTGCACCGCGTCCAGGCTGACCGGATCGCCGTTGTGAATTTGTTCGAAGGCGCCCTCCAATTGGAACACGGAGGGAATCTTGGACTCGCGGAGAAGGGATGCCGCATGTCCCGTGAGGTTGCCCCACTCCGCCACCAGCCCGGCGATGCGGGGAAAGACGGCAACGATTTCCGGCGACGCCTTGCGCAAGAACAAGATCGAGCCTTCCGGCGTTTTGCCGAGCTCACGAGGATCGGAAACCAGGAACGCTGTCCCGGAAACGCGGCCGGGATACACACTGCGTCCGCCGGTGAGGAGCGGCTCTTGCTTCACCCGCGATTTGCTTTTGGCGGCCGCGGCATCGCCCAACGCGAGCGCTCGCGACTGCACGATCCAAAGCTGGCCCGCTTCGTCAAGGGCCCACTCGACATCTTGCGGCGCTTTGAAGTGTTCTTCGAGTTGAAGACCCCAGATGGTGAGGGCCTCGAGTTCGCGGACGGTCAGGCTCGCTGCCTCTGCCTGCTCCGGCGACAGCGGGCGGCGAATAAGACCTCCGCCTTCCTGAAGTACGATCTCAACATCTTTGCGGACGATGTTCCGCTCCACCACAGAACGAGGGCGCTGACGGGACATAACGAACAAGTCGGCCGCTCCATGCCCGCTGGCGATGTCGAGCGCCAAACCACGAGTCGCCGTGATCCACAAGGCATCGCTCTCGGGATTGCCCGGGTCCCGCGTGTACATGATGCCCGAGGCGCGGGCCGGAACCACGCGCAGGCAGAGCACGGGGATGGGCGTGTCGATTTCCGTCAGTCCCGCCGAGAGCCGGTAGAACAACGCGCGTTCACTGAAGCGCGCGGCCACGACCCGCCGGTAGGCATCGACCACCTGCTCCTGCGGAACATTGATCAGGCTGAGAAATTGTCCGGCGAAGGTGCGCTCGCCACCTTCTCCGACGGCACTGGAGCGCACGGCCAGGCCCGCCGTCGGCCCGCGCGAAAACAGCGTATGCGCGCGCTCGGCAAGGGCAACTTCGATGGCCCGCGGAACGGGCAATGCCATCACCATCTCCGCCAGCTTTTTGGAGACCTCCTGGAGCGCGCTTAGATCGTTTAGGTCGAGATTATGGGTCGCATCCCGGATCTTCTCCCAGAGCGGGATACCACAGAACTGGCGGTAGGCTTCCGCCGTGATCACATAGCCGTCGGGAACCGGCAGACCGATCCGGTTCTTGACTTCCGCCAGCGCCGCGGCCTTGCCGCCAGCCTCCGCGACCGAAGCTCCATCGATCTCCCCCAGCCAGGCGGAAAAATTTGGAGCCACGAGTTCCTGTCGCACCGCGATATAACGCTCGACTTCATTCTGTTGAGTATGGATCGCTTCGTGAAGTTGTGGGAAGTTAATCCCGGTCAGGCGCTCCAGCGCCGCCACGGTGGCTTCGGTCTTGGAGTAGACGGCGGAGATCCTGGGACCGACGATGTCGCGCCGCGGCAGGACGAACTGCAGATCCTCCTGGATCGCGGCCATCAACTCCAAACATTCGTTATTCAGGGAAAGCAGGTCGCGAAAGCTCAGGTAGCGGCGCCGGATTCGGTCCTCGACCGCCTTAGCTGGCTCCGCGGGCTTCTTTTTCGACCACCAGGACATCGGTTTGGGGCCACTATACCGTTTTCGTAGTTAGTATAAGCCTCGCCATCGGCGATCCCTCGTGGACAGGGCGCAAGAAGCTAACCTCGGGCGCTGAAGCGCGGACACATTTTCAACGCGCACCGGTGTAGCGCGGACACTCTTGTCCGCGCAGACCTCGCAGGTTCTCTTACTCTTCAACCGGAAACTGGGAACTACTTCTTCAATTTGACTTCTGACTTTCTTTCATGACCACTAAAGTATTTATTTCTCAAAGACCTGGCGGTGTAGCGCGGACACTCCTGTCCGCGCAGACCTCGCAGCTTCTCTTACTCTTCAACCGGAAACTGGGAACTACTTCTTCAATTTGACTTCTGACTTTTGACTTTCTTTCATCACCACTAAAGTATTTATTTCTCAAAGACCTGGCGGGAAACGACCGCAAAAACCAACCGGAAATCCGAGCTAACCTATTGATTTATAAATACATTACAAATAAGTCCTTATTCCTCAAAGACATGGCCAAACACCAACGCTAAGTCTTTGATTCCAAAAGACCCCACCAGGAGGGGTCAAACCCACCGAGTTTACTTGCCCGCTTTGCTCAGGTCTGTCTTGCTCACATTCATCAAACGTAGCGCTTGGCCAGGCTGCTTGTAGTAGTAGCGGATCTCGTCGCCCGACTTCCAGGTATCGTCGGGCAACGCGAGATACTCGTCGGGCACGGCGAAGGTCAGAAGAAGCTTCTTCCGCCGCGAATAGATGGTCACGGTCTTCTTCTGCCGGTCCACGGCGGGAAACTTCGTTTTCGTCACGCGGGGGTCATCTCGAGAGACGTCGTTTTGCTCGTCGACCGGCTGGTAGGAAACGGTCTTGATGGTTGCGGATGCTGGATCGAAGAAGACGACCGTCCGCTTCTTGGTGTCGAACGACAGCAGCTTTCCCGCCTCCGGAGCCGGCCCGGTTTCATCTGGGTTCAAGGGCAGCGTCACCGCCACTGGCGGCAGAACGTCATACTTGGGCTGATCGGACTTTGGGGCCGAATCCAGAATCAGGGTCACAACACCCTTTTGCTTATCGAAGGCGATGGCTCGCCCCTGCTCCACCTTGCCAGTGTTGGCGCATCCCGCGGCGAACACCAGGGTCGCCAAGATTGCGAGGGTGGCCAGCGATTTTCTAGTAAATGTCATTGCGCGTGCTCCTTGGTTATACATGAACGACTCCCGGCTTCCCGGCGCGTTGGGCCCGCTCGGCGTGGACCCCCTTCAGGAACGCGATCAGGATGTAGAGTGAAATGGCCGACACTACGCCGAGGATGAGAACGGTCGCAGTCTGGTCGGTGATGGTCTTGATGGAGGGGAACATGGCCGAGAGGATCTTCATGATGACGGAGAGTTCACAGCCAATGACGGCTACGCCAAAGAAAATCCGGATGCCGTAGCCCTTGACGTACTTGGTGGCGACGGTGCCGATCTGGGCTCCAACGGCAGCGCCCAGCAACATGATCAGCGCGGCTACGATTTCGACGCGGCCCTTGTAACTGTAGGTGGCGGCTCCGTAGAGACCGGAGATGGCAACCTCAAAGAGGTCGGTGCCGACGGCCACGTGGGTGGGGACGCCAAGCAAGTAAATCAGGGCGGGCATGCGGATCAGGCCGCCGCCAATCCCGAGCACACCCGCCAGCCAGCCAGTGAAGAAGCTGATCCCGATGGGCAGCCAGAGGGAACAGCGAATGCCGGACCGCTTGAAATCGACCATGGGCGGGATATTGATTTTTTGCAGCCGCTTGTGCCACTCATGGCCGGTGGCCATGGGGTCCAGTTTCTTGCCTACGGCCAGGGCCTCGCGCTCCTTCCTCCTTCTCTTGGCGATGTCGCTGAATACCATCCAGGCGATCAGGGTGAGGAGCACAACGTAGGCCCAGCGGACGTATAGGTCGATTTTCCCGATGCGCTCCAGCCACATGATCATCTGGGCGCCGATCTCGATTCCGCCGACCGTACCCAGCACCATCGACAGCCCGAGCTTATAGTCCACGTTCCCGAACTTGGCGTGGCGCATGGTGGAAATCAGCGACTTGCCCGCCATGTGGGTGACGTCGGTGCCAATGGCGAAGGCCATCGGAAAACCCAGGATGTTCAGCCCTGGGGTTACCATCCACGCTCCGCCCATGCCGAAAAAACCGCCGATAATACCGACCCCAAAGCCGAGAATGACCAGTCCCGGCCAAAACAGTGGGACTCCTGCGATGGGCATAAGGGTGTGCAGCCAATCCATGATTGCCTCCGTGATATAACCGCGAACCAACTAACTAACTATCTATCAAACCTGCACGAGGTCCTCTTTGCGGGATCTTTGAGCTCGTTCCTCGCGGACTCCGCAGACGAACTTGGTCAGGATGTACAACGACAGTGCCGTCACCAGGCCGAGGATCAAAACCGTGGCGGCAACATCGAGAATGCCCGCCAGGCTGGGAGCGACGGAACCGACGATCTTGAACAAAATGGAGACTTCGCAGCCGACGACCGCGATGCCAAAGAAAACCCGGATACCATACCCTTTGACGTACTTGGTGGCCACCGATCCGATCTGCGCGCCAATCGAGGCGCCCACGAGCATGATGAGCGCGGCCAGAAGCTCGGTCCTGCCCTTGTAGCTGTACGTACCGGCGCCATACAGACCCGAGATGGCCACTTCAAACAAGTCGGTGCCCACCGCAATGTGAGTCGGACAACCCAGCAGATAGATCAGCGCCGGCATGCGGAGCAGGCCGCCGCCAATGCCCAGAACCCCGGCCAGCGTTCCAGTGACAAAACTCACCGCGATGGGCAACCAGATGGAACAGCGAATGGCCGCCCGTTTGAAATGGACCACCGGCGGAATCTTGATCTGGTGAAGCTTCTTGTGCCACTCCAAGCCGGTAGCCAGGACGTCCAGCGTTCTGCCAGCGGCGTGGGCTTCCCGCTCCTTCTTTTTTCTGATGGCCAAGTCGACGAAAACCACGCACGCAATCAGCGTCAGCAACACGACATAGCCGCAACGGACATAGAGATCGATCTTCCCGATTTTCTCCAGCCACATGATCACTTGTGCCCCGGTCTCAAAGCCGCCGATGGTACCGATCACCATGGTGGCGCCGAGCTTGTAATCCACGTTGCCAAAGCGGCTGTGCCTCATGGTCGAGATCAGCGATGGGCCGCTCATCTGGGCAATGTCGGTGCCGATGGCGAACGCCATGGGAAAGCCTAGAATGTTCAACCCGGGCGTAACCATCCAGCCGCCGCCCATGCCAAAGAAACCGCCGATGATGCCGACGCCGAACCCCAGAATGAGCAAACCGGGCCAGAAAATTGGGACTCCGGCAATCGGCATGACCAGATGCATCCAATCCATCAGTGCCTCCATGCAACCGCCAACTTCAGTGCTCCGCCAGCGCCCGGTTTCTCAGGTCGATCCCAAGGCGGGACATCACCAGATCCGCCAGGAGCCCGAGGGTGACGCCACACAGCGGAATGATCAGGATCGTCACTACGGCAAACAGCAGGTGGCTCTCGTTGTACAAATTCCCCCACCAGGCTTCCAAGCCGTGCAGTTTGCGGGTGTCGGTCACAATCACAACCGCGTCCGCCGACTCGGCGGCGAGGAACTGCACGGGCAGAATTAACATCGCCAACAAACTCATCAGCCTCAGTCCAACTTTACGCATGGCAAACTCCTGTTCTCGTCCGACGGCACTAACCGCCTGTGGTGAAACTCCCCGCCCAAAACCAGCGCCTAAAGGCGCCTTCCTAACCCAGCAGTTACGCTATGCCTGAAGGCATACCCTGATACAAATCACCGATACAAATCGCCCTTGCACTACAGGATGCCAAGGGCGACCGCATCTACACCCGGACCGGGGGCATCAATTCGTCGAGGTTGAGAGAGACAACTCCGGACGCGGCCGAAGCCACCTGTTTGACTTCATTGATCTGGCCAAGGGTCGAAACCTTGCCCTTGATGGAAACCGCACCTTCGTGGGCATTGACTTCGAGTTCGAGGTCCGCCGTCGAGGGTGCGATGGCCAAGTCGGCGCGGACGCGGCTGCCCAAGGCCAGATCGTCCATCCTTTGCTGGCATTCGGGAGTGAACTCGAAGGACCTCTCAATGACCATGGAGGAGATGATGTGACAGGCTTCCTCGAGAGTAATGTACTCAAGATTGAGTACGATGTCGTAGAGCGTGGGGTCTCCCCAGTCCACGCCATAGAGGAACTCGGTCCACTTGTGCCGGCCCTCGTCGACCCTTTCGATGTACGCAATCGCGTCGTGGCGGCTGTACTTCAGCCGCTCCTGAATCATCTGAACGCGGGTCTCCATCGGGGCGATGATCCGGGTGCGCAGGATGGGATGGCCGCCCTTGAGAAGCAAATGTCCCGCCAGGCCGTGATAGATCGCTTTCCCGCCCCGGACCTCTTCTGCCAGGGCCGCCTGAATCAAAGCCAGGTAAAGGTACTTTTTGTGCTGGAAGCGATCCAGGAAGCTGGGCGGCTTTTCCAGGGCGGCCCGGAGTGCGTCCTGGGATACGCCATAGGCAGCGGCCCGCTCGACGATAACGTCGCGGTCGATGCATCGATAGCCGAGTCTTCGAGCTAAACATTCCGCCAGAGTCTTGCCGCCGCTGAACGAGCCGCGTGAAATCGTAATCACCGACATAAGAAATCCTCTGTCCACATAAGAGCGCGGCCCGCGCCAGGCACACTGGTACGGGCCGCTTCCGACTTTCAATTCGTCGCTCGGTTCACGCCGAATCAAGTCCCTGGCCATACACAACCGTGGCTTGGTACAGCAACAAATTCAGTATCTGACGGCTACCTGTTGTTAGTGCGGCTTCACCACTCCCGTGGCGGCGCCGTGGAGCTTCACTTCTACCTTCTCTTCCAGCGTGTCGTAGTACTGCTTCAGAATCGCGATGACCTCGGGCCGCGAGAACTCCGCGGGAACCGGCTTGCCTTCGCTCATCAGCTTGCGCAGCAGGGTACCGGAAAGCAGCAGCCTGGCGCCGCCCTTGTAGTTGCCGCTGTCGTCGATCACGGCCTTGCTTTCGTGCGGGCAGGTCTTCATCGAAGCCATGCTCTTGCACTCATAGCAGTAGAAGGTCCAGTCCATGCACAGCGGCTGGATGGCCATGGCGCCCAGCGGGATTTCGTTGAAAATCTTCTGCGCGTCGAACGGACCATAGTAGTCGCCCACTCCAGCATGATCGCGGCCCACAATCAGGTGCGAGCAGCCATAGTTCTGGCGGAACAGCGCATGCAGCAGGGCTTCGCGCGGACCCGCATAGCGCATCTCCATCGGGTAACCACCCTGGACGACGCGTTCTTTGCGGAAATACTTGTTGACCAGCGCGTCGATCGCTTTCACGCGAACATCCGCCGGAATGTCGCCGGGCTTCAGTTTGCCGAGCAACTGGTGAATATACACTCCGTCGCAGACTTCGATGGCGATCCACGCCAGATAGGCATGCGAATTGTGCATCGGGTTGCGGAGTTGCAGGGCCGCTACCGTGTTCCAGCCGCGCTCGGCAAAAATCTTGCGGGCGTCCGCCGGATGCTGATAGATCCCTTTGAACTCTTCCGGGAAGAACGACTCCGAAAGCACCTTCACCGGCCCGGCCAGATTTACTCCAGCCTGCTCCATCACCTTTTCGACGCCCGGATGCTTCGGGTCGTTGGTGCGGAACACTTGTTTGCACTCGTGCGCCTTGTCGATGGTGTATTTCTCCGTCACTTTCATGGTGCCGACGAGAGAATCGGTCTCCACGTCCCAGAGCGCCACTTCCTCTCCGAGCGCAATGGTCTTGGCCAGTCCTTCCTCGGCGGAAAGGGTGATGGGGATGGGCCAGAACAGATTCTTCTTGCTCGGCAACGTGTAGTTGTCGCAGCAGCTTTTCCAGTCTTCCTTGCCCATGAAGCCATCGAGCGGGGTAAAGGCGCCGATGCCCAACATGATCAAGTCGCCGGTCTCGCGGCTGGTTAGGGGAATTCTCTTCAAATGTTGCGCTTTCTTGATCTCTTCCGTCTTGGCTTGGCCTTCCAGTAAGAGAGGTTTCAGTTCAGGACTTCCATGCGGGGGAACAAGTTTACTCATAGTAAAGCCTCCTCAAAAGTGAAATCGAATCAGGGCCGGGCGCTCAGCGGCAGCGAGAATCACGTGCTGCTCGCCGCCAGAGTTTCCATCCACCGAGAATCCTGGCTGCAAACCGAAACTCGGCCAGGGGCATCTTTTCAACTTGAACATCTTGTTCAACATCATCTCTGTTTTCGTCAGCCACTCCTGTCGTTCTTTCGTGGTTCGTTCTTTCATGGTGCGTGGCTGGGAACGCAATCAGGCTTTTGCCTCTCCGGTCACTTCGCCGGCAGCAACAGCCTCTGGACTCGGAACCACCAGAGTCTTCTTTCTTACCGCGTCAACGTAGATCGCGAGCGGCCGGTACAACAGGTGCGACCACTTGCCAAACGGCACTTCCACCACCAGCATGGGCACCGCGATCGCCATGTGGGCCGTGTACATGTAATAGGTGGGCATCGCCAGGTTCGACAACCGCAGAATATGGACTGCGATGCCGGTGATGGCGGTGAGCAACAGCAAGATCGGGAACAACCAGTCGGAGAGGTGGCTGAACCGGTGCATCTCGCTCTGCTTCGTGATGCGGTCCAGAAGAATCCAGGATGTGGTCACCACCAGAACGGCCGTGGAGTAATAACCCAGAATGCTGGTCCAGCGAAAACTGTTGTCGGCCACCTGAAACCACGGCAGGAACAGCACGATCAGGGTGAAGATGGTTACATAGCCGCTGACCAGAAAAAGATGGCGGATCCAGTTCTTAGTCGCGTCGGGGTCCTTGCAACTCTTCCAGCGTGCTTGGGTGAGCCCCTGGACGATCAGTCCCGGAAGCTCGGTGACGTAGGTAGCAATAGGAATCCCTTTTCCCTGCGTCAAGGCAAAGAACATGCGGGCCGCGTTGGTGAGCAGGAAGAAGCTCAGGATCGCAGCCATGATGGCGTCACCATGGTGGACCGTCATGACCGGCGCGAACTTGTCGAGCATCACCACGGAGCGCGCTTCCGGGCCCGAGTGCCGGAGCAGACCGAAGCCAAAGCTCTGGGGCACGGTGAACAAGGCCACGACCACCGCCGCCACCATCAGCAGGACGCCGATTTCCATCCAGGCGGAGCGGTACATGAGGCGGGCAAGGCCGGTCCAGTCGTACTGCGCGGTCAGATAGCGGCGCATGGCCATCATGCTCTCGCCGGGATTGGCCTTCCGGGGGCACACCTTCGAGCACTCACCGCAATAGAAACACAGCCACGGTCCCGGGTCGCCCATCAGTTCATCTTTCAGGCCCCATTGCGCGAGCAGCATCTGCCGCCTGGGAAAGTCGCCATTCTCGCCTGAAAGCGTGCACACCGAAGCGCAGGTGGCGCACTGATAACACTTCTTGAAGTCGCCACCGCACTCGGTGACTTCCTGAATCAACTTCGGGTCGGGTTGGACGGTTACCGCGGTTTTCGTTGCGGTTGCCATGGTAGTGGACATGGTTAAAATCCCTTGTACGGATTCGGCCCCAGCTCGCGGATACGCGTCACGAAGGCGTCGATCTCCTGGGTCACTTGCTCATGCCCGTCGATTGCCAACTGCACCAGCTTGATCCGGTCCGACTCCAGTTGCAGGCGGTTGAGCGTGTCCTTCACATTGTCCAGGCGGCGGTTGGCCAGTTCACTGCCGCGCAGGAAGTGGCATTGATAGTCGTCGCCGAACTTGCAACCCATCAGCAGGACGCCGTCGATGCCGCGGGAAAGCGCATCGGCAATCCAGACAATGTTCATCGATCCCAGACAGCGCAACGGAATGATGCGGACGCTGGCGTCATAGTTGGCGTGGCGCATTCCCGCCATATCGATCGCGGGATAAGCGTCGTTTTCGCAGGCGAAGATGACAATGCGCGGTTTGTCTTCGGTTTCGTCCGGCACCTCGATCGCCTTCAACATGCTGGCGATCATGTCGACCGAGTAGTTCTTGAACGAAACGATGCGCTCGGGACAGGCGCCCATGCAGATTCCGCAACGCCGGCAGCGATACTGGTTGAACTTGGGCGTGCCCTTCTCGTCTTCGTCGATGGAGCCGAAGGGGCACTCCTCGGTGCATCGTTTACAGGAGGTGCAACGCTGCAGGAAGAAGCTGGGGAAGGAAAGATCGCCGGCGCGCGGGTGGACAGCTTGTCCGCGGGTAGCCAGTTCGATACTCTGGATCGCCTTCATCACGGCGCCGCAGGCATCTTCTTCCGCCAGCGCCGAATCCATCGGCGCGCGCACCGCGCCCGCCGCGTAGATTCCTGTCCGCAAGGTCTCGTAGGGGAAGCAGATGAAATTCGAATCGGAAAAACCGTCGCGCAGCACGGGTAAGTCGGGGCCCTGGCGGTAGGTGAGGTTCAGGATTTCCGTTCCCTCGTGATGCTTGTACTGCTCGACTACCTTCTCCGCTGCCTGGCGCTGCTCGTCGCTTTCGTTGCGCAGCACCTTGAGGCCGGCATCGTGCAGCGTGCGGATCGCCAAGCCGTCGGCCGAGTTCGGCACCATTCCCGTCGCCAACACCACCAGATCGACCGGGATGCGCATGGGCGAGCCCAGCAGATTGTTGTCGACGTTCACCACCACCCGGTCGTTGGCGCCTCTTTCGACGCCGGTTACCGTGCCCTTCATGAAGAAGTTCAGCGGCTGCTCTTGCACCTTCTGGTAATACTTTTCGTATTGCCCGGGCGTGACCATATCTTTGTAGATGACAAAGACCTGGGCATCGGAATTCTGCTCGCGGATGTATTCCGTCTGCTTCAGCGTGTTCATGCAGCAGGTGGAAGAGCAGTAGGGGAGGTGGCCGGGTTCGTTGTCGCGCGATCCGGCGCACTGCACGAACAGGACGCTTTCCACCGGCTGGCCGGTCGAAGGC
>CABEDA010000423.1_pt1 | contig 15080 bp, 11 predicted proteins | sample 3422771 | NCBI WGS metagenome assembly CABEDA01 (sample SAMEA5534329, study PRJEB31848) | metagenome | biome: tundra; feature: field; material: soil | place: USA | collected 2013-05 | depth 0.15 m
CGCAAAACGTGAAGGACATTTACTTCGATTACGACAAGTACGATGTGCGCGCAGCCGATCAAGCATCGTTGCAAGGCGATGCGGGGTTCCTGCAGCAGCATCCCAACATTCACATCACCATCGAGGGGCACTGCGACGAGCGCGGCTCCACCGAATACAACCTGGCTCTGGGCACCAATCGCGCCGATGCGGTGAAGAATGCGCTCATCCAGACTGGAGTAGCCGGCGATCGCATCAAAACCATCAGCTACGGCAAGGAAAAGCCGTTCTGCACCGAGTCGAACGAAAGCTGCTGGCAGCAAAACCGCCGCGGCCACTTCGTGTACGAAAAATAAGCGTGGAGGAAGAGGACGGGCGTCGCGCCCGTCCTTGTTCTCCAGCAGACCGCGGAAGACTCGTGGTTTTCTTGATTTTGGGTGGCGCAGCGCCAGGGTCCCCATCACGCCCGGTTTTGGCGTGATGGGGTGGAGTACTTCAGCGCTGCGGTAACCGCATCGTCACGAGACCGGCTTTAGCCGCTGAGGGCAATGGTCGCGCAGCGATCGTTCTTCCAACGCCTGCTAGTACTCCAGTCGCTGGACGCTAAACGCTTTTTGACATCCATATAGGTTAACTATGAAATCCAATCGCATCCCGCTCCTTTTCGCGCTGTTCCTCACCGTCTGCCTTGCTCCCGCCTACGGCGCCAACAAGGACATCGTCGAACTGCAAACGCAGGTCGGCCAACTGCAGCAGCAGATAACCCAGATGAAGCAGTCGTTCGACGAGCGCATGGGCGTCATGAAGAATCTGCTCGAGCACAACACCGACGCCGCCAACAAAGTAACCTCCGCCATCAACGATCTGCAAACTTCCATCAACAAACAGCAGCAGGATCGCGGCGCGCAGGTCGACCAGATCTCGGGACAGATCCAGGCGCTGAATGACACTATGGACGAGCTCAAGGTTCGCCTCGCCAAACTGAGCAAGCAATTTGAGGATATGCAGGCGGCGCAGCAATCCATGGCTGCGCAGCAGTCCCAAGTGCAGCAGCAGGCCCAGGCTATCGCGCAAGCTCCAGCGCCCGACGTGCTTTACAACGAAGCCCTGCGCGACTACAGCGGCGGGAAGAACGACTTGGCAGTCCAGGGATTCAACGACTACATCAAGTTCTACCCCAACACCGACCTGGCCGGAAACGCCTATTTCTATCTAGCCGAAATTCAATTCAAAGCCGCCGATTACAAAAAGGCGGTCGCGAACTACGATCTGGTTCTGCAGAATTTTCCCAGCGGAAACAAGGCTGCCGCCGCTCAGCTCAAAAAGGGATACGCGCTGCTGGAACTCGGAAAACAAGACGAGGGCATACAGGAATTGAAGCACGTCATCCAGCGCTATCCCCGCTCGAACGAAGCTATACAAGCTCGGGAGAGATTGCGGAAGGCGGGGCCGGCGCCAAAAAATCGCTAGCCCGTGTAGAGCGGAACTCCTGTCCGCTGCCGTTGCTTTTGCTTTTGGCTTTGCTTTTGGGTTTGGCCACGATCAGTGCCTACCCCAAGGCCGCCTTCGCTGCACGCTTTTCGGGGACAGGAGTGTCCGCGCCACAAATTACGGGCGTCGCGTAGTATTCGGCACCACGACCCCGCCTTCGATCTTCGGAATCCCAAAGTGTCCGCCAAGGTGCGAGAGGTCGAGCGGACTGATGGACCCGGAAACCACGATAAAGTTGACCTCACTCGCCCGGGCGACCAGAATCGCGATGTCGCTGATCGCGTTATTCTCTAGGCGAATCCAGAGATTGCTCACCCCCGGGCCGCCATCTTTCTCGTGGTTGTTCATCAGCTGTTTCCAGCCCGCCGCGTGATACTCCTCTTTCACGGAACTTAATACCGCCGGATCGTACATCCCGCGTCCCGAAAAATGATAGCTGTGCACCGAGACCCCGCTCACCCCTGCGATCACGCGGCGGAGATCCTCGTTGTCCGGGTCCAGCTTGGACGCAAATACCAGCATAGAGTGGTCCAGCGTAAACTCGGTTTTCGAGGACGCGCTTTGCCGCAAAGCTTCAATACCCTGAGGGACCCACTCGTGCTGCGCCTGCGCCGCAGTGAATGTGCCTGTAGAAATGGCGATCAAAACAACCGAAACAATGCCGGACAATCTCATAGAGCGCCTCAATATCTAGAAGAAACGGCTAGACGGAATCCTGCTAACCCGCGAGCCAGAACCCCAGCTGATTAAGAACCCGGCGCGCAGAAATTAGTTGCACGAACCCAAATGGGCGCCCCACTCATCGCGTTCTTTGCGATGAGTGGGATTGCTGTGGTGATCGTGAGGTTTAGTTGGTTGCGTCGACCGCGGTCGCCTTCTCCACCACGACGCCGCTGGGCCGCAGCGTGACCCAATCGGTCTGCACACGATCCCATCCCTGAATCAGGAAGCCGTACGATTCGAACAACTGACGGATCTGAGGCCGCTGCCAGCCGGCAATCTCCTCCAGGATCGGTACCAGCGTGGCCAGCGCATTGTCCCCCAGCACCGTACGCTTTGCGATCTGCGCCACCAGTTTCGATTCCGACACGGCAATGGTGAAGCCGTCGCGCCGGTTCACGTGCAGCATCACATGAATGTCGGAACTGCCGTCGCCCACATACACAATATGGTCCGCTGGAATGCCGAGTTGCTCTTCCAGTTGATCCAGCCGCGTGACTTTCCCATAACCAGCCGTAGCCCGCACCAGGCTTTCAATTTCGCCCGAGGCTTTGTACTTGAACTCCGTGCCAAAAATGTGGTCCTCCGGCACGATCCCCTCCAGCGCCGACTGGATCACCTCTACCGGCGCCGCCGAAAGCACGTAAAAATCGAAATGGAATCCGTCGATCCGCCGGTCGAGGATCTCGTAAATCTGCTTGATGTTTTCCTTGAGCCGGGTCCGCTTGCCCACTTCGAATAGGTCGTCGCGACGGACCCTCGTGCGGTACTCGGGATCGTGCAGGAGTAGATAAGAAAGCTCGGCGCCTTGCTGAACCAGGTTCAGCTTCGCCATGCCCTTGGCCTTACGCTCGAATTCCGCGACCGAAATGCCAAGCATCTCGCTCAGCACGTAACCCGTATCGTTGAAGGTCAACGTCTGATCGAAGTCGCTGGCAAACAGATAGTGTTTCCGATATTTGCTAACCATGTACTATCTTAGATTCAATATCATGTGAATCGACTATGAAATTTACCGATTGCAGCCATTTCAACAACTTCCAAGTACGGCCATTGCCCGCTGCAAGCTTTCGGCGTAGCCTAATCCTGTAGTCATTCTTATCGACGCACGCACCTCAAGAGGCCTGCCATGCCGAAAAGTGTCAGCGACCACCTGCACAATGACGCCGACCGCGGGAAGGGTTCCCAAGAGCCGGACGAACGCACCCAAGCCGGCAACAACTCCATGCAAGGCCAACTTTCACACCGCAACCCCGACCCCATGCAGGACGGCGCCGACAGCGATTTCCCCGAGCCCGGACACAGCCCCGAACACTCCTTCGAGGGCGAGTTAAAGAAGACCAGTTAGCATCGCAATCAATTACACAATGGAGCGCCGGGCGTCCTCGCGAGCCTGCCCTGAGCTCCAAGCCCGGTAAGTTGGCCGCTGAATCCTTGCCCCATGCCCGCTCATCTCATTCCTTTGCGTTCCGTATTTCCATCAGCACTTCCATCAACCTGAACTTATGAGGAAAAATCCATGTCAAAGATGAAGGCTGTCCAAGTCGGCAAACCCGGCGGTAATTTCGAGCTCGTAGAAAGAGCCATCCCCGAACCCGCCCGCAATCAGGTCAGAATTAAAGTCGAAGCCTGCGGCATCTGCCACAGCGACGCACTCGTAAAGGAAGGCCATTGGCCCGGCATTCAATATCCACGCGTTCCCGGCCACGAAATTGCCGGGCGCATCGACGCCGTCGGCGCCGACGTCGCCAACTGGAAACCCGGCCATCGCGTGGGAGTCGGATGGCACGGCGGCCATTGCTTCACCTGCGATCCCTGCCGCCGAGGCGACTTCATTAACTGCCAGAACGGGCAAATCACCGGCATCAGCCACGATGGCGGTTACCAGGAATATATGCTCGCGCCCGCCGAAGCCGTCGCCGCCATCCCCGAAAACCTGGACGCCGCCGAGGCCGCCCCGCTGCTTTGTGCCGGCATCACCGTTTTCAATGCGCTGCGCAATTCGGGCGCGCGCGCTGGCGATCTGGTCGCCGTTCAAGGCATCGGCGGACTGGGCCATCTGGGAATCCAGTATGCGCGGCAGATGGGCTTCCGCACGTTTGCCATCGGCCGGGGCAAGGACAAAGAAGCGCTCGCCAGAAAACTCGGCGCCACTCACTACGTAGACACCGCCGCTGGTGATCCCGCCGCCGCATTGCAAAAATTCGGAGGCGCCCAAGTGATTCTCGCCACCGCGCCAGATTCCAAGTCTATTTCCGCCCTGGTGAACGGGCTCTCCAGCCGAGGCACCCTGCTCGTGGTCGGCGCCAGCCCAGATCCCATCACCGTAACGCCACTGCAATTGATCCCCGGCAGCAAGTCGATCCACGGATGGGCCTCCGGCATCGCGACAGATTCCGAAGACACGATGCAGTTCAGCGCCCTGTCCGGAGTCCGTCCGATGATTGAGAAATTCCCGCTCGAAAAAGCTCCAGAAGCCTACGACCAGATGATCAGTGGCCGCGCCCGCTTTCGGGTGGTGTTGACTATGTAACCGGCAAAGGCTCGTGTGCTGGCAAGGCTCGTGTGGTGACGGGGCTCTGCCCCGTTCAGGTTTGCGTAGGGACGGCCGCCCTCGGCAGTCCAAGCCGAGCGAAGCTCGGCAGTTGCCAGCGGCCACAGCGTGGCTTTGGCTGTAAACAGTTTGAGCCGGCCCCGAAAGGAGTCGGCTCAACTCACCCAGCATCTATCGAAGAACTTACAATAGTTCCTCCATGCATTGCGCCAGCACTTCCCTGCTCGGCCGTGTCACCGATTCCGGCAAAGTCGCCAGCGGCTGATCGGTGACGTTAAGCATGTCAATAAAGCTAGGCGCCTTCTCATTGATATAAAACACGCCGGTCAGTACTTCGCCTTTCGCGTGCGACTCCATCAACCGCGTAACCGCGTGAACTTTGTCCGTAGGATCGTACGCCTCTTCCAGCTTTCTCAATCGCAAGCTCGACCCGTCGTGCATCGTAACTTCAAACGTCGTCCCCGGATCGTACTCCACGTTAATCTCTTCAAACGCCGGCACAAAGCTGACTTCGTGCAACGGTTCTTCGTGAGCCTGCATGTACTTATACGACTTAGTCGAGCCCTCGTGATCGTTGAAGGTCACGCACGGAGACACCACGTCCAACATCACCGTGCCATTGTGCGCGATAGCCGCCTTGAGCATGGTGTGAAGCTGCCGCTTGTCGCCGGAAAACGACCGCCCCACAAACGTAGCTCCCAACTGAATTGCCATAGCGCAGGTATCGACGGGAGGCAGGTCGTTCACCACGCCGCTCTTAAGCGTCGATCCCAAATCGGCGGTCGCCGAGAACTGCCCTTTCGTCAGACCGTAACAACCGTTGTCCTCGATGATGTAAATAATCGGCAGGTTGCGCCGCATCAGGTGGATAAATTGCCCGGCGCCGATCGAAACCGTGTCGCCGTCGCCGGTCACACCCAGCGCGATCAGGTTCTTGTTCGCCAGCATCGCGCCCGTCGCTACCGAAGGCATCCGCCCATGCACGGAGTTAAAGCTGTGCGACCGGTTCATGAAATAGGCCGGACTCTTCGATGAACATCCAATGCCGCTGAACTTCGCCACGCGCTCGGGCTTCACGCCCATTTCATACATCGCGTCAATGATGCGTTCCGAAATCGCGTTATGCCCGCATCCGGCGCACAGCGTAGTCTTCCCGCCGCGATAATCGATAACTTGCAATCCAATGCGGTTAGTCTTTGGAGCTGGCGCGGGCGTCGCTGCCGGCGTGTTAGTAGGTGTGGACCCCATCTTACTTGCCCTCCATCATCATGAGCTCATCAGTTACGGACCGCGCGTCCATCGGCAATCCGTGAATATGGCAAATCGACCGCAAACGCGGCGTCAATTCCGGCTTGATGTCCAGCTTCAGCAGGCTGGCCATCTGCCCGTCGCGGTTTTGCTCGACGACATACACGCGGTCGTGCAGCTCAATGAAATCGTGAACCTCGCGCGTAAACGGATACGCGAGCACGCGAAGATAGTCGGTTTCCAGTTTGTGCTCTTTGGACAATTGATCGCGCGACTCGATGATCGCCCAGTGCGATGTGCCATAAGCAAGGATGCCGACCTTCGCCTTGCCGCCGCCCATTACTTGCGGGCGCGGAACGAACGACCGCGCGGTCTCGAATTTCTTATTGATCCGCTCCATGTTGCGTTCGAAATCGTCGGGACGCTCGCTGTACTGCGCCCTTTCATTGTGGCCGCTGCCGCGCGCAAAATATGCCGCTAAAGGATGATCCGTGCCCGGCAGCGTGCGATAGCCGACGCCATCGCCGTCCACATCTTTGTAGCGGGCAAAACTGCCCGCCTTCTCCAAATCCGCCTTACTCAGCACTTTTCCGCGATCGATCGGCTTGTCAGGATAAGGGAACGGGTCCGACATCCAGTTGTTCATCCCCAGGTCGAGGTCCGACATCACAAACACCGGCGTCTGGAACCGCTCGGCGAGATCAAAAGCATCCTGTGCCATGGTGAAACACTCGCTGACCGAGTCCGGAAACAGCATGATGTGCTTGGTGTCGCCGTGACTGAGAAAGGCCGTCGAGAGCAAGTCGCCTTGCGAAGTTCGTGTGGGCAAGCCGGTCGAGGGCCCGACGCGTTGAATATCCCAGATCACCGCGGGAATTTCCACGTAATACGCTAACCCCGTGAACTCCGCCATCAGCGAGATGCCCGGACCCGCGGTAGCAGTCATCGAGCGCGCACCCGCCCAAGCCGCCCCGATCACCATGCCCACCGCCGCCAGTTCGTCTTCGGCTTGGACGATGGCAAACGTTGCTTTGCCATCCGGTCCGACGCGGTGCTCCTTCATGTAATCAATCATGGTCTCGACCAGCGACGACGACGGCGTGATCGGATACCAAGTGACCACGGTACAACCGGCAAACATGCATCCCAGGGCAGCGGCGGAATTGCCGTCGACGATGATCTTGCCTGCCGTCTTGTCCATGCGCTGGATGAAGTAGGGATCGCGCTTCTTCAAGTTCGCGGCGGCATAATCGCGTCCAGCCTTCGCAGCCGCCAGATTTAAAGCCGCCGCCTTCGCCTTAGTCGCGAATTGTTTGCGAATCGCCTTCTCCACCTCGGCATAGTCAATCTCCAGCAGGTGCGCCGCCACTCCCACGTAGATCATGTTCTTGATCAGCTTGCGCAGCTTGGCTTCCGCACCCACCGTCGCCGCCAGTTTATCGAAGGGCACGGCGTAATAAATCAAATCGCCGCGCACCTTATCGAGCGCCAGCGGCTCGTCATAAAGCACGGCAGCGCCCGCCCCCAGCGTCTTCACATCGTCTTGCGCCGTCTCCGCATTCATCGCGATAAGGAGGTCGATCTCCTTCTTGCGCGCGATGTAGCCGTCTTTGTTAGCGCGGATGGTGTACCAGGTAGGCAGCCCGGCAATGTTCGAAGGAAACAGATTCTTCCCCGAAATCGGCACGCCCATCTGGAAAATGCTGCGCAACAAAACTGTGTTGGAACTCTGCGACCCCGAACCATTCACCGTCGCAACCTGAATGCTCATGTCGTTCACGACACGCTTTTGCCCCAATTGACCGGACGATTCCTGGGGCACGACATCCGTAGTGGCCATCCCCTCTGCCTTTCTTGTTTACCCGTACAACGTATTGACCGGGCAAACCCCATTCGCCCGGAAGTCTTGCGGAGTGAAGAGTGAAGACGCTTAATTATACGCGCAAGAACGCGGTGGGGTAATTCAGAACAGCAACAGGTAGTGGATAGCGGGGGCCCCACTCATTCGCGTTCTTTGCGGATGAGTGGGCGGCTCATGCCCCCGGCGCAGCCCTTTGTTCATCCCGTTAGAGTACGCACGAGAGTTCGAGTTCACCATTTTCTTGCTGCCACTGCCTGCAACGCCGTTTGTTGCTTAGCTCACAACATGAGCTATTCTGCACAGTATTGCGCTAGTAAATGAGCGAACCTGTTGGTGCTCCAAGGGAGCGGTTCTGCGCGTCCAACCAGGCAGGCGATCTCCTCTCTTGAGGCGGTCCGGCCCGGGCAGCCTCTTCTTGTGCCGTTGCCGGTCATCTTCGTCAGCCAGAGTCTGCCACTCAGACCCGCCGATTGGGATCGCGGCGAAATTAACATGCGGAGCCGAGCCCCTTAGTTTCCGTTCACCCGGCGGGGCTGCGTGATATGATCCGTAAATCCGTGCACAACTTAGGCATCATATTCCGAGTAACATGAAGGAGAATTGAATGAAATCCAAGAAGCTATTTGTTGTTGTCTTCGGGTCGCTGGTCGTGCTTGCACTGTCGCTGCCGGTAATGGCACAGGACAGCACGCAATCCACCACCACGACGACGACACAGCCTCCGCCTTCCACCCAAACGCAGAGCACCACGACTACGACGACTCCGGCAACTCCGCCGCAAAGCCAAACCACTCAGACGAACGAGAGCACCACGAAGTACAAGCACCATCACAAGAAGGTAAAGAAGGAGAAGCAAACGACGACCACTACCACGCCTCCGCCGCAGTAATTCCGAGAAGTCGGTCTGAATGCTCCTGGGTGGCTCACCCATTCAGTCATGGTAAAGAAAACGTGTTGGTGCCCATTGTTGTTTAGCGGCATAGTGTGAGTATTAAGGCGCGCCGCCATGAGAGTCGTGGCGGCGCGCATCTTTCGGTGCTCAATTTCCGGTTCCTCCGCTCATTCGCGTTCTGCGAATGCAGCTTATCCACCGCCCTCCGCTTAAGGGTGCCGCGTCCAAGCTCCGCTTGCGCGGGGGTTTCGCGCATCACAATTGTCCGTCCGTCACAGACGAGGATGAAGTTTGGCAGCATATTCGCGCCCTGCCTTGGGGGTTTAAACTTATTACTGACGGGACGGCACCCGAGATGCAATAGTTGGAGGCATCGAAAGCGATCTCTTCTCCAACGCTCCGGCATGAAACATATCCGTCACGGGAGCCATGTATGACGACCCGAGACAAGGACGGCACACTCGACACGGTGGGGCTGTGCAGTGTCGCCGGATGTGCGCGTTCGCATCTGGCTCACTGCGCCAAGTGCCACCGCGAAGTCTGCGGGCATCACTCGGAAGATTGCGAGTGTTGTGGCGAGACGTTCTGCCCGACCTGCTACACGGACCACGCGCGTGGATTGTACAGCCAGACTGCGTAGCTACGTACGCAAGAGGCCCAGAGCCTACCAGGGCAATCGTGGTCTAAAGCGTTTCGAGAAGACCGGCCAGCTTCACTTCCTAATCTTCCGTCGTGATTGCTGAGGGCGGGCGGCTCACCTTATGCACCGCCCTAGTTTTTCAGGATACCCGGTCCAAGCTTCGCTCAAGCGGCGTTGGGCGGCTTCGGTGATAATAGAACGAGGCGGGAATAGTCCGAAGCACGGGAGTTGGAATGACCTCTAAACTCGATTCCACCGGCAACAGCGCTGCCGATGGCACACAAAACTGTAACGTGGCTTTGCTTGGCTTCGGTACGGTGGGTAGTTCGGTGGCGAAGATTCTTTGCGAGCGCTCGAACACTCACCTCCGCCTGACCCACGTCCTCAATCGCAACGTGGCCCGGAAAAAAGTGGACTGGCTTTCCTCCTCGGTGAAGTGGACGGAGAACATCGACGACATTTTGTCGTCGAACGCCGACATCGTGGTCGAGGTGATGGGCGGCCTCGATCCCAGCGAAGACTGGATACGGCGCGCGCTCGCCTCGGGCAAGTCCGTGGTCACCGCCAACAAGCAGTTGATCGCGCATTGCGGCCCCGAATTGATCAACCTGGCCCGCCAAATGAACCGGCAAATTCACTTTGGCGCGTCGGTAGCGGGCGGCGTGCCGGTGATTTCCGGATTGCATGAGGGATTGGCCGGCGATGAACTGTTCAGGGTCTGCGGCATCCTTAACGGCACCTGCAACTACATTCTCAGCCAGATCGAGACGAACGGCATTCCCTTCGCCACGGCTTTACGCGAGGCGCAGAAGCTCGGTTTCGCCGAGGCCGATCCCACTGAAGACATCGAGGGTCTGGACGCGCGGGCGAAACTCGCTATCCTGGCGCGAGTCGGACTGCATTGCAACGTCCGGCCTGAGAGCATCGCGGCGCGCTCCATCTCCGCCATCGACGCGGTTGATTTTGAATACGCGAACCAGCTGGGTTGCACGATTCGCCAGATTTCCTGGGCGGAGTTGAAAACAGAGTCGGGCACGAAGCTGAGCACAGAGCCGAACCCTAAGCCGAAAGACGAGGAACTGTTTGCCGCGGTCCAGCCGGCGCTGGTCGAACTCTCATCGCCCTTGGCTCGCGTGGAGGGCAGTCAAAACCTGGTCATGGCAACCGGAACCTACGGTGGCCAGACGGTGTTTGGGGGCCACGGCGCAGGCGGACATCCAACCGCCGTCGCCGTCGTCTCCGACATTCTGGCCATCGCTCGCTCCCAGCAAGCCGCAATCACGATGACCGATGCCGGACAGCCCGCCGAGAAAACTCCCATCGTCACCGCCGATTTCACCACCAAGCACTATCTGCGCTTTCTGGTGAAGGACCGCCCGGGCATCATCGCCAGCCTGGCCACAATTCTCTCCCACTGCGGCATCAACATCGATTCCGTGCTGCAGAAGCCGGGCTGTCCGAAATCGCACCTGCCCTTCCTGATTACGCTGGAGGAATGCAAGGCGTCGCTGGTGGAACAGGCGTTACAACAAATCAACTCGCTCGATTTCCTGGTACAGCCGTGTTTGCATTTGCCGATACTGTAGGCAGGAGACCGGAACTACGCTTCCACCTGGAAGAACTGCGCCATGTTGCGAAATTTTTGATAGCGGGTTTCCAGCAGATCCCCGACCGGCAGGCGCTTGAGCGCAGCCAGATTCTCTTGCAGCGCCCGGTCGAGCAACTCCGCGGCCTGCGCATGGTCGGTATGCGCGCCGCCAGCGGGCTCCGGGATGATGGCATCGATGCAGCCTAGTTCGCTCAAATCTTTCGCCGTGATCTTCATGGCTTCCGCCGCCAGACCCTTCTTGCTGGTATCGCGCCACATAATCGAGGCGCAGCCCTCCGGTGAAATCACCGAGTACACGGCATTTTCCATCATCAACACGCGGTCGGCCACGGCAATCGCCAGCGCTCCGCCACTGCCGCCGACGCCAATCACGGTCGCGATGATCGGCACTTCCAGGCGCGCCATTTCGAGCAGGTTACGCGCGATCGCTTCCCCCTGTCCCCGCTCTTCGGCGTGCAGTCCGGGATAGGCGCCATCGGTATCGACGAACGTCAGAATCGGCCGCCTGAACTTCTCCGCAATCCTCATCACCCGCAGCGCCTTCCGATATCCTTCCGGGTGCGCCATGCCAAAGTTTCGATACACGCGCTGTTTCGCGTCGCGCGCCTTCTGCTGGCCGATCACGATGACTTCCTCGCCGTGAAAGCGGGCCATCCCGCAAACAATCGCCGGATCGTCGCGGAATCCGCGATCCCCGTGAATTTCGCTCCAATCGGTGAAAATGCGCTCGACATAATCGAGCGTGTAGGGACGCTGCGGATGCCGCGCCAGTTCCGTGCGCTCCCATGCGTTCAGGTGCGAAGAAATCTCGCGGCGAAGGCCGTCGACCCGGTCATGCAATTGCTGAATCTGGCGGACCGTTTCCGCGCTCTGCCCTTCCAGCGTCTGCAGCTTCGCGATCTGCTGCTCGATTTTTTCCAGTTCTTGCTGCGCTTTCAATCCAGAATCCATTTTGATGACGTTCCCATTCCCTCGGGTATGATGTGCCTCGACGATCGAGAGCATGAAGTCCGCGCCGGCGATGGCGGCATTCTCCGCGCCGTGTTTCGCGCCGCTTTCCGCCGTACGATCGGACTTATCCGCCCGCTTTATTCTTGCTCGTCTCATCGGCCGCGTCGGTGAGCTGGCATGCTCTTCCTTTGCACGATCAACTGATTTTGCGCACGCTGCCGCGCCCGCACAACTCTTCCACGCGGCTCAAGAAACTGCGGTCCGGCATCACATTATAGCCTTCCGCCTCCATCACCACCATGAAATCGCCTTCCCGCTCCACGTCAAACAATACCTGCGCCTCTCCTTTGCGCTCACTGCAAAGCGCGTGCAGGGCATCGACCGTGCTTTCGGTCGCGTGGCCGAGGGGAATCCGTATGCGCAGCGCCTTCGCCCGCGTCACCGGAGCTTCGTCGAGCGGAACGATGTCGTTTGCCGTAACCTTGGGATTCGCGCCTTCTTCAATGCGCACGCCCCCGCGAATCAGCACCGGAACCTCAAGCTTCACTTTCTCCGCGAGTTTCCTGTAGGCCTCGGGAAATACCAGCAGTTCCACCTTGCCCGACATATCTTCCAGCGCCGCTTGCGCCCACAGTTCGCCTCTTCTTGATTTTGCGACTCGCAGCCCCGAAATCAATCCCGCCGTCGTAATGTTCTCGTCCTTGGCGGTGGATTTCTTCATGGCGGCAATATCTTCGGTGGAAAGCGCATTCAAGTCGGCGAGTTTCTCCTTGTACTTCTCCATCGGATGCCCGGTAATAAAAAATCCGAGGATTTCCTTCTCCGCCTGGAGCCGTGTGTGCTCGTCCCAGTCGGGCGCGTTGGGGAGCGCATCGTTCGCCGCCTGCGCCGTTTCGTCCGCAAACACGCCAAACAGCCCGTGCTGTCCCGACTCCGCGTCGCGCTGCGCTTTCTGCGCCTGTTCGATCGCAGTGTCGAGCGCTTTCATGAGCTGTGCCCGCCGCCCGAAGCAATCCATGGCGCCGCTCTTGATCAGCGACTCCAGCACGCGCTTGTTCAACAGCCGCAGGTCGACTTCTTCGCAGAATTCGTAGAATGACCGGAAATTCCGGCCCAACTTCTTCCGGGCCGCAACTATCGACTCGATCGCATTTCCGCCAACGTTCTTCACCGCGGCCAGCCCGAATCGTATCGCCTGCCCGTGCGGCGTAAAGTTCGCATCGCTCACGTTGATATCGGGCGGCTCGACCGCAATTCCCATCTCGCGGCACTCGTTGATGTACTTCACCACGTCATCGGTGCTGCCAGTTACCGAAGTCAGCAGCGCCGCCATGAAGTCGAGCGGATGGTGCGTCTTCAAGTACGCAGTGTGATACGCCAACAGCGCGTACGCCGCCGAGTGCGACTTGTTGAAACCGTAGCCGGCAAACTGCGCCATCAGATCGAAAATTTTCTCGATCTTTCTCGGCGGAAAACCGCGCTGCGTCGCGCCCTGCACAAACCGTTCGCGCTGCTTCGACATTTCCTCGACGTTCTTCTTGCCCATCGCCCGTCGCAGCAGGTCCGCTTCTCCGAGGGAATAGCCTGCGAGCCGGTTCGCCACCTGCATCACCTGTTCCTGATACACGATCACGCCCAGCGTCTCATGCAAGATCTCTTTCAGCTCGGGCAATTCGTATTCAATCTTGCGGCGCCCGTGCTTGCGCTCGATAAAGTCGTCGATCATACCGCCCTGGATCGGCCCGGGGCGGTAGAGCGCATTCAATGCGGTGAGATCTTCAATCGAATTTGGCTGATAGCGGCGCAGAACGTCTCGCATTCCGTGCGACTCGAACTGAAACACGCCCGAGGTCAATCCCTTATGGAAGACTTTCTCGTACGTTTCTTGGTCTTCGAGCGGGATGTCGTCCAGCTTCAGAATCGTCCCCCTCTGCGCGATCAGTTTCAACGCGTCGTCGAGAATGGTGAGCGTCGTCAGCCCAAGAAAATCCATCTTCAACAGGCCCATCTTTTCGATGGCCTTCATGTCGAACGCAGTGACGATTTCGTCGTTCTTGGTTCTGTGCAGGGGCACCAGTTCAATCAGAGGACGCGGCGAAATCACCACGCCCGCGGCGTGCACACCGGAATTCCGCACCAAACCTTCCAGCTTCCGCGCCGTGTCGAGCAACTGCCGCACCTGAGGATCTTTTTGATACGCCTCCTGCAGCGCCACCGACTCCTTGAGCGCGTCGTCCAGCTTGATATTCAGCGTGGTGGGTACCATTTTCGCGATGCGGTCTACATCGCTGTAGGGCATATCCATCGCGCGGCCAACGTCCTTGATTGCGGCTTTCGCCGCCATCGTGCCGAACGTAATAATCTGCGCAACATTTTCGCGCCCGTATTTGTGGGTGACGTATTCGATCACTTCGCCGCGCCGGTTCATGCAGAAGTCGATGTCGATATCCGGCATGGAAATGCGTTCGGGGTTGAGAAAGCGCTCGAACAGCAGCTCATGCTGCAGCGGATCGATGTCCGTGATCCCGAGCGAATACGCGACCACCGCGCCGGCCGCCGATCCGCGCCCCGGGCCCACCGGAATACCGCGTTCGCGGGCGTAGCGGATGAAGTCCCAGACGATCAGAAAATAGCCCGAGAACTTCATTTGCTGGATGATGGCGATCTCGCGCGCCAATCTCTGTTCGTAATCCGCAAGAGAATGCTTGAGCCGGCCGTTCGCCGCCGCCGTGCGCAAGCTCTCCATCCGCCGGGCGAATCCCTGCCGCGTGATGTGCTCGAAATAACTGTCGGGAGTAAATCCGTCGGGAACGTCAAAGCGCGGAAACGGGCTGGGAACTTTCTCCAGTCGAAAATTGCAGCGTTCCGCAATATCGAGCGTCCGCGCCAGCACCTCGGGCGAGTCTTTGAACACGCGCAACATCTCGTCGCCGTTCTTCACGTAGAACTGCGTGCCCTCGAACTTCATCCGGTTCGTGTCTTGGATGGACTTCCCCATCTGAATGCACAGCATCACATCCTGGGCGTGCGCGTCGTCTTCGCAGAGGTAGTGGCTGTCGTTGGTCGCGACCAGGGGCAGTCCGAGATCCTTCTCCAACTGAAACAACCCTGAATGGATGCGGTGCTCCATCTCCA
>CABEDA010000428.1_pt1 | contig 14963 bp, 12 predicted proteins | sample 3422771 | NCBI WGS metagenome assembly CABEDA01 (sample SAMEA5534329, study PRJEB31848) | metagenome | biome: tundra; feature: field; material: soil | place: USA | collected 2013-05 | depth 0.15 m
GTGCGGGGCCGATCGTTGCTGTAGGCGGAGGTTGCTGCGCCGACAAAGCCGCGATCAGGAGAATCGGGACAAGCCGCACCGGGAAAATCCGCACAAAGAGCGTCCGCAGGTTGCGAGAACAATTCCGCTTCGTATCAGGGCATCGCTTTAGCGATGCCGACAATTCTTCGAAATCGGATGCCCCTTTAGGGGCTGCACAGCGGAAATTCAGCACTATTTTTGCGGTCCTTGTACGGAGAAAGCTCACGGCAGACTATCACACCAGCGTAGCGGCCCACGAATCTTAACGCCCCGATCTTAACGCTCCCGATCTTAACGCCCCCGATCTTAACGATTAAAGATCAGCTTGGCGGCGAGAACCGCCAGCACGACCACGCAGCCGATGCTTGCCTCATATTCGCGGTGCTTCCAGTAGCGTGCGGACGAGTACGCGCTCTGCTGGTCGCCATAGGGTGTAAGCCGGGGCAACAGACGCGGCACGTGGCGCGCGTAGTCGTCATACTCGGCGAACGTCTGGCGCAGGTAACGCTCCTCGCCGGCGATGACCGGAATATAAATCACGGCAAACATCAAGAGCATGATCGCGACGATCCACCAACTGCGTGCCGCGATGGCAAAGGCCGCCGCCAGCACCAGCGAGCCGAGGTACAAAGGGTTGCGAGTGTAGGCATAGGGGCCGCTGGTGGTGAGCTGCTTGTCTTTTTGCACGTGGCCGGAAGCCAGTCCGCGCAAGAGTAGCCCGGGAAGCAACACCAGGCCGCCCGCGATGAGCGAAGTTCTAGTTGGCCGCGCCAGCAACACAAAGACAACCGCAAAAATAAACCCCACGGGCACGCGGATGCGGCGGGCCACGCGCGACCAGGCGCCGCTGGCGGCTGGCGAGGGTTGCGACCCGGGTTGTGAAAGTTCATTCACTGTAGTTCTGCACCACCTTCCGGGTTGCCGCTACGACTTCGCCGACCGTGATTTCGAGCAGCCCTGGTTCCGGTTCGCGGTGCCGGGTGTGATCGGTGATACTGCTCGCGCTTCGCAGCACAATCGATGGCGTTCCGAACGGGCCGTTGCGCTCGGGACTGGTCGGTCCAAAAATTGCCACCACGGGAATCTTCAAAGCTGCGGCCAGGTGCATCGGTCCGGTATCGCCGCCGATGAGCAGGCGAGCCCGGCGCGTGAGCGCAATCAACTCCGAAACCGAACAGGAGATTTTTCGCGCCGCCCCTTCGCTGGCGGCTTCCACGGCCACCGCCAGCTCTTCTTCTCCGGGCCCGTAGTTTACGAGCGAACCTAATCCATCTTTCGCCAGTTCTCTGGCAACCTGCCCATAACGCTCGGCCGGCCATCGCTTCGCTCCCCAGCCCGCGCCGGGATTGAGAATCGCGAAAAATTTCCCATCCGCCGTCAGGCTGGCAATCTTGCTCTCCGCGTCCGGGTCTACGGGAAACTCTGTCCGGGCCTCCGCTGCGATTGAAATGCCCGCCGTTGACATGCTCGCCCTTGAAACGACCGCTCCCGCCAGCGCCAGTGCCTGTTCGACGACATGAGCGCCATTCGTTTTCAAGAGCACTTGCCGGGTGTAGAACATGCTGGCGGCATTCTCGCGCGGCTGTGTGCTGCCGTACAAAATGGGCGCGCCCGACCACCGGGCGAGCAACGCCGAACGCACCGCCCCCTGAAAATCGATCACCGCGTCATAGTGAATTCCGCGCAACTCGCTCAAGCCCGCGGCCATCTGCTGCCAGGTGTTGAATGAGAAGGGGGCGCGCCGCCATTCCGCCGTGTTGACGGAATGCACGCGGTCGACCAGCGGCCGCTGCGGAGAACGCCGGCCCGATCGCGGATAGCGCAGCGTGCACAGCAGTTCCGCCCAACGCTCCTCGACGAGCCATCCCAAGGTGGCATGAGGAAAAGCCTGGCGCAGCGCGGCGGCCGCGGGCAGAGTGTGAATGATGTCTCCCATGGCGCTGAGGCGCACAACGAGCAGGCTGTCGAATCGGGGTGTGTTGACCGTCACGATTTTCGCGGCCCCAGCCGCGAGCGAATCATCTCAGTGGCCGAGTGATTTTTGGGATCGCCAACGATGACAACGCGGCCGCCACAGGCTTCGACTTCAGCGCGCTCGGGGACGTTCTCCGCCGTGTAGTCCGTGCCTTTGGCATGGAAATCAGGACGGATTTCGCGAATGATGGCGCGCACGTCGTTTTCTGGAAAGACTACGACCGCGTCCACGTCCTCGAGCGACGCCAGAATCTCCGCGCGTTCCTCCGCGGGCATCACAGGCCGCCCTTCACCCTTCAACGCGCGCACGGATGCATCGGCGTTCACCGCGACAATCAGTTTGCCGCCGAGTTCGCGGGCGGCATGCAGGTAGCGGACGTGGCCGACGTGCAGCACATCGAAACACCCATTGGCCAGCGTGACGCGCTCGCCGGCGCGCCGCCAATCCGCCACACGCAGCTGAAGTTCGCCGCGCGAAACAATCTTCCGATGGAGTGATGTGTTCAATGAATCTCGATCGATCAGGCTGACGAAAAACAACGTTTCGTATCAGGGCATCGCTTTAGCGATGCCAATAATCCCTCGGCATCTGCTGCCCCTTTAGGGGCTGGGCATCGAACATGCGCTTTCCGCGTTCAGTGCCTAAAGGCGCCTTCATAACTGCAGGTCTTACGGCACGCCTGAAGGCGTGCCCTGATACGAACCGCGCTCGCGCCACGGTAGCTAATGTTCTCGCGCGACCGGCGGCGTCTTATCCACCGCCTCCAGCAATTCCTGCTGGCTGACCGTGGCCGTTCCGCGCTTCATCACCACGATGCCGCCCGCGTAATTTGCCAGGTGCGCTGCCTCTTCGGCCGTCGCGCCCGCAGCCAGAGCCGCGGTAAAAGTCGCGATGACCGTATCGCCCGCCCCGGTTACGTCGGCGACTTCATCGCTCCCATAGATCGGAATATCCACTGCCTTGTGACGGCGCGGGAAAACCACCAGCCCATCCTTGCCGCGCGTGATCAGCAGCGCTTCCAGGTTCATCGCGCCCGTGATCTGGTCTCCGGCGGCGAGCAGGCGCTCCCAGTCGTTGCCAATGCGGATGCCGAGAACTTCTTCCACCTCAGATTCATTCGGCGTTGCGGCCGTGACGCCAGTGAATTCGAGCATGCGATGGCGCGAGTCAAGGGTCACGGAAACTTTGTCGAGCCCGCGTTTTTCCCGAATCACATTCAACAGGGTTGGCGTTGCCGCGCCGTATCCATAATCGGAAACGAGCAGCGCATCGGAGGCCCGCGCATACTCGCGCGCGGCCAGTACAAGCTCGCGGCGCAAATGCGCGTTGGGGCCTTCCGTGGGCTCGCGGTCGAGGCGCACGACCTGTTGTCCGGCGGTATGCGCGAATCCAGCCAGGATGCGCGTTTTGGTCACCGTGGTGTAACTCTTGTCTTTAAAAACGCCGCTGACCGGGATGCGCTTGTGGCGGAAAGCGCGCAGCAGCAGCTTTCCCGGCTCGTCGTCGCCCACCACCCCCACCGGCAAGACGTTCACCCCGAGGTCGGCAAGGTTGTAGATGGCATTGGCGCCGCCGCCGGGAACCACCTGGCGATCATGGTGCTTCAAAATCAGCACGGGCGCTTCGCGCGAAACGCGAGAAATCTCGCCGAACACGAACTCGTCGGCGACCAGATCGGCGAGGACGGTGATCGTGAGCTTGGGAAACGATTCGACGATCTTTCGCAGACGCAGGCGGCCGTTCTCTTTAATGGGCTTTGTCATCAATATGCCGGGTCACAATCATCCGGGTCATTGGGTGCAACTCAAGATTTTCTCACGAGCGGGGCTTGCGTTCCGCGATTCCTGTCAAAATGGCATCCACAACCTCAGTCGGATGGTCGAGCGTAAGGCTTAGCGCGGCGACCGCGCACGGCTTGAGATCCGCCTGCAATGACCCCAGATTGACCGCATCTTTTTCCGTGGTCAGGAAGCCGCCGGCGCTGAGCTTGACGCGCACGGCCACCAAGCGCTCGATATCGCTTCTTTTGTAGGAATGGTGGTCGCGAAAAACGATTTCCGCCGCGGGCGTGATTCCGGCGGCGCGTACCTGGGCGAAAAACTGTTCGGGGCGCGCGATGCCGCAGAAGACAATGGGCGCGGAAGGCATGCTCGGGAGAACGAGCTTGCGCTCGATTCTCCAGACCGGCTTTTCCCGCAGCGCCGGATGATCCACCGCCAAGCCTGCGGGCAGCACGACCGCGTCCGCGCGTGCGAGCGAGGAGAGCGGTTCGCGCAGCCGCCCCGAGGGCACCATCCGGTCGCCAAAGTCGCGCTCGGTCATCAGGACGATATCGAAGTCTCGAGCCAGAGAACGATGCTGAAAGCCGTCGTCAAGGATGTGCAATTGCGGCTGGAATTTCCGCTCCGCGACTCGACCCGCGGCATAGCGGCTTTCCCCGACCACTACAGGAACACCCAGCCGCCGGGCGATCAGCAGCGGCTCATCGCCGAAGTCGGCGGCGTTGCCATCGGGATCGACTACGAGCACGCCGCGAGTCTTGCGGCCGTATCCGCGCGAGAGCACGTCGAAGCGAATACCGCGCGCCTTAAGAAGTTCGCCGAGCGCAATCACGAACGGAGTCTTGCCCGAACCGCCGACCGACAGATTCCCGACGCTGACCACGGGCTGCTCCAGCCGTCGCGAAGCGAGCCTGCCGCGATCGAACAGCGTGTTTCTGAGAGCGGTGGCGGCGGTATAAAGCCCGGTGAGCGGGTTCATGCGGAGCCCTCGCCCGGTAGCCCGCTCGGCGTCTTGCCGTCCATCAACCGCAGCAGCACCGCAACCGTCCTCTCGGTAGCGCCGCGCTGCGAGTCGAGCGCCGCCAGTGCGTTCCGCCCGAGCGTGGTTCGTTCATCGCCGTTTTCGATCAACTCCATAAAGACCAAAGGCAGCTCCGCCACCCCAACGATCCGGACCGCATTGCGACTGGCAAAGAAACTGACAACGTCACGGAAATTCTCGTAATGATTGCCCGTGACGATGGGAACGCCATGCAGGGCGGGCTCAAGAATATTGTGTCCGCCGCGCGGCACCAGGCTGCCGCCGACGAAGGCGACGGTGGCCAGCGAATAAAGCGCAGCCAGTTCCCCGATACTATCGACCAGAAACACGCCGCCGGCGAGCGGTTCGCCACTCCACAGAGAACGCCGCCACATCCGGAAGCCGAGTTTCTCGACGAGTTCCGCAACCACGGCAAAACGCTCCGGATGACGTGGTGCAAGCATCATCACCGCCTTCGGATGATTGGCCAGAATATTGCGAAACGCTGAAAGCAGCGCGCCTTCTTCATCCTCGAGCGTGCTCCCACACACCAGAACCGGCCCTGCTCTGGAGCGGCTGAACTCTTCTCGAAGACTCGCAACGATCTGCGGCGGCGGCGGTGGCGCCACATCGAATTTCAGGTTGCCGGCCACCGTGACCTTCGCTTCGGGCGCGCCAATTTCCAGCAGCCGCCGCCGGTCCTCCTCGCTCTGAGCCAGAAAGACATCGACGTTCGCGAGCGTCTTCTCCAGCAGTCGCGGGAGCCATGAGCGGAACCGCTGGTAGCCGGGAAACGAGCGGTCGGAAATGCGGCAGTTAATCACCGCGATGCGCGCCCCGCTGCGCTTGGCAAGCCGAAGAAAATTCGGCCAGAATTCAGTTTCGGCGACGACCACGAGTTCCGGATGCAAAGCGCCGAGATAGGGGCGGACGGCGAAGGCAAAGTCCAGGGGAAAGTAGAATACGTTTTCCGCGCCGAACTGGCGCGCGGCGAGTTTCTGCCCCGTGCTGGTCGTCGTCGAGATCAGTATGCGGTGGGACGGGAATTTTTCTCGTAGCAGCCTGACCACCGCGCTCGAAGCCACCACCTCGCCCACCGAAACCGCGTGCACCCAGATTGCGGGTTTTTCGCCGTGGCCAGCGAGAGTCGGCGGAACGGCGCCGAACCTCTGGCGCAGGCCGGCTCGATATTTGCCGTGGCGCATCATCTGCAGCAGCCAGTAGGGCAGCGTCAGCAACAGGAAAAAACCGAGCAGCGCACTGTAGAGCGCGTACATGAAGGAAGCCCCATTCTAAATGGCGGGACGAAATCCGATTCGATCGTCGACGAGACAGCACGGCGTCGAGCGGCGGCATCCTATAATTCACGTATGCAGAATGCAGTTCGGCAACCATCAGCTTGCGCGTCCATGCCGCGCGCCGCGCGTCTTACGCTAGCTGCCACTTTCGTATTGCTCAGCTGCCTGGGCGCGGTTGCAGCCAAAGAATTTGCGATGCCCACGGCGCAGCCCGCTCGCACCTACCCGGCGCACGACGACCACTCCACGGAAAAAGTTGTCGTCGCAGTCGATCCTTACGATGTGGAGGACAAAGCTTCGATCTTCAGCGTCAACTTCCGCAACTACGGTTACCTGCCGGTCTTCTTCGTCATTACAAACGACGGCGATGAGCCCGTTTCGCTCGTCGGCATGAAGGCCGAGTTGAACACCAAGAATCGCAGCCGGCTCTACCCGGCGTCGACAGACGATCTGGTGCGGAGGCTTTCGCATCCTTCGCGCAATGACCGGCAGCCTACGTTGCCGATTCCGCTGCCGCGGAAGGAGGTCAAAGGAGGCGTGAGCCGCAAGACATGGGACGAAATCGAGCGGGCTCAGTTTGGCGCCAAGGCGGTGGAACCACACTCCACTGCGCGTGGGTTTTTGTTTTTCGATATCTCCGACATCTCGAATCCGCTGGCGGGCGCCAGCTTCTACCTGATGGGAGTGCATGACGCGAAAGGCAACGAACTGATGTACTTCGAAATCCCGCTGGAGAAGTACTTGAGCGCGCCAGCAACCACAAATCTGAAGTAGCGTAGGGACAGCCGCCCTCGGCTGTCCAGCCGAGCGAAGCTCGGCAGTCGCCGGCGGGTATCGTGAGCCGGGCGAGGCGCCCGGCGCTCCACCCGCCACGGCGGCTTATAATCTCCCGATATGGCGACCACTCCAGCCGTTTCGGAGGATTTACTCGCGAAATACGAGCCGGTGATCGGACTCGAAGTCCACGTCCAACTGCTGACCGCGTCGAAAATCTTTTGCTCATGCTCGACTCGTTTTGGCGATCCGCCGAACACCAATGTGTGCCCGGTGTGCCTGGGGCTTCCCGGAGCTTTGCCGGTGTTGAACCGGAAGGCCGTGGAATTCGCGGCGCTGGCGGCGATGGCTTTGCAATGCCGCGTCAACGAAGTTTCCATCTTCGCCCGGAAAAACTATTTTTATCCCGACCTGCCCAAGGGCTACCAGATTTCGCAGTATGACAAGCCGCTGGCCGAGTTTGGATTCATCGACATCGATCTAAACGGCGGCAAGAAGAAAATCGGCATCACCCGCCTGCACCTCGAAGAAGACGCGGGTAAGAGCCTGCACGAGGGCTTTGCCGACGCGGCCGCGAAGACGGCGATCGATCTGAACCGCACCGGCGTGCCTCTGGCCGAGATCGTCAGCGAGCCGGATATGCGCACGCCCGAGGAAGCTTACGAATATCTCACTCGGCTGAAAGAAATCATCCTCTACACTGGCGTCAGCGACTGCAACATGGAGGAAGGCTCGCTGCGCTGCGACGCGAATATCAGCGTGCGGCCGCGCGGACAAAAAGAATTCGGCACGAAAACCGAGATTAAGAACGTGAATTCGTTCCGCTTCATCAAGCAGGCGCTGGAGTACGAAATCGAGCGCCACATCGGCGTCCTCGAAGCCGGCGGCCAGATCGCGCAGGAAACGCGCCTCTACAACGCGCACGAAGGCAAGACCTACGGCATGCGCTCGAAAGAGCAAGCGCACGACTACCGCTATTTTCCCGAGCCCGATCTGCTTCCCCTGGTGGTGGATGAGAAATGGCAAGCCGCAATCCGCGCCAGTCTGCCCGAACTTCCGGAAGCGCGCCGTCAGCGGATGATGAAAGAGTACGGCATCACCGTGGGCGACGCCCACACGCTGACGTTGACGCGAGCGCTGGCGGATCAGTTCGAGTCCGCGGCTCGCAACGCCAAGAATCCGAAGCGTGTCGCCAACCTGGTGCAGAGCGAATTACTCGGACGTCTGAAAGCGCAGGGCCTGGAACTTGACCAGTCGCCAATTTCGATGGCTGGAGTTACGGCCTCCGCCGATCTAGTCGAGTCGGGCGCAATCTCGGGCAAGATGCTGAAGGACCTTTACGATCTCTGCTTCGAACGCAAACAGGACTTCCCCGCGGTGTACGAAGCAGAGGGGCGTCCCGAGCAGTCGCGCGACACGTCGGCGCTGGAAAAACTCGCCGATGAATTAATCGCGGCGAATCCGAAGCAGGTGGAGCAATATCGCGCGGGCAAGAAAACCATGATCGGATTCTTCGTCGGCCAGGTGATGAAAGCCTCGAAGGGGCAGGCCAATCCGCAGTTGGTAAACGAGGTCTTGACCAGGAAGCTGGAAGGATAAACAAACTTAGGGTTCGTATCAGGGCATCGCTTTAGCGATGCCGAAAGCCGTCTGCCATCAACGGCCCCTTTAGGGGCGGAGAGGGCCGTCAAACGTAGGGACAGCCGCCCCCGGCTGTCCAGCCGAGCGAAGCTCGGCAGCGTCTCTCTGCTATTTCGCGGTTCCCGCGTTCTTCAGCACTTCCTCCGCGTAGTAATTCCTGACTTTCGCGTCGTCGCGCAGGCTCTCATAGTATGCCGCCTTCAACAACTGCTCGCGGCGGTCGCGCAATTGCTGGCGGATGGCCTGCTGCACTCGCGGGTCATTCAAGTCCCGCTGGCCCGCCGGCTCTTTCGAAATCAGTTTCCAGATCATGTAAGCGATGGGCTGATGATTGGCCGGATTGATCATGGGAATCGCCGGCGTGTATTGCCCCGGTTTGAGCTTCATCACCGCATCGCGGGTTGTGGGATCGGCGGTCTTAAGCGAGGATTCGGGAACCATTCCCAAGTCGCCGCCGTTGTTGCTGGTATCCGGATCCTCGGAGTAATTCATGGCCATGGTAGCAAAGTCGTCGCCACTGTCGAGGCGGTTAGCGATCATCTGGATCTTCTTGCTCGCTTCGACAGCGTTTTGCGCCTTGCTGTTCTGCAGGTTATGGACCTGGCCATTCGCCATTCCGGAGACCATGATCTTCGCCAAATGGTACTGCGCTTCGATCAGGTTGAACTCGGCTTTGTGCTCGTTGTAGTAGCTGGTAACGTCCTGGTCGGTGATATTGATGCGCGAGGTGATTTCCTTGTTCAGCACCTTGTCGCGGGTGAGCGAGCGCCGCAGGTCGCGCTTGAAGTCATCGAGGGTTATCTTCTTGTCCTGAAGACGTTTGTCAAATTCCTCGGCGGTGTAGGGTGACTTGATTTCATTCAGCTTGCGGTCCACTTCTTCGTCCGTCGCCAGCAGCCCGAGCTTCTCCGCCCGTTGCATCAGGATTTCGGTTTCCATCAGCTCGTTCAAAATGCTCAGCCGCAAGCTCACCGCCTGTTCACCGGCCGGTTGCTGATCGGAGCCTGCCGTCTGGTTGGCATAATATTTGTCCACTTCGCTGCGATAAATCTTCCGCCCATTGACCGAAGCCATGACGTCGCCGCCGCTGCTGTTGCGGTTACAAGCCGAGAGCCCGATCAACAGAAACGCGCCGGCCATAACCAGGCCCGCTCGCCCAAAGCAGTTGCGATTTTTCAAGTTCTTCCCTCTGACATTTGTAATTGGTAATTTGCAATTGGCAATTTCAATCTCGTCAATCGCAAATTACAAATCGCAAATTACAAATTCACTTCTTGTGCTCCGGAGGCGCAACCCCGGCGTCTTTCAACGCCCGGTCGAGCGCGCCTCGCACTTCATCCACCGGCACGGCTCCATCCAACTTCTGTCCATTGACGAACATCGTCGGAGTTGCGTCCACTCCGACGGTGTCTCCCTCGTGGATCGAGGCACGCACCGCCTTGTCATCCTGGGCCTTGAGGCATGCCTGCAACTTCCCAACGTCGAGATTATGCTTTTGACCCTGCAGAGCGGCCAGCTTGTCGAGTTCCGTATTCTGGCCGTCGTGGCCTTTTTCGCCGTTGATCGCGGACTGATTCGCGTGCAGGTAGTCGGCATAATCCCAGTAGGCGTCGCCGTTTTGCGCGCCCAGGCAATTGGCATTCACCGCCGCGTGCACCGCCCAGGGGTGAATTTCTTCGAGCGGGTAATCCTTGTAAATGAAAAGAACGCGGTCGCCATATTCATTGAAGAGGCCCGGGAAAAGTGCCGTGTGCATGCGCGAACAGAACGGACACTCAAAATCGTCATAGTTGACCACCGTCACCTTGGCATTGATGTTGCCGCGCGTCGGACGCCCGCCGACGTTAATCTTCTTCATGATCTCAGCGTACGGATCGCTGGTCAGATCGTACTTGGTGAACCGCACCAGCGCCTTGTGATCGCGGGAAAGCAGAAACTCCAAGTCCTGCTTCTTATTGGAACTCGATATCGTGACGGTCAGAGCGTCATAGTTCGCAAACTCACTCGGCCGCAGCGCCCCCACCACCACTTTTACGTCGGATGGAAGGGCGTAGCGCGACCGCACCTGCCGCTCGACCAGGCGCGCGATGTCCGAAGGAGGGGACTGGGCCGAGCAACCCAGACAGATCAGCAAAACAGCCACAAACGCCCGACGCATCATCAATCGAAGCCACCTGGACATGAGCAAACCGCTTGATTATCTCATGGCGGGAAGCGTTGCTGCTGTGCTGTAGAGATGGGGCTTGCCCCGCCTCCCTTGCGAAAGGAGACGCGGCCAGCCGCGCTCTACATGAAATGTTTCAGCCACGTCCCCGCAGCAACTCTTCCGCCGTCAGCAGTCGATTCATCGAGCCCGACCGGAATCCCTCCAGATCGAGGGTGACGAATTTGAATCCCAGTTCCTTGAACACGCTGGTGAACTCGCGGGCCATTTCCGCCGTCAAAGCGCGGGGAAGTTCTTCCCGCGCAATTTCAATGCGAACGATGTCCCCGTGATGGCGCACGCGGAATTGACGAAAGCCCAAGCCTCGCAGCGCGTCCTCGCCGCGCTCGATCACGCTTAGCGCTTCGGGCGTGACCGCGCGTCCATATTCCAGGCGCGAGGAAAGACAGGCGGAGGCCGGTTTGTCCCACACCCGCAAGTCCGCGCGCCTTGCCAATTCCCGGATCTCAGCTTTCGTTAGACCGGCTTCGACGAGCGGGGCAAGAACATGATGCTGGCGCGCGGCCTGCTGCCCAGGGCGAAAATCACCCTCGTCGTCGGCGTTCACTCCGTAGGCGATGGCGTCGAACCCGCGCGCCTCGCGGTAGCGCTCGAGGACGGTGAACAATTCGTCCTTGCAGTGGAAACAGCGCATGGCATCGTTGCGGACGTACGCGGGGTTTTCCAGTTCCTGCGTTTCCACCACTTCGACCGGAATTTCGTGCTCGCGCGCGAAGGCGAGCGCATCTTCCAGATGAGTGCGCGCCAGGCTCGCGGAATCGGCAATCACAGCGAGCATCTGGCCGCCAAGCGCTTGATGCGCCATCCAGGCAAGAAAAGCGGAGTCCACGCCGCCCGAGTAAGCGACGATCAAGCGAGCTTGGCCAGCAAGGATCTGGCGCAAGTGTTCAGCCTTTTGATCGAGCGTGGCCGCGGTCGTCACGATCTCCATTATCCCAAAAAGTTCTCAGTTCCCGGTTCTCAGTTCTCAGAAACATTCCGAGCCGCTCACTGAGAACTGAGAACCGGGAACTGAGAACTTGCTAGTACAGCCGCTCCTGCCGTCTGAGGTTGCCGAAGGCGCCAACGTTTGCCAGTGTAAACGAGAAGCGATATTGATTTTCGTTGCGTACCGATCCCAACGCAAAGCGGCGGTATTCCAGGCTCAGCCCGCAACAGTCCCAGTTGTAACTCGTTTGTGCCGTCGCATACTGCAGCGACCCATGGTTCGCGTCGAAACCGAAGCTGCTGGCCGCGCTGAATCCACGCTTGTTGAGTTGGCCGTAACCCAGCAACACGCGAAGCTGGTGGAAATCGCCCGCGCCCGGCTGCGTCGTTCCCACTGAATTGTCGATCACGCGCAGGAAGGCATCGCCTCCCCCCACGGTAAAGCGGCCGGTGTGGAAGTTCACCAGCGCTGTGCTGTTGTTAATGCGCCCGGCTTTGAGGTCGTAGTCCAAGTCCCACTCGGTGTTGGTGCGCGGGCTGGTTTCGATGCGCAGGCGGGAAATGACGGGGGCGAAGCGCCGTGCTTCATTCAGAAACGCGATGCCCGTGAAATCCGCCGTCGTCGCAAATACGTTTCGCTCTCCTGGCAGCAGGGCGTTCCCAAACGTGGGGTCGAAAAAATATTTCTGCCCAACCTCCCAGCTCAAGATCTCCCGCGGACCCGAGGCACAGGGTTGAGCGTCCGGACTGGGAGGCGCTTCCCAGGGAACCGCGCCCACTTGCGGGGCGCCGCCGATGGCAAGTGTGCTCATGCCCTGCAGATCGCAATCCTTCACGTTGGGATCGAGGTGCTTGGCGTAAATACGATTGACCAGCGAATACTCGACTTCATTGGTATTGGTGAGCACGTCGGTGGCATCGAAACGGAGAATATCGTCGAAGTTATTTATGCCGGTGACGTACTCGTAGCGCATGCGCGGCTCAATCACGTGCTTCCATTTGCGTCCGAGCCAGGGACGATCGAAGATCCGCGACAATGACGGCGGACGCAACTCGAACGAAGCCTCCAGGGATTTGCGATTCAGAGCTTCCTGGGTTGCGGTTGCGGAACCTACCGGGCTGCCCCGTTCCGTATAAAACGTATCCCGCAACGTAAGGTCGGGACGGAACGACCATCCCCGCCATTGCACAGGCATGGCCAGCGAGGGCGCCAGGTCGAACCTGCCCACCAGAGGAGCGGTGCGAAACCCAATCTCGCGCTGCTGCAAACCCTCGGCCGCGCTCTCGAACGACCAGTAGAGCGGCGTATTTCCCAACTGCCGCTCCTCGCCGGAGAGAAAGAAACTTGGCGTGTGCAGAATCCGGACCAGCTCCGTCTGCGTAATCACACTGCAGCCCGTGTTCGTTCCCGGTTCCGGAATACAGACTTCGAAGTTCTGGTAGCGCTCCGCCAGGGCGTTGAAGTGAAATCCGTTGGTGGTATTGGAGAGAAAAATCTGCGACCTCACTTCGGAGTCGATCGCCTGGGTGTACACATCGGTGAAGGCGATGCGGAACACGAATGAACTCAAGTAATCGATATTGGCGACGCCGCGGAAAGTCCCAAAACGCCGCTCGGCAAGAAACTTCGCGTCCTCGCCGCCCTGATTCTGTGCTGGAGTGCCGATACCGCGATCCACCATTCCCTCGTAGTTGAAGTAGAGGTAAGAAGTGTCGCTCGGACGAGCACGAAATTGTCCGCGTTCGAACCAACCGCGTTTCGAATAGTAATCGGCGCCCACCATGGCGTCCATGCTGCGATTGAACGCCCAATACACCGAATCGCCGGCAATATATCCCTTGGTGGAGGAATTGCCAAACGTTGGGATCAACAGCCCACTCTGCCGCTCTCTCTGCACCGGGAACCTCACAAACGGAAAATAGAACACCGGCATGCCCAGCAGGCGAAAATCGCTGTTGTAGATCTTGGCGGTGCTGTCCACATCCACCGAAATGCGTTTTGCGTTGAATAGCCACTTCGGATGCGGCAGTTCGCAGGTGGTGACCGTGCCCTGCCGCACCAGATAGTGGTCGGGCCCATGCTTCTCGACAATTTTTCCGGTGAAGGCAAACGGATTGGAAGTCGTAAGCACGTAGCGGGATTTGCCCAGCCGCAATCCCACCGTTCCGATCACGCTGTAGAAGGTTCCCGTGTCCGTGCGGACATTGTAAGTGCCGTGACTGGCCTCGACATGCTCGTCGTAAGAACCGCCTTCCAGCACGACGTGGCCCTCCAGTTCGCTGTCTCCCGTATCCGTGTTGTAGGTGACTTGATCCGCGCGCAGGATGTACGTGCGATAGTGAATCTCCACCTCGCCCCGCAGGTGGTAGATGGACCCATCCTTCTCCTGTTGCACCGCCCGGATCGTAACCTCTTCTTCGGTCTGCGTCTGGCTGGCAGAGGCTGTCGCTGGACCCCCGGCCGAAGGGCTGCCAGGAACCGCGACCGTCGCTGCGGCAGGGGGCAGCGTCTGGCTGGTTACTATCCCGGAAGCGAGAAGCAGATGACAGACCCATGCGGTCGTGATAAAGATTCGAGAGCGGATGTTCATTTAGCGAGTGATCGTTGAGCGAATGATCGTTGTAAGCGCGCGCGTGCGCTGCGCCAGCCGTGTCTGCCAACGGGAACGAACTGACCTTAGCACGCGAGCGGCAGGCGAAGCAAAGCTCCGCATTCTTGCAATCTCCGCCATTCGTGCCGGGCCTGGCTCTGGCTGCGGGCATTCTTCGACGACTTGATTAGTACGACTTGATTAGTACGACTGGATTAGTACGACTGGACTGATGACGAGCGGATTGACGAACGTTGCATCGACGAACCCTGCCACCCGCGGGGATCCCGCCGCCTCAGGAAGCGGCGCAGTGCTCGCTGACGCCGCCGCCTTGGATCTGAATCTTCTTGAGAATGCGGATTCCTGGCGGGCCGAGGTTGCCGCTCGCCTCGAGCGCTATCGCACCCGGCGCAAGCCCCGGACTCCGCACTTTCCCTCTCTACTCCTGCCTTTTGATGCGCCCGAGAGCTGGTCCCGTCCGGCGCCGCCAACGGGATTGGCGGGCACTGGTTCACCGGGAATTGGTTCAGCGGAAATTGGAGTGGCGGCAGTTGCGACTCCGCCAGCCCGTGCCCAGCAAAACTCCACGTTCCCTGCCCAGCAAGAACCGCGAGCAGACGGGGCGACAAGCTTCGCCGAACCTCGCCAGACGCAAGCCCCGAGCCCAGACCGATATCCGGAGCCGGTCCCGGAACCATTCGCGCCAGAAC
>CABEDA010000429.1_pt1 | contig 14955 bp, 10 predicted proteins | sample 3422771 | NCBI WGS metagenome assembly CABEDA01 (sample SAMEA5534329, study PRJEB31848) | metagenome | biome: tundra; feature: field; material: soil | place: USA | collected 2013-05 | depth 0.15 m
CATCCAGGCGAAGGTCGAAGACCCGGGCGCGTTGGCGGTCGACCATGGCGACGCAAAGCGCGGGTTGCGCGCCCAGCAAAGCCGCCAGCGGCTTCAACTGAAAGCGAGGCTGGAGAAAAATTTGCGTGGCTCCAAGACGCGGCGGCAGTTCGTACTCCTTCCAGAAATTGTGCGCGGAGCAGGCAAAGACCGCCTTTCCCCGCGCGTTGCCGCGCAGGTTCGTGGCCAGGTCGAGCACGCGATCCAGGTCGGCGTGTACCGATCCATTCTTGCCGCTCGCGACCGCGCTTTTCAGGGCCTGCTTCACGACATCTTTGGCCACGATGGCCTCGCGGCGATGAGAACGATCCTGCGGAGGATCGGGTTGAAAATAAAAACTCAGGGCACACGCCCCCTTGCTTTCGTCTGCTTGAAAAGCTGCCAACTCACGGATTTCGTCCTGGGTCATCATCTCGACTCTCCTTAAATACTGAGATCAATACTGAGATGCTGGTACTTGAAATTTTAGATTCGAGTTTTGACTAAGAGTTCCTGGTGGAATTCGCTGGCGATAGCGGGCGCGCTGCGCACGCAGTCGCGCGCCCGTTGCACGCTCTCGCGCACGGCCTCCACATGCCGGCCGGTGATGGCGGCAATTTCGTTGAGGGAAAAGCCCTCGAGACCGTAGAGCAGGAAGGCTTCGCGGTCGGTACGGCTGGCGCCGCGGAGCGCCGCTTGCACCAGGGCCATCATTTCGTCGGAGTAGGCGGCCTGTTCGGGAGTGGAGACGCGGCGATCGGGGATCGCGCTTTCGCGGGTCCAGCCCTCGTCCGGCTGATGGAATTGCAATCCGGCTTCGTCGGAGGCTTCCACATTCTGCCGGCGGCGGCTGGCTTCGAGATGCAGAGCGTCGGGAGACTCCAGTTCCTGCAGGCGCGCCGTCATCTCATTCATGGCTTCGAGGGCAAGGTGATAAAGCCACGGTTCCAGCGTCAATTTCTCCGGACGCTCACGATCGCCGAGGGCGCGGGCAATCACTTCGTTCACCACCTCGGAAGTGGAGAGACCGTCCTCCAGGATTTCCTCATCGGCGCGGCGGAAGTAGAGTTCGCGGTCCACGAAACGTTCCAGGCGGCCAAGATTCGCATTCACATAGGAGCCGATGTCGTCGGCGGAAATGGTGGGCGGCAGAACCGCCGCCAGCGTCTGCTCGAAGGGAACGCCGGGCTCGGGAGATTCCTGCGGACCTCCGCGCCAGCGCCGCCATTTGTGGCTGGAACGGAGCAGTTCCTTGTGCCGGCCAATCTGCTGAATGAGTTCGTCGAAGGCCGCCTTGATGGCCGCGGTGGGGCTGGGAGCTTTCGCCTCGGCGGTCAATTGGCCCGAGGGCAAGCGCAAATTCACGGAAACGAGCGTGCCCTCGCGCGCAGAATTCTGATCGATGACGGCTTTCAGATGCACCAGTTCAGGCCGGAAGACATGAAGACGCTTCTGGATTTTCTCGATCTGGTGGCTGATTTCTTTTTCGATGTCGGGAGTTTTGTGGACCTTGTAGCTGACGTGAACGTTCATTTTCGAGCCTCGAACGCGGGCAACAGCCCCATGAAGCGGCGGTCCTAACAAGACGATTGTACACCCGCTGGGAAGAGGTAAAAGCGGCCTTTGCGCAGGCTTTGCCTTTCCTATTTCACGGCCTATTTATGGCTGTCCCGACGCTGCACTTGATTTTGGGTGGCGCAGCGCTTCAGCGCTGCGGTCACCGCCTATTTCCAGCACCGGCTTTAGCCGCTGAGGTGAGACCGCAGCACAACAGATCCTTCCCTGCAGACTGTTCAGTCCCGGAGGGAACATGTTCGCAAAAACGGCGCCCGACTCATCCCATGAACTTCCGGAACGGCACCCTATTTGACGTAGACGGAATCCTCCGTTAATTCCTTCGGCATCGCCACCGGAAACGGCGGAAACTCGTGCGAGACGCCCTTGAACAACGAAACCGTAACCTCGGAGCGCCGCGTGCCGTCGTGGACCGCGATCGTGTGCGGCTTCTCCGAATAGCCGCTCCACAGAGACACGCCGGCGTAGGCGCCGTCCTTGCGCAAGATGTAGTAGGCCATATCGATGAACTGGAGCTTGTTCATGTCGTGGTTGTAGTTGCGGGCGATGCGTTTGAGGGCATCCATGCCCGCTTCGAGCGGCGACATGCCGCGCCGCATGTTCTCGACGATGGTGTGCGCTCCGGCAACCTTGATGTTCTCTTCCCCGCTGCCGGTGGCGCCCGCCGAGCCCACGTCCTGATCGGTATAGCAGCCGGCGCCGATAATCGGCGAATCGCCGCACCGTCCGGGGAGTTTGAAGGCGAGGCCGCTGGTGGTGGTGCAGCCGGAGATTTCCCCTTTGTCGTTGAGCGCGGAGCAGTGAATCGTGCCAGTCGGCGGACTCAGCACGCGCCGGATGGCGGCCGCTCGGAATTCCGGTTCGATGCCCAACTCGGCGGCGCGTTCCTCAAGGCGCTGGATGCGCTGTTCCCAAAGTTCACTTTGCGGCGATGTCGTTGGTGGCGTCGTTGACGGTGTCGTTGACGGTAACGCCGGCGGCTTCCACTGCGGGTCAGCCAACCCTGGTCCCCACCAGTCGTCGGTCGAGTGCTGCTCCTTCCAAAGCAGCCAGATTTTTCGCGAGCGTTCGGTAAGCAGATTTTCGCGAGGGAAGCCCATGGCAACCGCGAATCGTTCGGCGCCTTCGCCCACCAGCATGACGTGGCCGGTGTGCTCCATGACGGCTTTGGCCACCAGCGAAACATTCTTGATGTTGCGGACGCCGCCCACCGACCCCGCGCGGCGCGTAGGCCCATGCATGCAGCAGGCATCGAGTTCGACCACGCCCTCTTCGTTGGGAAGGCCGCCCAGTCCGACGCTATCGTCGTTCGGATCGTCCTCCGGTCCCTTGACCACGCGGAGAGCGGCGTCCAGCGTGTCGCCGCCGTTTTTCAGGAAAGCGAACGCGTCGTCGAGATATTTCACGCCATTGTGAGCACAGATAATGATCGGCCGCTTGCCAGGGTGCGGGCTTTCATCCTTATTACCGTTGTTCTGTGCGCGTAAGCCGGTGGCCAGCGAAGCGGCTACGGCCGACTCCAGAAATCCACGACGGGTGATCGACATGAATTCTCCATGCAGGGGAAACGGCGAGAAGGATAACACGAACAAGGATTTGGCGATCGCTATTGCAACTGCTCTGCATGGTGAGCGGCTACTCCGTGGTGCTCGAAGAACTAGAGCAGCCGCTGGCAACTAGAGGATTTCAGACCACCGCAACACGACCCTACTGCGGTTTCGGTTCGCTTGGCGGAGGCGGAGGCGGGGCCCCCATATCGCCGTGGTGCATCATGCCGGGACCCATCATGCCCCCGGAACCCATGGCGTCCATGTGCTTCATCATGTGTTCCATGTGGCCAACCATCACGGTCCACATATCGACGTTGGCTTGCCAGCGCGCCTTCTCCGCGGAATCGCCAATCTTAGCCACGTTGGCCTTCAGTTGGTCGAGAGACGCCTTCATCTTGTCCACGTCGGCCTTCATGGCCCCCATGTGCTGTTTGTCCATTTCCATCATCTTGTCGTGGTGCTTCATGTCCATCTGGCCGGTCCCGCCCTTGGAGGGAGTCGCCGATGGCGGCGCGCTCGGCGTCTGCGCCCACGCCACAGAGGCCAGAGTCAAGATCACGGTAAGCAAAAGGCTTTTGCGATTCATACGATTGATCCTTTCCGACAGCAGCCCAAGTATATGCTTAGGCCCGAGGATGAAGTCACTGCTCCCAAACCGCACACAGCCATTTTTCCGTTGGTGTAATCCCCGGTTCGATCAGTAATCCGCAAGCTCAGCAAAGGAAGAGTACTCGGCCATTAGCGCGGTGTCGTTGTCGGAGTTCCTTTGCACTGCTAACATCTCCCAAACCTGTGAGGTGAGATCATGACACTCAAGCATTTCATGGCAGCGCAAATGCGTAAGCCAAGCGGATGGTTCGGCTCGGTCATTCTCCGTCGTTTGCTGAACCGCATGAATATGGCAGTCGTCGACTCGACGCTCTCGCGCATTGAACTTGAACCTCATCATCACCTTCTGGAGATTGGCTTCGGCGGAGGAGCCGCACTCGCGCTCGTTTCCAAGCGCCTCATTACAGGAGTTGTCACCGGCGTGGATTTCTCACCAGAAATGGTCCGAGAAGCCGAACGCCGCTTCCGGCATGAGATTGCGAACGGACGTCTCCGCGTGCAACTCGGAGATATCGCTGCCCTCCCCTTCGCCTCTGCGACCTTCGACCGTGTATTCACCATCAATACGATCTACTTCTGGCCCGATACGGTGCAGGGCTTCGAGGAAATCCGGCGAGTGCTCAAGCCCGGAGGTCTGACCGTCATCGCCCTCCGCTCGCGCGAGAATATGGAGCGCGCTTCGTTCACTCAACATGGGTTTCGTCTCTTCTCTCCTCCAGAAGTTCCGTTATTCATGCAGCAGGCCGGCTTCACCAACGTGAAACTCACGCACGACAGGCAAGGGACACGCTTTGACGAAGTGCTCGTTTCAGGAGTTGCTTGAGCGTCGCCGACCTTGCGAGCGCACACGATTACGGTTTCGTAACATCGCCATTTCACCAACAACGCTCAACCGGCGCTAAGCTCTAGGCTCCAATGCACTGCAACAGCCGCGCCACCCCTTCTCGAAACGCCCCGGGTTCGCTGATCAAACTCAGCACGAGATGGCCTTCGCCCGCAAAATCGTAAAAATGTCCGGGATGCACGATGACACCCATCTTTCGCAAGATGTCGATGGCCAGATCTTCGTCCGTTCCAAGCACGGGGATCCGGAGCACGACGTACCATCCGCCCTCGACCTGCAGCCGAGCGCAGGCGGGACAGCCTGCGAGTCGGACATCGAGTTCCGCGAGATTCACGCGCAAGCGATCGAGAAGAATGGGCTGGATCTGTTTGCGCTGATCGAGCAGCACCGGCGCCGCCAGTTGCACGGGCGTGTTCATCGAGAGATAGGTATCGGCAATGATTTCGAGCCGCGCTCCTGCTTCAGCCACAGCTTCTTTCGGGCCGCTCGCAGCCACCCAGGCAAGTTTCATCTGCGGAAGCGCGGAGATCTTGGAAATGCCGCTCAGCGTGAACGTGAGCGCGTCGGAGTTAGTCACGAAACTATCGCGCAGCGCCCCGTCGTGCGCATAATCGAGGAAGACTTCATCCACGATCAGCGCCAAACCGTAGTCGCGACAGAAAGCGTTGAGCGCCGAGGTTTCCGCAACCGACACGTACGATCCGGTCGGATTGTTGGGATGCACCAGAATCACGGCCCGCGACTGCGGCGTGGCCGCCTTGTAGAGCGAATCGAAATCGATTTGCCAGCCGTGATCATAGAGAAGTGGATACGGAACCAGTTTCACGTCCGCGAGATCAGCGAGAAACTCGAATAAGGGGTAACTCGGCTTCGGCACAAGAATCTCTTCCCCGGGATTGCATAGCAGACGAAATGCATACGAGTAGGCTTCGCTGGTGCTGGTGGTCAGAAGCAGGCGCTCGGGATCGAGATGGAAAACTTCATGTGACTCGCGATAGTAGCGGCACACGGCCCGTCGCGCCTCCAGCAGGCCCCGGGGCTGAGGGTCGTAACGCATCGCTTCAGGACTCGCCAACGCCGCCAGCACGATTTCCGGGTCGGGACGGATGCCGGCTTCGGTCGGGTTCGAAACCGTGAGATCCAGAATCGCCTGTCCCGAAGCGCGCGCTTCCTCGATCGCGCGCGTGAGAGCATTCGGAGCAAGCCGCCAGTTCGTGCGCTGCGAGAACATAGAACACCGCCCTGTAGAGACGGGGCTTGCCCCGTCTCCTCCGCCGCCGGAGACGCGGCAAGCCGCGTCTCTACAAGATGTTTCAACTTTTCCGCAGCCTGTTCAGCCGCGCGGCCTCAGGTTTTCGATGACCCGATCACCCGATGACCCGATCGCCCGATGACCGCCGCTCCCGCTCTCATGCTAGACTCGCAATGAGAAAACGCCTTTGCGGATGCGCATCCTCACCCGCTACATTCTGGGAGAAGTCGTCTCCCACGCCCTGATCGGCGCGGCGGTTTTTACTTTTGTTCTCTTCACCCGCGACCTCGGCCGCATCCTCGAACTGGTGGTCCGCAACAGCGCTCCACTGCCCAGCGTAGCAGAAATTTTCTTCTACACCGTCCCCGTTGCGCTCACCTACACCATCCCCATGGGCGTGCTCGTCGGCATTCTCATCGGGCTCAGCCGTCTCGCCGCCGACAGCGAAGTCACGGCCATGCGCGCCAGCGGCCTGGGTGTGTGGACTTTCCTCCGTGTGATTTCAATCTTCGTGATCGTGGCCTGGCTGCTCGCTCTCGGCAACAGCGTCTATCTCGCGCCCCGTTCGCTCGCCGCCCTGGGACAGCTCCAGGGCCGCCTGAAGTCTTCTCAGGCCTCTTTCGAAGTTCAGCCGCGCGTGTTCTACGAAGGATTCCCGAAGATCATCCTCTACGTGCAAGACGTCAAAACTATGTCCGGCGGCGCCCTGTGGAAAGGTGTGTTCCTCGCCGACTTGACGGACCCCGCTGCGCCCCGCATCAGCCTGGCCCGCCAAGGCCTGCTCGTCAGCCAGGGGCCTGACACTCTCGATTTGCATCTCACCGACGGTTCCACGCACGAAACCGACCCCAAGAATCCCGACCAGTATCAGATCTCCACCTTCCAGACTACCGACATCCCCATACGGATTCCCGCGACACAAAACAGTCAGGAACATGAACCGACAACGCTTGGCGAGATCAAGTTTGCCGACCTGCTCCGCAGCGCGCAGACCGGCGATCCAGTGACCCGCCGCTGGCATTTGATCGAATACCATCGCCGCCTCGCGCTTCCGACCGCCTGCATCGTGCTCGCTCTGGTCGGCATCCCACTCGGCCTGTCTTCCAAGAAAGGCGGCAAGTCCAGCGGATTTGTCCTAACCATTCTGCTGGTCTTCCTCTACTATTCGCTTTCTTTGATCGGAGTCTCTTTCGCGAAGCAAGGGCGCCTTTCCCCAGCCGCCGGGGTTTGGCTCGCCGACCTCACGTTTCTTGCCGGAGGAGTTTTTCTGCTTTGGCAATCGGAACGTCGCCCCATCGAACTGGCTAGCTTCCGCGCCTGGTTCAAGACATCGAGATTCAAGACATCGACATTCCGAAATGGGAGAACCGGGACCGCGGCGGATGCGCCGTCGATGCTCAGTCCGACGGCGCTGCATCGGAACGGCGAGTCGTCCCACCCTCGCTCGCTGCCCATGCGCCGCCGCTGGTTCAATCTTCGTTTCCCAACCATCCTCGACGACTACGTGCTGCGCGACTTCGCGCTTTATTTAACGATGATCGTCGCCGCTTTCCTGATGCTGCTCTTGGTGTTCACCCTGTTCGAGTTGCTGAGCGACATCTTGCGGAATCAGGTTTCGCCGCTCACCGTGGGCGAATATCTGTTGAACGTGGTGCCTTATTTTCTGTACAACACCACGCCCCTCAGCATGTTGCTGGCGGTGCTTGTGACCTTCGGCCTGCTGCAGAAGTCGAACGAGATCACCGCCATCAAGGCCACCGGCATCAGTCTGTACCGCATCATCGTCCCCGTGCTGATCGCCTCCATACTCGTCGCCGGCGTGCTCTTCCTCTCCGACCAACTCTATCTCCCCTACACCAACAAGCGGCAGGACGCGCTCCGCAACCGCATCAAGGGCAAGCCCGCGCAAACCTACCTGCGCCCCGAGCGCCAGTGGATGTTCGGCCAGCACTCCGACATTTACTACTATCAATTCTTCGATCCCGACCGCAATGTTTTCGGGGGCGTCTCCGTGTTCCAGTTCGACCCGCACACTTTCCAGATCACGCATCGCATCACCGCCGACCGCGCGCACTGGTCCGACTCCATGGGCAAGTGGGTTTACGAACAGGGATGGGAGCGCAGCCTGAGCGGCGCCGCCATCGAGAACTACCGCAAGTTCGATGTCGCAACCTACCCTGAACTGGCGGAAGCGCCCGCCTACTTCAAGAAGGAAATCAAACAATCGTCGGAAATGAGTTACGAGGAACTACGCCGCTACATTCACGATTTGGAGCAGAGCGGCTTTGACGTGGTGCGCCTGCGGGTCCAGTTGCAAAAGAAGATCGCCTACCCCCTGATCACGCTGGTGATGGCCATCCTCGCCATTCCTTTCGCGCTGTCCGCCGGCAAGCGCTCCGCCGTCGCAGGAGTTGCGACCGCCATCGGCATCGGCGTTGTCTATTGGACGATCTCCGGCCTGTTCGAAGCGATGGGCAACTTGAGCCAACTTCCGCCCGCGGTAGCGGCCTGGTCTCCAGACCTGGTCTTCGGTTTCATCGGAGGCTATTTAATTCTGAGGATGCCAACCTGAACGTAGGGACAGCCGCCCTCCGCTGTCCAGGCGAGCGCAGCTCGCCAGCTGAAGAAATCGTGTGATCTGACCATCGGGCGATCGAAGATCAAGAGCCTTTGACTTTAGATGGCCCGATCACCCGATGACCCGATTGCTTTACCGGGCCGCCATTCCGCTCGGCGTGGTCGTGGTGTCCGTTGGGCTGGGCAAAGCGTTCATCGTCCCGCTGGTCGTGCTTAACGTGAAGCCGGAGATGTTCGTCGACCCGCTGTTCGACGTGTAGAGAAACTGGCCGGAGTTGTTCACGGTAGGGTGAAACGCCATCGACACCGGGTGCGATCCGGTCGGCAGGTTTGGATAGGGATTTAGCGCGGTCAACTTGCCCGATCCCGTGTCGATCGTAAATCCATAAACCTGGCTCGAGCCTTCGGCGACCGCGTAGAGAAATTTGTTCGTCGGATCCACCACCATCGCGATCGGGCTCTGCCCCGCCGTGGATGGCGGTACATCGCAAGAGATATCGGGACACGTTCGCAATGGAAACATCAGGTTGTCCTGCACTTGCGCTAGCGTGCAATTCGTATTGTCGACCGCCGTGCACACCTCGAACGGATACAAACCACTCGAGACCGCATTGCCCACATACACAAACAGGCCGCCGGAATTCTGCCCAGCCGGGTACGTGTTGACCGCGAGCACCGAGATGGGATTGACCGCGGCAACGGCATAAGGAGAATTCGGTTGCTCGGCCAGGGTGCCCGATGAACTCACGCTATACACACTCACCGTATTGTCATTGTGCGGGGATGGGGCAACGCAGTTTTGCGAACAAATATCTTGGTTGTTGGTTACGAAGAGAAGTTCCTGAGCTGTCCCGCCGGAGGGGGTGAACGCAATGGCCGAAAGGGCGGAGGGGATTTTGCTTAGATAGAACGGACTCCCAGCTGCCAGAGTCAGAGTGCCGGAGGTCATGGTAAACACCGAGATCGACGGACACACGTCGTAAGGGCCAGTGGGGACATGCGGACAGCTCGGACTTGCCGCCGTAGGCGTCGGATATCCCGGCGTAGGGGAAGACCCATAATCGATCACAAACAGGTGCCCAGCGGCATCCAGCACCATGGTCGTCGCAGTGTCGGAGCAGTTACTTACACCGGTGCCGGTGCAGGTCCAATTTACCGCCGTGCCCGGCGCCGACAAACTTCCGTCCGAACCCACCGTATACGGGTAAATCGCGGGCGGAATGGGATTATTTTCGCCTGGCGTACAGGTGGGACATGGAGGCGCACCCTGATCCAGGACAAACGCCCTCGCGCCCGTCGAGTCGAGCAAAATGTCCACGGGAAGTCCGCATGGATTGGGGTTGGTGCCAGTGGCCGGGGTGGGACACGCGCTCGCATTCGAATTGACCAGCGACAGGCCTCCGCTGCTCAAATCCATGGCAAACGTAGTCACGTAGTTCCCCACCGAGTTGTCCCCCTGGGTCAGCACATACAAGACTCCCGCGGGCCGGTCCGAGGAACTGCCGCAATTCACCAAAAACAAACTCAGGGCGCACAGGCCCACGAGCGCAACCACTCCGCCGATTTTCTTCGACATCAATTCTCCCAGAAATTGTATTGGGTTCAATTGTATCGGGTGATCGGGCCATCGGGCCATCGGGTGATCTAAAGTCAAAAGCCTTTGATCTTCAATCACCCGATGGCCCGATGGCCCGATCACCCGATGACTTGAACCGCCGGAATCCGGATTTCAATCTCTAACCCACCCTCGTTTCGGTTGGATGCGCGGAGTTGCCCGCCATGCAGCCTTACCGCCCGGTCCGCAATCGACAAGCCCAGACCCGCGCCCCCGGTTTGCCGGTTGCGAGCGTCGTCGAGCCGATAAAAGGGCTCAAAGATCTTTTCCAGCGCTTCCTCGGGAACGCCCGGGCCGGAATCGAGCACGCGAACCACCAGCTCATCGCCATGGGCCGTCCGCTGCCGCTCCAGTCGCACTTCCACCGTCGTACCTTCAGCAGTATAACGCGTCGCGTTGCGCACCACATTCTCCACCGCGCTGCGCAGCAAGTCAGGGTCGGCTTCCACCATGAATTCATCCGCCGCCTCGACCGTCGTATTGGCCAGAGTATTGGTCGTCGTATTGGACAACGTGTTGGCCAACGTCGTTACTCGGCAACCCCGCCCCGGCGTTTCGTACTCGGCATCGTGCGCCACCTGCTCCACCAGTTCTCGGAGCGACAGGATGGTCTTTCGCAGGCCGTCGGTGCGCGACTCCAACCGCGAAATCGTCAGCAGCCGCTGGATCAGTTGATTCAGCCGGTCGGCCTCGAGTTCAATGCGATTCAGCGAACCTGCCAGTTCCGGCGCGATCTCCGGACTAGTCTTCTGCCGCGCCAGTCCCAGCGCCACGCTCAGCCGCGCCAGCGGAGATCGCAGTTCGTGCGAAACATCCTTCAGCAGACGCGATTGCGAATCCACCAACCCTTCAATCCGTTCGGCCATGCGGTCGAAATCGCGCATCAACTCCGTAAGTTCATCGCGGCGGCCGCTCGTGGGTGCGCCCGCGCGCGCGCTCAAGTCGCCCGCTGCCAGACTTTGCGCCGCCTTCCGCAAACGAGTCACCGGACTCGTCAACGACCAAGCCAACAGGTAGCACATCAGCCCCGAGGTGATGACCGCGATGGTGATTCCCAGCCCCGGAATCTCATGCGGCCCAAAAAACACTCGCGGCTCCGGCCGCAACTCCAATATCAGCGTGTACCGTTTTCCATCCAGCGTCAGCGCCTGCCGCAGCATCGGGTCCGGCATCAGTTTGCTCATCCATCCCCGATAGTGGGGCGGAGCGTCGCGGGGTGTTACACCCCGCCGGACATCCTCAATCCAGGCCGGCACCCGCCGTCCGGCGAGTTCATGACCCGACGGATCGAAAACGAAAGCCCGCACATGCTGCGTGTGCCAAACTTCTTCCAGATACTCGTGCGTCCCGCGCTCTCCGCCACTCTGGTAAGCGTTCACCGCTTCCGCCAAAATTTGCGGAGCTTCGCTTTCGATCCCATGGCGCGCCGGACGCAAAGCAATCGTCACCAGAATCGCCAGCACCAGAAACAGCGCCTGCGCCGTCCAGAATGACAGAAAAATCTTCAGGAAGAGGCTTTTCATTCGTTGCGCATCCGGGGTTTCCCCCGTGTACCTCTGTGTCCTCTGTGGTTCAAGCTTTCTTCTTTTGGCCGCAACCGCAGTGTTATTTCTTCGCCTTCGCCGGCCGCGCAAACATATATCCGACGCCGCGAATCGTCTTAATGTGGTCTCCGTCTTCCTCGGAGTCCCCCAACTTCCGCCGTACCTTGCTCACGTGCATGTCGATGCTGCGATCAAACGGCATGAACTTCCGGCTGAGCACGGCGTTCACCAGTCGCTCCCGCGTCACCACTCGCCCCGCCTCGCGCAGCAGCACTTCCAGCAGATTGAACTCCACCGAAGTAAGATCGACCGGCTGCCCCGCTCGCAGCACACTGCGCGTTGCCGGATCCAGTTCCACGTCGCCCACAGTCAGCACTTCCGGCACCCCGTCCGCCGCACTGACCGACTGCGTACGGCGCAGGATCGCCCGAATTCGCGCCACCAACTCCCGCGGGTTAAACGGCTTCGGAAGATAATCGTCCGCCCCGATTTCCAGTCCCACGATGCGGTCCACGTCTTCGCCGCGCGCCGTCAACAGCAGCACCGGAATCTTCGATACGCTGCGAATCCGCCGCAGCACTTCGAATCCGTTGATCCCCGGCAGCATTACATCCAGTACCACCAGCGCATACTCGTTGCTCAGCGCCTGCTGCAGCCCTTGTTCGCCGTCATGGACTGCCTTCAAGCTGAATCCTTCGGCCCGCAGGTACTCCTGCACCAGAGCGCACAATTCGACATCGTCGTCGACCACCAGTACGTGATCCATTCTTCTATTCATTCAACACCTTCGCGTGCTTCGACGCGGTAAAGATTTGTGATTGCCTGACCGCTCTTACTTGGCTCTTGGCTTTGAGCCAAAAGCCAAGAGCGATTTTGTTTTACAAAACTTTACCGCGCTTGACCGACTCTTTACCCGCCATTTCTGGGAATGGTGTTCTTATCAGCATAGGAAGTTCGGGCTGCCTCCCGGACCCTACGAGATCAATAGAAGATCCAAAAGGAGTTCCAATGAAATCAACTCGTACACGCATTCTCACCATCGGCGCCGCTGTACTGCTGATTGTGGCAGCCGCGATTGCACAGGGCAGGCACGGTTTTGGCGGCCCCGGCGGCGACTTCCGCCACATGCTCAAACAGCTCGATTTGACCGCCGACCAACACAGCCAGGTCAAGGCGATCTTCGAAAAAGAGAAACCAACCCTGCAACCTCTGATGCAGCAGATGCGGCAAAATCACCAGGCGATGAAGGCTCTGGAGGCCAGCGGCCCCTTCGACGAAGCCAAGACTCGCGCCCTCGCAACCCAAAACGCGCAGACTATGATTGAGCTCCAAGTGGCGCACGCTCGCATGAAGTCCGAAATCATGCAAATTCTGACCGCCGATCAGAAAGCCAAACTGGCTCAGATCGAGGCCCAGAAGGACGCGCGCATGCAAGAGCACATGAAATCGCACATGCCGCCTCCGCCCGCGGATTAATTCACTTTCTCTCCATCCGGGTGGGGAACGGAACCTCCAACCTCCGTCCCCGCCCGGCTTTTTTCACGCGCCCTTTAGAAAGTGGAGAAGCCGATGCAACGCGCCGACCTGCTCTACTCGGGATTGATGTTCGCCGCGGGCTTATTGTCCCTCTGGGCCGCGCTGCTACTCACTGCGGCCTTCGTCGCACTCGCGCCCGCACTCCGAAAATCCGCACCCTGCGCTGCTACAATTTCATCTACAGAACATCATGGTGCCAAAGAACCTACGCCCTCTAGTTCCCTATCTGAAGCGCCACCGCGGCGGCCTGCTATGGGGCGGGCTCTGCGTTCTATGCAATAACGGAGTCTGGATACTCTTCCCGCAAGTCCTGCGCCGCGCCGTCAACGATCTTCACTCCGGTGTCACCCGCCAGAAACTCCTAACCTATGCCCTGCTCGTAATCGCCATCGCCCTCATCAAAGGCATCTTCCAGTTTCTGACGCGCTGGGTGGTCATCGGCATCTCCCGCGATATCGAATTCGATCTGCGCAACGACCTGTTCAAGCACCTGGAGCGCCTCTCCTACTCCTACTACCAGCGCAACCGCACCGGCGACATCATGGCCCGCGCCACCAACGATCTGAACGCCGTCCGGATGCTGCTCGGCCCGGCCATCATGTACTCGGCCAATACCATCGTCTTCACCGCCGGAGCGCTGTTCTTCATGCTCGCCATCAGCCCCAAGCTCACCCTTTTCGCCTTTCTCCCGCTGCCCATCGCCAGCATCGTCATCCAGTATTTCGGACGCCGCATTCACGAGCGCTTCGAACGCATCCAAGCCATGTTCTCCGACATCTCGGCCCGCGCCCAGGAAAATTTCTCCGGCGCCCGAGTCATCCGCGCCTATGTGCAGGAACAAGCCGAGATCGCCGCCTTCGAATCCGCCAACCAGGAATACATCCGCCGCAGCCTGGGTCTCGTCCGCCTGATGGGAATGCTCTGGCCCACCCTCGAACTCATGCTGGGCATAGCCGTAGTCATCGTGCTCTGGCTCGGCGGAAATCTCGTGATCAACGGCCAAAGCGACGTACATCTGGTCTCCTATCTGGGAACCAGGACGACCCTGTCGCTTTCAGGTTCGATGGACGTCGGTGCCTTCGTAGCCTTTAACACCTACATGATGCAACTCACCTGGCCGGTCATCGCTCTGGGATGGGTCATCAATATCTTCCAGCGCGGAACCGCCTCCATGGTGCGCATCCAGGAAATCCTTTCCCAGAAACCCGAGATCGCAGACGAAGATATAGATATGAATAATGGAGAGACGGGCGCCCCGCCCGTCCGCCGAGATGCCGAAGCAGTCGCCATTTCGGATGCCATCCTCGGCGACATCGAATTCTGCAATCTCAACTTCGCCTACAACGGCACCGCTGTTCTTAAGGACGTCAACCTCCGCATTCCCGCCGGCTCCAGCCTGGCCATCGTAGGCCCGACCGGCTCCGGCAAAACGACGCTAGTCAATCTCATCCCCCGCATCTACGACGCCGACCCCGGCACCGTCCTCATCGACGGCCGCCCCGTCCGCCAGTTCCCTCTCGATGCTCTGCGCCGCCAGATCGGATTCGTTCCCCAGGAAACATTCCTGTTCAGCGACACCATCCGCGAAAACATTGCCTACGGCATAGCGCAAGAAGACGGCGAAGCCACGCAACCAGACATCCAAGCCGCCGCCGATGCCGCCAACATCGCCCAAGACATAGAAAGTTTCCCCGAAGGCTACAACACGACGGTCGGCGAACGCGGCATCACCCTCTCCGGAGGCCAGAAGCAGCGCACCGCCATAGCCCGCGCCCTACTCCGCAGCCCCCGCATCCTAATCCTCGACGACGCCCTCTCCAGCGTCGACACTCACA
>CABEDA010000431.1_pt1 | contig 14950 bp, 10 predicted proteins | sample 3422771 | NCBI WGS metagenome assembly CABEDA01 (sample SAMEA5534329, study PRJEB31848) | metagenome | biome: tundra; feature: field; material: soil | place: USA | collected 2013-05 | depth 0.15 m
TGGGGATGGCCGGCAGTATTCGGCTCGCCGAATTTTTTTACCTCGCTGGGGAACTATTGCGGTGGGTCCTACCACCCCGTCAACGGCTCGGTGGACGGCTCGTTTGCCGCGATCAACGACTACGATCGCTGCCAGTACTGGATCCAGATCGGTTCGGGAGACGGCTTTTCCGCGCACCTGCATCTTGCGGGGAGCGCAAAACGAATGGCCGACGCGCGCATGCGCGGGATGAAACTGGTGACGCTCGACCCGCGCATGTCGGTGGCCGCTGCCAAGGCGGACGAGTGGATTCCGACCCTGCCCGGCACCGACCGCGCATTCGTTCTGGGCATGGCTCATGTGCTCATCCATGAACTGAAGCAGTATGACCGCGAATTCCTCCGCGACCGCACCAACGCACCGTACCTGGTGAAAGAGGACGGATACTTGCTGCGCGACGACCAGGGGCGCGCCCTGGTCTGGGACACGCAACTCGCAACTCCTCAACCGTGGAATGCCACTGCCCCCGCTGCTATGGCGCTCGAAGGCGCGTACGAATTCGCCGGCAAGCGCGTGCGCACTGGGTTTCAAGTCTGGGCGGATCTGCTGCGCGACCACACCCCGGAGCGGATGTCGGAGATCTGCACAGTTCCTGCGGCGACCATCCGGCGAATTGCCCGCGAGTTTGTCGAGGCGGCGCAGATTGGTGCGACCGTCGAGATCGAAGGCAAAACCTATCCCTTCCGTCCGGCGGCGCTCAATTATTATCGCGGCTCGCAGTCGCACGCCAACGGGCTTTTCGACAATCTCACTTACAAGTTGTTCAACATGCTGGTGGGCAATATTGACGTTCCCGGAGGGCACCTGGGTGTGCCGCTCGACCACCGCGGGTTCTTCATTCACGAGGGCGACGATGGGCTGCTGAAGCCCGAGCCGCACCAGTTGCATCCCGCGCCTCCGTTCAAGTATCCACCGGATTCGACCCACCTGATGGAGTATTTCCCGATCGGTTTCGACGCCGGCCAGCTCAACACCGAGACGCTGCTCGAGCCGGAACGCTTCGGTCTGAATTACTCGCCCGAAGTCATGCTGATGTATCACTCGAATCCGCTTTGGAATATGCCGGAGACCGACAAGGTCGAGAAGATCATGGCGCGGATGAAGTTCGTCGTCGCCATTGACATCCAGCGGACGGAATCCACCGAGTGGGCGGACGTATTCCTCCCCGACCACACTTTCCTCGAGTCTTATCTGCTTAATTGTCTGGAGCCACCCGCGGTGACCGGTCATGCTCTGCGGCAGCCGGTGGTGAAACCGGTTGGCGACACGAAGGATGCTTTCGACATTCTTACCGAACTCGCCGAACGGATCGGCTTCCGCGATGATTGGAACGACCTGCTCAACATCGTCACCGGCTTCACGGCCAATCCCAAGTACCTGCTCGATCCGGAGAAGCACTACAGCGTGGAGGAGTTCTGGGACCGCTATGCGCGCTCGATCTACGGCGAGGAGAAGGGACTGGACTGGTTCAAAGAGCACGGTCACGCCGTTCGCTACCGTACGCCGCAAGAAACTTACATGCCTTATGGCAACCTGCGCATCCCGTTCTATTTCGAGTTCATCAAGCGCACCGGCGACGAGATGCAGCAGAAGTTCGAGCAAGTGGGGGTGACCTGGCCGCTCGACAATTACCAGCCGCTGCCATTTTGGAAAAACTCGCAGGTGATCGAGGACGGCAAGGCGGGATACCCGTTTTATGCCATCACGTTCAAAGAGGGCTTGCACACGTTTGCCGACACGGTGGTCATGCCGTGGCTGTCGGAAGTGAGCGAGAAAGATGCGGTCCACGGCGGAATCCTGGTGAACCCGGTTACGGCGGAGAACCTCGGAATCCGGACCGGGACCCGGATCCGGTTGACATCCCCCGCGGGCAACATCGAGGGGCAGGCGCAGGTGGTGGAAGGAATTCATCCCGAAGTGTTCGGCGTGAGCAATGCGATCACGCGCCATTTCGTTACCAACGATCGTCAGAAGCAAAGGGGAAGCCATTTCAACCGGTTGTTGACCGGCTCGATGCGCTACACCGACAGCGCCACCGGAGGCTTGGAATCGAGTGCGCGCGTTCGGGTGGAGAGAATCTGATGCCAGCAGCCAACATTTCCGCCCTGGGTGCGACGCGCAAGATGCTGGGCTTCAGCCGGCGCACAGTGGAATTCCAGCGCGCAACGGTTGCCGATCTGTTGCGCGCTCTCGAAACCTTGGACGGTCGCAGCCTCTACGACAACCTGGTGTGTGAGGGCAGGCTGCGCGGCGATTTTGCGATTGTTGTGAACGGTTTGAGTCTCAAGTCCGATCAACTGAACAATCCCCTGCAGGGCGGGGAAGAGGTCGTCACCATGGCGATCCTACGTCATCTACACGGGGGTTAGCGGAGCACTCATGCCAAGACTCGGGATGGTGATCGATCTAAAGCGCTGCATCGGGTGCAATTCCTGCACGCTCGCCTGTAAACAGGAGAACGGCACGCCGGAAGGGGTGCATTACGCGCGCGTGATCACGCGCGAGGTCGGCACCTATCCCAAGACCAGGCGTACTTTCCTGCCCGTGCTCTGCAATCACTGCGACGACGCGCCCTGCGCGCAGGCGTGCCCCTCGGGAGCCACATGGATTCGCAACGACGGCCTGGTCATGGTGGATCGCGAGAAGTGCATCGGATGCCGTGCCTGCGCGGTCGCTTGTCCTTATATGAACCGCCACTTCATTGAGAAGGGATTGCTTGAACATGGCTACAGCACCGATGGCCTGAGTCCGTATGAAGCCATCAAATTTGCCGAGTTCGAAGAGGGCACGATGACGAAATGCACTATGTGCGCGCATCGTGTGGATCAAGGGTTGGAGCCGGCATGCGTCATCACATGTCCCACCGACGCCAGAATCTTTGGCGATCTGGAGCCGGAGGATGGTAAGTTGCAGAAGTTGATCCGCGAACGCAAAGGATGGACGCTTCTGCCCGAGTGCAACACGAAGCCGAGCGTGTTCTATCTGGACGACTAGCACGCTACGGCCGGTTCCCGGTTCATAGACCGGCAGTATTACAGAACAAGGGCTCGGAGCCCTGAGGTTTCAACCATGACGACATCATCCGTTACAGTCGCTCCGCACCGGTTTGCATATGGTTACTATCGCCAGCCATGGTGGAACTGGCTGATCGGTACTGCATTTTTCTGCGGGGGTCTGGGCGCCGGCCTTTTCCTGATCTCGCTGGCCAGCGGACAGCGGCTCGGAATGATACTGGGATACCTGGTTGTGGTCCTCGGCAAGAACGGCGCGCACTTGATGTATCTTGGCCGCCCGGCGCGCTTTTGGCGCGCCGCCATGCGTCCAGACCGCTCCTGGATCGCGCGTGGAATCTGGGCAAGCGGGTTGTTTGCGTTAAGCGGTGGAATCCTGCTGCTGCCCGCGATTCTGGGTTCGGAGTGGCAAGCTACGGCAAGCATCGCGACTGCGGCGAAGGCGGTCGCCATCGTTAGCGGCCTCTTCATTATGTTCTACGACGGTTTTGTGATGAACCACTCGGCGGCCATCCCCTTCTGGAATACGCAGCTTCTGCCGTTGTTGATCCTGATGTACGCCACTCTGGGCGGCACCACGCTCACCATCACGTTGGCCGCTCTGCAGGGCGAGGCGAGCCGGGAAACCGCATGGTTGGAAAGAGCCGAGCCTTATCTGCTGGTCGCGAATTTCTTGTTGCTCTGCCTGTATCTGTTGCGCATGTCGCGCTTGACGCCGGCCGCCCAGGAAACCGTTCGCACCTGGGTGAAGGGCAGATATGCTCGCGTTTTCTTCGGACTGATCGTCGTGGTCGGATTGATTGCGACTTTAATGCTCTCAGCGGTTCAACAGCATTGGCAGGCGCGAGGGCTGTCGCTAGTGATCGCCGGATGTGAATTGACGGGAGACTTCTCCCTGCTCATGCTCATGCTGAAATCGGGATTATTCTCTCCGCAGACGGCGCCCGCGTTCGAGGCTCGCGGAGATGGGATCTGATTCCGGCCCGATTGCAGACCCTGATTTCAAATTCCGATTTCAAACGATGGACAGGGCTGCCAGAATCTGCCGAAACTCGTCATTGCTGACCAACCCACCCTTGCCAGCCGCAGCTTGCTTGACCGCGGCCTGCTTGACCGCCGCCAGGACCGGACCCCGCTGCTCGGCCGCGATGGTAACGCCGAGCTCCTGGCATTTCAGGTCGATGCTGTCGAGCCCGCTTTTCTTGCCGAGAACGATCCTGCGCTCCGCCTGCACAATTTCCGACGAGTAGGGCTCGATCGCCTCCGGCAGATGAAACTGGCTGGCCACCGCTCCGCTTTCGCGCATGAACAAGTTTTGACCGACCAGCGGCTTCCACGCTTCCAGCGTGTACCCCGCGGCCCGCCTCACCACCTCGGAAACCTCGCGCACTTTTTCGAGATTCAGTACTACCTTGACGTCATAGAGGCAGCGCAGCGCAAGTGCAATCTCGGCGATATCGGCATTGCCCGCGCGCTCGCCCATGCCGTTGATCGTGCCTTGGATCCAGGTCGCTCCCCCGCGGACCGCCGCCACCGCACAGGCCGTCGCCATACCGAAATCGTTGTGTCCGTGGAAATGCACGGGCACGCCTTTGCCGGCCCACAGGCAGACTTGCCGCGTGAGATATTCCGCCGCCTCCGGCCCGCAAGCTCCAATCGTGTCGACGACGACCAGTTCTTTCGCTCCCGCATCGAGCGCCGAGAGGTAAACGGTTTTCAAAAATTCCAACTCGGTGCGCGTTCCATCGACGGCAAAGAACGCGACCGTGATGTCGGCCTCGCGCGCCGCCGAAACCGCATCGCGAATTCGGCGCAGCACTTCTTCCCGCGAAATGCCATACGCTTTCAGCTTGATCGCGCTGGTGGGCGCCTCAATCACGGAATAGTGGAGGTTCAGCCGTACCAGTTCTTCAACGTCCGCTTTGACCGCGCGCGAAAATCCCCAGAGTTCCGCCTTGATGCCGGCCTTCTGCATGAGCTGAATGGCTTCGGCGTCTTCGGCCGAAACGCGCGGGAAGCCGGCTTCAATGCGGCTCACTCCAAGCTCATCCAGTTTGTATGCGATTTCCAGCTTCTGCTGTGGCGAGAGCACAACCCCAACCGTCTGTTCCCCGTCGCGCAGCGTCGTGTCGTAAAACCGGACGGCGGTTGCCGGAAACGCGGCCCGTACTTCCGGCCGCGCATTCAGTTCGCTGACCCAGATTTTAGAATTCGTAGTCATCGGGTGAAGAATCCCTACTTCGTTTCCTGCGTCGCCAGCGCCGCCGGCTTCTGGCCATACGCTTTTTCCCACGAAATCACCGGATTCCGCAGCACGCCGATCTTTTCGATCTCGCACTCCATCACGTCGCCCGGCTTCAGGTACCACGCCTTCGGATCTCCCGAAAACGCCGCCACGCCCGACACCGTTCCAGTCGAGACCACGTCGCCCGCGCTGTATCCCATGGGCGAGTAGTGCGAGAGGATCTCCGGGATCTTGACCGACATTTTGCTGGAATGCGAGCGCTGCCGCGACTCGCCGTTCACGCGCAGTTCCATCGCCAGGTTATGCGCGTCGGGAATCTCGTCGGCCGTCACGATCCACGGCCCCAGCGGGCAAAAAGTATCGATCCCCTTGCAGAAGCTGAACACGCCCGACTTCATCTCGCGGCGCTGAATGTCGCGCGCCGTAATGTCGTTAAAAATTACATAACCGCCGATGTAGCTCGGCGCCTCTTCCGGCGTAAAGTGCTTGCCACTTTTCTTAAGAACGACCGCCAGTTCCAACTCGTAATCCAGTTCCTGGGTCAGGTGCTCGGGATAGATCACCGGCTCGTCCGGTCCGATGATCGCGTCTGTGTTCTGAAAAAAAACGATCCACGGCATGACCGGATGCGAAAAGCCGGCTTTCGTCGCCTCTTCATGATGTTCGCGAAAGTTGCCCGCGGTGTGGAAAAACTTCTTCGGAATGATGGGGGCCTTGAGCTGAATGTCTCCCAGCGAGTAGAGCACCGTCTCGCCGCGCGGACCGGTAACGTCAGCGCCCCCCGCGCCGAGGTGGGCGACGTAGTCGAGGGCCTTGCGCGCGGCCTCCAGGCTCGTGTCTCCGCCGCGGAACAGCGCCCGCATGTCGGGCGGCACCAGGGCATCGGACATGCGGTAGAAAATGGCTTCGCTTTCGACCTCGCGGAGGTAGAGCGCGCAAGCAATGTGAAGGTCGACAATCTGATGGTCGCCAGTGAGCGCGCCCACGCAGGATTGGCGCGCAGCGTTTTCGAACGTCACAAGTTTCATCGGAGTTTGCCAGCAGGTAAATGCAACCTCAGATTCTATTGAGCGAAATGGGCATTGTCTATAGCCACAACGCAGGTCTTTCGGCAGCTCATTCAATCCGCTTTCACAACCATGTACTTCCGCCCGGCGCACAGGCGGGAGCGCGCAGCGCGTCAAAACTGCCCCGGGGCGCCGCCGCAGATCCGAAGAACCTTGTCCCTGGAGACAAAGATGTGGCCATACATCAGCTGGCGCGCTCGCTGGGCGTCACGGTCGTTGATTGCGTCCAGGATTTCGCAGTGCTCGCGAACCGGGAGCTCTCCGTAGTACCCTATGTCAATTGCGGCATACATGATCCGCTCCATTTGGCAGCGAACCGCTTCGACCGCCTGGAGCAGGAGCTGGTTCCGCGCCGATTGTGCGATGCCGATGTGGAAGTCCGTGTCTGCCGAAATGAAGTCATTGTAGCTTTTCCGGTCATCGATCTTGTATTCCGTGCGGGCCAATTTCTCCAGGCTATCCATCAGTTCGGGCTTCATACCCTTTACCGCGGCCAGTTCCGCGCAGGCACACTCCACCGCCGTCCGGTATTCGTACAGCTGAATCAAGTCTTGTACCGATAGCTTGGTGACGAAGTAACCCCGATTCGGGACCACACGCAGCAGGTTATCCTGTTGCAGCCGGAGGGCGGCCTCGCGGACCGGCGTGCGGCTGCCGTTGTACCTCCCAGCGAGATCCTTCTCACTCAGGGCTTCGCCCGGTGGGTGTATCCCAGTGATGATGTCCCGCTTGAACGACTGATACACGCGCTCGCTTAGGGAATCCTCGGAGGCCTTTGCCATTCCGCGCCGCGGCGTGTCGGCCAGAGCTCCGCCGACAGGCTGCCGCCGCGGGGTTCGCACTCGCCCCGCTTTCCTGAGCTCGGTCATCGATCGTCCCTCTCTTCATCCATTCTTGCACGCCCGGGGAGACGTACTCCAGCAGAATACCCGAAAATCCGCGAACTTTCCCGTTTGCATATCACTTGTATACCGTAAGATTTTTCTTGACATATCACTATTCTCTATGCAAAACTTCGGGCCCAGCAGATGTCCGGCATGGAGACTCCAGTTGCGAGGTCGCTGCGAGTTGAGAAAGCTGTGAAGGGCAGAGCCAATCTCATCATCGTGTCTATGGGGGTCTTTATGTTTCGTGTGCGCCGAAATCTCTCCACGTCGCTTGCTCTATGTTTGGTCCTTGTTCTTGCCGGGAGTTTGCACGCCCAGATATTTCCCGGCCGCGTCACCGGCACTGTGCTCGACAGCTCGGGTGGGGCCGTCGAAGGCGCCCAGGTGGTGCTTTCCGCGGCCGACATCGGCCTGGAACATTCCGTAAAAACCGACAGCAGAGGCGCGTTTCACTTCCAGGAGTTGCCGCTGGCAACCTTCAAGCTGACGGTCACAAAGAGCGGTTTCAAGTCCTCCGTCCAGACCAACATCATCACGAGCTTGAACCAGGTGAACGAAATCAGCGTGACGCTCGTACCCGGAACGGTCGAGGTGCGGGTCGAGGTTAACGCAGCGGCGCCGATGCTGGAGACTCAGACCAATACGGTCGGCGGCAATATCACGGAGGAGGAGGTAACCGAATTGCCCATGGGCAACAACGACTACACTCGCTTCGCGTTTCTCTTGCCGGGCACCTCCACCAACACGGCCTACACCTTTACGCAGGTCGCGATCAATGGTGCGCCCAGCCGCTCCGTGAGCTTCAATATCGACGGCTCGCAAAACATGGACGCATACCGGCAATTGCCTGCCATGAACCAGGGCGGAAACTCCTACACCGCCGCCACGCGGCTGCCGCCCGACGGGATTCAGGAAATGAGCGTCGTCACCGCCGGGGCGGCGGATACGGAAGCAGGCGCGGGTGCGATCAACGTCGTCCTCAAAAGTGGAACCAACGCGTTTCACGGCTCGGTCTATGAGCAACATCGCGATGCCTCCCTTACCGCTCACAACTATTTCGAGAATCTCGCCGGGATTCCCAAGGCGCATTTCATTTGGAATGAATATGGCGGCAGCTTTGGAGGGCCGATCCTCAAGAACAAGACGTTCTTCTATGTCGCCTACGATGGCAGCCGCAGCGTTTTAGGGAGTTCGACTCTTGCTTCCGCGCCAAGCGACACACAGATCCAGCAGGCGGAGACCGCTTTGGCCGGGGCAACCCCCTCCCAAACCCCGAATGCTCTCGGTTTGGCAATCCTGAAGCTGTATCAACCCCATTCCGGTTCGTTCGTCGTCAGCGGCGTAGGCGGCCAGACCCCAGACAACTTTTCCGTCAAGATCGATCACCGCTTGGGGAGTAGCGATCAGTTGGCAGCCCGCTATCTGTTTGGCAACGGAAAAGACAGCTTTCCGCAGGGCTCCGACTCGCCTGGGGGCGGTTCGCAGTTGCCGCAATACTACGGAGTCACGCCCATCCGGCCGCAGAATCTGGCCATCAGCGAAGCGCATACTTTCTCAACCAGTCTGATCAACGTCTTCCGCCTCTCTTACAACCACGTTCATCTCGGGTTCGAACCGGCGGACAGCGCATTTAATCCGACTTCCATCGGGCTAGATACCGGCGTAGGTCCGGTAGACTTCGGCTTGCCCGAAATCGACATCGGCTCCGGGGTTTTCGAGAATCTTGGCATCAACCCGAGTTGGCCGCGAGCGCGAACCAGCGAGACGTTTCAGTGGAACGACGACGCAGCGTTCAACCGTGGGAAGCATAGCCTTCAGTTCGGGGCGAATTGGGAACTGAACAAAGTGTTCGGCTTCAACGACAACAACTTCCGTGGAAAGTTCTCGTTCGATGGTTCGTATGCGAACAACACTCCCGGTCTCACCGGCTTAGACCCTCAGGTCGCGGACCTGGTCGACTTACTGGCTGGGCGTCCCGACCCAGCGAAGACAAACATCACGCGCGGCAGCACGCGTTTCGACATGCATCAGAATGTCGTCGGCCTGTATGCCACCGATACCTACCAGTTGACGCACAACCTCACAGTCATTGCCGGCCTGCGCTGGGATTTCTTCGGGGTTCCGCAGGAAGACCGCGGGCGCTTTTCGAATTTCCTGCCAAGCCAGGGACTGGTTGCAACCCATGGCAATATCTATCAAAGCGTGTATAAGAATTTCTCCCCGCGCCTTGCGCTTGCCTATTCACCTTTTACCTTCCACGGCCTCCACACCGTGGTCCGAGCCGGCTACGGAATCTACTATGTGGATAGCCCGCTGGATGTGCTGGTCGGCCAGTCGTACAACTTCACCAACAGCAATCCGGGTCTTGCCACTAATCCGATCAACGGTCTGGGCAGTTATTCGAACTTGCTTCTGGACCCCACAGTGCCGATCCAGCCGAACGTCCCGATCTTTGGGACGAGCACGAGCGTGGTGCCGGGGTCGATTCTCAACCTGATCGCGGTGGATCCCAAGCTCAAGCCCACGTACGTACAGAGTTGGAACCTGAACCTGGAGCAAGAGCTGATGTCGGCTATGGTGTTGCAGATCGGCTACGTCGGCTCCAAAGGCACGCACATCTACGGTCTGCCGGACGTGAATATGCCTCCCCCTTCGTTGAACCAGGGCAACACCACGGCAGAACAAGTGGCGCGTCCCTACTACAGCCAATTCCCGCAGTTCGGACAGATTAACACCATCAGTTCGATCGACAACTCGAGTTACAACTCGTTGCAAATTCAGCTGAAAACCAAGAATTATCACGGGTTGACGACGCAGTTCGCCTACACCTGGGCGCACGCGATCGACGAGGCGTCGGAAACCATGGACTTCTTCGGCACCAGTGGATTTGTGCCGAAAGATTCCAGGAATCCAAAGCTCAATCGAGGCAACTCCGAATATGACGTACCGCAAGCGATCTCCGCCTCTTACATTTACCAACTCCCGGCGTTCACGCACAAGGGCGGAATGGGGTACCTGGTGAACCAGTGGCAGTTGTCGGGCGTTGTCTCTTGGCACGATTCCATGTATCTGCCGGTTCTGACGTATGACGATATCAGCGGTACGGGCGAACTGCACGACGTGCCGAATTGCGTGGGTCCTTTGGTGACGCAACTCAAGAACTTCAAAATACCTTACGTCGTGAGTGGCTATGCAGAACCCAGTCCTGGAACTTTCGGGAATTGCGCGCGCAACAGTCTTCCGGCACCGTGGCTTACCCAGTGGGATTTCTCGGTCGCAAAGTGGTTTCCGATCGGCGAGCGGGTGAAGCTGCAATTCCGGGCCGACGGCTTCAACTTCCTCAATCACACCAATTTTGGCAATCCTGGGTCGAGTTTCGGAGCGGAGACCGTCACTGGCACAGCCGACAGTGTGAACAACGACTCGCACTTCGGTGAGGGTGCCCAGCGCCAGTTTCAGCTCAATCTGAAACTGGTTTTTTGAAGCAGTACACAATCCCGCCGGAACCGGAGTAGCGCAGCCGTAAGTGGCGACGCTACTCCTTCCGTCGGACATTCCACCAGACAGGAAGCACGAGATGCTAAGCAGTCCCGAAATACAAGCGATTCGATCGCAATTTCCTCTCCTCCGGAACAAGATCTATCTGAACAGTTGCTCGCAAGGAGCGCTGTCGGACGCCGTCGAGGACGGTCTCCGTGAGTACGTGACTAGTTGGCATGAGCATGGTTCACCGTGGGATATTTGGGTGGAGAGATATGAGGCGGCACGGTCGCAGTTCGCCGGTTTTATCGGCGCCACCGCCGATGAAGTCGCCATCGTCCCCTGCGCGTCGGCTGGCATAAATTCGGTTGCCAGTGCTTTGACATTTGATCGCCGGAAGAAAGTGGTAATGGGCGAATTCGAGTTTCCGACCATGAGCCATGTTTGGCTGGCCCAGCAGAAGCGTGGAGCACAAATCGAATTTGTCAGCGCGGTGGGCAATTGCATACCGACGGATAATTACGAGCGCGCGATCGACCGCCAGACGCTTATCGTTCCCCTGACCGGCGTTTGTTTCATGAATGGCTTCCGGTCGCCAGTCCGCGAAATCGTTCGACTGGCGCACGCCAATGGCGCACTGGTCATGCTCGACGATTACCAGGACTGTGGCACTCGGCCGGTGAACGTTCGAACCGCGGATGTCGACTTCTATGTAACGGGAACGCTGAAGTACCTGTTGGGACCGCCCGGCTTGGCATTCTTGTATGTCCGCAAGGATCTGATCGCATCTCTCCAGCCCACGATTACAGGCTGGTTCGCGCAGACTAATCCTTTCGCCTTCGATGGGAAACACTTGGATCCTGCTCCTTCGGCGCGCAGGTTTGAAGCCGGATCTCCCGCCGTGCCCAATATCTATGCCGCCATGCGGGGCATTGAGTTATTGCAGGAGATCGGATTGGACAACGTATCCTCGCAGATCCACGAACTGGCAAGCGCCCTCTTGAACGGGGCGCGGCAATTGGGCCTGTGTGCCAAAACGCCCGCCTCGAGCATGGGGCCGCTGGTCGTCTTGCGATGCCAGGACGCCGCCGGACTAGTCGAAAAGCTGGCGGCAAGCGGGATCGTGTGTTCCAGCCGACACGATGGGCTGCGCCTTTCTTTCCATGTCTACAATACTCTCGAGGATGTCCGGGCAGTGCTCCAGGTGTTAGAACAGAATCTCGACCTGCTGGTCACCGACATGGCCAATGTGAGCCGCGACTGAAATGGATTTTGAAGGCGTTCGCGAACAATTCCCCGCGCTTCTACACAAGACGTTCCTGGATGCCGCTTGCGTAAGCCTGGCTCCTCGCGTGGCCACGGAAGCGATCCAAGATTTTCTCGACATGACGCTGCATTGCCCGGCTCGATCGTCCACCCTGCATCACATCTCAATGGATGAAATGCGCTCGGTCGCCCGGCCGGAAGCGGCGCGGCTCATCCATGCGGACGAAGACGAGATCGCCTTGGTGGAAAGCACCAGCCACGGGCTCACCATCGCTGCCCAATCGATTCCTCTTTCGCCTGGCGACCGCGTGCTTATATCCGATCTGGAGTTTCTGGAAGTCGCCGTCCCCTGGATCCAACTGGCACCACGGGGCATTGGCATCGACGTTGTCCCCAACCAGGGCGGGGAAGTGAGAGTGGAGAACATTGCGGAGCGCCTGTCGCCGAAGACAAGAGTCGTCTGCATGAGCGCGGTGCAGTGGAGTAATGGCTTCCGATGCGATCTCGAGAAACTCAGCTCGCTTTGCGCTGAAAAGGGAGTGTGGCTGGTCGTGGATGCGGTCCAGCAGCTCGGCGCAATTCCTCTGGATGTGAAAAAGACACCGGTGGACTTTCTGGCCTGCGGTGGACACAAGTGGCTCAATTCTCCGTTTGGCACGGGCTTTTTGTACATCCGGCGGGAGGCGTTGCGAAAGTTGCTCCCGCCTCTTACCGGCTACATGAACGTGGAGCCACCCCAAGGTGGATGGGGAGCCCATTTCCAGACCCCATCGATCCAGCCGGTCATGGATTATGAATTCACGAAAAGCGCGCGAGTTTACGAGATCGGCGGGACCGCGAATTACGCGGGAGGCATCGGCTTGGCGGCTGCGCTGAAAATGATTCACTTGCTCGGCCAGGATCGCATCGCCGAGCACACCTACGCCCTGACCGATCACCTCATCGCAGGACTACAAGCTCTCGGCATTGAGATCGTGACGCCGATCGCGCGCCAGCATCGTTCCGGCATCGTAACCTTCAGCGTTGGCTCTGCGGCAGACAACACGCGACTGATGGAGCAGCTCCTCGAGCTGAAGATTTTGGTTTCGGTGCGCTATACATCGCATGTAGGCGGGGTGCGGGTCTCCTGTCATTTTTTCAACAATACCGCCGACATCGACCGGCTGCTCGAAGCCGTCGAGTCGTCGGTACCGCGCAAAAGCAACGGACCGCTTGCCGCGAAGGCCACCAGGCAGAATCAGAATGCGCGCGGAAATTCTTAGTTGAGGTGATCTATGCGTGAAGAAGCGGCCAACATGGTGGAGTTTCCCGTGGATCGTGTGCGGCAGATGTTTCCTGCGTTGAATCGGCCAGGGAGCTCCATGTTCTTCGACAATGCCGCCGGAGCCCAAATCCCCCAGAAAGCGCTGGATGCGATTGCCGACCACCTGCTCACGCGAAGCGTGCAGCGCGGCGGATGCTACCGGGAAAGCCAGGAAGTGGATGCCGCGATCGCCCAAGCCCGGAAAGCGGTGGCGGCTTTTCTGAACGCGTCCGATCCCGATGAGATTGCATTCGGTATGAACGCCACGTCTTTCATGCGCTTGGTAAGCCTGGCAATTGGGCAGACTTTGGCAGAGCGGCGCGAAATCATTGTGACCGATCTCGACCACGAGGCCAACATCGCAACCTGGCTGGCTCTGGAGCGTGAAGGCGCGGTCATCCGGTGGTGGAAGGTAGGTGACGGTGGCACGCTGCGTCTGGCCGACCTGGAGCCTCTGCTCTCTTCCCGGACGCGGCTGGTAGCCTGTACAGTCGCATCGAATGCTTTAGGAACGATCGTAGATGTGGCGGAGGTAGCCAGAAGAGCCCATGCCGCGGGCGCGGAAGTCTTCCTCGATGCCGTGCAATACGCGCCCCACGGTCCCATCGACGTCAAGGACTGGGGATGCGATTATCTGGTCTGCTCCGGCTACAAGATCTTCGCTCCGCACATGGGCTTCTTGTGGGGCCGACGCGCGGCTCTCGAGGCTCTGCCGACCTTCCGCGAAGATTTCATCCCCAATACTCCGCCCTCGAAAATCGAGGTGGGAACGTTCGTTTACGAGAATGTTGCGGGTATGAATGCGGCGATTGAATACTTGGCGGAACTCGGAGTGCTGTGTGACGGAGGCGGAAACGATGGCTCGAGTTCGCCTCGTCAACGCCTGGTGCATGCGATGGAGGCAATCCGCCAGTACGAACGGGGCCTGTCTCGCGCGCTGCTGGCGGGTATCGGCGCAATCAAGGGAGCAACGGTGTACGGCATACAAGATCCGAAAGCTATTCCGCAACGGTTGCCGACATTCTTGTTCAATCTTGCGACTGTTCCGCCCGCTACGGTAGCCGCCAAGCTGGCCGCCAAGGGGATTGCAGTGCGCGATGGCAATATGTATTCGCCGAGGCTGATGAAACGGCTGGGATTGAGCGAGGGCGGCGCGGTGCGAGCCTCGCTGGTGCACTACAATGCGCAGGATGAGATCCGCAGGTTCGTCAACGCACTGGAGGAGATCGCTGGCAATTAGTTTGCACAACCTGTCATGTCTGCCGCGTTGGGCGACGATGCCAGCAAGGGGAAGGTCCTGATGACCATCGCGGACCCTGCCGGCGAGCAAGCACTCGACTTGACGTCCTCGTCGCAGCATTTGCAGCGGAGATTGACCGAGCGCCAGATCTCCATGATCGCCCTGGGCAGCGCCATTGGGGTCGGTCTTTTCCTGGGCAGCAGCGTAACCATTAACCTTGCCGGCCCGGCGGTCATTCTTAACTATATTCTTGGGGCAATTCTAGCCCTGATCGTGGCCTACGCGGTGGCGGAGATGGCGGTGGTCCATCCGGTAGCCGGCGCGTTTGGTATCTATGCTGAGCAATACCTGAGTCCTTGGTTCGGCTTCACCATCCGTGCGACCTACGGACTGGTTCAGATCGTGGCCATCG
>CABEDA010000434.1_pt1 | contig 14858 bp, 11 predicted proteins | sample 3422771 | NCBI WGS metagenome assembly CABEDA01 (sample SAMEA5534329, study PRJEB31848) | metagenome | biome: tundra; feature: field; material: soil | place: USA | collected 2013-05 | depth 0.15 m
GCCGACCCAGAATTCGCATTCTCGCTACGCACCACCGACCATCCGCCATCCGCCGCGTCATAGCCCAAAGAGGCCCGCTGCCAGGTCGTATTGTCGGTGTAGCTCGAATACACCCGCAGGTTCTGCGCCGTGCTTCCATTGCGCTCCTCAAGATTGTCCGCAGGATCGCCGCCCGGATCGGAGTTAAATAGGTTGGTCATTCCCAATTGGGTAACTTGTCCATTGTTCTCCAGAACTCGCGGAGTATGCGTTGCTGAGTCAAACCAGAACACGCCCCAGTTAGGAATCCCCGCAGGTTGCGTAGTTTCAGACAACTGGATCACATTCGGCGTTGTGCAATTCGCATTCCCATTCGCGCCAATGCCCGTCGCAAACGATCCGCTGCACTGCGTCGGAATGGCCGCCAGAGCGAGCGCCGTCCCCGCCTGCCCGCTGATATTCGAACTCGTAAAAGCAACTTGGTGTGTCGTGCCGCCAATGTTCACCACCGGCAACCCAGCAGTTGTATCCAGCCCAATACCGCCACTGGCGGGGACATAGGCATTCCCCTGAGGCAATACTAAATTTCCGCTCATCGTGACGTTGCTCGTGAATGTCTTCGTCCCGGCGATCGTCTCGGCGCCCGTGTTATGCACCACCGAAGCGTCCGCCGCCGCCCCTGTTACTTGAGATACCGTGTAGTCGCCGCTGGCCGCTACCACCGCTCCCGAACGCCCAAACACCGAGTTAACAGCTCCTGTGCCGCCCGATCCGCAAGGGTTTCCGGTGGATGCAATCACCCCGGACGCAACATTCAAGCATCCATTCGCCAGTCCGGCAAGCGTAACGCTCTGGTCAAACTTCACGTTGACATTGAATTCCTTCAAGGAAGATGTCAACCGCTCCAGCCAACTCGTACCGTCCCCGGTATTGTTGATGTAACTGCTGATGGCTACGGGCGCGCCGAAGCTGAGTTGTCCCAAAGTGATAGCCTTGTTTGCCCCAATGTCTGTCCCAATCCAAGTATCGCTTGCGCTGGCAAGTGGGCGATATCCTATCGTCGATTGCGTCAAGCTGGGTTGTGAATCAAGCAATGTGATGAAATGGTGGGAATTGACCAGGTACCCTTGAGGCGTAAAAAGGTTTAACCGGCCCTTAGCCAAGGGCTGCTGAGTCCCGTCGTACAGTACCGTAGCAGTTTCAGCGCCAGCAGTGTTGGTAAACGAAAGGTTAGACAAGCAAGCCGTGTAGCCGCCAGACGACGCCACTCCGCCCTGACTGCATTTCTCGGCGACGAGAGCCGGGGTACCTTGACCAATTCCAACGACCACCAAATTGCTTGGTTCGCGGTCTACTTGAACCGTGTTGCCCGCCGTAACGATTGCGCCCGGCCAAAAATTCAATTGGACGGAGGATCCCGAGTTGATCGTATATACAGAAGTCGTGGACGATCCCGTGTCCGTATAAGTGCAAACTAGTCCACCGGAGCAGGCCGTTGCTTGACTGAGAGCAGTCGCCACCGAACCGCACGTTCCACCGGAGCCTCCCGGACATCCACCGATATAGGGATAAGCATTACCCGCGACACTCGGGGTTGTCATGCGGATCACGTCATATGTGATGGTGTCGGTTCCGTGTGCTACCCTCGGCCAACTGACTGGGATGGAATCGCTCCCCGTCGAGGACCAATTCAGCACCTGCATGGGAGAGGTCTGACCGCCGCTGGTCACATCGTTGACCACAATGAAATAGGAGTAATGCGTTGATCCCGAGCCGCCTGTCGCAAAGCCTCCTGTCAAGCCAGTAGAACCGCCGCTGTCGACTTTGAAACTCGCGGCTGAAGTCGATGGTCCGGCGATGAGGCCGGCAATCCCGAGACCGGGAAACGGAGTTCTCGCCCCAGATGCCGGATTCATCGCCAGGGTGCCCTCCGTGTAGATGTCTTTGAGGTATGCGCCCTGGTAGTTCCCCGTACTGTTGGAAGCGTAAACTTGCCATAATCCCGCTGACTGGCAGACGCTGTTCTCGAAGTAGAGCCCATTCGAGTTGTAGTCGGTCACGCAACTGGAAGCGTTCGCCGTGAAATTGGAATCGCGGATCGTAATCACGGGTGCCATCGTGACTCCGATGTTTTTGCCGCCGCCCGAGAACACGAACGATCCGTTCCAGTTCGCATTTCCATTCAGTGAGATCGCGTTGTTATTGAAGTGGTCGATGACCGCGTTCTCATCGTCCCACATGTCGAAGAAGTTGTTGAAATGCCGCGACTCGCCATAGTACGCATCCTCGGATACGTCAATGAAGTGGCTACTGTTGGCATTGTCGAGCACCGCTTCATAGGCGAGGGCCGTCACACCGGGGGTAGTCTGAGATGCGATGACCCCATTGCTGGCGTGCGCGTAGGTATAAGTTGTGGCACTCGGAACGGTCGTGACGACCGCATCGCCCCAGTACGAAGCGTCGTCGGTGAAAAGCTGCACAACCATGTCGCCCGGACGAAATCCGTGCGCGGAAGAAGTGGTGATCGTGGCCACCGAACTAGCGACCGCTGTGCTGGTAATTGCCGAGCCCGCATAAGCTGGGTCCCCAGTCGACACCACCGGCGTGCGGAAGTGTACGCCCTCCACGGTCATGTCGGCGTAGTGATTGGCATTCAACAAGTCGCCGAGCTGAAGGCATGGCCCTCGCCCCAAACAGTTCAGCGATACGCCGTAGCCGCTCAGGACTGATTGGCCGGCATGAAAGTAAATCGTTCCGTACACAAGATAATTGTTCAGCGGATGGTCGGACGTCGGCCCGGATAGATTGTTAGGACCACCGTTCGCCGGAATGGTTACGTTGCACTGGCCATTCGGGTGAGTCGTTGTCATCGCCCCACAGGCGGCATTGATCGTCTCTTGAATGCCGGAAGAGGCCGAACCGATTGTGTATCCAGCCGCATAGGAATGAAAGGGAGCAAACGTAATCGTCCCCGACGCCGCTCCCGAGGTGCATCCACCGGCTGCGGTAACTACGCTCACAGCCTCGCTATTGCCTCCACCAGATACGAGTACCTGGTACCCCGCCCCGCTCGTAGTATCAATGCCAACCGGACAAGGAGTAAGTGTAACTGTTGCTTGAGATCCGCCTGTTAATGAACTGGAAATCGTCTGCGTCCAATTCAGCGCCGTAGTGGCGTAAGTAATTCCTGCCGGTGCGCCGCCGCCACAAGATCCCCACGTGGAGTTACCGTTTAAACAAGTAGTTGCATTGGCGATACCCGCCCCTAACTCACCGGTTGGAATAGTCGCATTTACCAGATCCGCTTTCACCGCGAGCCCACTGTCCACATAATGCCGGTCTGCCGCCTGGTTGGGTGCTGCCGGGTCCGCGGGTAGGGTCAATGGACCTGTCATGGTGTCGCCCGACTTGGAGACGTACGCTCCCGACCCTACGTTCGCCACCGCCGCGTCTACATAACCCTTGTTCGCAGCGTCATTGGCGCCGGCCGGCGCCGGAAGCGCCGGAGGCACTGCAAACTGCTTCGTGCCCGTGATGGTCTCCGTCCCCGCCAGGTGCACCACCGCAGTGTCGAGCGCCCGGTTTGCCACCGCCCCATTCACATACTCCTGCGTCGCGGCGAGGTTTCCGAGCCCGGTGCCCGGTGTCGTCATCACCGCGGCAATCGTCGTCGGCGATGTCGCCGGCACCGCCCAATATTCCGTACGAACGGTTCCGTCATCCAACTGGAAGACCACGACGTAGTAGGTTCCCGCCGGAGACGCGCCCACGTCCGGAACCAGTTGCGCGCTAAACGCTCCTCCTGCCCCGATCGTCACAGCCAGGTTGCCTGCCGCTACCGCGTCTCCCTCCGCAGTCTGGAACGACGGCCAGGAAATGAGCACTGTGCCCGATGCGGCGGTTCCGTCGGCTCGATACACCGTGTCGCTGATCGTCGTAAGCGCTGGCCCTTGTGCCTGCAACGTGGTCGACAACGTCAACGCCGTCATCAACACCAGCATGAGGGAAATCAACACCTCCGCCGCCAGCGGAAAATACCTGTTCTTCACCGCGAACCGTCTGCGCATGTTTTTCTCTCCTCGTAAGCGCACGCCACCCTAACTCCGGCCAATAAGAAAGCCGCTCTGCCGAGCGGCGCCCCTACAGGTTTCCCCTGTGCTCCTCTGTGTACCCTGTGGTTCAGGCTTTTGACTTTTGTCGCTACCGTACTGAGGACTTCCGAAGGACACTTCGCACATTCCCACCCCACTCAATTCCCATGGTTACTCTGAATTCCGCGCCTCGCTCTCAACCCGCGAATCCAGAAATCGCCGCACGCTCTCGACATACACGTCCGCGAAGTCGGCCGCCGGTCTTCGCGTTTCGATCAGCGCCATGGCCGTTTCCATTTTCCACTCCATCGCACACAACACTGCCAGTGTCATCATCGGAGCCCGGTGCACCCCGGCGGCGCAATGAACGTACAGCCGCGCCTCCGGATCGTCCAGCGCTTCCAGTGCGAAATCAACGCCGCGTTTCAGCAGCTCCGGGGACTTCGGCAAAAAATCGTCGTCGGTCGGATTCCACAGCACGCGGATCCCGTGCGGCTCCGCCAGCGGCCGGTCGTCGAACTCCATCTGCATGTTGAGCACGTGGGTCACACCGCCTTGCGCCAGTTCGTCCATGTTCCGCGCGTTCCAGATCCCGCCGCCCAGCGCAACTCGTTCCGTGACCCAGGTTATGTCCATGCTGCGTTCCGGTCGCATTCTCGAGGTAATCCTAAATTTGCGTCTTACAATGATTCTGATTCTAAGCTACCTCCGGCTTCTTGGGGACCGCGGCCGCTCACGTCGTAAATAGAAAAAGGGCGCGATTTGCGTCGCGCCCTTCAGAGTTCTTACTGTTTTTTCGACTCTTAGGTTTAGGATATCAAATCACAGGGGGTAAACGGACATAGTTTTGGAATTTATTTTCGCCTTCCTTTGAGTCACTTACGTCGAAATTGTGGTTCTGACCCCCTTGACAAGTTTTTGGACCGCCATCCCCCGACCCCATTTCCTCCAGCAAACCACCCGCGAGCAGGATCCGCGAGAGCTGGTCGAGCGCATCCTGTAGGATGCGCCGGACATTCCTAGGGGTACAACTGAGCAGGCGCGCTACCTCGTCCGTGCTGTATTCCTCCAATGCATTCATGGCCAGTATCTTTTTTTCGATTGCGGTCAGCTTCTCGATCGCCTTCTCCATGTCGGTCACAAAGATCACGACGTCCTCAAAGTTCCTCATCGTGTACGACGTGACCCGCGTCCGGAAGAACTCTCGCCCCAGCAGCGACGGCAGCCTCCCCACCTCAACCGAGGCCCGGGCATACCGCCGCAGCAGCGCCATCGTGCGCCTGCGGTAGGGCCACAGGTCCATCTCCGTTTCGCCAAACACCACGGACGGCGGTAGGTCCGCCTGCCCCATCAGACTCCAGGCTTGTGTGCTCGTCGTTTGTGCACTGGTCATGCTCGCACCTCCATCGTCGCCACACCCTGCAGGTAATCAATCAGGACCTGGCTCTGAAGTTCTTCTCTCTTCTCAAGTTCTTCTCGGTGAAGATCCGTTCCTTGCACGCGCCCTTTCCGGCGCCGACGCGCCTCCCGGGGCGGTGCTGCCTCAGGGTCCGGAATTGCCGCCAATCGCGCCCGGCAACTGGCGCAATACACTCCGTCTGCACCCCCCGGACGCAGCCACAATCCGCCGCACCGCTCGCAATACTTCAGCTCGACTTGGATTTCCTGGCCTTCCATCCTGCCCATGAAGTTCATGATTGCCTCTCTGTATGAAATGAAAAACGCCCAAACCAAAAAAAGCCCTGGTACCGATTTCTCGGTCCAGGGCTCGTTTCTCTTACGATGACCTGTGGTGCTATTTAGTTAGGAATGAAGCAGTTACTGCAGCCTCACGCTTACCCCCGACTCTGGTTGCCGGAAGTAACCCTCCTCGTAGCCGGACTTGAGCACCTGCCCGTTCTGCACAATGACGCTCAAACGCCCGCTGAAGTGAATGGCCTGCAACAACCGCTGCATGGCTGCCGAGAGTAGTTCCGCCGAGCGTACCTTCCGGCGAAACTCCCCGAAGACTCTTTCTTCGTTTTCGGGGGAGTGTACTTCTATCATGGCCAACAACCTTTCTTCTCAAAATAGGTGCAGTATGAGACATATTGTCAGGTCATGCTATGGCTGAAAACCAGCTAAGTCAAGAACTTTATTGCCTTATAGATGTTGTATTTATAATAATAATAGCTAATAGCTATTGTCACGACTTATACTCCAGCCATGAAATTTCGCATGCTTCAAGAAAATCTCCGCAATATCCTTTGGGAGCGCATTGACGGAGGAGAACTCACCGGCCTTCGTCTGGCGGGGCAAACCGGCTTCAAGCAAGCCCACATCTCCAACTTCCTCAACCGCAAGCGTGGCCTCAGCCTCGAAGGCATGGACAAAGTTCTCAACGTGCAGCATCTCTCAGTGCTCGATCTCATCGATCCCGCCGAAGTCAACAAGCGCGCCTGGATCCTCCCGCCGAGCGAGGATGAGTTCGACAACGTCGTGGTCACCGACTCGCGTATCGCAGCCTTCGAACCGCTGATTATGAGCATGCACGTCAAGGATATTCTGAAGTTCAAGAAGACCTTCCTGAAGCGCCTGAAAGAAGAAGTGGACGGCGACCGCCGCGCCTGGGAACGCTTTGTCATCGTCAAGGCGGACGCGCAGGAAGGAATGAGCATGTATCCGCGCACCATGCCCGGCGCCACCCTCCTGCTCGACCGCCACTATAATTCGTTGATTCCCTATCGCAAGGGCGAAGATAATATGTACGCCGTGCGCCGAGATGGGGCTTGCACCATAAAGTACGTGGAATCTGCGGATCGTCACTTGATCCTGCGCCCGCACAACCCCGACTACCCGATTGAAGTGATAGCCTTGAAAAACGGCCAGAAGCCCGGCGACCATATCGTCGGCCGCGTGTGCCACGTGGGGATCGAAACGTAGAGGGTAAGTAGGGTGTGATAGGTAGCGCGCGATAGCTGGAGACGGATACTGACGCGGGGTGTACCGACGTAGACTATGCGCTGCCGGACGCTATCTTCCCAGAAGACCCGCGTCACGGTGGGGGCTGGAGATCCTGGCCGTGGCGCTGGTGGCCATGACTGGTCATCTGGGAGGATTCCTCAGCGGCGTAAATCACCCCTGGCACTTCCAGCGATTCTTCCCGGAACCTCCCTAACCAAATCCCCGTACTTACGTCTGACCATCTGGGCCGATGTTCGCCCACCAGCGCCCCGGTGACACTGGATAAGTCTTGAACGAAGCGATAGTCTCAGAGTGCAATTTCGCGCCTTAAAACCTATGAACTGGAAAATCTGCCTTCTCATCCTGGCGGTGCTTTCGTCCGCCGTGCCCGCCTTTGCCCAGCACTCTTCCTCCGAACCGGTTCTGGATGTCTCTGCGATGGATAGCACCGTCGATCCGTGCGTGGACTTCTACGCCTACTCCTGCGGCGGGTGGATCAAGAAGAATCCCATTCCGCCAGACCAGGCGAGTTGGAGCACGTACGGCAAGCTCGAGGACGAGAACCGCGCGCAGTTGCGGGCGATTCTGGAAGAAGCCGCAAAACCGGGCGGCGCGCGGGATGCCGTCACCCAGAAAATCGGCGATTACTACGCGTCGTGCATGGACGAACCAGCCATAGAGAAGCTCGGAGCCAAGCCTCTGCTGCCGGAACTGGATCGCATCGCCGCCCTGCGGTCGAAGCAAGATTTGGCGGAATACGCCGCTACCACACAGTTTCCGCCTTCGCTCTACGGCGGAGGAACGCTCTTCACCTTCCGCTCGAATCAGGACTTCAAGGACTCGACCCAGGTGATCGCCGAAGCCGATCAAGGCGGCCTCGGCCTGCCAGATCGTGATTACTACTTGAAAGACGACGCCAAGTCAGAAGAACTGCGCAAGGCTTACGTGGCGCACGTCGCCAAGATGTTCGAGCTGCTGGGAGACAAGCCGGCCGATGCGGCCACGGAAGCCGCAACGGTGATGCGCATCGAGACCGCGCTCGCCAAGGGGCAGATGACCCTCGTCGAACGGCGCGACCCGCCTAAGCTTTATCACAAGATGAACGTGGCCGAACTGCAAAAGCTGGCGCCCTCTTTCGCTTGGAACACCTATTTCACAAGAACCGGCGTGGGATCGCTTGGGTCTCCTCTCGGAACTCTGAATGTGGTGACGCCCGATTATTTTCACGTTATGAGTGATGAAATCGAAAAGGAAAGCCTCGCCGACTGGAAGACGTATCTGCGCTGGCACGCCGCGCACGACGCCGCCACCAGCCTATCCGCCGCGTTCGTGAAAGAGAATTTTAGCTTTTACGGCAAGACCCTGCGCGGACGTGAGGAGTTGCCCCCGCGTTGGAAGCGCTGCACAAATGATGTGGATAACGACTTGGGAGAAGCGCTAGGCCAGGCGTACGTGGCCAAGTACTTCAGTCCGCAGGCCAAGCAGGCAGCGTTGACCATTGTGAAAGAAGTCGAAGCCGCGATGCAGCGTGAAATCCAGGCGTTGCCATGGATGGGAGCGGCCACCAAAGAACAGGCCCTCACCAAGCTGCACACCATTGCGAACAAGATCGGCTATCCCGACACCTGGCGCGACTATAGCTCACTCGAGATCGTGCGCGAGGATGAAATCGGAAATTCGGAACGCGCCTCCTGGTTCGAGTTTCATCGCTGGCTCGCCAAAATCGGCAAGCCCGTCGACCGCAAGGAGTGGGGCATGACACCGCCCACCGTCAATGCATATTACGATCCGCAGAAAAACGATATCAACTTCCCGGCAGGAATCCTGCAGCCGCCGCTGTTCAGCGCGCTGTCCGACGCTGCGCCCAACTATGGCGACACCGGCGCCACCATGGGCCACGAACTCACCCATGCCTTTGACGATGAAGGCAGCCAGTTCGACGCGCAGGGAAATTTGCGCAACTGGTGGACCGGCGCCGACCGCAAGGAATTTGAGCGGCGCGCCCAGTGCGTGGTTGACCAATATTCCGGTTACACGATCGTCGACGACATCAAAATCAACGGCAAACTGACGAACGGCGAGGATCTTGCCGATCTCGGCGGGACGCTACTGGCCTATCTGGCGTGGAAGGAAGATACAAAGGAGCAAAAGCTGGACCCGCTCGATGGCCTGACGCCCGAGCAGCGCTTCTTCGTCGCCTACGGCCAGAGCTGGTGCACGAACGAGCGCGAGGAGAATAAGCGCCTGCGGGCAACCGTGGATCCGCACTCGCCCGAGAAGTATCGAACCAATGGCGTGGTAGCAAACATGCCGGGGTTTCGCGCCGCCTTCCGCTGCAAGCCCGGCCAGCCGATGGTGCGAGAGAACGCCTGCCGCGTGTGGTAGGTGAAGATCCAGCTTGTGTGGGGACGGGCGACCTCGCCCGTCCAAGCTCACGTAGGGACGGCCGCCCTCGGCCGTCCAGCCGAGCGAACCGGGGTCCCCGTCAAGCCTGGTTTTGGCTTGACGGGGTGGAGAAGCTCGGCAGCTTCCTATCTGCGCCCAACTGCCACAGCAACTCTGGATTCGCTAGAGGTTTCGTTGTCCAGCCGGGGACATACTTTACACTTTAGACCGGGCACATACTTTACAGTTTTGACCCGGGGTTAAGGTTCGATTCTCCGCTCGGAGAACCCGTAGTCGTAGCCGCCGGAGCGGTGGGAATCTGGGAATCGCTTCAGCGATACCGCAAATTCTCGAAATCAATTCCCCTTTAGGGGCCGCTGAGCCATAACCCTACCCGCGCTCAAAGGCGTGCTTTTCTTCCAACTGCTGACGCGCCGCCGCCATCTCCGATTCGAAACGATCTTTTTGCTCCATGAGGGCGGGAAGCGCGGTCGCGTACCGCCGTGCCATCGTGAACAGCCCCCGCTGCGCGAGTCCGGCGCCGATTTCTGCGATGTGATCGGTGGTGGTATCCAGGTAGAGCGCCTCGGTCTGGTCGCCCAGCCACACATCTCCGCCAACCAGACGCGTCTGCCAATACACCTTGCGCTCGATCATGCCGGCGATTTCTTCGTCGCTGGCCTTGCCGAATACCCACTGCTTGAGTTTGAAGCTGTAGTGTCGGCTGGATAAGGGCAGCGGCACCAGCTTGCCCGATTTCACAAACTCCATCTGCTTCTGGTCAACCTCCTTCCGCAGAGCGTTGATGACAGGACTTTCCGTGTCTTTCGGCTCCAGCGAAGGCAGCACTTCCCGCAGCGTCGCGGAAAGATTCACGGCCACCAGCGCCCGCAGGCCTCCCGAATTCTCCAGTGTGATCGTCGTGTGCAGAACGTGAAAGTCCGCGCCGGATGTGGCATACCGAAAAGGCCATTCCAGCTCGAAACTAAGCGGCAGGCCAGTGCGAGTTACATAGATGGTCTTCGATGTCGGTGTCTCGGGCGCAGAGCTCATGCCAAGTTGATCCTTGCCAATATTGTAAGCAGTCATTCTAACCTGTAGAGACGGGGCTTGCCCCGTCTCCCCCGCCACCGGATACGCAGCAAGCCGCCTCTCTACAGGAAATTAAGCGCGCCACAACTGCCACAGGTTCCAGATCGCGGATGCGCTCAACCATCCGCCGATGCCAGCCGCCACCACCAGCTTATGCCGAGTCTCCAGCAGATCGGCGAACACTCCGCTGACGAAGACAAAGAGAAACACGAGCACGGTCAGATGAAATCCCTGCCCCGGAAAATCGGGAGCGCCCAGAGCCAAAATGAGCCCCAGTCCCACGATCAGGAGCGGCGCCGTGTTGCCGAAATAACGCGCGCGCTTCCATCCGAAGTACGCAACCAGCGCCATCGGCAAGGCGAGCATCAGCGGCGGACTGCCGGCGAAGGTCGTTTCCAAGACGCGACGGTAGGAAACGGACATCCGAAACGCGGCTGGTTCGAAGTTCATCCAGCGAGCGTGTACCATCCCTCGCCAGAACAACGCAGTCTCAAAGAAGTAGGCGGCAAACAGCAGCACCAGTGCGACCGCAATTGCCGTAGTCCAGATCGCGAGCACGGCACGCGGCCGAACTGGCGCCACCCACAACATGATCGGCAAAATCACCAGTGCCAGCACCGCCAGCGAAAATTGGTTGCCCGCTGTCAGTGCCAGAGACAATCCCAGCAGCAGTATGCGTCGCCAGTTCCAGAACACAACTTCGCGGGGAGCGTAGAGCGTGTGCGCCACGGCGATAGCGGTAAACACGCTTCCGAACGCTCCCCACACGGCGCCCATCTCTCCCCGACTCTGCGCCCCGGCCACGTTCACGATCATGGCCGGCGAAAAGCAGTAGAGTCCGAGCGCGATGTATCCGCCAGCATTCCCGTAGAGACGGCGCGCGACGTACCAGAGCGAAGCTCCGAGCATGACACCGAAGAACAGGTACGGGGATGCGGCCAGTAAAGGCTGGAGTGATTCCGGCAACCACGAACCGGGGCGCAACAGAAGTGGTGCGGCAGCCACGAGGTAATAGAGTGGCGAGCGGTCCTGATCGTAACCGTCGCGCACGCGGAGATGGCCGCTACGCCCTGCGGAAGGCGTGCCAGTCGCGGCTTCCGAGCCGAACGATTCTGGAGTTCCCGCGATAGCCCTGCCTTTCCATTGTTCAAGGCCCCGGTAAATGCGCAGAGCCTGGTCGGAATCAGGGAGCGAGGCGTGCATCGTTTGGACGCGGACCAGCCAGACGCACTGCAAAAGATAGATCAGCAGCAGCGCGGCCGCGGCAAACTGCGGGGCGCGGAAGGCGTCGGGATGAAGGAATCGTCGCAACATTGGCGCAACAAAGCGGGACCGAGTGTTTTACCATGTTCCAGACTCCGATGGATACCCATCCGCTTCCACCCTCTGAACCGTCAACTCCGCGGCCCACTGCGGATTCTGCGCCGCTCGCGTCCCCGGCAGCATCGACGGTCGCAGAAGCCCGACGGGAATCGCCCTTCCGCGAAGTGTTCGTCGGGCCCGACGGCCTGTATGCGGGGACCCGATGGCTGATCTATCTGGCCATGGGCGGCATCATCCTGTTGCTCGAAGGCGCGCTCCTGCACTTTGTCCATCCTCACGAGGGTGGAGCAATGTGGTGGGGCATGGCGACGGAGGCCAGCATGATGCTGGCCGCAATTCTGCCCGGATTTGTCATGGCGCAGATCGAAGGGTGTCCGTTCGGCGACTTCGGCCTCCCGGCACGCGGCGCGTTTGGCCGCAATTTCTGGGTGGGGTCGCTTTGGGGAATCGCGTCTCTTACCGTGCTAATGCTCGTGTTGCGAGCGACCGGAGCCTTCACCTTCGGTTCGCTCAATCTCCACGGCGGACAAATTGTCAAGTTCGCTCTGTATTACGCGGTCTTTTTCCTGATCACGGGATTCTTCGAAGAGTTTCTGCTGCGCGGATACTCGCAGTGGGTGCTGACAAAGGGAATGAATTTCTGGCCGGCAGCGGCGCTGCTTTCGATTTCGTTCGGCTACATCCACAGCGCCAATCCAGGAGAGGCCAGGATCGGATTGGTGGCCGTTGTCGCCATTGGTTTCTTCTTCTGCTTGACACTGCGGCGCACCGGAAACCTGTGGTGGGCCGTGGGCTTTCACATGGCGTGGGATTGGGGTGAGAGCTTTCTCTACTCCGTTCCCGACAGCGGTACGCTTCTGCCCAGGCACTTGCTCAACTCCAGTTTCCAAGGTCCCGATTGGCTGACGGGCGGCTCGGTTGGGCCAGAGGGAAGCTACCTAGTATTCGCCGTGATCGCTGCGCTGTGGTTCGTGTTTGACCAGGTGTATCCGGAGGTGAAGTACGGCGCGCGCGCGTCATGAAATTTCGTTACTCGGGCTAGAGCTTGGGACGACCGCCGTGCTAAAGTGTGTTCATGGCAAACACACGGAGCGCAACCCTTAGCATCCGGCTCAAACCGGACACCAAGAAGCGCCTGGCGAGGCTGGCGAAGGCCTCGGGGCGCAGCTCGAATTTTCTGATTGCGGACGCGGTAGAAGTTTACGTCTCCGATCAGGAGCGAATGCTGGCCGAGGTTCGTCAGGCGGATCGCCAGGTCCAATCGGGACACTACATCAAAAACGAGGACATGAAGGCGTGGCTGTTGTCCTGGGGAACCGATCGCGAGTTGCCGGTTCCGAAGTGCGCCTGCGGCAAAGAACACGATGACGAGGCGCTGTGCCGCTAGAGATTGTCTGGTCTGCACTGGCACGGACCCGCCTGCGGGAAATTCGTGCTTACGTGGCGCGGGACAAACCGGAGGCAGCGGAACGGCTCGCCATGCGGATTGTCGCTTTGGTCGAAGCTCTACGAAGTCATCCGCACCTGGGGCGGATTGGGGCCGAGCCTGGAATCCGAGAGTTGGTGATCGGAAACACTCCGTACATCGTCTTGTACCGCGTGCAGGGCCGGCGCGTTACTATTAGCACGATTTGGCACGGGGCACAGCGGAGAGAAATCTAAAAAGTTCTAGTGTGTGCAACTTCCGTGTTTGTCCTTCTGGCAGCTGTCTAGACGATTCTGACCGCCGGCCAATCCCATCACTTTTTAAGCTGTAGGGCTTTTAGATGATCGAACTCTGCGCGCGTTATTGTTAGCACTTGATCCATCGCAGTTCTCTGATCAAATCTTAGTCCGCGAGACTACGCCGGAGGAAACAAAAGTCAGAATGGACGGGTGAGGACGCCCGCCCTACACAACCTAGATGTCCAAATTCTTCACATCCAGCGCATTATCTTCGATGAATTTGCGACGGGCTTCTACGTCTTCGCCCATCAGCGTCGTGAAGATGGTTTCGCACTCGGCTAAATCTTCGAGCCGTACTTGCAGCAGGGTGCGCCGCTCAGGGTCCATGGTGGTTTCCCATAGCTGCTCGGCGGTCATTTCTCCCAGGCCTTTGTAGCGCTGGACGGTGTATTCTTTGCGGCCTTCGTTTAGGACGTAATCGAACAGATCGCGGGCGGTGTTCTTCTCTACGATCTCGGGCTCTTTCGCGCGGCGCGCCGGCGGCTTGCCAGATATCTTCTCAGCTTTCCCGGCATCTTCACTCTCCGCGGCGCTTAGATTTTCCTCTTCGCCTTCGTCGCTGTCTTGTTCTTCACTCTTGTCTTCCGCTCTGGCCGCCGACTTTGCCGGCTTCACTATGCTCTCGACCACGAAGGGCGGCTCCAGATACTGCTCGATCTGCTTGAACTTGGCGATGAGCTGCCGGCATTCCGGAGTCGAGGCCAGTTCCCAGTTGACGATGTGCTCGGCGCCCTGCGCGTTCACGAAGTGGACCGCCCACAGATTATGTTCTTCGTCGAAGCGCGTTTCGACACTTTTCAGCTTCAAATCTTTTTGCAGACGCTTGAGTTCTTTTTCCAGTTTTTCGATCTTCTTCGGCGGAGTCTGCTTGTCGCCTTCGAAGTCGGCGCGCTTGGCGAGGTCGAGTTTCGGCAATAGTGCGGCGATCTGTTCTGCGCGAATGCGCTTGTTCAACTTGTCTAAGAATCCGAGATACTCGTTCAGCACGGTGATGAACTTAGTCAACGCCGAGCCTTCCAGCTTGGCGGCGCCTTCGCCATAGCGAATGATCAGGCCCTCGGAGGCGCGCTTCACCATGACCTTGACGAATTCGCGCTCGTCTTTGATGTACTGGTGCGACTTGCCCTTCCTGATGCCGAATAGCGGCGGCTGCGCGATGTAGATATTGCTGCGCTTGATCAACTCCTGCATGTGGCGGAAGAAGAAGGTGAGTAGCAGGGTGCGGATGTGCGAACCGTCTACGTCGGCGTCGGTCATCAGAATGATTTTGCCGTAGCGGACTTTGGTGGGATCGAAATCTTCTTTCGAGATGCCGGTGCC
>CABEDA010000438.1_pt1 | contig 14701 bp, 10 predicted proteins | sample 3422771 | NCBI WGS metagenome assembly CABEDA01 (sample SAMEA5534329, study PRJEB31848) | metagenome | biome: tundra; feature: field; material: soil | place: USA | collected 2013-05 | depth 0.15 m
TCGACCGGGTAGTCTTTGGTAAAGCCGTAGCCGCCGTAGATTTCGATGGCTAGCGAGGTCACGCGCTCCGCCACCTGCGAGGTGAAGAGCTTGGCCATGGCGGCTTCTTTCACAAAATTTACGCCGGCATCTTTCATGCGAGCGGAGTTGTACACCATCAGGCGGGCTGCCTCGATCTCGGTCGCCATCTGCGCGATCTGAAACTGGATGGCTTGAAATTCGGCAATCGGCTTGCCGAACTGCGTGCGCTCCTGCGCATACTTTGCGGCGCATTCCCACGCGCCACGGGCTACGCCCAGCATCTGCGCGCCAATTCCGATGCGGCCTTCGTTCAGGGTTTCGATTGCGATCTTGTATCCTTTGCCAAGCTCGCCGAGCACGTTCTCTTTGGGTACGCGGCAATCTTCCAGAATCAGTTCACAGGTCGACGACGCGCGAATCCCCAGCTTGTCTTCCTTTTTGCCGACGGTAAATCCGGGGAAATTCTTCTCGATCAGAAACGCCGTGATTCCCTTGTAGCCCTTGGACGCATCGACGGTGGCAAACAGGATGAACAATCCCGCCTCTTTGCTGTTCGTGATCCAGAGCTTGCGTCCGTTGAGAATGAAGTCGGCGCCTTTTAACTCAGCCTTGGTTTGCAGGGCGAACGCATCCGATCCCGATCCGGCTTCGCTCAGCGCATACGCGCCAACGGTGTCGGCCGTCATCTTTGGCAGGTAACGCTTCTTCTGGTCTTCATTGGCCCAGCGTAGAAGCGCATTCGCAACCAGCGTGTTCTGCACGTCGACGATTACGCCGGCGGAAGCGTCGGCCCGGGAACATTCTTCGACGGCCACGATCGCGTCAAAAAACTTGCCGCCCGCTCCACCGTACTGCTCCGGAATCTCGATGCCCATCAGGCCGAGTTGAAAGAACTGGTCGATCAGGCTGTGATCGAACACCGCCTTTTCGTCCATCTCTTTCGCCAGCGGACGAATCTTGTCGTCGGCAAACTGGCGGACGTTGTCGCGGAACAGAATCTCGTCTTCGGTGAGAGTGGTGAGCGGCGTGGGAGTGGCGAGCTGCAGAGTTTCCGGCATGAGGACACCTCAGATCTAGAGACGCGGCTTGCCGCGTCTGGGCAGGATGGCGAACCGGAAATTGTAGCAGCAGAGGACGGCGAGGCAGCGACCGCTCGGTTGGTTCGGGGCATTGGTAACCGGATCAGCGGCGATTGATGAGCGAGGCGACGTAGCCGGCGCCGAATCCGTTATCGATGTTGACTACGCTGACGTTCGAGGCGCAGGAGTTCATCATTCCTAGCAAGGCGGCCAGGCCTTCGAAGGCCGCGCCGTAGCCTATGCTGGTGGGAACGGCGATCACCGGGACTCCTACCAGGCCGCCGACTACGCTGGGCAGCGCGCCTTCCATTCCGGCGCAGACTACGATCACACGAGCTTTGGCTAGGGCTTCGCGATGGGCCAGTAAGCGGTGGATGCCGGCTACTCCTACATCGTAGATGTGCTGGACGCTGTTGCCCATCAATTCCGCGGTGACAACGGCTTCTTCGGCTACCGGGATGTCGCTGGTTCCCGCCGACACGACTACGATCACTCCCTTGCCATGTTTCTTGCGGTCACGCTTGAGCACGATGGCCCGAGGCAGGGGACGATACTCGGCGCGGGGCAGGGCGGCGGCTACGGCGGCGTACTGTTCCTCGGTGGCACGCGTTGCCAGCAGGTTGCCTCCGTGAGCGGCGAGGCGGGTGAAGATGTCCGCTACCTGGCTGGGCGTTTTGCCCTGGGCAAAGATCACTTCGGGCATGCCCTGGCGGAGGGCGCGGTGGTGGTCGAGCTTGGCGAAACCGAGGTCCTCAAACGGCAGGTGACGGAGGCGCTCGACGGCGTCGTCGGGGGAGAGACGCTTTTTTCGAACTTGCTCGAAGAGATGGCGAAGGGCTTGGGCGTTCATGGATACGCCATTGTAGGGTGAAATCGGGCCTTCGGGCGAGCGGGGGATCGGGCGATCGGGTCATCGGGTGATCTAAGTTCCAATGCACCTGGCCTTCGGCGGGCTGATCACCGGTTTACAGGTAACCTCTCAAGATCGAGTGTTTTCAGTGACTTACGAAGATTACTCCAAAGGTTCCACACCCTTCGGATAGATTGCCCCTGGCGGCGGCGCACCCTATAATCGGCTTACTCTGGTTCTGGATTCTTCGGCAGGCAGCCGGGTAGGGTTGGCCCTAAAGTAAGTGTGCCTTTTGGCCGGGCTTTAATTTTGATTTTTGGCCGATGGCCGATCTTAACCCGCTATGCGAAAACGCCTGCAAATCGCGCTGATGGCTAGCTTGACCGCGATCTCCTTTCTCTCCACATTGTTCTCGACCATGCCGGCGCGGGCGCAGGCGGGGGGGATTACTCCCACCACCGACGAATCCGGGCGCAAGATTTACGTTAACGGGGATGGGCCTGCCGCTTCGAGAGAGGAAGCGGCTCCTACGGCGGCGCGCTCTCGACTGGTTTATTGGAGTTCGACCGAACATCGCTTCAAGCCGGTTCCGACCAGCGGGGCGGTGATGCGGGCGGCGCGCTCGGCGGCTTCGGAAGTCAATACCTACCTCGACGGCAGAGCGCAGAGTCACCAGATTCTCAACCGCGCTTTCACCCAGGAGGATGTCGACGCCGCAATCGAGCAGGCGGCGGCCCGGCACAATGTCGATCCGAACCTGGTGCGTTCGGTGGTCAAGGTGGAATCGAATTTCAATCCTAATGCGGTTTCGCGCAAAGGGGCGATGGGGCTGATGCAGTTGATGCCCTCGACCGCGCGCTCGCTCAATGTTGTCAATCCTTTTGACCCGCAACAAAATGTGGATGCCGGGGTTAGACATCTAAGGAGGTTGCTGGACAGCTACGGCGGCAACGTTAGCCTGAGCCTGGCAGCCTATAACGCGGGGTCGGGAGCGGTGGCGCGGAGTGCGGGGGTTCCGCATTTCCGGGAAACGCAGAACTACGTGCGCCGGATCACGAACCTGTATAACGGTGGCAGCGAACCGGGGTCGTACATTTTCGGCAGCCCGGTGCATGATCCGGTGCGGGTCGAGCGCGATGCGCGGGGAGTGCTGCACATCAGCAATACGGAATGAGAGTATTAAATCATTGAGTGATTGAGGCATTGAATCATTGACCCATGGACGCGATAATTCGAATGACTCAATGATGCAATGATTCAATAGCATGAAGACCCAGGCTTCTGCGACCCTAATTCGCATGCCCCTCATTCGAGTGGCTCTCGCCTTTCGCCTTGGTGCGGCGCTGTTGCTGGCGCTGCTGCCGGCGGTTTCCGCATCGGCTCGCGTCCATCCCAACGACGCCTGGGCTCGCCAACAGTTCACCAAAGCGGAGCGTGCTCGGGAGGCGCTTAACGGGCGTCCGGTGGGCGAGCGGACTCGCCGCGAATACCAGCGGGTGATTGATTCGTACCGGCGCGTTTACTTTGGCTCTCCGGCTTCCTCGAAGGCGGACCCCAGCGTGGTGGCTACCGCCGAACTCATGGTCGAGATGGGGCGGCGCTTTGACGACAACAAGATTCTGCGTGGGGCGGTCGAACAGTACCGCTTCCTGCGCAAGGAATATCCCGGCAGCAGATACCGCTTCGACGCCCTGTTCACGATCGGCGAGATCTACAAAGACGATCTCAACGATCCCGAAGAGGCGCGCACCACTTTCGAAAATTTTCTTCATCGCTACCCCCGCAACCGATTGGCGGACGATGCGCGCTCGGCGGTGAAGGACATCGATGCCGAGGCCGACGAAATGGAACGTACGGCCGAGAAGGCGGCGCGCAAGCAGCGGTCCAATTCCAGCGCTAGTGCTCGTGGCGGCGTCACCTCCAGCTCTGACGACGCGGCCGAATCGGGCACCGAACCGGCAAAGGCCGCGAGCGCCCGTCGCAGCGCCTTGCCGCGGGTTACCGGAGTTCGGCACTGGTCTACGCCCGACTACACTCGCGTCGCCATTGACGTCGAACAGGAGGTCAAATTCGATTCCCAGCGCATCGCGCATCCCGACCGCATTTTCTTCGATCTGCGCGACACCAAACTGGCTTCGACCCTGGTGGGCAAGACCTTTGACGTGGACGATGGCTTCCTGAAGAAAATTCGGGTTGCCGAATTTCAACCCGGGCGCACGCGGATTGTGCTGGAAGTGGACGACCTGGCCAGCTACGACGCTTTCCTGTTGCCCGACCCGTACCGGCTCATCATTGATGTGCACGGCAAGGATGTTCACGGCCAGGAAATGCACGCGAAGCAGGGCCAGGCGACTCTTGCTGCCCGGGCCAAGACAAACACCGCCAAAGGTCATTCCGCTCCGGAAACATCTAGGGCGGCATCCTCGTCGGACGACGACTCCGGCGAGCTCGTGGTGACGTCGAGCGGAGACGCGAAATCCGATGGAAGGAAGGCGCGGGAGTCCGATAAAGACGCAAATGCGGCCGCCATTTCGAAGCCGGCGGCCGTCGAAACGGATTTAGCCCCCGAGGCTGCGAGTGCCGATTCCAGACCTTCCGGCTCCGCGAAGCCCGCCCAGGGCGCGGAAGTGATTAAGACGACGGTTGCGGTGAAAGGATCGAACCGCCGGATTCCGAAGACGATCGTAACAGCCGACGCCGAGGGCGAAGTTGAGGTGAACGACAAGGCGTCGGCTGATGGCGCCACGCTTGCGCACGACAAGAGTCGCCCCGAAGCAACGCCGAGCGACGCCGATGACGTCTCGGGCGCGGACGAAACCACGCTGGCCAAATCAGATTTGCCTTCGTCGGCAAAATCTTCTTCCTTGCGCCGAAAGAAATCCCGCTCCGCCGCAGCCGCTCCCGATACGGCGGATCTTCATCCTGGTTTGCGGGAAACGACGCGTGAAGCGCGTCCCACCGCCGCTGGCGACCGGTCGTTGATTCGCGCACTCGGCCTGAAGATTGGCAAGATTGTGATTGACGCCGGCCACGGTGGGCATGACACCGGCACCATTGGTCCGAACGGCCTGCTGGAGAAGGACGTCGTACTCGACGTGGCCAAGCGTCTTGGCCGCTTGCTCGAAACGCGGCTTGGGGCGGAAGTGATTTATACGCGCCAGGACGACACCTTTATTCCCCTCGAAACCCGCACCGCGATTGCGAACCGCGAGCAGGCGGATTTGTTCATTTCGATCCACGCCAACTCCAGCCGCGATTCCGATGCGCGCGGCGTCGAAACTTACTATTTGAATTTCACCTCGTCGCCGGAAGCGCTGGAAGTCGCCGCGCGCGAGAACGCGGTCTCGGAAAAGTCGATTCACGAATTGCAGGATCTGGTGAAGAAGATTGCGCTGAAGGAAAAGATCGAAGAATCGCGCGAGTTTGCCGGCGACGTGCAGGAATCGCTCTACGGAGGGCTGGCTCTGCACAACGCCGGCATCCGCAATCGCGGGATCAAGAAAGCGCCGTTCATCGTGCTGATCGGCGCGAATATGCCTTCGATTCTGGCCGAGATTTCGTTCGTGTCGAATCCCACCGACGAGCGCAAACTGGAAACCTCGGAGCACCGGCAACGGATTGCGGAATCGCTCTATCGAGGCGTAGCCAAGTACGCCGGCGGGTTGAGTGGCGTCAAGGTGGCGAGTAAGATCGACCGGCCCGAAGGGCAGTGAAGAAGCAACCCTTGCGCTACCGAGATGCACCAGTCTCGTCGCGCTCCCCCTAGTGTCTAACTGGAAACCGGGCTGCGAAATTCCGTGCCCGCGCCTTGACTGTGATCTAGCATGGTCGGTAGACCATGGCTGCCGAAGTGACCGGCGTTGGTCTTCAAATCGGCATTTCTTAAAATCGACGTATTCAGTCCGAAGAACGTTTTGCCAGCTAACTCTATGGGCCCTTCGGGAAAAACCCAGCACGCCATTCGGCGCAGCACCCGGCTGCCGCTGGAGGTTCCCGTGCTGGTCACCAGCCTCGACCCCGCGCAGCCGTTTTCCGATCCCGGCAATACCACGCTGGTGAACGCCCACGGATGCGGGCTGATCCTTCCCCGCGCACTCGCGCACGGCATTGCGGTCCGCCTGGAAATCGTTTCGGCCAAGCGGCACACCACCGCGCACGTTTCCGAGGTGGTTCCGCTGGGAGGCGATCCCGAGACCTGGCTGGTCGGCCTGGAGCTCGACATTCCCGGCAACTTCTGGGGAATCGACTATGCGCCTTCGGATTGGAAGGTCGACGAGCCGAAGGCCGCCGAGCAAAAGGCCGAAGAGCAAAAAACTGTCGACGGCCCATCGCCTGCCGCCGAGCAGCAGCGGCTCGATCCCGGACCGGCGCCGGCAAAGCCGGTTCGTTCACATCTTCGTTCGCATCGCTGGCGCCTGACCGACATCAGCGCCGGCGCCTGCTACCTGGAAGCGGCTGCTCCATTTCCCGCCGACACTCCGGTGCTGCTCAGTATTAGGGTGTTGGATACGGAGTGTTTGCTGGAAGGAATGGTGCGGGTGTCGCACGCGCAAACCGGAATGGGAGTCGAGTTCACGCGAGCGCAAGGGCACGATCAGCGGGCGAAGGTGGCCGAACTCATCGGCCACCTGATGGACAGTCGCGAGGTTCCAAGAATTTTCGTGGGACGGAAAGAAGACCGGAAAGACGGCCGGAACGAACCTAGGAACGATGGCAAGCATGCGGTGGCCAATCCTGCGCCCGGCGCGGCGCCGGAAGCCGAATCGCCCGACCCGCTTCTGGAGCTCATTCGCGCGGGAGCGTCGTTGTCCGTGGAGCAGTTTCAGAACGCCTTGCGAGCGCAGCGCCTCGCGGTGCAGTGATCAGTCGTGCAATAGGGTGATGGACTGTTTGGCTGTGGGCTCCGTAAAGCGGCGTCGGGTCTGGGGACGCATGGCTTTAGACCTACGGTAGCGCTCAGGTCTTCGGAAGCATCCAGCCCCGTAGGGGCGACCGAGCTTAGCCCAGCGCTTCAGCGCTGGGAAAGTGGAGGAAATGATTCAAGTCCCGGAGGGACGGTCGAGTTGTCAGCGCAGACCTCAGCGTTCCGGTAGTTGGCCTGTTTTCTGCGTCGATCAGCCACGCGGTTCAGCTCCTGGACAATGCGGGCTTAAGCCCCCGAAGGGACGTGCCTGCAATCATCGATGAATCCGATACGAGGAGGCTCAAAAGCTCTATGCCGAAGCGTTCTTCCTCCCAACGCCCAGCGCGCGCCGTGAAAACTGCGAAATCGCAACCGAAGGCGGACCGCCCGTTTGCGCCCGGCTATGGCATAGTCGGAGTCGAAAATGGCAAAGGCCTGCTCCCCTGGGCCTGGGTCGCCAAAAAGATGAACCGCTGCCGCACGTTCTGGCTGGCCACGATTCACGCCGGTCAGGGACGTCCGCATGTGATGCCGGTATGGGGAGTGTGGCTCGACGACGCTTTCTTCTTTTCGACCGGGCATAAATCCCGCAAATGTCAAAATCTTTCCGCCAATCCCGCCTGCACGATTACGAACGACCACGGCGAAGAGGCCGTGATCATTGAGGGAATGGCGACTCCAGCCGAAGATCCAGCGGGCCTCGAGCGCGTCGCGATCGTCTACAAGAAGAAATACAAAATGGACCCGCGAAGCATGAGAGAACCGATTTTCATGGTGCGTCCGAAGACGGTCTTCGGATTCATCGAGAAGAGTTTTCCGAAGTCAGCAACGAGATGGAAGCTGTGATTTGTAATTCGTGATCATGCAGTGGAAAATCCGCGATCTCGTCCGCACGCACCTACTTCCAATGGAACACAACGCCAGCGACAATGACCACGACGAACATCAGAAGCACCGCAAGAAGGCCACAAGCGATGAGTTGCATGCGGTCTTTAGCGAGTTTCCAACCGTGAGGCTGTGGATAAGCAGTCCGCCTAACTTCCTCGGCCAGTGCGACGACGTTTGGGTACCTTCTTTCACCTGCCCATCGCATGGAGTTGCCAAAACTCCGGGGATCCCAATAAAGCTCGTCGGAGGCTTCGGCTTCGAAAATCCTCCCGGTCAGATCCTTTACCTTCTGCCGCAACTCTTCCAGAACTGAATTGTGCTCGGAACTCTCCTGAAGAAGGATCTCCTTTTCGAGATCAGTCAATGGCGTCCCCGCTATCTCTGCTTCCTTAGCGAGGAGTTCCACCATGTGGCTGGCAGCTTCTTCCGGGCTGGAGAACGGACTCCTTCGGCGCCAACTCATGACTCGCGCAACCTTCGCGCCGACAGATGCGCTCCCGTCAGCAGCAGCATCCCCGACAGAAACGCCCAGAACATCAGGCTGACCGAGATGGCGAACGGCCCATACACTTCCGCAAAGTTCAGCCGCGGCAGGGCGAAGATATAGGCGTACTTCAGCACCTCGGAGAGCAATCCCATCATCACCGCCGCCGGCAGGACTCCCCGAGCCGGCACCTTCCCATTCGGCAACAGCCAGTAGACAAGAAAGAAGATGGCGATGCTGGCCAGGATCGAAAAGATCTTCATGGTCACAAAGCCCACCAGTTTCACATACCACGCGCCGTAGCCGTGCAGCGCGCTCGTCACGATGGCGACGTTTCCGGCGGTCAAGAATACCGAGAGCAGGGCCAGCGATCCGCAGGCAAACACCAGCCCCAGCGACATCAACTGATTCCGCAGATAAGAGCGGTTATTGCGAAATCCCCAGACGCGGTTCAGCGCGACTTCCAGCGGCAGAAAAATTCCGGTGGAAGTAATCAGCAGCATGGCCAGCGAGAACACTTGCGCTCGATGGTGCGCACTAACCAGCGCGTTCAGGTTCCGGATTACGAACTCCTGGCCGGTTGGAACATAGTCGCGCAATAGGTTCTCGACGACGCCATACATCACCTGCGAATGAAAAACGTACCGGATCAGCGACATCAGCAGCAGCAGGAACGGGAAGAACGACAGAATGGAATTGGCGGCAACCGAGAAGGCAAAAGTATGTACCTCGGTCCGGAGCAGGTAGCGCGCGGTGGAACGCAGCAGTCCTTCAGTTGGAGCGGAGCGGAGTTCGGCCGCGCCTTGTTTGTCGGAAAGCTCGATAGGGGTGATCGACACTGGCTTCTCAGATATTAACAAATACCTACGGCTTTCCGTCCGGGTTCCGCCGTGGTTCCGTGTCGCCCGAGAATCAAGCCTCGGAGGGACGACCGAGTTCTCACCATCACTCTTTAACCTCGCCAGGGGGATGCGATGTAGGTAGGCTCTGCCACCCTGCCCGCTCTGTTTGACCCCCTGCGCCTCGCACCTTAGGATGAAAGGACACTCCAAGATGGCCAAACAGGTTTTTTACGATCCCTTGCAAGCGCGCTGGCGGCGGATTCGCCGCGTGGTCGACGTGGCCGCCCTGGCTTTTTCTTTGCTGGTCATTTTTTTCATCTACAGTGCCCTGCGCAGCGAGCCTCTCCCCGACCTTTCCTGGCTCACGGAAAAGCGCCCCTACCACGCTCTGAAAGAAAAGGAAAATGCCAAGGCCCGCGAGAAACGCCGCCTCGCCACCGTAGCCCGCGCCGGACACCGCCACCAATCCCGTAAAGCTCCTTCGCAACTCACGTTGAACTCCCAGCAAGGAGTGCGCGCCGCATTCTACGTTTCCTGGGATGCGGCCAGCTTCTCCTCCTTGCGCGAGTATGCGCGCCAGATCGACTTGCTCTTTCCCACCTGGCTGCAGGTTCTCAGTCCAGACGGCCATCTGCAAGCCGTCGATCCCGAAACCAACGCCATGTTCGACGTGGTCCGCGGACAAACTGTCCATCCCGTGGATGACAAGGTGATGCCGTTCCTGAAGACGGAAGGCACGAACATGGAAGTCTTTCCCGTGGTGCAGAACTTCGATGGCACCGACTTTGTTCCGGGTGTCGGCGCTTTCCTGAACAACAAGGAGGCCCGCGCCAGGTTTCGCAGCGAGATCGGACTTTTTCTTGCCACCGATCATTACCGCGGTTTGATGATCGATTTCGAATCCTTCCCCAAGAAGGCACAACCCGGATACGTGGCTCTGCTGCGTGAACTCGCGTCCGACCTGCACGCGAAAGGGTTGAAGCTCTACGTCAGCGTTCAGGTGCGCAACGAAGACTACAACTACAAGGCCATTTCAGCCGCTGTCGATGGCGTGGTCATCATGAACTACGACGAGCACTTTCCCGGAGGCACCCCTGGCCCCGTCGCTTCGCAGGATTGGTTTACGGCGAACCTTGAATCTGCCGTCAAGGAGATTCCAAAAGAGAAGCTCATCTGCGCCATCGCCAACTACGGCTACGATTGGGTCGAGCGCCCGAAAAAAGGCAAGCTCCCGCCGGGATTGGCCGACAAGACCGTTTCCGTGCAAGAAGCCTGGATTGGGTCGCGCGATTCCGAAGAAGACGTTGATTTTGACGGCGACGCGCTCAACCCGCACTTCAGCTACCTTGACGACGATAACTTCCGCCACGATGTCTGGTTCCTCGACGCGGTGACTGCCCTGAACGAAATGCGTGCCGCCCAGATGGTCGGCATCGAGACCTTCGCCTTATGGAGGCTGGGCGCGGAAGACCGCTCCCTGTGGCGGGTGTGGGATGTGCCCGGAGAAGCCAATGCATCGGATCGCTTGAAAGACGTCCTGCCCGGCCAGGACGTCGATATGGAAGGCGAAGGCGAAATCCTGCACATCGAAGCCAGGCCAACCAACGGCGAGCGCGACCTGACCATCGACAAGCAGACCGGACTCATCGACGGGGAAGACTTCAAGAGCCTTCCCGAACCCTATCGTGTGGCGCGCTATGGCGCCAGCAAGAACCAACTCGCGATTACTTTCGACGACGGTCCCGATCCGCAGTGGACCCCGAAAATTCTCGACGTCCTCAAACGCGAGCGTGTGCCCGGAACCTTCTTTCTGATCGGAATCCAGGCCGAGAAGTTCAGCAGTTTGACCCAACGCATTTACCGCGAAGGTCATGAAATCGGGAACCATACTTTTACTCATCCCGATATCAGTTCGATTGGTAACACCTACATGAAGGTGGAACTGAACCTGACCGAGCGCCTGTTTGCCAGCCGTCTGGGCATTCGCGCCATGATGTTCCGTCCGCCGTACTCCGTCGATGCCGAGCCCGACACCGAAGATGAAGTGCGGCCGCTCGAACTCACGCAAAGCATGGGCTACATCACCATCGGCAACAAGCTCGATACCAAGGACTGGAAGGACGAACCCGCGCTCACCCCGCAACAAATCGCAGCCGAGGTGCTCGACCACTTGCCACCTTGCCAACCGAACGATCAGATGAGGTGCGGCAACATCATTCTTATGCACGATGGCGGCGGCAACCGGGAAAGAACCGTGCAGGCCCTCCCGCTGATCATCGAAGGCGCCCGCGCCCGCGGATTTGAATTCGTCCCCGTGTACAAGTTGATGGGCAAGGCCAAAGCCGATGTCATGCCGCCGCTTCCGCCCAACGAGTATTGGTCCGCGCGGCTGAATTCGATCGGCTTCTGGCTCTTCAGCGCGACCATGGCGGCCATAGTGTTGATTTTTTTCCTGGGTGACATCTTGATGACCGGCCGCCTGGTTTCAGTTGGCGTGCTCGCTATCTATGACCGTCTCCGCTCGCATGTCTACGGAACGCCCGCGCAGATCGCGGCCTACCGCCCCCGGGTCGCGGTTCTCATCCCCGCCTATAACGAGGAGAAGGTCATCGAGCGCACCATCCAGGGCGCGCTCGACTCCGACTATCCCAATCTGCGCGTGATCGTCATCGACGACGGATCCAAGGATCGCACTCTGGAAATCGCCCGCCGCGCCTTCGCCGCCGAAGCAGCCGCGGGTAGAGTGTTGATTCTCACCAAGCCCAACGGCGGCAAGGCCGAAGCGTTGAACTTTGGACTCGAACACATCCGCGACGCGGAACTTTTCGTCGGTATCGACGCCGATACCATCATCGCTCCCGATGCCATCGCCCGCCTCGTACCGCACTTCCTCAATCCGAAAGTTGCAGCCGTGGCCGGCAATGCCAAAGTCGGCAACCGCGTCAACCTCTGGACCCGCTGGCAGGCGCTCGAATACATCACCAGCCAGAATTTCGAGCGCCGAGCCCTCAACACCATGGGCGCGGTAAGCGTGGTACCCGGCGCAATTGGAGCCTGGCGCGTAGCGCCCGTTCGCGAAGCCGGCGGCTACCACGTGGATACCGTAGCCGAAGACGCCGATCTCACCATGGCTCTGCTGCGCAACGGCTATCGCGTGCAATACGAAGACCGGGCGCTCGCCTTCACCGAGGCTCCAACCACTGCCAACGCGCTCATGCGGCAGCGCTTCCGCTGGTCGTTCGGAATTCTGCAGGCCGTCTTCAAGCATCGCGCCGTTTTCGCGCGCAAGGGCGCTTTGGGATTCGTCGCCCTTCCCAACATCCTGATTTTCCAGATCCTGCTCCCCCTGGTCTCACCCTTCATCGACATGATGTTTGCCGTCGGTGTGATCTGGTATTTCATCCAGAAATATTTCCATCCCGATTCCACCGATCCCGCCAGCTTCCAGCGCTTGCTGATCTTCTTCGGCGCCTTCCTGGTGATCGATTTCCTAGCCTCGGCGCTCGCCTTCGCCCTGGAGCGCCGCCAACCCGAAGCCCGCGAAGACGCCTGGCTGCTAAGCCAAGTGTGGTTGCAGCGCTTTGCCTATCGCCAAGTCTTTTCCCTCGTCCTGTTCCGCACGTTGAAGCGCGCCATCCAAGGCCGCCCCTTCGCCTGGGACAAACTCGATCGCACCGCCGCCGTGAAGTACGTCCCCGCCGAGCGCAGAGACTCGGTGAAAGTCTGATGACGACAAACGTGGCTATGATGGAATTCGAGCCCTCTAACCGCGTGAGGATAGATCTCACATGACAAAGTGGACGAAAACTCGCCGCGATCCTGGACGTGTCTACCTCGATGAAGAGAGGCTCCAGCGCAACCGCAAGATGCTGGCGAGGGTTCGTGAATTGGTGGAGTGCGGAATCGAAGCGGAGCCAGAGGTGGTGGAAGCGGCCAAAGCGGCCAATCCGGAAATTACTGAGGAACAACTCAGAGAGGTGATTATGCTGTTCCGCGACGCTGTTTATTCGCGACAGCACGATCAATAGCTTGGTTAAATTTCTTCTCGGACTCGCGCAACTGCTCGGCGTCCATTGTTTTGGAGCCATCGTCTATAATTTTGCCGAATCGTTCAAGCAGCGCTTCCATCGGATTCTTTTGCTTGAGCGGTGACGTTGCCATGCCGGACCCCTTCTTGTGACTCGCTATCGACATTATACTTCACTCTATGCTGCCAACCTGACACTGAATACATCACGAATGTACCCACACTGATAAGACGAATTACGATGGTAATCAGTTGCACAATCCCCTAAATTGTTGATTCTTCTCGCCCTCCCCCGTGATCTCGCCCATTGACATCCGCCGCCCGAAAGGTGTGTTGTAAAACAAGAAAGAGAGAACGAGAACCCACATGCCCCGTACCATCATCGAACCCTTCCGCATCAAAAGCGTCGAGCCCATTCGCCGCACCACACGCCCGCAGCGCGAGCAACTGCTCCGCGCCGCGAACTACAACCTTTTCCTCCTGCCCGCCGACGATGTCCTCATCGACCTGCTCACCGATTCCGGCACCGGAGCCATGTCCACCCACCAGTGGGCCGCCATCATGGAAGGCGACGAAAGCTACGCCGGCAGCCGTAGCTTCGATCGGTTCCGCGACTCCGTGCAGGATATCTTCGGCTACAAGCACGTCATCCCCACCCACCAGGGCCGAGCCGCCGAGCGCATTCTGTTCAACGTGATGTGCAAAAAAGGTGATGTCGTCCCCAACAACACCCACTTCGACACTACCCGAGCCAACGTAGAATTCGTCGGCGCCGAAGCGCTGGATCTAGTCATCCCCGAAGGCCGCCAGCCCAGCGTGAAGCATCCCTTTAAGGGCAATATGGATGTAGCCGCGCTCGAAACTCTGATCCAAAAAGTAGGCCGGGAACGCGTGCCCTTGGTCATGCTGACCGTGACCAACAACTCCGGCGGCGGCCAGCCCGTATCCATGGAGAACGTCAAAGCCGTCAGCGCCGTCTGCCGCAAGCATCGTATCCCGCTCTACTTCGATGCCTGCCGTTTTGCCGAGAACTCCTACTTCATCAAGATTCGGGAACAAGGCTACGACCAGAAAACCCCGAAAGAAATCGCGCAGGAAATGTTCAGCTACGGCGACGGCTGCACCATGTCCGCCAAGAAAGACGGCATGGCCAACATTGGCGGATTCCTCTGCACCAACGACGATCTGCTAGCCCAGCAGGAAAAGAACCTGCTCATCCTAACCGAGGGCTATCCCACCTACGGAGGCCTGGCCGGCCGCGATCTGGAAGCCATAGCCGTAGGTTTGCAGGAAGCCCTGCACCAGGATTATCTCGAATACCGCATAGCCTCCACCGCATACCTGGGCAACCACATAGCCGAGCAGGGAGTGCCCATAGTGCAGCCGCCGGGAGGCCACGCCGTCTACATCGACGCCCGCGCCTTCCTGCCGCATATTCCGCCCGATCGCTTTCCCGCCGTGGCGCTGGCCAACGAACTCTATCTAGAAGGCGGCATCCGCTCGGTGGAAATCGGCACGCTAATGTTCGGAGCCACCGCAAAAATGGATCTAGTGCGCCTGGCCATTCCCCGCCGCGTCTACACCCAGAGCCACATCGACTACGTGGT
>CABEDA010000443.1_pt1 | contig 14533 bp, 10 predicted proteins | sample 3422771 | NCBI WGS metagenome assembly CABEDA01 (sample SAMEA5534329, study PRJEB31848) | metagenome | biome: tundra; feature: field; material: soil | place: USA | collected 2013-05 | depth 0.15 m
GATGTACGCGAACGCCAACCGCTGTTTCAGTTGGACAAACGGCCTTTCCAGGCGGACCTTGAAAAAGCCATTGGCCAGATGAAGCACGATCAAGCGCAGGCGGAGAATTCGCGGCTCCAGGCGGACCGCTACTCCGGCCTGGAGAAACAAGGCATCGTCTCCCATGAACAGGCCGATCAGTTCCGTGCCCAGGCCAAGGCCGATGCGTCCGCGGTGGAGGCGGACAAGGCCACGGTCGAGGCCGCGCGCGTGCAACTGCAGTACACCGATATCGCCGCTCCCATCAACGCGCGCGCCGGAACCTTGATGATCAATCTGGGCAATCTGGTGAAGGCGAACGATACGCCGTATCTGGTGCAGTTGAACCAGGTCACTCCCATCTACGTCACCTTTTCCGTGCCGGAAGCGAATCTGGATCGGGTGCGGCACCGCTTCTCCTCCGGACAGCTCAAAGTTCTCGCCTTCCCCAAGGGACAAGCGGACACGCCGGCAGAGGGCCGCTTGACCTTCATCGACAATGGAGTGGACACAACAACCGGCATGTTCAAGCTGAAAGGCACATTTCAGAACCGCGACCGCCGTCTGTGGCCGGGAGAGTTTGTCGATGTGGCGCTGGTGCTCTCAACTCAGAAGAATGCCGTCGTCGTCCCGACCAAGGCGATTCAAACTGGACAGCAAGGCGAATACGTGTATATCGTCAGGGCAGACAGCACGGCGGAATCGCGTCCCGTGAAGACGGCGGGGGTGTACCAAAATCTGACGCTGATTTCGGACGGCTTGAAGCTCGGTGAGCGCGTGATTGTGAACGGCCAGTTGCGCGTGGCCCCGAATGCAAAGGTGATGGTGCAAAGCGATTTGCCATTGCCTGGACCTCAGACGAATGCGGCTGCTCCCGCCGGTCCCGCCGGAGGGGGACTGTGAATCCCTCCGCGCTCTTTATCCATCGGCCCATCATGACCACGCTGGTCATGGCCGCGATTCTGATCTTTGGTATTTTCGCGTATCAACTGCTGCCCGTCAGCGACCTGCCGAACGTCGACTTCCCCACGATTTTAGTCAGCGCGTCTCTTCCAGGCGCCAGTCCAGACACAATGGCTTCTTCCGTTGCCACCCCGATGGAAAAGCAATTCTCGACCATTGCCGGCATCGATTCGATGACGTCCACGAATTCTCTTGGGCAAACCGGCATCACCATTCAGTTCAACCTCAGCCGGAGCCTCGATGGCGCGGCCTTAGACGTCCAGGCCGCCATCACCGCGGCGGGAGGCCAACTGCCTCCGCAGATGCCAACGCCTCCGACTTTCCAGAAAGTGAATCCCGCCGATTCGCCCATCATTTACCTGGCGCTGAGTTCGCCGACGATGCGCCTGTCTGACGTCGATGAGGCGGCCGAGACCACCATTGCCCAGAACATCTCGATGGTGCCCGGCGTGGCGCAGGTGCAGGTGTATGGCGCGCAGAAGTATGCCATGCGGGCGCAGCTCGATCCGAGCGCGCTGGCTTCACGCCAGATCGGGATCGATGACGTCACCGCCGCGCTGCAATCGGGAAACACCATTCTTCCCACCGGCACGCTTTATGGACAGAACCACACCTACACCATCCTCTCCAACGGCCAGCGGATGAATGCTCTGCAATTCGGGCCCATGGTGGTGGCCTATCGGAATGGTTCTCCAGTTCGCCTGAACGAACTCGGCCGCGTGACCGACAGCGTGTTGAACGACAAGACCGCGAGCTGGTTCAACGGGGTTCGAGCCATCGTGCTGGCGATCCAAAAGCAGCCGGGAACCAACACCGTCGCGGTCGTCGACAGCATCAAGAAGTTGTTGCCCAGACTGCAAGAGCATATTCCTGCCGCGGTCCAAGTCGATATCCTTTATGACCGCTCCGTCTCGATTCGTGCGTCGGTCAACGATGTGAAGTTCACCTTGTTGCTGACCATTGCTCTGGTCGTCATGGTGATCTTCGTTTTCCTGCGAAACATTTCCGCCACCATCATCCCGTCCCTCGCTCTGCCCATGTCCATCATCGGGACCTTTTCGGTGATGTACCTGCTGGGCTACAGCCTCGACAATCTCTCCTTGATGGCGCTCACCTTGTCCGTCGGATTCGTGGTGGACGACGCCATCGTCATGCTCGAGAACATCGTCCGCCACATGGAGGAGGGTAAACGGCCGCTCCAGGCAGCCATGGATGGCGCCAGCGAGATTGGCTTCACCATTCTCTCCATGACGCTGTCGCTGGCCGCCGTCTTTATTCCCCTGTTGTTCATGGGCGGGATCGTCGGACGTTTGCTGCATGAATTCGCAGTCACCATCGGCGTCGCGATCCTGGTTTCGGGATTCGTCTCGCTAACCCTGACTCCGATGCTCTGCAGCCGGTTTCTCCGTCACCAGGAGCGGTCGGGCCACGGGCGGCTCTTCAATTTCAGCGAGCGCGTTTTCGCGGGATGGTTGCATGGTTACGACCGCAGCCTGAAGGCAGTGCTCCGGCATAAGTTTGCGACCCTGATGGTGTCTTTCGTCGTGATCGGGCTGACATTTTACCTGTACACGATATCGAAAACCGGATTCATCCCGGACGAAGATCAAGGCCTGGTCTTCGCGTTCACCGAAGCGGAACAGGGAATTGCATTTCAGGACATGATGCAGTTGCAGCAGAAGGTGGCTGACGTTGTGCGGTTCGATCCCAGCGTCATGAACACCATGTCTTCGATCGGGAGTCCCACCAATCAGGGCCGCATTTTTTTTCGCTTGAAAGACAAGAAAGATCGCGTCAACCACATGAGCGCGACCGAGGTGATTCAGGAACTTCGTCCGAAGGTTTCGCAGATTCCCGGCCTGAATGTGTTCATGCAGGTTCCGCCGATCATCCGCATCGGCGGATCTCTGACCAAGTCGCAATACCAGTACACGCTGCAATCGCCCGACACGGCCGAGCTTTACGAGGATGCGCCCAAGCTGGAAAGCGCTCTCCGCGCCCTTCCGCAATTGCAGGACGTTACCAGCGACCTGCAGGTAAAGAACCCGCAGCTCACTGTGGAAGTCGACCACGATAAAGCGTCCGCGCTCGGATTGACGCCGGCGCAGGTCTCCGATGCTCTCTATTCCGCCTACGGTACCCGCCAGATCGGCACCATATACACACCCAACAATGAGTACTACGTCATCGTGGAATTGTTGCCGGAATACCAGAACAATCCTGACAAGCTGTCCTTTCTCTACGTCCGCTCTAACGCCGGCAAACTGGTTCCGCTCGACACCGTCGCAAAATTGGTGCCTTCCGTGGGCCCCCTGATGGTGAATCATCTGGGCCAGTTGCCGGCCGCAACCATCAGCTTCAACCTCAAGCCTGGAATCGCTCTGGGCGACGCCACCAAACTAGTCGATCGCGAGGCCCTGCGAGTGCTCCCGGCGGATATCCAAGGCACCTTCCAGGGCACGGCGCAAGCTTTCCAAAATTCATTCACCGGCATGGGCCTGTTGCTGCTGGCGGCGATTCTCGTGATCTACATCATTCTTGGAATTCTGTATGAGAGCTTTATTCATCCGCTGACCATTCTTTCCGGTTTGCCTTCCGCCGGCGTCGGAGCGCTCCTGACTCTTCGCCTCTTCCACCAGGAACTGAATCTCTACTCCTTCGTGGGCATCATCATGCTGATCGGCATCGTCAAGAAGAATGCCATCATGATGATTGACTTCGCCCTCGACGCCGAGCGCACAGAAGGAAAGAGCCCGGAAGAATCCATTCATGAGGGCGCGCTCGTCCGCTTCCGTCCAATCATGATGACCACCATGGCGGCCCTGATGGGAACTCTGCCCATCGCGATTGGCTTTGGCGCGGGCGCAGACTCGCGGCGGGGGTTGGGCCTGGCGGTCGTGGGCGGTCTGCTCTTTTCGCAGGTCGTAACCCTCTACATCACCCCGGTGTACTACGTGTACCTCGATAAGCTGCAGGCAAAGTTCCGAAGACGGCCTGGTGGACGAAAACCTGAAGCACGTCCCGAGGACAGGCTCAACGAGCCTGCTTTGGCAGGACGCGGCCACTAAGGGAACCCAACCCACTACCGCCTTGCGGCTATAATGGCACCCCTCGAACAAAAGGAGCTGCATGCAACCCTTCGCTGCGTTAGTGCTGATCTTTACCCTGGTGATTCCATCGTTGTCATTCGCCGCCGACCAAGCCGGCTCCAATCAGGCTGCATTGGTAGGCTACTCGCCAAGCGCCGGTCAAAGCGAGCGCGAATGGGAGACCAAGTTTCGCGCCATCCCCGACCCCGCCAACCTGCGGGAATACATGCGGCACTTAAGCGCGCGGCCGCATCACGTAGGCTCGCCCTACGATAAAGATAACGCCGAGTGGATTCTTGCTCACTTCAAAGAATGGGGATTGGACGCGCACATCGAAAGGTTCGACGTTCTGTTTCCGACGCCCAAGGTTCGCCTGCTGGAGATGCTCGCGCCCACGAAGTTCACGGCCAAGCTTGAAGAACCTGCGCTGGCGGTCGATCCAACCTCGAATCAGAAGTCGGAACAGTTGCCCACCTATAACGTCTACTCCATTGACGGCGATGTCACCGGTCCGCTGGTGTTTGTGAACTACGGCTTGCCCGAGGACTACGAAAAGCTCGACCGGCTCGGCATTTCGGTCAAAGGCGCGATTGTGATTGCCAAGTACCTGCACTCCTGGCGCGGTGTGAAACCGAAAGTCGCCGCCGAGCACGGAGCCATTGGCTGCCTCATCTACTCCGAACCGCAGGACGATGGCTACACTCGCGGCGATGTGTTTCCACAGGGGCCAATGCGCAATCCAGACGGAGTGCAGCGCGGCAGCGTCATGGATTTTGCTTCCGCCAGCCCGGGCGATCCGCTGACGCCCGGAATCGGCGCGACCCCCGATGCCAAGCGCCTGCCGTTAAACGAAGCGAAGAGCATCACGAAAATTCCGGTGCTGCCGATTTCGTACGGCGACGCGCAGCCTTTGCTGGCGGCCCTGGCGGGGCCCATGGCGCCGGACAAATGGCGCGGCTCGCTTCCGATTCCCTATCACGTGGGCCCGGGACCCGCGCAGGTTCATTTGAAGGTTGCATTCAATTGGGACATCAAGCCGGTCTATGACGTGATCGCGAAAATTCCAGGCAGCGTGGCGCCCGACGAGTGGATCATTCGCGGCAATCATCATGACGCGTGGGTGAATGGAGCCGAGGACCCCATCTCCGGACAGGTCTCTCTGCTGGAAGAAGCGCGCGCTCTGGGTCTGTTGCTGAAGCAGGGCTGGAAGCCGCGGCGCACCATCATCTACACCGCTTGGGATGGCGAAGAGCCCATGTTGCTGGGCTCGACCGAATGGGTGGAAACGCATGCCGATGAGTTGCGGCAACATGCCGCCGTCTACATCAACAGCGACAGCAACGCTCGCGGCGTTCTGAATATGGGTGGCTCGCACAGCCTGGAGCAGTTCATCAATGGAGTCGCGCGCGACATCGAAGATCCGGAAGCCAAGATGTCGGAAAACAAGACGTCGGGAAACAAAATGTCGGTGTGGCAACGGGCTCAGCTGAGCAAGATCGCGAAGGCAAAATCCGCCGACGATCCGAATGACGATCCTAAGGAATCGCGGAAGGAATTGCGGCAGCGTACCGATCTGCGCATCGACGCGCTGGGCTCGGGAACCGACTACACGGCGTTTCTCGACCACCTGGGCATCGCCACCCTCGACTTGGGATACGCCGACGAGGACGAAGGGGGGATCTATCACTCCGTTTACGACGACTTCTACTGGTACACCCATTTCTCGGATAAGGACTTCGTCTATGGGAGAGCGCTGGCGCAAACCGTGGGCACATCGGTGATGCGGCTGGCGGACGCGGAAGTGCTGCCCTTCGACTTCGTGAATCTCGCCGACACGGTCGAGATGTACACCAAGAATTTGCAGAAGTTGCTCGCCGCGAAGCAGGAGGAAATTCGCGAACGCAACCGGGAGTTAGATGAAGGCGTGTTCCAGGCGACGTTTGATCCCAGGCGTCCCACGGTCACCCCGCCGCGGGAAGAGGTTCCTCCGCACCTGAACTTTGCGCCCATGCAGAATGCGGTCGACTCTCTTACGCGCAGCGCCAGGCACTACCAGCAAGCATTGTCGCAAAAGCAGGCAAGTTTGGACGAGGACGCGGTTGCGGCCAAGCTTGGCGCCGTGAATCGGGAGCTGATCGAAAGCGAACGCCGCTTGACCAATGCCGACGGATTGCCGCGGCGTCCCTGGTACAAGCATTTGCTCTACGCTCCGGGCGTGTACACCGGCTATGGAGTGAAAACGGTTCCGGGAGTCCGTGAGGGGATCGAACAGAAAAGGTACGCGGAAGCGGAACAGGAGATCGTGCGCGTCTCGAAGGCGCTGGAGGACGAGTCGGCGCTGATCGAGTCGGCGGCGCGGGAGTTGGAGGGCGCGGCGCGATAGCCATGCTGGGGCCGGGAAGCCGTTCCCAGGTCACCAAAAAACGCGATTTTGTTCTTGCCTTTGGGGTGGCGCAGCGCCGGGGTCCCCAGCACGCGGAAGAAAAGGCCCACTCCCCTGGCCTCGCTTTTGTCAAGCTTGACTTTTTGATCAGGACGAAATGGGGGTCCAACGCCGACCGGTTTTGACGTGGTGGGGGCGGAGCGCTTCACCGCCGCGATAAGTGGCTTGTTTCCAGAATCGGCTTTACAGCTTGCGGAAAACTCGATCTTGCTCCTGCTTTTGGGTGGCGCAGCGCTTCCGCGCTGCAGTAAGCGTGTTGTTTTGAATCCGGCTTTAGCCGCTGAGGGCACGGGTCCTGCCCAGAAACGGACTTTTTCCGCAGCCTGGCGGTGATGCCGCGTCCTTGTCAAGCCCCAATCCCAACAATTTTCCGGGTAAGTCCATGTATTGGTTGGGAAAATAAAGTTGGAAATGTTGTCCGGATGGGCAGGTGGAATTGATATAATAGAACTACAGAGGGAAGAAGGGCGCGGATGACTCCCGCGCCCTTTCTTATTCGATGCGCCCGTCTGGTGGAGGAGCGCAAAGGAATCTGGCTAACTCCTTATTCCGGAATATTTTGCGTATAACTCCTTTAAACTCAAAGATTTTGGCCGTTTTAGCCTGCAACTCTATGATTCCAATAGCTAGGGAGGGGGGGTACCCCCTACACTGGGTTAGTTACCTTATGAGGAGATAGACAGGATAACTCAGGTAAGTCACGCAGAGAAACTCCGCTCTAACTGACAACCGGGAACCGGCTACGACCGCGTAACCGATCCCGCCCCGTACGCGCTGTCGGGCAACCCTGTAATTCGTATTCCACCATGGCCCTTGTGGCGGATGTTGAGACCGATCAGCAACGCGGTGATCTGCTCGACGATGCGCGCGTTCTCCAGCTTGCCGCCGTCGATCGCCCGCGCCCCGGCGATCTTCGCCGCCAGTTCCATCGCAACCTGCGTGGCATTCGGATCGTCGCTGCACACGATCACGTCGCAGTCAACGTCGTCATCGCCGTTGAGCTGTTCTGCTGACACGTTCTGGAAGGCCGCCACGACGGAAACTCCCTTCGGAACCAGTTCCGCCGTCTGTTGCGCCGCCGAGCCTTGCCACACGCCCAGGGTGCGGCTGGCGCGTCCGCCCACGCTTGCGGCCAGCGGGACCGTGGCGTCAATCAACACGCTACCGGATCGGATCGCGGGCCTCAACTGCTTCAGCAGTTCCGCCTGCCCAGCGAACGGAACGGTAAGCACCAGCAGATCGCTGGCGGCGCACGCTGCGGAGTTTTCCATCCCCGAAACTTGAGCTTTTGCGGCAACACGCTTGCGGATTGCCTCGGCTGTTTGCTCGGCTCGGGCGGCATCGCGCGAGCCGAGGATGACGGTCTCTCCCGCGCGCGTCCAACGCAGCGCGAGGCCTGTACCCGCCGGGCCGGTGCCTCCGATGACGGCGATTGCGCGTCTCCGATCGTTCATGCGATCGTTCATGCAAATTCCGGAGCCAGCGGACCTTCGAAAGAAGTCTCAAAAGAAGTCTCGGAAGAAACCGGTGCGAGCGGCAGTTTGATCTGCATGCGCGAATATTTGGTGTTGCGCTCGGCCGGAATGCGCCCGATCTCCCGAATCAACGACTGGAAATCTTCCGGACTGGTGTACTGGCCCGCGTCGGCTCCCGCTTCACGCGAGATATTTTCTTCCATCAACGTCCCGCCGTAGTCGTTAGCGCCGGCGCGCAGGCAAAGTTGCGAGAGTTTCCGGTTGAGCTTCACCCACGAGACCTGGATGTTATGAATCGAACCGGCAAGCAGAATTCTGGCCAAAGCATGAATCTTGAGGTGTTCGGCGAGCGTCGGCCCTGTGCGCGCGAGGCCTTGCTGAAACAGAATCGTGTTCTGGTGCACAAAGCCCAGCGGCACGAACTCGGTGAAGCCGCCGGTCTCCGCCTGAATCTGGCGGAACAAAGAGAGCTGCCGTACCCAATGGTCCGGCGTTTCCCGGTGCCCATACATCAGCGTCGAAGTGCTCGGGATGCCACACGCATGCGCCGTGCGGATCACTTCTTGCCATTGCGCCGACGAAAGTTTGTTACGCGAGAGTACATGGCGGATTTCGTCGTCCAGAATCTCGGCCGCCGTGCCCGGCAGCGTGTCCAATCCGTTATCGCGCAGCATCGTGAGATAGTCGCGCAGTTTCATCCCGGTCAGTTCCACGCCGTACACAATTTCCATCGGAGAAAACGCGTGAATGTGCATCTCCGGCACCGCATTCTTCACGGTGCGCAGAATGTCGCGGTAATAAAACGGCGGCAGATCGCGCGGCAGCCCGCCTTGAATACAGACTTCGGTGGCCCCAAGGTCCCACGCTTCTTTCGCCCTGCGACCCATTTCCTCGAGCGAATGAAAATAGGTGTCGGCCTCTCGCGGCCCACGGCTGAACGCGCAAAACTTGCACCCCACGAAACAGATGTTCGTGAAATTGATATTGCGGTTCACCACGTAGCTGACGATGTTGCCGACCAGGTCGCGACGAAGCGTATCCGCGGCCACCAGCAGCGCGAGTAAATCCGCGTCATTACAATTCGCCAATGCGTAGCGCTCTTCGTCCGTCAGACACGCTCCGTCTTGCGTTTCCAATGTGCGCTCCAAGGCGCTGCGAATCGCGAAGGAAGCCTGTGGCGCGATCTGGTCCCAGGTCAGCGCCGGGAATTGTTCGAGTTCTGAAGCTTGCAGCGCCATACGTTCTCCTATCGAAAAAGATCTTTCTGTGCGGACCGGATCAACTCGCGCGCTCCACCGCTGCCTCGGCGGTAACCATAGCCGCGAATGATGCACGCGGGCGTTCCCGCCAGCTTGCTGCAAACCAGTCCCGCCGCACAAGCCAGTTCGTCCGCGACCGCGTCGACCGTCGAGTGCAGCGAATAGCCATGCGGATCGCGGCGGCCGCGGTAGTCGACCAGAGGCCGCATTCCGGCGACGCCAATCGCCACTTCCGTCAAGCCTTCTCGCCACGGACGCCCAAAACTATCGCTGACGATCACCGCGATGTCGATCCCAAGCTCCTTCTTCAACTCCCGCCGCAACCGCGCCGCGGAACGATCCGGATTCACCGGCAGCAACACCGCATGTTGCCCGCCGTCCACGTTCGACACATCCACGCCACTGTTGGCGCAAACAAATCCGTGCTTCGTCTCAGTGATCAGCACGTTGCGCTTGCGCCGCACGATTCGCCGGCTCTCACGCATCGCCAGTTCACGGACGCGTGGGTCGAGCCCGAAGCGTCGCGCCCAAGTCCGAGACGCCGCCGAGGGCCGGATATCATCCAGCGCGACCAGCGCGCCTTCCGCCTTCGAAACAACTTTGTGCTTCACCACCAGGATGTCGCCATCCTGAAAGCGTAGCCCCAAACTTCTCGCTGCCGCCAACAATCTCGCGGACAGTGATTCTCCCTCGCGGATTTCTCCGCTGACAGCGATGGGAAGAATGCGAACTTCCCCAGCCGCGCGCTTACCGGTGTGCCTGGCAACCCTCGATCCCATGTTAAACCCGATTCCGGTTGCCGAGTTTCCAGCTTCGCACCAGCTTCTGCGCCCGCCGTTCTCCGCTGGCGGAGGCAAGTTCGCGGAGATCTTCAGGACGATCGACGTCCCGCGCAATCCCCGGCAGTTCGAGGACCACACATGGCAGGCCCGTTGCCTTTGCCGCCGCCAGGTGTGGCAGGAAGCTGTCGTTTCCGAAGCGCAGCGGGAATAAATCGCTCGGAGATCGCCAGGCTGCATTCGTGCCGCGCCCAGCCGCATCCGGCACCAGCACCGCGCCACCCGGAGGAGCACAATCTACAATCTTCTGCAGATCTGAACTCTCGATCAACGGAATATCCGCGGGAACTACCAAGGTACTCTCGGCTCCTCGCGCCCTGCACACCGCCGTGGCCATCTCGATGGCGCCGGTTTCCCCGGAGTTGTCGTCGGCAACGACCTCAAAATTGAAGCGCGCCGCTAAATCGCTCGCGAACGAATCGCTCGTCACTACCGCAACGGGAGGCCGGCGATGCCAGCGCGCCAGCGCCTCCAGCACGTCTTCGCACATCGCCCGCGCCAGCGCCAGACGTTCTTCCGGACTCAAGATAGAAGACAGCCGCTGCTTGGCCTCGGCCAGGTTCTTGACTGGAACCAGAATCATTCGCGCTCCACTGTGCCCCGAGCCGGCGGAGGTTGCATCGCCGCGTCCAGCGCGCTCCTGGCCAGCGCGATTCTATCTTCATTCTTGCGCATGATGGTTGCCGTGCAATGCACGCGCATGCCGGTCTTGCGTAAGTCTGCGGCAGCCGGCGCGTCCTTGGAATCGACCACCAGCAGGTCGAGGAAGTCGCGATAAAAATCGGCAACGCCGGCAATGGAAACTGCGAATCCCTGCGCCGCCAGCAGTGTTCCCGCGGGCCCGTTGACCGCCGCTCCTCCGACAATCGGGCTTACGGCCGCAATGCGGGCGCGGCTTTCGCGGAGCGCTTCGCGAATTCCCGGCACCGCGAGAATGGGCGCGATGCTGGTGACCGGATTACTCGGCGCGAGCAGCACCAGATCGGCCGCGCGGATCGCCTCGATGACTCCCGGCGCCGGCTCCGCATCCGACGCGCCCGCGAATCGGACCGACTCCACGGGATCCTGGTACCACCGTTGAACGAAATATTCTTCAAAGCTCAAGTCTCCCGCCGGAGTCAAAACCCGCGTCTCCACGCGCGAATTGCTCATCGGCAGGACGCGTGTCTTGACGCCAAACCGGGCCGCGATTTCAGCGGTGGCTTCACTGAGCGTCTTGCCGTCGGCAAGCAGTTTCGAACGGAAAATGTGAGTGGCCAGATCGCGATCGCCGGCGTGAAACCATATCGGTTGTCCCAACTGCCCCATGGCATTCAGGCAAAAAAAAGTGTCGCCCTTTACGCCCCAACCGCGTTCCTGGCTCAGTCTCCCAGCAAGCATGTAGATGATCGAATCCAGATCGGGCGAAACGTACAATCCCCACCACAGCATGTCGTCGCCGGTGTTCACGATGATGGTCAGGTCTTCCGGACGAACGATTTGCCGCAGTCCATCCACGAACTTGGCGCCGCCCGTGCCGCCGGTCAGAACCGTGATCATGCCGCCCTCTTTCTCTGAGCGTAGCCCTCAGCATCAGCGGCGACGGCGAGACGCTGCGCCAGCAAATCGCTGTGGGCCGCTGCTTGTTCCGCGAATTCAGGATAAACCGGCAACCGCTGGCGCAACTCGAATCTTTTCGCCTCGGTCCGCCGTCGCAAGTCGTCCAGGTGCGGCCAAGGCTTTTCGGGATTGATGAAATCCGGCGTCAGCGGCGAAACTCCGCCCCAATCGTTGATGCCGCCGTCGAGCAGATCGGCATAATCAGGATCGGAGAGATTCGGAGGCGCTTGAAGATTCATGTTCGGCATCAGGAGCCGCGCCACGGCCAGTGTGCGCAGCATTTCCCCGCGGGTGGGTTCGGGCCAGCGTGCCATCGGCGTCGCAGGCTTGGCGCGGAAGTTCTGGACGATCACTTCCTGAATGTGCCCATACCTTTCATGCAAGTCGCGAATCGCGATCAGCGCATCCACGCGCTCCTCCAGCGTCTCGCCAATTCCGATCAGAATTCCCGTGGTAAAAGGAATCTTCCGCCGCCCCGCATCCTCAATTACGCGCAGGCGCTTCGCCGGTTCTTTGTCGGGAGCATGGTCGTGAGCGGCGCCTTTCGCGAGCAGCCGGGCGCTGGTTGTTTCCAGCATGAGCCCGATGCTCGGAGCCACGCGGGATAGCCTTTCCAGCCATTCCGCGCTCATCAGCCCGGGGTTGGGATGCGGCAGCAGACTCGATTCGCGCAGCACTTTCTCGCACATCGCTTCCAGATAATGGAGCGTGGATTTATATCCAAACCGCCGCAGCGTATCGCGCATCTGGGGAAAAAGCAGCTCGGGCTTGTCTCCCAGGCTGAACAGCGCCTCGGTGCAACCCATGCGCTCGCCCGCGCGTACTACTTCCATCACCTCGTCCGGTTCCATAGTGTGCGCGCCGGGATCGCCGGCGTCGCGCCGGAACGTGCAGTATCCGCAATAGTCGCGGCAGAGATTCGTCAAGGGAAGAAACACCTTGCGGGAATAGGTAATGACTCCCGGCTTGAATCTGGCCCGGGCAAGTTGTGCCGCCGAGAGTAGGGAAGGCAGCATGCCGTCGTCCGCCCGCAACAACCGGCAGGCCGCTTCGCGAGAGATCGGGTTCGCGCCGGCATCAGCTAATTCAGCCGTCGCGGACAGGGCATCGGGGAAAAAGGCAGTCATACGTCTTTATTTCGAAATTCGATTCATTCCAATCGGCACAAATTCTGTTGGCTCTGACAACGATCGCGCGGGCAAACGATCACATGGCAACGATCATAGCGGACCCAGCGAATCCTTGTCCCTTCCCGGCTCGCAGGGGACATTTCTAATGTGGTATGACATGGCTTCCAGAAGTACTTGACATCCTTAGCCTGCCGCAGCAAAATATCGCCAATTCAGGGCAAGAATGAACATTTCCCTCAGAGATGAACCATCGGCAAGTTTATGACGCCTAGTCAGCCGTCGCAATCTTCCCAAAAGAAAGTCACTCCTGAACAGTGCAAGCATCCGCGCGTGCAGATCGTCTCCCGCGACGAAGAATCCGAATATGTGGAATGCCAGGAATGTGGGGACGTGTTCGAGTCCAGCGAATTGAAGGACATGGCGATCGAGGAAAAGAAGGAACCGGACGAAGAGTGATCCGCGCACTCCGCGGAGCGCGCCGACCTGATTTTAGTCACCGGATCCTTATCACCGGATCCTTATCAATAAGTTCGCCGAGGCATCCACCCAAAACCTCTTTCCCGGCGGAATCACCGTGGTCGCGCTGTATTCCGTGATCACAGCCGGTCCCCCCATTGATCGGCCCGGGACGAGGTCCCCGCGTTCAAACACGGGCGTGGTCACGGCTTGGTCGTGAAAAAACACCGGCGCGCGTTCGGCGGGCGCTGTGCGCGGCGACTTCCCTCCCGTTCGCGGCCGCGCAACTTTTGAATCGGGTTGGGATTGCTGTGGCGTGCGCAAACGGGCGCGCAGACGCAACGTTACCAATTCAATCTCTCGTCCCGCGTGGTGATATCCATAACGGCGCTGATGTTCGTCGTGGAAGCGGGCGATGACGTTGTCCTTATCCTTATCCCTATCGTTGGCGGGCACGTTGAGTTCGTAGCCCTGGCCGCGATACCGGAGGTCAAGACTTCTTTCATACTGAAGAGCGCCGGGCCACCGTTCCGCGCGGAATTCCTGGTGTGCTGCCACTTCCAACTTGCGAAATTCTTTCCGCAGTTTCGTCTGCGGCAAACCATCGGCTAACCGCCAGAGCAGCGTACGCGAGTAATCTTTCACCACATCGCTGACCAGGATCCCGAACGCCGAAAGCGCCCCCGGTTGTGCCGGAATCATCACGGTTGGGATGGCCAGCGCTTCCGCCAGTTCGCAGGCATGAAGGCCTCCCGCCCCGCCGAACGCGACCAGCGTAAATTCGCGCGGATCGTACCCGCGTTCGATGGAAACGACGCGCAAGGCCCGCTCCATGTTGGCATTCACCACGCGCACGACGCCGGCGGAAAATTGTTCCAGGCTCAAGCGCGAGCCCTGTTTCTTCAGCCATTCCGTCGTGATCCGGCGCGCTCTTTCAAAGTCGAGCGTGAACTCGCCGCCTAGAAAGCGGTTAGGGCGAAGATGCCCCATCAGCAAGTTGGCGTCCGTCACCGTGGGTTCGGTTCCGCGGCCGTAGCAGATCGGTCCCGGATCGGCGCCCGCCGATTCCGGCCCCACGCGCAGCGCACCGCCCGCATCGAAGCGAGCCAGCGACCCGCCGCCCGCGCCCACCGTGTGAATCTCGAGCATGGGAACTCCCACGGGAAGCCCAGCTACTTCCGATTGGCTGCTGGCGCGAACCTCGCCCTGGACCGCCGCCACATCGGTCGAGGTCCCTCCCATGTCGAAGGAGAGAATCTTCC
>CABEDA010000444.1_pt1 | contig 14455 bp, 16 predicted proteins | sample 3422771 | NCBI WGS metagenome assembly CABEDA01 (sample SAMEA5534329, study PRJEB31848) | metagenome | biome: tundra; feature: field; material: soil | place: USA | collected 2013-05 | depth 0.15 m
GCATCACCGTGGCGCCGGTCAGGATGTCGGCCTGCTTGGCGTTGTTGGCCGACATTTTCGTGCCGCGTTTGGCGAACCGCTCTTCGAGCTTCGCGAGGACTGCCGGATCGCGTTGCACCTTCAGCCCCAGCCCCTCGGCCACCGCCTCGCGCGTCAGATCGTCTTCCGTAGGGCCGAGCCCGCCACTAAAGATGATGATGTCCGAACGCCGCATGGCGAGTTTAGCGGCCGCAGTCAGTCCTTCGACGTCGTCGCCCACAATGCACTTGAAGCGCACTTCAACGCCCAAGTCGTTCAATTTTTCGGTGAGGTAGAGCGAGTTGGTGTCCTGGCGATGCGGAGTGAGCAGCTCAGACCCAACCGCGATGATCTCGGCGTTCACGGGTATGAGTGTAAACGATCTAACGTAGGGACAGCCGCCCTCGGCTGTCCAGGCGAGCGAAGCTCGCCAGTCTTCGCGGTGCTCAAGACCGAGGCGAGGCCTTACCTGAACGGACAGCCGAGGGCGGCTGTCCCTACGTATTCACTGGTTGTTGTTGCGTCATGCAGTGGAGCGCGCCGAATCCCCAGATCAGATCGCCGCAATAGATAGGCACAATTTCGCGCGCCGGAAACAGTTCCGCCAGCGTGTTGAGCGCAATGCGATCGTTCGGATCGTTGAAGACCGGCGCCAGCACCGCGCCATTCGCGATGTAGAAATTAGCATAGCTGGCGGGCAACTGGCGTCCTTCGAACACCACCGGATGGGGCATGGGGATCTCGACGATCTCAAGTCTCTGTCCGTCGGCGGTGCGAGCGTTCTTCAGGCGGCCCCGGTTCGCATACAGCGGCGCGTAGTTCTCGCTCTGCTCATTCGGCTCGACCATCGTGACCACGGTATTCGGAGCGACGAAGCGGGTGATGTCATCGACGTGGCCGTGAGTGTCGTCGCCCGCGATTCCGCCTTCGAGCCAGATCACGGACGGCGCGCCAAAATAGTCGGCAAACATCTGCTCGTAGGCCGCACGGTCCATGGCCGGGTTGCGCTGTTGCGTGGTGGAGAGCAAGCATTCCTCAGTAGTCATCAGAGTGCCGCACCCGTTGACGTCGATCGATCCACCTTCGAGCACAACGCGGGAGTCGCCGGAAACCGGACGCACCACGCGCGCGCCGGCGGTCTTGGCCATGCGCGCGCCAATCTTTTCATCGAGCTTGTAATTCGAATACTTCGCCCAGCCGTTGAACTGAAAGTGCAGCGCAAGCAGTCCAGAATCGGCGTGATCGGCGGGCGGCGCGAGAAAGATGCAGCCGGAATCGCGGGTCCATACGCGGTCGGTGCGCCAGCGGTGAAAGCAAACGTTGTCGGAGAGCGCGTCGGCCTGCTCCAACACGGCCCGTGCTTTCTTCTCGGCCCGCTCGCTGTTGACGATGAGATCGACCCGCTCATGCCGCACCAGATTCCTGATGATCTCGGCATAGACCCACGGGATGGGCTCAAATTTCCCCGGCCAATCTCCCTTGAGATGCGGCCAAGCGAGCCACGTGGATTCGTGCCGTTCCCATTCGGCCGGCATGCGGTAGCCGAGAGCGGAGGGAAGTTTTCGTGCAGCGCGCGCTTTTTCCATGTAAGTGATTGAATAATAAATACGTTAGCTTTAAGTCCTTATTTCTCAAAGACCTGGACTATGTCCAGCCGCTAAGTCTTTGACTTTAAAAGACCGCGACCAAGGGGGCCAAGACACCAGAGGGTCCAAATCAGAGGTCCAAATCAACGACCGTCTGGAACTCACTTTTCATCCAACATGCGGCTCGTGATCGGCGCGTAGCTGTCAATCCGCCGATCGCGCAAAAACGGCCAATTCCTCCGCGTCTCCTCAAGATGTCGCAAGTCCACCTCGCCCCGCAGGATCTCTTCGCTATCATGCGAACCCTCAGCGAGCACGCGTCCGAAGGGATCGCAGAAAAACGACCCTCCCCAGAATTCGAGCCCTTTGCCCGGCGCAGAATTGCCGCGAATATTCCCAGTCTCAAAGCCAACGCGATTCACCACGCCGACATAAACGCCGTTCGCGATCGCGTGCGCCCGCTGGATGGTGCGCCAGGCATCATGTTGCGCCAAGCCGAACTCGGCCTTCTCCGCGGGATGCCATCCGATCGCTGTGGGATAAAACAGAATGCTCGCTCCCTGCAATGCCGTGAGCCGCGCGCCTTCCGGATACCACTGGTCCCAGCAGACGAGCGTGCCGAGCTTTCCGGCGGAGGTATCGAAAGCCTTGAAGCCAAGATCGCCGGGAGTGAAATAAAACTTTTCGTAATAGAGCGGATCGTCGGGAATGTGCATCTTGCGGTAGATGCCGCGCAGTGCGCCATCGGAATCGAAAATCGCGGCCGTGTTGTGATAGAGGCCGGGAGCGCGCTTCTCAAAGAGCGAAGCGATCAGCACGACTTTGTTCTTCAGGGCTGCTGCGGCGAGCTTCTCCGTGCCCGCGCCTGGGATCGGCTCCGCGAGATCGAACAGAGCGGCGTCTTCGCGCTGGCAGAAATATTGTGTCTGGAAGAGCTCGGGCAGGCAGACGACGTCCGCGCCCTTGCGTGCCGCTTCCGCAACGCGGTCAAGCGCTTTGGCCAGATTGTCGGCCGGCTCGGGGCCGCACGACATTTGGATTAGGGCGACGGTGAACTTTTCTGGCACTTTTTCTCCGAACTCAGCGGAGACGCGGCAAGCCGCGTCTCTACGGATGTGTAATCGCGCTCTAGAATACCAAAGTGCTCGATGCGGAGCGAAAGCAGTTCGCCGCGATTCTCTCACTTCTAGTAAATTGTTTCTTCGGTCAAAATCAGTTTTTGTTCTGGAGGCTCTTCCTTGAAGCACAAAAGTGTCACGAAGCAAGGCCATCATCACGAGGGTGCAGGCATCGATCGCAAGCTGCATGATCCGGTGGCGGACCGCCTACTTCCGCTGGAACCGCTCGATCCCGGCAAGATCCGATCCATTGACGACCTGGTGCGCGCGATGGCGAAAACGGCGTTTACCGGCCGCCAGCTCGGCGAAGCCGCCGACGTGCTGGAGGCGATGGCGCGCGACCAGGAATGCTTTGTCGTCATGACGCTAGCCGGCGCGATGACCGTGGCCAAGCAGGGCCTGGTGATTGCCGAGTTGATCGATCGCGGCATTGTGAACGCGATTGTTTCGACCGGCGCGCTGATGGCGCATGGGCTGGTCGAAGCGACCGGGCGCGCTCATTTCCAGCACAATCCCGACCTCAGTGACGAGCAACTTTACGAAGCCGGATACAACCGCGTCTATGACACGCTCGAACCCGAGCAGAATCTCGACGACGTGGAGCGCGTGATGGCTGCGGTGTTCGGCGGCTGGGACGCGGACGAAGTGATGTGCTCGTACAAATTGAACCGCGCGATCGGAGCGCATCTGGCCAAGCATGCCAAGGGACAGCGCGGCATTCTGAAGTCTGCCTACGAGAAAAATGTTCCGGTATTTGTTCCCGCGTTCTCCGATTCCGAGCTGGGCCTGGATTACGCGTTGACCAACCGTGAACGCGACAAGAAAGGGAAGGCGCGATTCCGTTTCGATCCCTTCGAAGACTTGGAGCACTTCGCCGCAACCCTGCTCAGCCAGAAGCGGCTGGGAATCTTCACCATCGGCGGAGGCGTTCCGCGCAACTGGTCGCAGCAGTTCGGGCCGTTCATCGAATTGCGCCACCGCCGGGGCGGGGAAGACCTGCCGCTGAAGCGTTATCACTACGGACTGCGCATCTGCCCCGAGCCGGTCTACTGGGGCGGGCTTTCGGGCAGTCCCTACAGCGAGGCGGTGTCGTGGGGCAAGTTTGTGCCTCCGGCAGAAGGTGGGAAGTTTGGGGAAGTGTTTGTGGACGCTACAGTAGGTCTGCCGCTGATCGTAGCCGCCGTGCTGGAGCGGCTGAAGAAGAAGCCAGCCGCGAAAAAGACGATCGTCACACTGTAGAGACGCGGCTTGCCGCGTCTCGGATTCATGGCAAACTCGTATCGTGTTGCGGCAGCCACTCGCAGCGGCCTTTATGGTGATTTTATTTCAGATGAATGATTAGTTTCTTACCTTGCTGCCCTCAGTTTGTCGATTGAAGACGCGCTGATCGTCTCTTCTGTGAGGGTACCCTTGTACAACACAGCGAAGGTTATCGTTGTTCCCAGTGGCTCAACATCAGATTCACCATCTCCGTTGGCCTTGTACCATTGCTCATACTCGGCATTCGAATTTCGGACGAGAACGCTTGCAGCGGGCGCAGGTTTGCCTTGTGTGTCAAGAACTCTCACAGTTATTTTGTTTGGGGGACCGACAATCGCGACGTTACCCCGAGTGGGTGAAAAGTCTACCTTCAATTCGAGTTCCACCAGCTTGTCGCCCACGAGAAACTCGGTGATCTTAGTTTCGCAGATACCGTAGGGGCACGTTGCAATAGCTCGATAGAGGCCAGCGGGCAAGTCTCTCTCCGGGACACTTCCAGTCTGGCCGGTCAGAGTTCGGAAGATTTCTCCTTTGCCTGAGAGCGATTTGACAATCACAAGCACGTCCGGGAAAGCAGCCCCAGATTGATCCATGACTCTCAGCTGTACTGGCGTCGCAGTCGCTTCAGAACAAGCCAGCAAAACCAGAATCGCCGCGAAAGCTAGGACTCTTTCTCTCATTGAAAGTCCCGTTGTCAACGTCGATACCGTACGAACAAGATGTTTTCAGGAGCTGAGACGCGGCAAGCCGCGTCTCTACGCAATGAGCTCGATCAGTCCAAGCCGATCAGTCAAAGATGAGCACCGCCGCCGCAATCACCGTCGTCCAAAGCCCGCGCTTATCGCCCACCGCCGACTGCGTTACATTAGCCGTGCGTACGATCTTGTTGGAGATCCGGTAGATCTCTTTCTTCTCGTCCCAGGATCGGTCCGAATCAAACTCCACATTCAGAGTGGTGGCCAGCATTTCGGCGGCGAGTTCTTCGGCGTAGTCTCCGGCGGCGTCTTCGGTCTCGCCGAACGAGTGGTGTTCGCTCAGATATCCATAGGTATTGCGATCGGCGGGGATGGCGACGCCAATCGAAGAAGCCAGCAGGCGGTGCGGTTCGTGGGTCGAGTTTTCGGCAACTACTGCAAATACGACTTCTCCGGGAGATAGATAGGTGAGTCCCTGCGCACGTGGAACTAGTTTGCAGTTGGGCGGAAAGATGGAAGAGACGCGCACCAGGTTTTGCGCGGCGATGCCAGCGTCGCGCAAGGCGAGTTCGAAGGAGGTGAGACGCTCCCGGTGTTTCCCCACGCCTTTGGTGAAGAAGATCTTCTTGGGGACCATGTCCTTGCCCAATTCATTCGCCTCCAGGAAATTTTGGGTTAAGGGGCAAATCTAACACAGCGATTCGTGAAGATTGTATGAAAAAAACAAGGCGGGACAGATTTATCCCTCAACCGCTCTCTCGACGGTTCCGCGTGCCAATCTCAAGCGGATGCCGAGAGCATCAGGAGGCAGCCGCTTTCACGCCGGGAAGAGTCCGCTTGCCGCAGCACTCAAGCCGCGTAAGTATGGGCCTTGCCCGCCGCCAACAGGATGATTGCCGGTTTCACCAGATCGCGGAAATCGGCAAACTTCATGCGCACCAACTCCCGGTGCGAACCCGCGTTGAAGGCGATTTCCTTGTCCTCGGCCAGACTCTGGTCCGCGAAAACATCCATGCCGTAGAGATTGCCGAAGGGTGGCATGGACCCGGTTTCGCAGTCGGGGAAACGGTCGCGAAATTCGCGCTCGCTGGCCAGTTCCACCGAGTCTACCCCGAGATATTTCTTCAGCCGGTACAGATCGACGCGGAACGAAGCCGGCACCACCGCCATGGCGAGACGTCCATCCACCATGACCATGACGGTTTTCGCCAGCTCTTTTCCGGGCGTGTGGGTGAGAGCGGCAATCCCCTGGGCTGTGTAAGCCACCGAGTGCGAGATCACCAAGTATTGAATGCGGTTACGATCCAGGAATTCCCGAAGCATGGAAAGAGGCACAGACACCTCCCGTCCGACCGCTAGCGGGAACGCTTCTCGATTCTTGATCGAGGGCCGAAGCATGCTCCGCGGGCCGGCGCCGGCTCCATTATGCGCTCCTCCGGGGCTGGGGAGGTAGGGAAATTTCGGAGCCGGCCAAAGGTTGACCAAAGCCGGAACAGAACGCGGAGCAAGAACTGGGAGAGGCTAACGGGGGATGTTCACTTTTGGCCGCAAAACGCCGCGAACGACGCGCTCTTGGAGGGAGAGCGGGTTTTATCCTGCGACCATCACGCGGCTTCCTTCGTGGCTTGCTTCGTAACCATGGAGTGCGCCACTTCTCTCGACCGCGATCCCACGATCCTCATTTCATGCCAGTCGTAGCGAAATTCCTTGCCGCAGTCCAGGCAGGCGACGTAGGTGCCCATGCGCTGGGCCGTTGGAGTGCGACGCGAACCGGCGCGTATCGTGATAGGAAAACTGTACCGAGCGTGCCGGCAACCAAACATGGCTTCCAACATCTTCGAAATCATCGGGTGACCTCCACAGAATTAAGAGCGACAAAACTGGCTCATCCCCTTCGCGTGAATATCAAGAACGAGCTCTAACTACTTAGATTCGTGTTGTGCGGAAAAGGTTCTGACGACGGGTAGCTCCGCGGGTACTTCCCCTAGGCACCCTGGGAATCAGGCATTTGCAGGCATTCAGGGAATGACAGGGAGAGCAGTGGGACTTATAAAAAAAGGAAGCGAGCAGAGCCCGGAGCGCGGCGTTCAACTGCTCGGCGGCTCGGACTTCTTGTGGGCCGAGCACTTGCTCATGATGGCCGACCGGAGCCGCGTGCGCAGATCTTCCGGCAACTCGTAGAGCTCCGAGTCGCGGTAGATTTCGATGGTCTTGCGAGTGGTATCGCAGACCACGTAGCAGTTGTGACACCACGCCAGATGGTCGTCGAGTTCGGACTTGGTCCGGGCGTCCAGCACGCCATCGAGATAGTTGGTCAGCTCGTTGAGAAACTCAGAACACTTCACTGGTCGCCATCTCCACTCGCTTTTTTCTGAAAGTAGCGGTTGAGCCGCTCGCGCAATTGCAGGCGCGCCCGCAGCAACCGCGACTTCACCGCCGGGATGCTCAACTCCAGCGCCTGGGCCGTCTCTTCGGTCGAGAGACCTTCCACGTCGCGGAGCACAAACACCGTCCGGAAGCCCGACGGCAGCCCTTGAATGGTTCGAGTCAGAATGTCCCGCAACTGAGCCTGGTTGTACATCTGCTCAGGATTGGGGCTCCAATCCGCAACCTCACGGGGCAGCGAGTCGTCTTCGGTTTTTACTTCTTCGTCCAGAGAAACCGTGCGTTCCGGCTTTCTCCGGCGCAACTTCATCAGCGCTTCGTTGACCGCGATCCGCACCAGCCAGGTATAAAACTTGGACTGTTCCTGGAATTTCGCCAGGTTCCCATACGCCTTGAGGAACGCTTCCTGCACTACATCTTCCGCGTCCTCGCGATTCTGCGTAATGTGCTGGGCAATGCGGAAAACGTTGCGATCATAGCGCCGTACCAATTCTTCAAACGCTTGATCGTCGCCGCGCTTGGCCCGCCGCACCAGCGCCATTTCTTCGCTGATCGGCTGCTCTACGTTGGGTTGGATGGTACTCATTCGTAACTTGATGCAGATTTTTCCGACACCACGACCGATTCTCGAAATGCTATTGTACTTGAAAGCGCAGTACCCGGTACGCAGAACAGACACCCGAGTGCGGTCGCTGACTACTGGCGACTGGCAACTGGGTACTGGCGGCCACGTACCAAGGTGTTCCGAGAACGCCGGTAAGCGGCCTTATAATCAAGGGTTAGAGGGCTGCTCCCTTTTCCCCCAAAGGTTTACCTCGGAGTACGCATGCCCGGAGGACGTATGAAGGAGCGCGGTCGGATTGAGCCAAGTTCGATTGAGCCAATCGTGGAGCGGGTTGTCGGCCAGGTTCTAGAAAGCCACGCAGCCCAACTGCGCACCGAGATTGTCCGCCGGGTCATGGAAGAGATTGCAGCCGCGCCCGCACCCGCCGAGCCCAGCAGTTCCGATGCCGCGTCCACTCCGGCCGATCTGGCGCGCGCCGTGGCCGAAATCCAACTCGGCACCTCCCAACGGGAGACTCTGCGCGCCTTGCTCGATACCAGTTCCCGCTATGCGGCCCGAGTCGCGCTCTTTGTCGTCAAGGGTAGCCATGCCACCGGTTGGCAGGGACGCGGCTTTGCCCACGACGATGCGGTCAAGGATTTCGCTCTCGACGAGAACGCTCCTGCGGTCACGCGTGCGATCGGCCGCGCCATCGGGGATAGTGCAGTGGCGAGTGTTCCGGTGGCTGACCTCGACGCGCGTTTTCTGCAAGCAGTTGGAACCCCGGCCAGCGGTGAGGGCCGGATTCTCCCCTTGATCCTGAAAGAGAAAGTTGCCGCCCTGGTTTACGCCGATAGCGGAGCCGACGCGGCCGGCGCGCTCGATACCGGCGCGCTCGAACTGCTCGTGCTTTCCACCAGCGCATGGCTCGAGGTCAACTCGCTACGCAAGCAAGCGCAGAAGGAATCGCCGGCGACGCATGCAGACAGTCACGGCGTCCCAACGGACGAGGCGCAGCTACAACAAGCTCCGATGCACCAGGCGCCCGCTTTCAACGATCCCTTCGCCTCGCATACGCCTGGCCTCGCGATGGCAGCCGCAGCGTCTGCACACGAAGCCTCGGCGTCCGTTGCGAGCTCCGCCGGGGAGGTTGCGCTGGCCGAGCCGCTCCCCATCGGTCACGCCGGCACGGAGGCCACACCCGAGACGCTGCCGGTTTCCTCCACCTCGGCCGACGATCAGGAAGTCCATCGCAAGGCGCAGCGTTTTGCCCGCCTGCTGGCCGACGAAATCAAACTCTATAATCAGGCCAAGGTTGCCGAAGGCCGGAAACATCAAGATCTCTACGACCGTCTGAAAGATGCGATCGAGAAAAGCCGTGCCACGTACCAAAAGCGTTACGGGAACACGGTTGCCGCTTCCGGCAATTACTTTCAACATGAAATAATACGAAGTCTCGCAGAAGACGATGTTTCCATCATGGGTGCCAACTTTCGGCAGTAGGTAGGGTTTGAGTGCGCCGTTTTGCAGTCCTGGTTTTCGCTGGAATTTTTTCGTTGCAATTTTCTCCCTCGGTCTGGCTCGCCTTTGTGCCGCCCGCGGTCGCCCAGTCCAAATCTCCTGTAGAGACGGAGCTTGCCCCGTCTCCCGCTGCGAGCGCACCCGCCCAGAGCACAACGTCGAAAAGCGCGACGTCCAAACCCGCTTCAACCAAAAGCACGCCAGCCAAAAGCCCGTCAGTCAAGAAGAAGACCGCCGCTTCCGCCGGTGCTAAGAACAAGAAGAAGCGCAGAACCATCTCTCCCCACGTGCGCCGCGTCCGGCAGGCCTTTGTCGCCTCCGCTAATCTTCGTCCGATGGCGCAGCAGTTGTTGCAGAACCGCACTCCCATCGCCTATGCCGGAGTCGAAGCCTACGCCCGCCGCCATGCTAAAGAAGATGCCGGAGCATTAGCCTGGCTGGTAGTCGGCTACGCCCGCACCCTCGATCACGACTACGGCAAAGCCATCGACCCGTTCAACCGCGCCAAGGCCGGCGCCAGCGAACTGGGAGACTACGTTGCCTATCACCTCGGCGACGCCTACCTGAAAACTGCGCACAATGCCGAGGCGCTTTCCACGCTAGCCGATTTCAGCAAGAACTTTCCCGATTCCCTTCTCATCCGCGATGCCCACCTCGTCTATGCCAACGCCTTGCTGGAGGAAGGCCGCGCCCAGGAGGCAGCCGCTCTGCTGGAAAAAGACCGCGCCCCCGTGCGCGCCGATGTGGAACTCGCCATCGGGCGCGCCTATGAGGCGGCGGGCGACAAAGAGAAGGCGGCAACCGCTTTCCGCAACGTGCACTTCAACCTTCCCAATAGTTTCGAAGCCGATGCGGCGGGAACGGAACTGCGCAAGCTAGGCATCTCCGGTTCCGTCGCCGAGCGCCGCACGCGCGCCGATCTGCTGTTCAAGGCCAAGCACTACGCCGATGCGGCCCACGATTACCGTGAACTCGTAGCGGAAGTCAGCCCCGCGGACCGCCCGCAGGTCCAACTGGCTCTTGCGGGATCCCTCGAAAAAAGCGGCGGCAGTAGCGACGCTCGCCAGATTCTGACCGCCATGGGAGCGCAAACCGGCGACGCCGAAGCCGAACGCCTCTACCTGCTCAGCGAAACCCAGCGTTCCACCAGCGATGAAGAGGCCGTCGAACACACCGTCAACGAGTTGCGGCAATTTGGTCCGGCGAGTCCGTGGCTGGAGCAAGCGCTGCTTTCGGCTGGGAATATGTATCTGCTGAAGCGCGACTACGATCGCGCCATCGACTACTTCCGCGAATTGCAGCAGCGCTTTCCGAATGGCGGGCACGCCTCTTCCGCCCACTGGAAGGCCACGTGGCTGACCTTCCGGCAACTCCGAATCGAAGAGGCTCGGCAAGGTTTCGAGCACCAAATCGCGCTCTATCCCGATTCCGCGGAAGTTCCCAACGCGCTCTACTGGCGCGCGCGTCTCGCCGAAGAAGAAGGCAACCCGGCGATGGCGCGGGCGTTCTACCAGAAACTCTCCGATCGCTTTCGCAACTACTATTACGCGGAACTCGGCCGCCAGCGCTTGAAAGGCTTGCCGGCCGCACCAAAAGAAGACGCGCCGCACTACGCCTTGCTTGACCACATTTCTCCGCTTGCCACCGCGGGAAAAATTACCGCCACCGATCCTCCCGACGACAACCTGCGCGTAGAACGGGCGCGTCTGCTCTCCAACGGCGGGCTAGCGGATATGGCGGTGCGCGAGTTGCAGGCCGCCGCCAGTCAAGAAGGTGGAACCTGGGCGCCCCCCGAGATGGCGCGCGTCTACCAGGACCTTGGCCGCTATGATCGCGGCATTGAAATCATGAAGCACTCGACGCCGAACTATTTCGCCGTCGACCTTCCCGACCTGCCCCGCCCCTACTGGGAAGCGCTTTTCCCCAAAGCTTATTGGACCGACCTGCGCAAGTATTCGCTGCTCAACGGCCTCGATCCTTATCTGGTAGCGTCGCTCATCAGGCAGGAGTCCGAGTTCAACGCACTGGCTCTCTCCCGAGCCAACGCCGTAGGCCTGATGCAGCTTCTGCCGAAAACAGGAAAGACGGTCGCGAAACAAGTCAAGCTCAAGGGATACAGCGCGCCGCAGCTCTTTACCCCGGCCGTGAACCTCCAACTCGGCACGCGCTATTTCAAAGACATGGTCGACAAGTACAACGGACAGTTCGAGTACGCCCTGGCCGCCTACAATGCCGGCTCCGACCGCGTAGGAGATTGGCTGAGCCAGGGCCACTACCGCGATCCGCAAGAGTTCGTCGAGTCCATCCCCTTCACCGAAACCCGCGAATACGTGCAAGCCATCCTGCGAAATGCAAACGTGTACCGGCAGCTCTACGGAGCGCCCTAGCGCGTTTGCGTAGGGACAGCCGCCCTCGGCTGTCCGGCGGGAGGAAGCCCCGCGACTCGGCAGCGGCAACCCTTCCCCGCCGGCTTTCGAATTCCCCCGTTACGACACGAAGTTCGTGTTACACTGTATTCGTGTCATCCACTCGCCGTTTGCGCAACGTAACCGTAACCCTGGAAGAAGACGTGGCCCGGTGGGCCCGAATCGAGGCCGCGCGCCACGATACCAGCGTTTCGCGGCTGCTCGGCGCGCTTCTGAAGAAGCGCATGTCGGTCCAGGGCGCTTCCGCCTCGGAAGCGGTGGAACGGCTGGCAAGTTTTGGCAAGCGCCACCGGCTCTCTTTGCGCGGACTCAAAATCAAGGATTTGATCAATGAGGGACGCCGGTGAGCCGCTTTGTCCTCGACGCTTCCGTCGTCTTGGCCTGGTGTTTTCCCGATGAGAATGCCGCCACCGCGCAGCGTGTCGCCGGCATGTTCAAGCAAGGCGACACCGCCATTGCGCCCTCATTCTGGCCGCACGAGGTTCTGAACGCCTTGCTGGTGGGAGAAAAACGCAAGCGCATTTCCAAAGAGTTGGTGCGCAGCTTCCTCGACGACCTGGCAACGCTTCCCATCGTACTGGAACAGTTTCCCGCTGGGGTTGTTTTTGGCAGGATCCAGCGCCTCAGCCGCGAGCACGGCTTGACCGCGTACGATGCGGCTTACCTCGATCTGGCTCTGGACAGCGGATTGGCGCTTGCAACCTTAGACGAGGACTTGGGGCGGGCTTCGAAGAAAGCGCGTGTGCGGCTGGTGCAGGCCTGAGTTTGGGGGGGCAGGAGTTCGTCGAGACTCCTGATTTTTCATCACTCCCGATCGGTGCGCCCCGTCACAGACATGCCCGTCGGTCCCGTACGACATTAACCGGGTGCGCCGTCACATTTTCCGCAAGTTCTCGCCTTTATACCTTCCTCATATCAAAAGTCCCGAGCTTTCTTGCGGCGCTGCTCGTTTTTCGAGTAACCCTGTGGTGTCCAATGGCACACGATTTCTCTTGACCGAAGGTGTCCAGTGGAGTACAAGATGAACAGGCAGACGGTTGTCGAAACGCCTTCTTACATTGTCCTCGCCGGCAAGCTCTTTACCGAGAGGGAGCGTGACGGCATTGTGGCCATGGTTGCAGAGAACCCGCAGTGCGGCGATGTGATGTCGGGGACGGGCGGATTCCGGAAGGTTCGGGTACCGCGCGAAGGCATGGGCAAGAGCGGCGGGGCCCGGGTTGTGTATATCTGGCGCAACGACAAGTTTCCAGCCTTCCTGATTACGGTTTTTCCGAAGAACAGGAAGGCCAACCTGACCAAGGCCGAGCGCAACGCCCTGAAGAAGCGCGCTGACGATATTTTTGACCGCTACCGGAGATAGACGATGAAGACTGCGTTTGAAGAGCTCATGACTGGATTGGATGAGGTGCAAGCTTTTCTTGCAGGAGAGGGGAAGGGCTTCAAGGTGCACGTGCCCGATGAAGTCGATGTGAAAAGCATCCGCAACAAGCTCAACATGACTCAATCCCGCTTTTCCGACACCTTCGGCTTCAGCCTGGATGCCATCAAGCATTGGGAAGGCGGACGGCGTATGCCAGAGGCGCCAGCCCGCACGCTGCTCACGGTGATCGACAAGAATCCGGCGGCTGTCATCACCGCCCTCCATCCCGGAGCTTTGCCGGGAGCGACCACCGTCAAGGCAGCTAGATTTCGCACCAAAAGGAAAAGGAAAACGTGGCGTCCTTTCAAGGCCAGGAAGGCCGTGGCGATGGCGGTTAAGGCAAGGGTTGGTAATGGCGCTCGCTAGGGGGACCCACCCTCAGGCCGACTGTTGGCTGGGCGAATTCGTAAACACGATCTCAAACACCAGCGGGCCCTGCGTAAACAGCTCCGATCAACGACCCTGCTCCAGGACAAACAATTGCGGAGATTTCCGGCGGTTAGGAACGCCGTCCCACAATCCCGTCGATCACCCGGCGGACCCCGGAACTTGTATTCTCTGACTTGCCGCCCTAATCCTTTCCCCATGTGTAGTAGAGCCCGAGATAACCGACGGTGTGTCTCTCGCCAGTCATGGTATGTCCAACCATGAACAGTAAGCTGAGATTGTCTTTGAAGTTATAGTAGCCGCCCGAATCTACGAATGTCGTTTGCCGACTCCCGACCGCCGCTGATTCGGAGTGGTAAACCTCCGCTCCAAGCGTCCATTTCTTGCTTAACTCCCTCTGTACCAGCCATCCGGCAAACAAAGAATCCTTCATGCCTGGCGCATGATTGATCTGGTATCCGGCGCCGCCATAGGTTGTCCACTTCCCGAAACTCTTCTGCATCCAAATGGGAAGACGCGCCCACAACTGACCGTTACCAAGGCCACGCTGGCTGTTTCCGGATGGCAGCTCGACCATTGCGAAAGTCCCTATCTGTGGCCGGAGCTTTCCCTCCTGCACAAACCGGTATTTTGCTCCGAGTTCGATGTCGCCGATGCCATACGCAGCCTGTGGAGTGACATATGCACCAGGAACAATGATATGAAGCTGCAGGTTGGGTGCTGCGCCGTAGTTGAATTCAAAAGCCGGCAACTGTGAGAACGTGGAGCCGCTGCCGTGATCCACAATGCTGAATCCATATGCTTCGTAATGGCGAAACGCCACCGGTTCTGGGTCGTCAGTCTGAAATGGCGGTCCGGCGAATGCTGATGTGGAAGCGAGTGCGAGCAGGAATGACGCACCCCAGCGCAATCGCCGTGATGGAATTTCATTGAAGTTGCGCATCGATTGACCACGCTCCCGCTCCGGCGATAAGCAGAAACAACAGTGACATGAGCATCGAGAAATCCGTTCGGGCGTCGCTGACCATGAACCAGAATCCTTGGCCGGTGCGAAACAGCTCGGGCAATTTTGTGGTTCCGATTGCTGTGCAGATG
>CABEDA010000449.1_pt1 | contig 14302 bp, 15 predicted proteins | sample 3422771 | NCBI WGS metagenome assembly CABEDA01 (sample SAMEA5534329, study PRJEB31848) | metagenome | biome: tundra; feature: field; material: soil | place: USA | collected 2013-05 | depth 0.15 m
TGAGAGGCGTCAGCCCGCGCAACTAAGGAAGGTCAAAGATCATGCCTTTACTTCAGATGTTGGAAGTTCTCGTCGTAGTGGGTGTCCTCCTGTGGCTGGTGAATCGCTTCATCCCCATGCAGAGCACCATCAAGTCAATTTTGAACGGCGTTGTGGTCATTGCCGTGGTTCTGTGGATCCTTAACGTTACTGGGCTGTTCCATTCTCTTCCCAATATCCACGTTGGAAAGGGATGACGATCTGCACGCGAACGTGCAGGCGACCCGGTTAACGCGACGACAGGAAGCCTGCAGAAGAGCAAAGCACGCAACGAATCGATAATGGAGGCAACACTTATGAACCTAGTTGGATTTATCAGCACGGCAGTTCTGTCTTTGACCCTCGTGGCCGCGGCTCCGATGTACGCCCAAGAGCAGCAGGACGAACAGAAAGCCAAACCGGAAGAGAAAAAAGCGCAACCAGAGAAGTCCGCAAAGCAAGCGGAAAAACCCGCGGCGCAGCCGGAGAAGAACACCAAGCCGGAAGAGAAAAACGCAAAGCAAGAGAACAAGAACGCCAAGCCGGCGGAGAAGAACGCGCCGCAGCAGAAAGCCGCCGGTAACCGTGGTGGCCAGATTCCCGCAGACAAATTCAAGGCCAATTTTGGACAGCAACACTCGTTTCGTGTCAGCCAAGCCGACTACAGCAATCACCGCTTCCAATACGGTGGCTATTCGTTCGGATTCGTTGACCCGTGGCCCAGCAACTGGCTCTACACGCAAAACGTTTATGTGATCGAGATTGACGGCGTGTATTACCTGTGCAACGCATCGTTTCCTGGCGTTAACCTTGTACTCAGCTTCACCCCATAGCGGCTCATTCGGTGCCGTCTGAGGGTGCAACAGGATGTAGTGGTTCTACACGGTGCAGCCTCGGGAGAGGTGGCACCTTCCGCGACTCTATGACAAGGAGCACAACATGCTTGGAACTATATTGATCGTGATTTTGATTTTGGCACTTTTTGGAGCGCTGCCACGATGGTCACACAGCAAAGATTGGGGTTATGCTCCGTCCGGAGGATTGGGGCTGATCCTCGTGATCGTTGTCATTCTCCTGGTTATCGGTCGGATTTGAATCATGCGCCAGCCGGCAATATCGCCAGGCGCCATAGGGGCTTCGCTGCCCGAACATGGCAGTCACACCCCGATGTAAGTCACTGAATCCGAACAGCAGGCCCCAGGACGGCTTAGTTTGCTAAACCGTGTATACGGGCTAACACCTGTATCGAGGGTTCGAATCCCTCCCTCTCCGCCAGATATTCTAACTCCCGTAAGCATAATCGTTTACCGAGCTTTGCCGAAGACCTTGGGAACCTCCGCGGCGGGTGGGCTACATCAACGTGGAAAGGATAGCGCGGGTTATCTTTGAACCTTGACACGAAATAAATGGGGTGCGAACAGCCAGCAGTTTGGGACTCCCGCTCTTAGGCGATCGCCGGTCGAATCTGCTTCCGGGTAGTTCGAAAGGCCCGGCGCAGCGGGCCCATTGTTTGGCCCTACGCCGCGGCTGGAAAGATTCACTTACCTTTAAGTTTAGCGGCTTGTTCCAGTTCTTTCACAGCCGCCATGGTGCGTGCAGTGTAGTCCGCACGCTTCGCCGACTTCGGACGTCGGTGGCGTTTGGTGACCGAATCATGCTTTGCCATTGGCTCCTCCGGTTGCTGCTTACACCGTACCATCGTTGTGCCGAGCGACGTTGTGCCGAGCGCCCGTTGGCTCTTCACTCACGAGGGCCGCTCGTTGACAGCAACGGCCCTCATGGTTGCAAGTTAGTCCCGCTCTTTGCGAATCTTCTTTCGGGCACGCTTCTGCGCCAAAGCTTGCTTCACCCGGCGTCTCTCGCCCGGCTTCAGGTAGTAGGAGTGACGTTTCACTTCCTTAATGATGTCCTCGGTCTGAACCTTGCGCTTGAAGCGGCGCAGGGCGTTTTCCAAAGACTCACCCTCTTGCAGTCGAATTTCTGCCACCCTCATCACCCCCAGACCAGCCACGACATGGACAAACTAAAGTTTACTCCCTTCCGCACCTATCTGCTGCTGGCCGCCTACCCGGCACACCGGTTGAACGAACGGAGCCGTGTGGGCTGCCGGAACTGCCAGGACCGAGCGAATGTGGCGAAGCATTTCCCTATCCGAACCGAGGATCTGTCTCTCCGTTCCACCTTGTTGACACAATAATTGGCGACGTTCAGGGGAACCGTTTCTGAAGTCGGGCGGGGCAAATCTTTCACGCTGGAACCGCTTATCAATCACACAATTTACCACAGCGACTGCAGATCGGCCGTGAGGCCATTTTCTTGATACGAATTTGTCGGCGGAGACTCCGCGTCGCGGAAAGCACTTTCTCGGTAGGCTGCTAGTCCCCGCCTACTCTTCCACGGGCTGCGCGTTGAGTTCCTGAGCGGGTTCGCCTCCCGCCATGCCCTGGGCGATGATGAGGCGCCGGGCTTCGATGCGCAGTTCGGGCAGTGCGCGTCCGAACCAGATCGCGCCGAGGACGCAAGCCACTCCTCCGGCGGCAACCGTGATGGGTGCGCCGACGCGGTGCGCCAAGGCTCCGCCAAAGAAAGCTCCGAAGGGAGCCATCCCCATGAACATCATCGAGTAAACGGACATGACGCGGCCGCGCAGTTGGTCGGGGACCATGGTCTGGACCAGAGTGTTCGAGCAAGCCATCTGCAGCATCATCGAATAGCCGGCAGGCAGCAGGAGCGCGACTGACAACCAGAATGAACGCGAGAACGAAAAAAGAAACAAGCTGATCCCGAAGCTTCCACAGGCGAATGCCACCCAACGCCCCAACCCTTTCACACCGGTTTTGGCGGCCAGCGTCAAGGCGCCGAACAGCGCGCCTACGCCGGTAGCGCCCATCAGGATGCCGAGGCCACGCGCTCCGCCGTGCAGGATCTTGTCGGCGAAGACCGGCATCAGTACGGTGTAGGGCATACCGACCAGGCTGATCAGGCCCAGCAGCAAAAGCAGCGCGCGAATGACCTTGGTCTGGTTGACCCAGCGAAACCCTTCGATGATGTCCTCAATCGGCGAATGTTTGCTGGCACGCCGAACGCTGCGCACGTTCATCAGCGTCAGGCCGACGATCACAGCGATGTAGCTGATTGAATTGGCGGCAAAGCACCAGCCCTCGCCGATTCTTGCCACCAAGATTCCGGCGATGGCCGGGCCGATAACGCGCGCGCCGTTGAACATCGAAGAATTCAGTGCGATCGCGTTCATCAGATCCTCCTTGCCGACCATGTCGACAAGGAAGGACTGCCGGCCCGGAATGTCGAACGCGTTCACCACTCCGAGCAGGGCCGCCAGCACAAAAATATGCCACACGTGGACCCGTCCGCTCAAACAGAGCCAAGCCAGTATCCCCGCGAGAATCATGGAAGCGATCTGGGTGGCGATCACCAGGCGCTGTCGATTCACGCGGTCGGCGGTGATCCCTCCGAAAGGCGCGACCAGGAAGACGGGAATCTGGCTGGCAAAGCCGACGCTTCCCAGCAGCAGCGCGGATTTCGTCATACGGTAGACGAGCCACGCCTGGGCCACGGTCTGCATCCAGGTGCCGATCAGAGAGATCAGTTGTCCGCTGAAAAAGAGCTGAAAATTGCGATGGCGCAAGGCGCGCAGGGTGGTGGCCCATTTCGGCAGGCGCGCCCTTTCCGCAGCCGCTTCTTCAGTCGTGGCGGAATTTCTCGCTCCAGTCACTCTATTAGAACTTTTTCACATCTTTCGGATGACGGCAACTGGCAAAGAACTTCACCGCGGAGGCACGGAGGCACGGAGAAAGACTTTTTGGGGGTTCGTTGTCGAGTTGCGGATGCTTTGTAAGAGAGAGTAATGACGAACTCGATTTTCTCCGTGACTCCGTGGTGGGCATTGCCTGAGATTTCCACAGCCGGCCCCCGACTTGGAACTTCCCCGCCGTCCCGATCCGCGATACAGTTAAGTTCCTCCGATTCGAAAGGCCGGATCGAGGAAGGATGAGCCATGAGCACAGTCCCCAATCGTCTGGAACATCGTTTGGAACGACGAGGTGCGCAGCGTTTTGAAGTGCACTTGCCGTTGTCGATTCATTTCGACGGACGGACTGTGCCCGGTTTCACGCAGGACTTGAGTGGCCGAGGAATCTTCTTCTATGCCGAAACGCCGCTCCCGCAAGGGGCGGTCGTGGAATTAACCTTTACCATGCCCTCCGAGATCACCTTGACAGAAAACATGCCGGTTCGCTGTCGCGGGCGGGTGTTGCGTTCCTCGGCTTCCCAGGCGCGTCATTCTCAAGATAGCCAACGCAGCGGCATCGCCGTCCAACTCGATTCCTACGAGTACTTGCCCTCCGGCGAGCCCGGCGCTCAGTTCGTGCGAGTTTCGTCCGCCAGTGCCGCCGGAGGCGCTTCCGGCCCGGCGCCGCGCTGAGGACTTCTCCAGTCTTTCCAAGCGCCCGCCTTTGCCTTACAATCGAAGAAACCAGCAGTCTGGCGGGTAGCTTCCACGGATTAGAAGCCCGCTTGCAGCCCGCCGCTTCATCTGAGGTCATCTTCGATTACGAAGGTCATTTGGCCTCGACGCTGGAACTTCGTAGCATAATAATGAACCCTGAGAATCGAATCATGCCCGGGATCGCCGTCGCCCTCCTCACTGAGGATCGCGAACAATCCGTCGCATTGCACAGCCGGGTCGAGAGCACCAACCTGGCCCGAACCGTGTTGAGCCATGTCGGTTTCCCCGCCGGACCGAGCGATGCGGTTTTGCGTCAATTGCAGGATCAGCACGCCGAAGTCGTCCTGGTGAGTATCGATCCCCAGAATCCGCAACGAGCCGTTCGCGCCATCGAACTGATCCATGGCAACCTTCCCGAAGTCACAATTTTCGCCGTGGGCGAAATGAGTCAGCCCGCGAATATTGTTTCCGCCATGCGAGCCGGCGCGCGCGAGTTTCTGGATCACGCCGCCAGCCGCGAAGCCTTGATCGAAGCCTTCACTCGCTTCTCGGCCACATTGAGCCGTGCGCAACGCAGCTCCAGCAAGGCTCGCGTCTTCACTTTTCTGAACGCCAAGGGCGGCGCCGGCGCCACCACCACCGCGGTGAATACCGCCGTCGCCTTGCAGGAGGCTCACGGCCGCGTGGTGCTGGTGGATTTCGCTCCCATCGGCCATGCCGCCCTGCAGTTGAATCTGCGGCCGCAATTCACCCTGATGGATGCGCTGCAAAACCTGCATCGCATGGATGGTTCGCTGCTCGACGGCCTGATGACGCCTTATCGCAATGGCCTTCATCTGCTGGCAGGCGCTCAGCAGCCGCACGCCGGAGTTCCGACCGCATCGGAACTGGCTCGCCTCTTCGATCTGCTGGTCAACCAGTACCACTTCGTCGTGCTCGATGGCTCCGGGCGGATGGATGGCACCATGCAAATGATCTGCGACCTATCGAACGCCGTGCTCCTGGTCACCCAGACCGATGTTGTTTCCCTGTGGAGCGCTGGCCGGATTCAAGCGTTCCTGCAGGATGGAGCCGGCCGCGATCGCCTGCGCATCGTGATCAACCGCTACAAAAAGATTCCCGGCTTCACCGACGAAGACGTGGAGAAAGCCACCAACTGCAAGGTGCTCTGGAAAGTGCCTAACAACTTCCAGGTCATCGGACCCGCGATTGACAAGGGCAACCCGGTCGCGGCGCAGGGCAATCACGAAATCAGCCGCTCCTATCAAGGATTAGCTGCGGAACTCGCCGGCGCCAGCGCATCCGCCGAAGGCGCCCTCTCGCTCCTCTATCAGCACGACAAAGGCGACGGCAAGAAACACGCCGCCGGCCACCTGATGGTTTCGCCCATGCGCGCCGGACAGTAGATCCCACTTTTGACCCCAGCAACTCCGGCTTCTACTTCTGCAATCTGATCTGATCTGACCTCTACAATTCCCCGCCTTTGTTAGAATCAGGAATTCAGCTCTGGATGCTGGTGAAATTCTGAATGGCAAATCCTTCCACCAAGAAACGCGTGCTCAGCGGAATGCGCTCGACCGGCAAACTGCACCTGGGAAACTACGTGGGCGCGCTCGAAAACTGGGTCCGCATGCAGGACGAGTACGAGTGCTTTTTCTTCATCGCCGACTGGCACGCCCTGACCACCGACTACGCCGACACCTCGCGTCTGAAAGAGAACTCGGTCGACGTGCTGCTGGATTGGCTGGCCGCCGGCCTTGATCCCGCGAAGTGTGTCATGTTCATCCAGTCCCATATTCCGGCGCACGCCGAATTGCACCTGCTGCTTTCAATGATCACTCCCCTCGGATGGCTGGAGCGAGTTCCGACCTACAAAGAGCAGAAGGAAAATATCAAGGAAAAGGACTTGGGCACCTACGGGTTTCTCGGTTATCCCGTCCTGCAGTCGGCGGATATTTTGATCTACAAGGCGGATGTGGTCCCGGTCGGCGAAGACCAGGTAGCACACGTGGAACTGACCCGCGAAATCGCACGGCGCTTCAACGGCTTCTACGCCGGGAAACGCGAATATGTTTTCCCCGAACCGGCGGCCCTGCTCACGCCGGCTCCCCGCCTGCCCGGCACTGACGGCCGCAAGATGTCGAAATCGTATGGCAACGCGGTCATGCTCACCGACCCCGAGCCCGTGGTGCGCCAGAAACTGAAGACGATGGTCACCGACCCTGCCCGGGTGCGGCGCACCGATCCCGGCAACCCTGACGTGTGCCCCGTAGGCGACCTGCACAAAATATTCAGCACCAAAGAGACGATGGCGAAAGTGTACGAAGGTTGCCGCTCGGCCGGAATCGGCTGCATCGAATGCAAGGGCTGGGTCGCCGACACCGTCGTAAAAATCCTCAACCCGATGCAGGAGCGCCGCAAAAAATACGAGGACAATCCACGCCTCGCCTGGGATATTCTGGAAGCCGGCTCGGCCCGCGCCCGCGAAGTCGCCGGCGCCACCATGCAAGAAGTCCGCGAGTCCATGGGGCTGGACTATAGTTCGAACTATGCAGGGGAAAAGGATTCCCAGCAGTGACGGATTTGTCCCAACCTATTTCTCCTGTAGAGACGCGGCTTGCCGCGTCTCCGCCGCCCGCCGAGGGTAAGCCTGCCGCGAAGAAATCCGCCAAAGACGATGCCAACGATTCCCCATTCGCCATCGCGCTCGGAGAAATCTACGAAGGCCCGCTCGACCTGCTGCTCGACCTGATTCGCAAGCAGGACATCAACATCTACGACATTCCCATTGCGAAGATCACGGCGCAGTATCTTACGTATGTGGAGCGCATACGCGAACTCGACGTGAACGTTGCGAGCGAATTCATCTACATGGCGGCGGTGCTGATTCACATTAAGTCGAAGATGTTGTTGCCGCGCGATCCGCTCGCTCCCGCCGACGCCCAGGAAGACCCCCGCAACGAACTCGTCAACCGCTTGCTGGAGCACGAAAAGTTCAAATCCGCGGCACAAATGCTATTGCAAAAGCAGCAGATCGAAGACGCGGTCCTGAGCAATCCAGCAATCCGCGAGTTCATGGACGCCGAGGGCACCGAGCCCGAGCTCGCCGCCGATGTCATCGACTTGGTCAAAACCTTCCAGCAGATTCTGGATCGCGCGCGCACCCGACCAATTCTCGAAGTGGATGAAGAGACGGTAACCGTCGGCCAGATGATCCAATACCTGCACCGACGGCTCGCGCTCGAAGACCGCCCGATTCGCCTGAAACAAATGCTCCGCAACGTGCCCTCAAGGCCGGCGCTGGTCTGCATGTTTCTGGCCTTGCTCGAACTAGTAAGATTGCAAGCGATCCAGGTGCGGCAGGACCACGTCTTCGGCGAAGTGCTCGTGCGCAAGCACTCCCACTTCGAAGAAGTGATGACCGAACAAGCCGCGGTGCGCGATGATTGGAGATGAGAAAGGCAGCTATCAGCCGTCAGCTATCAGCCGTCAGTGGAATTACGACGCTCCACTGGTTTTACTGATAGCTGATGGCTGAAAGCTGACAGCTACTTATGAGTCTTAGACCCCAACTCGAAGCCATCATCTACGCGGCGGAAACGCCCATTTCGCTCGATCAGATTTCCGCGCTCGTGAAGGACTCGCTGCTCGCGGAAGCTCCGGGAATCGATCCGGCGGAAATCAAGTCGCGCATTCGCGCCGCGCTCGAAGAACTCATCGCGGACTACTCCGGCGCCGGCCACGGCATCGAGATCCGCCAAGTCGCCGGCGGATACCGCATGTCCACCAAGCCCGAACAACACGACGTGGTGCGTGCTTTCGCCAAGAGCCTGAAGCCGCCTTTCCGGCTGTCGCTGCCGGCGCTTGAAACTCTAGCCGTCGTCGCCTACAAGCAGCCGGTCACGGTACCCGAGATCAGCGAAATCCGTGGCGTCGATTCCGGCGGCGTCATCGCCACACTGCTCGATCGCAAGCTGATCACGACCGCGGGCAGAAAAGCCGTAATCGGTCGCCCCATCCTCTACAGAACCAGCAAAGAATTTCTGCTGCGCTTCGGGCTGAAAGACGTCAACGAACTGCCCAGCATGGAGGAATTCGAGAAACTGCTGGCCGAGTCGTTTCAAAGCGACATGATTCCCGGTGAAGGCGCGCCCGAGTCTTTAAGTTTGCCGTTGACTGCTGGGGATGATTCTTCAGCGATAGAGAACGGTTCTTCCGAAACAGCGCCCGAAGCGGAAAGTACTTCTGAAACTGCGGACTCCGCTCTCGCCGCCGAAGATCCCGCTCTCGCCACCAAAGAAGAGGAAGCCGAAATGCCAGCCGCCATCAAGCCGGAGTAGCCATGCCTGCCGAACGTCTGCAAAAAATAATCGCCGCCGCCGGAGTCGCATCCCGCCGCAAAGCCGAAGACCTGATCGTCTCCGGCCGGGTCGTGGTCAATGGCCAGGTGGTTACCGAACTCGGCACCAAAGCCGATCCCGAACAAGACCACATCCGCGTCGATGGCAAACTGCTGCAGGGACCCGAGCGTTTCACCTACGTCGCGCTGAACAAGCCCAAGGGATATGTGACCACGGTCAGCGATGAGAAGAAGCGTCCCACTGTGATGGACCTGGTGAAAAAAGTGAAAGGGCGCGTCTATCCCGTGGGCCGTCTGGACTGGGCCAGCGAAGGATTGCTGCTGATGACCAACGACGGCGCGCTGGCCAACGCTCTGATGAAAGCCGCTTCCAACGTGGCGAAGACGTACGTGGTGAAAGTGGCCGGCCAGCCTGACGAGGCCAAGCTCGACAAGCTGCGCCGCGGAGTTTCCATCGCCGAAAAAGGCGGCCGGCGCGTGCGCACGGCCCCAGCAAAAATTCGCCTGATTCGCGAAGGCGATAACCCGTGGCTCGAAGTGACCATCATTGAAGGCCGCAACCGCCAGGTCCGCAAAATGTTTGAAGAAGTCGGGCACCACGTGGAGAAAATCCGGCGCGTGCAGTACGGTCCCCTCGCGCTCGACGTGCCGCCGGGAGATTGGCGCAACCTGACTCTGCTGGAAGTGGCCAAGCTCAAGACTGCTGCTTCGGGACCGAAACTTACTCTTCCCCCCAGCGCACCTGTTCCCATGCACCCGCCGAAGGTCTACACGACTAAGCCGGAGCGGGTGGCGAAATCGCCCAACCGATCGAGGTCTTCGCGTTCGCCCAAGTTTTCGCGTTCGGAGAAACGACCGCGTTCATCCAAGCCATTAGCTTCAGAAAAGCCGGCATTCGCATCGCGTTCGCCGAAGAACTCCAGATTCAAGCCGTCGCGCCCACCAAAACGCGGACGCGACTAGCGTCTTTTTTCGCGATCATATTTCGCGATCATATTTCGCGATCATCGACAGCCGGGCCGCGCCGTACAAGCCGGCATCGCTCCCGAGCACCGCGCGCGTAATGATGGTCTTGTGGCCCGGGCCAGCCTTCACATGCGCGGAGGCTCCCTCGCGAACAGCCAGAGGATCGGCCGGCGCCGTGGCTGCGTACACCAGGGCACGCCGCCGCAACTCTTCGAAGATCGCCGGCGAGAAAGCTTCCCACGCGCTCGAAACTCCCCCGCCAATCACGTAAATCGGCAGGTTCAAGGAATTCACCATCGTCGAAAGCACGATCCCCAAACAACGGCCCATGTATCGGAAAATACGCCGCGCATCTTCATCGCCCTGCATCGCGAGATGGTAAATCGATTTCGCGCTGAACTCCGGATCGGACTGAGCCGCGCGCGCCAGCGCCGACGCGCCGTCTTTCGAAATCGCTTCCCGCGCCATCCGCACCACCGCCGTCGCCGATGCGTATTGCTCCAGGCATCCTCGATTCCCGCATCCGCAAGGGTGCCCGTCCGGCTCCACGGTCGTGTGCCCCAACTCGCCGGCCATGCCATTCGCGCCGCGCCAAATCGTGCCGCCCAGAACCAGTCCGCCGCCGACGCCTGTGCCGAGGGTCAGCATCGCCATGTCGGCATAATCCTTGGCCGCGCCCAGCCATTTTTCTCCGAGCGCCGCCACATCCGCGTCGTTCTCGAGGACCACCGCGGTCTTCAGGCGCTCCTCAATGGCGGCGCGAGCCGGATAGTCGACCCAGTCCGGCAGGTTCGGCGATTCGCGCACCAGTCCAGTTTGCATGTCGATGATGCCGGGCACGCCAATGCCGATCCCCATCAGCGGGGCGCTGTTGCCGTATTTCCCCGACAGGCGCTGGATGGCATCGCACATGTCGCCGATGACGTGATCGCGTCCCCGGGAAACCTTGGTGTCGAGCGTGACTTTCTCGACCAGCGCGCCTTGCTCGTCCACGGCGGCGATGCGCAAGTTCGTGCCGCCCAGATCCACTCCAATGGAAAATTTATTCATGATGACTAACTCAGTGTTCCGTTCGACGGGGTATGTGGGGAGACCTTGAACCCCATCCTCTTTTTTACAGGCGCGAGTGTCAATCCGTCAACATATTAAATCGTTCTATTAGGGCTATTTTTGACACTTTGAACAATAATGGCTGCTGCGGCCGGCCAGCACAATGCGCCGGATCGCAGTCCGGCACACCAAGCACGGCTCCCCCTCGCGCCCATAGACTCGATGCTGGAGCTGAAAAAATCCTTCTTCTCCATCCGCGTCCACGTAATCGGAAATCGACGACCCGCCCAGCGCGATCGCCTCGCGCAGCACTTCACGCACCGTCCGGTGCAGCTTGCCCAGTTGCTCCCGCGTGATCGCCGCCGCCCGTCGCCGGGGACGGATACCCGCACGAAACAACGATTCGTCGGCATAAATGTTGCCCACGCCGCGCAGCAACTTCTGATTCAAAAGCGCGCTCTTGATGGGAGTTTTGCGCCCGCGAAAGAGCGCGATAAATTGCGCCTCGCTCACCTCCAGAGGTTCGACGCCCCCGGGATCGAAGCCTCCAGCATGAACGCTGAGTTTGCCAAACATCCGCGGATCGATAAACCGCAGTTCGCGCCCCGAAGCTAGCTTCGCGATCAGGTGAGTGTGCTTGGCGATCTCCAAAGCAGCGTCGCAAACCACCAGACGCCCGGTCATGCCAAGATGCACGATCCACTGCGCACTCTGCCGTAGAGACGCGGCTTGCCGCGGCTGGCCGCGAACGCCGCGACCACCTTTCTTCGGCTGCGATGCCCCAGTCGCTCCCTCCAAATCGAACACGATGTGTTTGCCCGCGCGGTGCACGCGCACGATCTGCTTGCCCTCCAGCGTCCGAGCGATCACGCCCGCCGGCGACTTGAGCGGCTGCTGCCTGGAACCGATCCAGACCGATTCGACGGCGTCACCGGCAACGCGCGTGTGGAGCCCTCGCACAATGGTCTCAACCTCGGGAAGTTCAGGCACGTTGTCAGGATACAAGAATCGCGATTGCAGAGGTCTGAGGAGGTCAGAGGTAAGAGGTCAGATTGCAGAGGTGAGAAACTTATTTGGATTTACCTCTGCAATCTGCCCTCTGACCTCCGCAATCCACGGTTGCTCCTCCACCGCCCGATTCGGTATGCTGGAGCGTACACATCAGTACCGCCGGTCTTCCTAGTTTTCCAAGTCAATCCAGCAACGGCGCAGCCGGTGTGTGCGAACCATGGGGCGGCCGGACGGCCGCAATATTCCCAAATGGAGTTCGGATTGAGCGCAAGCAGAACCAGCAGAGGCAGAACCGCAGTCATAGTCGGAGCCCAGTGGGGCGACGAGGGCAAGGGCAAGATCGTCGACGTACTCACACGGACTTTCTCGATCGTCGCTCGCTACGCCGGCGGCCACAACGCCGGACACACCGTCATCATCAACGGCAAGAAATTCATCATGCAGCTTGTACCGGGCGGCATTCTGCGCCCCGAATGCACCAGCGTCGTCGGCAACGGCGTGGTGCTCGATCCGTTGGCGTTCCTGAAAGAAGTCGCTTCCCTGCGCGCTGCCGGAGTGAAAGTGGACGGCAACCTTTTCATCTCCAACCGCGCGCAGGTCATTCTTCCTTACCATCGCATGATGGAGCTGGGTGCGGAAAACGCGCCCGGCCGGGTAAAGATCGGAACCACCTCGCGCGGCATCGGCCCCACCTACGAGGACAAAATGGGACGCCGCGGATTGCGCGTCGCCGATCTGCTTGACAGCAAATTGCTGCGCACCCACATCGAGAACGCATGCCGCGAGAAGAACATGATCGCGCACGCGCTGTTCAACTCCGACCCGCTCGATGCCGACAAGATGTTCCGGGAATATGCCGACGCGGCCGAGCAGATCCGTCCGTTTGTCCGCGACACGGCGCAGTTCCTGAACCGCGCCTTGGCCGAAGGCAAGTCGATTGTGTTCGAAGGCGCGCAAGGCACCATGCTCGACATTGATCACGGCACCTATCCGTTCGTGACGTCGTCGAATTCCACTTCCGGCGGCGCCGCAACCGGAACCGGAGTGCCGCCGACGTCGATTGACACCGTCATTGGCATCACCAAAGCCTATTGCACCCGCGTCGGCAGCGGCCCGTTCCCCAGCGAACTCGCCAACGCGCAGGGCGAAGACTTGCGCAAGCGCGGCAACGAATTTGGCGCCGTCACCGGACGTCCCCGCCGCACCGGCTGGCTCGATTTGCCTGAACTCCGTTACGCTGGCATGATTAACGGCATCTCCTGGTTGGTGGTGACGAAGTTGGATGTGCTCGACCACCTGAAGGAGATTCCGGTGTGCGTGGGGTACAAGGTGGACGGCAAGGAAACAGACGAGTCTCCGGCCCAGGCGTACGGTTATGAAAAAATCGAATGCCTCTACCGCAACATGCCGGGCTGGGCCGTCCCGACGCAGACCATTCGGACGCTGGAAGCATTGCCTAAGGCCGCCCGCGAATACCTGGCCTTCATCGAAAAGGAAAGCGGAGCGCGGGTGGGAATGATTTCCACCGGCCCCGATCGTGAACAGACAATTTTGGTGCCGGAATTTGTAAGCGCGCTAGGATTGAAGAACTGCTAAGAACTTGGGTTCGTATCAGGGCATCGTTTTATCGATACCGGAAGATTCGTATCAGGGTATCGCTTTAGCGATACCACAATTTCTTCGAAATCAGAGCCCCTTCAGGGGCTGCTCTAAAGAGAACGGAGCGACGGATGGTGGTGTTGGCTGTAACCTGGATGGCAAAAGTTGGACGCGAGTCCGAAGTGGCCGCGATCTTTGAAAAACTCTCAGCCGAATCGCGAAAAGAACCGGGCTGTGTCATGTATCAGGTGCATAAGCACAAGACCGATCCGCGCCGGTTCTTTGTCTACGAACAGTACAAAGATGACGCCGCCCTCGAGGCGCATCGCACCGCCCCGCATTTCCTGCAGTTGGCGAAAAAAGATCTGCCCAAATTGGGCGACCGGATCGAAGCGCACTTGTTCGAGCCGCTGGGGTAGGTGTAGGGCGGACACTCCTGTCCGCCGCTGTTGGTTTTGACGAGTGGCAGGCAAGAGTGCCCACCCTACATGTTATTTCTTGTCCGCCATCAGCACGCCGCCCGAAGCATAACTTTCCTTAGACACTTCCAGAAAAGCAACCACAACCGCTTCGCGCCGCGCGCCCGCCTCTTCCACCATGGTGTCGGTAATGCGCTGAGCGATCTTGCGTTTCTGATCCGCCGTGCGGCCTTGGAGCATGGTGACCTGAACTAAAGGCATGGAATTCTCAGTTCCCAGTTCTCAGTTCTCAGAACAAACCAGCCCTCAGATCAATCTCACTGAGAACTGGGAACCGAGAACTGAGAACTTCTTCTACTGCGTCAATTCGTAACCCGCAAAAAAGAAACTCAGTTCATAGCGTGCCGTATCTTC
>CABEDA010000450.1_pt1 | contig 14281 bp, 9 predicted proteins | sample 3422771 | NCBI WGS metagenome assembly CABEDA01 (sample SAMEA5534329, study PRJEB31848) | metagenome | biome: tundra; feature: field; material: soil | place: USA | collected 2013-05 | depth 0.15 m
TTCCGGATGGACGAACATGTGGAACGCCTGCTGGACTCCGCTCACATCGTGGGCTTTCGCGAGTTGCCGGTTACCGCCGAGCAGGTGAAGACGGCCATCCACCAGACGATTGCGGCGAACGAGTTTTCATCCTGCTATATCCGGCCGATGATTTACCTGGACGGCGCGATGAGCCTGACCGTCGAAGCCGGCCAGCCGCACTTCGTGGTTGCGGTGTGGGAGTGGAAGGCGTTTCTGGGGGCCGAGGCGAAGGAACACGGCATTCGCGCCAATATTGCATCGTTCACGCGGCTGCATCCGAACATCATGATGACCAAGGCCAAGGTCTCGGGAAATTATGTGAGCTCGATTCTGGCCAAGACCGAGTCCCATCGCGCCGGCTTCGATGAGGCCATCATGCTGGGGCCCGATGGATACGTGGCCGAGTGCACCGGCGAAAATCTCTTCGTCGTTCGGAACAACGTTCGGAACAACGTGCGAAATAAAATCGTCTATACCTCGCCGCGGGCAGGGATTCTCGAGGGCATCACTCGCGACACCGTGATCGCGCTGGCTCGGGATTCGGGCTACCCCGTGGTGGAAGAGCCCATCTCGCGCGATCAGCTTTATATTGCCGACGAAGTGTTTGTGAGCGGTACGGCGGCGGAAGTCGTGGCGCTGCGCGAAATTGATTTCCGCGTCATCGGCGACGGCAAGACTGGTCCTGTAACCCGCACTTTGCAACAGGAGTTCGACAAAGTAGTGAGCGGAAAGCACGCGCGCTCGGCGGAGTGGCTGGCGCCGGTGCCGAAGCTGAATGCGGCGGCGGTGCGAGGTTAGCAGGCTTCGTGTAGAGACGGGGCTTGCCCCGTCTCCCGCCGCGAACGGAGACGCGGCAAGCCGCGTCTCTACAGGAGATTTCGAAATGAAGAAGCATCAATTTCGCCGGGAGACCGAGGCGGTACGCGGCGGCACGAGCCTCGACAAAAAGAACGGTCCGCTCTCCACTCCGATCTATCAGACCTCGACTTTCGAAGTCGCCGACATGCAGGAGCAGTTGCGCGTCACTCCTACCGACAGCTACTACACGCGCTACGGCAATCCCACGAATACGGTTGCCGAGAATGCCATCGCCGAACTCGAAGGCACGGATGCGGCGCTCGTGTTCTCTTCGGGCATGGCCGCGATCACCACTTCGATTCTGGCGCTGGTGAAGGCGGGAGACCATATCGTGGCGCAACGCGACATTTATGGCGGCGTGATCAAATTCCTGTCGAAGTGGCTGCCTAAACTCGGAATCGAAACCACGTTCGTCGATACCAATGACATCGAGCAGCACGAGCGTGCGATCCAGCCCAACACCAAGATCCTGCACATCGAGTCGCCGACGAATCCGAGGGTGCGGGTTGTCGATCTGGAGAAGATTGCAGCCCTGGCGCGCGAACACGGCCTGATCACAACCATTGATTCGACTTTCTCCACGCCCATCAATTGCCGTCCGGCGGAGTGGGGCATCGATCTGGTGCTCCATTCGGGAACAAAATATTTTGGCGGGCATTCCGACCTGATGTGCGGCATCGCCGCAGGGCGCCGCGATTTAATCGAGCATATCCATCACTCGCGCACCACGCTCGGCTGTTGCATGGATCCGCACGCGGCATTTCTGCTGCTGCGCGGCATCAAAACCCTGGCCGTCCGGGTTGAGCGCCAGAACCAGAGCGCGCTGCGGATTGCCGAGTTCCTGGACCGGCATCCCAAGGTGGCGCGGGTGCACTATCCGCTGCTGCAGGAGCATCCGGACTACGCGATCGCGAAGAAACAAATGGCGGGAGCGGGCGGCGTGCTGAGCTTCGAGGTGGAAGGCAGCGGCGCCGACGCCTGCCGCGTCGCCGGGTCGCTGAATCTGTTTACCCTGGCGCCGAGCCTCGGCGGAGTGGATTCGCTGGTGACCATCCCGGTGCTGACCTCGCATTACATGATCGATCCGGAGTTGCGGGAAAAGATGGGCGTGACCGAACAGATGATTCGCCTGTCCGTGGGCCTTGAGCACGTCGAGGACTTGATTGCCGATCTGGAGAAGGGGCTGAGCCAGCTGTCAGTCGTCAGCCATCAGCCATCAGTTTTCAGTCATCGGTAGAAGGGTTATACCCCTCCTCATCGGGTCTTTTGGAATCAAAGACTTAGCTATCACAGTCGTGCTAGGTCTTTGAGTTTAAAGGAGTTGTGTGTAAAGTATTATAAAATCAACAAGTTGCGGTAGGAAAGAAGATCCTGGCTCGTTGCGAGCCAGGATCTTCTTTTTGTACGATGCTTACCGCTAGAAAGTGAATCTTGCGCCAAACTGGAATTGACGCGGTGAGTTGGAAGTTGTCGTGATCTGGCCGAACTCGTTACCATTCGGGCCAGTCGTCCACCCACTATAGTTAGAGGGCACATTCGGCGCTGAAAACTGCGGCCTGTTGGCGACGTTATAGGAAGATATATCAAAGCGGAGATCCCGCTTTTCGCCCAGTTTGAAACTTTTGGAGAGTGTGAGATCCAGATTGTTGGCTCCCATAGTGCGGAGGTGATCAAGATACGGTGGCGCGTTTCCCGGAATATACTGGCTGGCAGGCACTGCGAAGCAGTCGGGCGTGAACCACACCGCTGCCGTACGTGGCGCGCCCTTGCTGGGATCGCAGGTCATATCGGCCCGCTGATTGAGGAACATATTATTCCCTACATACGGCGAATTGATGGGAACACCGCTGCTCAGGTAGAAAATCCCGTTGGCCGTCCAATCGCCCAGGATGGCATTCGATACTCCGTTCAGATTGACCGCCCTGTCCTTGCCCACGGGCAGGTCGTAAGATGCCTGCCATGTGAACTGATACTTCACGTCCTGCGGGCTGACGGAATGCTCGTATCTCATGTCCCTCCAGTCCTGAACCGACCCGGCATGAGAACCGACAAATCCCAGAGGAGGATTGCCGTCGTCCGTCATCAGCTTGGCCCAGGTAAAGGAGGCTAGGGTGGTGAAGTGCTTGGTCATGCGCTTCTGCACCTTCGTCTGCAAGGAGCTGTACTCGGAATCTCCGCCGGGAAAGCCACTCACTATGACACCGTTGGTTTGGCCGGTTATGCTGATGGCGCCAGTGTTGAATTGCGGGTAAGGCTCCGCGTTCAGAAAATTCTGAGGGTCGGGGCCAAGGGTATTACCGATCTGTTGGATCTGGCTCAGGGTGAGCTGGTTCAGATCTGCAACCATCGGAAGGAAGAGCCCCCTGCTGCCCACATAGCCGACGCTAAGAACGATCTGCTGTGGAAATTCGTACTCCAGGCCGAAGTTGAAGTTATAGGTTTCCGCCGTACGCTGCGAGTGCAGCATCGTGGTCAGATTCGAGCCCAGGTTAGTCTCCAATCCGTTCGGGTGCAATTGCGATGGTGGAACCAGACCGGTTGGGAACGGATTGCTCAGCGAATAGGGGCCTGTCACACTTGCCGCCCCTCCCGGTACACATGAGGGATTATTGATCACCGTGTTGCCGCCGGATTGAGTAGTCGGATTGGTTATAGGTTGAGCACAGGTAGCGTTCCAGTTATTGCTCGTGGAGTATCCATCGCTGTTCACCAAGGAACCGCTGACCATCTGTACGCTCGGTCCATAGTAGAAACCGGCGCCGCCGCGAACGACCAGGTGTTGCACTGGCTGCCAGGAGAAGCCCAGACGCGGAGCAAAGTTCTTCAGATTGGTAGTAAACGGAGAGCGGTTACCGCTGCTGGCGAATACTTCGCCGCCGGTGAAACTGCCCCCGGCAAAGTTACCCACGGGAGGCGATGTTCCCACGGCAGTCGGATCGAAGTATTCCAGGCGGTTATGGCGCTCCGTCTTACCTCCGAAGATGTCCCAGCGAAGCCCGGCGGTGACGGTGAGATTCGGCCTAACATGGTAGGTGTCTTCGACGAAGGCCGCGTAATACGGGCTGGCTACCGCGGAGAAGAGATCTTGTGTGAAATTCACCGATTCGTTGCCAGGGATACTCCCCATGCCCAGGAGGAACGAAGCGAAGTCGCTGCCTCCCACGGTTGTACCCGACACTGGTGAGGTTTGTTGGTCGGTAGCGGAATTATCGAAATAGTACCAGCCGGAGGATGCGGGGGGTTGGCCCACATTCAAAAACCTTTTCATATATTCCGCGCCGATGCTGAGTTCGTGCTTGCCCACTACCTTCGTGAGGGTCGCGCTGAAGTCGTGGTTCATGCTGGCAAAGATGAAGGTATTGTAGTTCGCGGTGCCGCCGACGCCGCCTCCCACGTCGTTAAAAAACACGATGGGAAGGGTCTTGTACGCCTGGGCCGCGGCCAGCGACGCGGGAAATCCCAGCGAGGTGATGTCGAAGCCATTCTGTCGAGGATCACCCCCCTGATTTTCATAGTGGCGCGTGAAGGAGTAGCGTAACTGCAAGACCGTAGTGGGATTTATGGTGTAGTCGTCCCCAATGATGAAGTTACGCGCGTTGGTGACGTTCTGGGCGTAGTTCGGATCCCAATCGTTGTTGAAGGCGTTGACCCCCGCGGTGGACAGCCGGGCAAAGGAGAAGCGGGCGAAGAGGCGCTGCTTCTCGCTCCTGTAATAGTCCATGCGAACGTCGAATCTCTGCGCGGTTATGGGATCCAGACCCGGAAGCTGATAGTTGTTCAGGTGTTCATCCGTGGCCGAATCGCAAGTGGCGGGATTGGGATAGTTGCATTTGGGCATGTGGGATAGAAACGCCACCGCGGTTGGATTGAGGGTGAGGCCGGGATAGCTGGTAATTACGTTGTGGGTGGGAAACTCCTGCCGCGTTCCGTCGGGATTATCGAGGGCCAGCGGGTTATAGATGGTGTAGTTGTCGGCTGAAAAATCACCGGCCCTTTCCGCGGTGGTGGGGACGGTAAAGATGCTTGAGTTATCATACAGTTTCTCTTGCGTGGCTTCATAATCCCCAAAGAAGAAAAGCTTCTTGTGCAGGATGGGGCCGCCGATGGCGCCGCCTTCCTGGTAGCGATGAAAGGCAGGCGACTGGTTGGGCGTACCGGCCAAAAGCTGGCCTTGCTTGTTGAAGTATTCGTTGGCGGCAAGGACATCCGGGCGGAGAACCACGAAGGCATCGCCATGGAACTGGTCGCCGCCGGATTTGCTGGCTAGGCTGATGACGCCTGCGCCGCCGCTCTGATAGGAGGCCGGAGTGTTCTGGGTCTCGACGCGAAACTCTTCCACGCCATCCTCGGGAATCTCCATGGCCGGCAGGACGGCGGCGAGGTTGTTTTCAGCAACGCCCAGCGGGCTGCCGTCGAGCATATAGTAAACCGATCCCTGGATGGCGCCGTTGATGGTGTACGACGAGACATCGATTCCCGGGCGTCCGCTCGAGATGTTGACGATGGCCTGCGAACTGGAGGAGTTGGGCGCTCCATTGGCCGGGGTCACGCCGGCGCTCAGTTGTATCAAATCAAAGACATTGCGTGTGAGCAACGGGACGCGATCGATGGCGGCCGAGTCAATTAACTGGCCTACGGTGGAGTTGGTCGTATCCACCAGCGCGGGTGTTTCCGTCACCGTAACGGTCTCGGTCACGCTGCCGACTCGCAGAGCGATATTCACGGTGGCGACTTGATCCACCGTCACTGGCACATTGTCCTGCGCGACGCTTTCAAAGCCCTTTTGACTGGCCGTGACTACATAGACGCCAGGGGTCAGCGATACAAAACTGTACAAGCCCGCAGCGCTGGTAACGGTGTGCAGAGCGACTCCGGTGGCATGGTTGAGCGCGGTGACTTGGGCGCCATTGACGATCGCCCCCGTAGGGTCGGAGACCAGGCCGCTGATGCTGCCCCTGCCCGCCTGGGCAAGCGCGAGTGCCGCCGAAAGAACTAATGCTCCCGCTACGATTCCGAAACGCAGACGAAATTTCATAACTGGCTCCTCACGGATTTGGAACGAAACAAACGACGGAAGCACGGGACCGCCGGGTTGTCTCGCCGATGCTGTGCTCCGAATTTTCTGCCGGGCTCGATCTTCATTCCCATCCAAAATTTCTTCCCAGCGCTGCCGCCCGTCTCAGAAAACGGGCAAATGCCGCTATTAAAACGTATCAATACTGCGTCAGGGATTTCTCCCTGTCAAGGGAAAATGTCGGATTGTGCCCCGGAAAGCTACTTCAGGCTGCGGGTGGATTCGCGCACGATCAGCTCAGGAACAATTTGGCGATGAATGGGGCGGGTTGGTTTCTTTTCGAGGTCGGCGTTGATGGCTTCAAGCACGATGGTGGCCGCCGCCGTTCCCATCACTTCCATGGGCTGGCGCACGGTGGTCAGCGCAGGAGAGTAGATGGCAGCGGGCGCGACGTCGTCAAAACCCACCACCGAACACTGATCGGGAACGCGAATGCCGGCTTTGACCAGCGCGCGGATGGCGCCAAAAGCGGTCATGTCGTCAAAGGCCATGAGCGCGGTGAAGGGACGGCGGCGATGCAGCAACTCCTCCGTCAATTTGTATCCTTGTTCAAAACTTGAAAACGGGTCTCCCGATTCTGGTAGATCGACGATCAGCCGCGAATCGAGTTCGAGGTCACGTTCGCGGGCCAGGGTCTTGACGCCACGCCAGCGCGGTTCGGTGTCGGACAGTTGACGCGGGCCGCGGATGAAGGCGATCTTGCGATGGCCTAGCGAATGGAGATGTTCGAGGGCGGCGCGAGCGCCGACGGCATTGTCGACGAGCACGGAGCTGATGTTGTCGTTGTTGAGCTCGCGGCCTACGGTTGCGGTCGGAATGTTGTTCTTCTCCAGATCGGCGAGGACGTTGATGTCCACAAACAGCCAGTTGGCCAGGACGACCAGGCCCTCGATGCGGCGGTCGAGCAGCATTTCCAGATAGCGCTCGAAGCGGCTGCGCTCGTTGTGGACATCGGTGAGGATGGGAAGGTAAGAGGACTGAAAGAGCGTGTTCTCAATGCCGCGCAGCACCAGCGTGCAGTAAGGGTCGGTCATGTCGAACACCATGACGCCCACGGTGTGGCTGCGGCGGCCTCGCAGCGAGCGCGCAAACAGATTGGGACGGTATCCGAGCTGCTGGGCGGCGCGATGAATTTTTCCTTTGGTAGTGTCGGGAATGTAGCGGGCCAGCGGAGCGTTGTTCAGCACGATGGAAACGGTGGCGGAAGAAAATCCGCTGCGCTCGGCGACGTCGCGGATGGTGATCGCGGCCGGCTGCGACGGTTTGCGGGAGGGCTCGGATTTGCCGTGGGATTTCGACGACGAGGCACTTCGCGTTGGCTTCGAATCGGAGGATTCCATGGGCGCCTTGAGTTTTAGCCTCTTGCTGGCGGACACTACAGGACGATGAATCGAGTGTCAAGCATCCGCGGAGCTAGGGCCGGAGCCGGAGTCAAATCTCCTGTAGAGACGCGGCTTGCCGCGTCTCCCACCGCGGAGACGGGGCAAGCCCCGTCTCTACAGCGATTTCAGCGCGCTGCTTGCACGCACTCCATGATCTCAGCTTCGGTGAGCGTGTGGTCGCTTGACTTGGCGCACTTGTAGATGCGTTCGACCACGTCGTCATCCGCTGGAATGCCGCGATGTTCCAGCCAGAACAGGACATTGGATTTCCCGCTCATGGGGCCGATGTCGATAATCTGTTCCAGTCCGAAGTATTGCGCGGGCACTCCGGAATAGACCGTGTTGGCCAGTTCAACATCATTTTTCTTGTACGCCTTGATGACGGCAGCGGCGTGAACGCCGGTGGCGGTGCGGAACGCGTCCTCACCTACCACGGGATAGTTCGGCGGAATCGCAACGCCGGTAGCGGCGGAGACGGCCTCGCAGTAGCGCTTGAGTTTGGTCAGGTCCTGCTTGTCCCAGGGCGCGATGCCCATGAGCTTCAGGTTGACCAGCATCTGATCCATCTGCGTGTTGCCGACGCGTTCTCCGATGCCGAGCGCCGTCGCGTGAACGCAATCCACACCCGCCACCAGAGCCGCCATGGCGTTCGCGGTTGCCAATCCCCGGTCGCAGTGCCCGTGCCAGTCGAGGCGAATTTTCTGGCCTGTTGGCTTGATCACTTGTTCAACCACAAACTTGACCAGCGCCACCGTGCCCATGGGCGTAGCGTGTCCGGCCGTGTCGCAGAGCACCAGGGCGTGCGCGCCGCAGTTGATGGCCACCGAGTTGAGCCGCTTCACCGTTTCCGGATCGCAGCGGGTGGTGTCTTCGGTGACGTACATGACTTCGAGACCGAGCGAGACCGCGTATTGGACGGCCTTTTCCGTGGTTTGAAGCAGGAAGTCCCCGTCCCAGCCCTCGGTGTAGCGGCGAATGGGGCTGGTTCCGAGAAACGCGGCGACCTCGATGGCCAGGCCGGTCTTCTGGACGATCTCGGCGATGGGGCGAATGTCGTTGGCGTGGGTGCGGGCGGCGCAGTACGCCGTGATCTTCATTTTGTGGGCGACGATTTCGCGCGCCAGCGCGGTGACGTGCTCAACCGCGCGTGGCCCGGCTCCGGGAAGGCCGAGGTCGAGCGTGTTGATGCCGAGCGCCTCCATCAGGTGCAGGATTTCGATCTTCTGTTCGATGGAAGGATCGCGGACGGAAGGCGACTGCAAGCCGTCGCGCAGCGTTTCATCGGTCAGGCGCACGGGGCCCGGCGGATGCAGCGACTTGGGATAAAGAAGATTCCAGTCGTAAATCAGTTCAGAAATGTTCACAGAAGCCGGCACCCCTCCGGCCTTCGAATAGCTTTGCCTGTAGAGACGGGGCTTGCCCCGTCTCCCCGCACCCGAGACGCGGCAAGCCGCGTCTCTACGCCTTCTTCTCTTCCTTCGGAGGAACCGTCAACCCGAACACCGAAAGCTGGCCTCGTCCTGCGACGTTCACCCCACGCGGATCTCCGGGACTGGGCAGGTAGAGCGTCTGGCAAAATTCGCAGCGATACACTTCGGCGTCCGCTCCCCAGGCTTTCTCCACGTCACCGCACTCTTGTTCCAGCACGTCGACGGTGTAGAACCAACGTTTCAGGTGTCCGCCGCAGAACTTGCCCTTATCGTTTTTCTCGTTGCAGGCGCGCTGGCCCGTCTTCTTGATCTTGACTTTGTGTTTAGGAAGCTGCGGAATCGTGCTGGTGACAGCAGTTGCCGTTTCGCCGGAAGCCATTCCATCTCCTGCGCGCCTTGGTAAAAGGCCGCTTCCCGTTATTTTACTCAGCGGCGGGCTTTCGACCAAGGACGCAGAGAAGCCGGTCGTGGTCTAATTCCGCGCTCCTGGCTGCGAGCCTCGGCGTCATTTGTCGATTCAAACGTGGACGGCGAGAACCGGACAGGGTCCCAACTGCATCACCCGATAGGTTGTCGAACCAAACACCGCTAGATCCAAGGTGCCACGGCCATGCACTCCCATAGCCACCATGTCGGCTTGCGTTTCCAGGGCAAGTTGAATGATTTGCCGGTATGGTTTTCCGATGCGCACCGCCGTCTTAATCTTGAGGGTCTTGCGTCCCTCCGGTGGAATCAGTTTGTCGAGTTGCTCCGTCGCTGCGGCTATGGCCCCTTCCGTCTTGGCGGGACTTGGGACGTCCTCCAACACGTGCAGCAGCGTGAGCTCGGCGTCGTACTCCTCCGTCGCAGAGATCGCATAGTTCAACGCCCGCTCTGAATTCTTGGAGAAATCCGTACAGAAAATAATTCGCCTCAGGTGGTGGTCGTAGCCCCGCTCTCTATCTGAGGCCATGGAGTCGTGCGGCGGCTTGCATACTGCGAGCACCGGGCATGGAGCCCTGCGAATCACCCGACCGGTCACCGACCCCAGCATCAGGCGGTCATACCCTCGCCGGCCGTGCGTTCCCATGACGATCACGTCCGTTTTCTGGGTTTGCGCAAACAACAGAATCGAGTCCGAGGCAATTCCCTGGTGCACCACGAGCTCCGGGTGAATTTCATCGTGGGCGTGGTTTTTCACGAATCCTTGCAGTTGCTCCTTGCCGCTCTCGCGAGCCGCCTGGCAGAACTCATCATAGAGTCCCGCGGAGGCCGCAAAGCCGGCGGAAGGAAATCGGAATAGCTCTACGACGTGCAGCGCCACCACCTTGGCGCGATAGTGTTCGGCCAGCGATAGCGCATGGTGATACGCCCTTATCGAGAACTCTGAGAAATCGATGGGGCAAAGGATGAGTTTAACTTCCATGGTTCCTCTCTAGGCCATCGATTTATGATCCATGCGCCGCCCGCGATTACTTAGGCTTTGCCGAGATTTGTGGTCTACGTAATATGGATGCAATGCAGCGCGCCACTTACAAGACGCCCCTAGTCAAATTCCTTGCGCGGGGCCGCCTGGTCCGCGCCAACGCGTCCTACGGTGATTTCGGCAACATAATAATTTTCGCCCTTGATCGGAACGCCGGCCATTCGCCGCAGCATCGCGATCTGGCCGATGTGAGTGAGCGCGTCGGCGAGCGCGCTCTGAAACAATTTTTCGGCGGAGACTTGCAGCGGCTTTTCCGACGCCAGGTAATCATCAAATTTCTTCAGGGCGGTGAAGAAGCGCTCGCATTCTTTTTCCCACGCCAGCGGAGTGGAATCGTGCCATTCGCGGCGGCCTTCGGACATGGCGAGGCCCCAGTCCATCAGGTCGCCGACGTGCGCGAGAATTTTTGCCGGCGTGCGCGACGTTTCGGAAGCACTATATTCGGCAAAGTTGGGCCCAGCGCTGCGGATGGCTTTCGCTCCGCGATAGGCGATGGTCGCGAGGGTGTGGCGCAGGAAGGCGCGGGAGTCGGTCATAGGAGTTCTCAGTTCTCAGTTCTCAGTTCTCAGAAAAACCTTCTCGGCTATAACTGAGAACCGAGAACTGGGAACTGAGAACTGGTCTTACAATTTTCTCCGCCACAGGGCTCCGGCCGAGCGCACTCCTGCGATCAGTTTTTCTCGCAGCGGGCGCGCAAACAGCAGGTCGAGGAAGCTTTCCATCTCGGCCGCGAATCCTCCGGCGTAGCCGAACCACCAGATCTTCTTCATGCGCGGAATCAGGTCGCTGTCGAGATACTTCACGCGCACCATTTCTTCCAGGCCCCAGCGCCCATGCGTGCGGCCCAGGCCACTCGACTTCACGCCGCCGTGTGGAGCTTCGCTGATGGTGAAACACGACACGGCGTCGTTCACCATCACCGTACCGGCATGGATCTGGCGCGCCAGGCGTTCGCCGCGCGCGCGATCGCGCGTCCAAACGCTGGCGGCTAATCCGAAGTCGGAATCGTTGGCCAGGCGCACGGCCTCGCCATCGTCACCGAACGGCATAATCGGCAGCACCGGGCCAAAAGTCTCTTCCTGCATCACGCGCATGGTGTGATCGACGTCGGCTAAGACGGTGGGCGCAAAAAAAGTTGGGCCGAGCTCGTGCAATCGCGTGCCTCCGGCCAGCACACGCGCGCCGCGCTGCCGCGCATCCTCTACCTGCGATTCCACCACCCGCACTTGCCGCTCGTGGATCATGGGCCCGATTTCGGCGGCCGGATCCATGCCATTGCCGACGCGCAACTTGCGCGCCTTCTCGCAGCACACATCTAAAAACGCGGGATACAGACTCCGATGCACGTAGCAGCGCTCGACCGACAAGCAGGTCTGGCCCGCGTTGACGAACGCTCCCCAGACGGCGCCGCTTGATGCGACATCGATGTCGGCGTCTTCGAGCACGAGCATCGGATCTTTGCCGCCCAGTTCCAGCACCACCGGAAGCAGGCGTTCGGCGGCGATCTGTGCGATCTGCCGGCCGGTGGCGACGCTTCCCGTGAAGACCAGCTTGTCGATTTCGCTTCCGACCAGCGCCACGCCGGTCGCGCCTTCGCCGGGGAGGACCTGGAAAACGTCGTCGGGAACTCCGGCCTCGCGGAGCAGCGCCCGCAGTTCGAGCGCAATCAACGGCGTCAACTCGGAGGGCTTGAGCACCACAGCATTTCCCGCAACCAGCGCCGCCATGGCCTCCGTCGCCGGAATCGAGAAAGGATAGTTCCAGGGCGAGATGATTCCGACCACGCCATACGGTTCGTGCAGAATGCGGCCGGACTTGGCTTTGAGTGCGGGATTCCCGTGGGGCAGCTTTTCCTCGCGCAAAATCGCGAAGGCGTTGCCGATCAGGAATCGCGCCGCGTCGAGCACGACCAGAACTTCGGTGACGAGCGCTTCGACCTGCGGCTTCCCTGCTTCCTGCGTGATACGCCGCGCGATGTCGGTTTTATGCGCGAGAACAATCTGCTGGAAGCGGCTCAGTACCCGCACCCGATTGCGGATGCCCCAGGCGTTCCACTCCGGCTGTGCGGCGCGTGCGCGGGCCACCGCGGCGCGCACTTCGGTCGGACCGGCGCTATCCAGTTCGCCCAGAACTTCGCCGGTCGCCGGGTTCACGGAAGCGAGGCGGGAGACGGCGAATTCGATGTTAGTGGCCATCTGCGAAGAAGTGTACGCGGGACACAACGGGCGCGCCATAGGGTTATCTTTCATTGCGAATTGCCGGTGTAGCGCGGACACTCCTGTCCGCGCCGACGGCGGAATGGCAGCGAGCACGCGGACAGCAGTGTCCGCGCTACACTAATATTCCACTCCGACCAGATACAGCCCGCTGGCGGGCGCGGTCGGGCCGGCGGCGTTGCGCTCGCGCGCTTCGAGGATGCGCCGCAAATCTTGCAGGGTCACTGTTCCCTTCCCCATCAGCATGAAGGTGCCGACCAAATTGCGCACCATGTGATGAAGAAAGCCGCTGCCGCGCACCGTGTAGATGAGTTCGTCGCCTTCGCGGGCCCAAGCGGAAGAGAAGATCGTGCGAATGTTCGTGGTGTGAGTATTTTCTTCGGCCGCCATTCGTTCCACGCGCTCCGGGTCCACTGCCGCGAACGACGTGAAATCGTGTTCGCCAACGACCACGCCGGCGGCTGCGATCATCGCCGATTCCTCCAGCGGATACGGATAATGCCTCACATAGCGCGCCAGAAACGGCGGGCAGATCGCACCTCGGTAAATGCGGTAGCGATACGTCTTGGCGCGCGCCGACTTGCGCGCGTGGAATTTGGGCGCGGCCTCGGTCGCCTCGAGCACACGGATCGCCGGCGGCAGAATGTCATTGAGCGCCCGGACCCAGTTTTCCGCGGGAATGGCCGACGCGGTCTGAAAACTCGCCACCTGGGCCAGCGCGTGCACGCCCGCGTCGGTGCGGCCGGAGCCCTGGGGCAGTACATTTTCCGCGCTCAATCGTCCAATGGCTGAGGCCAGCGCGCCTTGTACGGTCGTCTGGCCGGGCTGCACCTGCCAGCCGGCGAAGTCCTTGCCATCGTAAGAGAGGATCAGTTTGAGATTGCGCACGTTCTTTTTCGAGTCCTCAGCAGCCCGAGCATCACCGTTAGCATTTACAAAGTTTTACGGCCGCGGTCACCGAGGATGCGGCGGCGCGTCAGCTATACTAGTTCACTTACGATCATTTTTACTTGCAAATGAGGAAGATTGCCTTCCTCCGGCATGGCAAGGAGAGACCTGCACCGGAAAGATTGCAAGGAACTCTTGCCCGCCGTTCTACGTAGTAACAGAGTGTTAGCAAGAATGCGCACCATTACGTCCTCATGAACCTAAGCGCTCGAGTGTGATCACTTTAGTGTGACCAATTGAGTTTGACCCAATTGAATTTGACCAATGGAGATGATGCGAATGCAACGTTCTACAGTGTTGACTGCGTTTCAGCGGGCTGCCGCCCTTCTTATTGCCGCCGTCTTCCTGGCCGTAATCATGGTACCTGCCGCGTGGGCGCAGGATGCTTCGTCCGTTCCCAGCGCGCCGTCGGCGCAGATGCAGAGCCAGAAGGCCGTGCCGTCCGCATCGCAGCCGTTTGATGTGAAGCAGTATTCGAAGCCGCAGTCGCCCTTCCCGAATCCGATTGGTCCGTATACTGCGCGGCACGTAGCGCCGCCGAACCTGGCCAACACGCCACGCGTCGACCAACTCATGCACGATGGCAAACTCTATATTTCAATGAACGACGCGGTCGCATTGGCGCTCGAAAATAATCTCGACATCGCGATCGCTCGCTACAACCTGAACATCGCCGACACTGACGTCTGGCGCGCCAAAGCGGGCGCCAGCATTCTCGGTGTGAACAGCGGCGTCGTGCAGAACACCCCCGGCGGCGGCGTAGGCGGACTCGGCACACAAGTTGGCTCGGGGCAGGGTGGAACGTCGGTTGCGGCCGGGGGCGCCGGCACGGGGTCGGGCGGCTTGGTCGTATCGACCTTTGGCAGCGGTCCGCTGATCACCAGCTT
>CABEDA010000452.1_pt1 | contig 14126 bp, 16 predicted proteins | sample 3422771 | NCBI WGS metagenome assembly CABEDA01 (sample SAMEA5534329, study PRJEB31848) | metagenome | biome: tundra; feature: field; material: soil | place: USA | collected 2013-05 | depth 0.15 m
GGCAAATCCGTCACCTCGCTTGCCATCATGGGCCTGCTCCCGCCCGCCGCCACCGTCAAAGGCGAAATCACTTTCCAGAATGGCGACGGCATGCCCACGCATCTCACCAGTTTGCCCCCCGATCGGCTGCGCGAACTCCGCGGCTCGCGCATGGCCATGATCTTTCAGGAGCCGATGACCGCTCTCAATCCGGTTATGAGGGTCGGCGACCAGATCGCGGAAGCCGTCCTCGCTCACCACCGTGTTTCGAAAAAGGAAGCATGGGGCCAAGCGGTGGAAGGCATGCGCGACGTTGCCATCCCCGATCCGGAACAACGCGCCCGCAGTTATCCGCACCAGCTCTCTGGAGGCATGCGCCAGCGCGTCATGATCGCCATGGCCATCGTCAATCGTCCGCAACTGCTCATCGCCGACGAGCCGACCACCGCCCTCGATGTCACCATCCAGCAGCAAATTCTCGACCTGCTCAACGACCTGCGCCACAAATTCGGATTGGCGATGCTCTTCATCTCGCACGATCTCGCGGTGGTCTCGCACGTCGCCGATCGCGTTGCCGTCATGTACGCCGGCAGCCTGGTCGAACTCGGCGCCAAGGCCGACATTTTCCGCGCGCCCGCACATCCCTATACGCAAGGCCTGCTGCGCGCCATTCCGACTCTTGCAACCAACCGCGCTCTTCCCCTCGCGACCATCGAAGGCACCGTACCGCCCATCGCCCAGCTTCCTCCCGGATGCCCCTTCGAACCCCGCTGCTCGCACCGGGTCGCCGCTTGCGCCGACAAACTTCCCCCGCTGATTGAGGTCATCCCAAATCATTGGGCCCGCTGCCCGGTCGTGAATCCGCCACAAATCTGAGATTCAATGGGACTGTATCGGCATCAACTACGCTGAGCGGCGTCTGTTTTCCCCTGTGTTCCCCTGTGTCCTCTGTGGTTCCAGATCTTGACCTTCCTCAGTGCCCGCCTCGTCGTTCTCCGCCGGAGACGCTATAATCCTCCCTTTGCCGTGCGCATCCTTCTTCTAAGCGACATTCATAGCAACCTCGAAGCGCTGGACGCGTGTCTGACCGCCGCGCCCGCGCACGATCTCGTCGTCAATCTCGGCGATACTGTCGGCTACGGCGGCAATCCCAACGAAGTCATTGCCCGCTCGCAAGCGATCGGACGCGTATTCGTGCGCGGCAATCACGACAAAGCCGTCTGCGGCCTCATGAACCTCGAGGACTTCAACCCCGTCGCCGGCCTGGCCACGCTCTGGACTCGCGACCAGCTCACTCCCGAAAATCTCGAATGGCTGCGCTCGCTCCCCCAGGGTCCCGTCCAACTCGACGAACTCCCCGGCATCCAGTTCGTCCACGGCTCCGCCCTCGACGAAGATGAATACATGGTCAGCGCCCACGACGCCATCGAACCGCTCATCACCAATCCCGTCCCCATCACGTTCTTTGGACACACTCACCTTCAGGGAGGCTTCGTGCTCTCGGGCGAGATCAGCGAAGCCTACCGTCCCGGATATCGCACCGTGGGCCAGCCCGAGTCATCCGACTGGCCGCTGCGCAAAGATCGCCGCTATCTCATCAACCCCGGCTCGGTCGGCCAGCCCCGCGATGGCGACTGGCGCGCCGCCTTCGCCATGTTCGACTCCGAAGCCTGGATCGCGACTTTCTATCGCGTGCCTTACAACCTGCGCGGGGCACAGGAAAAAATCCTGGCCGCCAATTTGCCGCAGCGGCTGGCGACGCGGCTTGCCACGGGAAGATAAGACAGGCTAGTTTTGGCGAAAGTCTGCAGTCGAATCGGGACCGACTCTCGCGCGCAGGCGAAGCTTGACGCGGAACACGGGAACAGTGTGGGGGGAGATATAAACTGCGCTGCCATCCCTTACTTATCTACATAGACGGCTGATCAGAGCCAACCAAAATCACTGCCAAGTCATCTCTGGAGACAGGAGGCATATGTCCTGCCGCCGGACTTTCCTGGTAATCGCCTTGGTTCTGGGCGCAGTCGCAAGCGCCTGGTCGAAAGATTTTCCGCTTCAAATTAAGGTGCTCAGCGGGGAAAGCAGCCAATTCCAAGGTCCTCCACTTGATCCGCCCAACTGCAATTGGCGCGACCTCGATGCCTATTGCTACAACTCAAGCCCGAAAACCTATGTCGAAAACACGATGGCCGTCCTGGAACCGGACGGAAAGTCTCTGAAAATCGCGTGCACGGTTTACAACCAGTGGTCGCATTGCACCAGTTTGCCCGTCAACCAGAGCTTTCAAGCGCGAATCGGGAAACGCGGTCTGGAGATCCGCTATTTCGACCAGCATGGCAAAATGCGCACGCAGCTTTATGAAGTTCTGCGAAAGAATGGAGATGGAGTGAGCCGGGCTACCACGGGGCCAATGGAGGAAGAAAATGAACAAACGCCTGCTTGTAATTAGCACGGTACTCGGGTTGTTTCTTGGGGCGTCGGTTACTCGTTGCCTTGCGGCTGAGGAAGCTACGGCCGCAGACGGGGCTTCGGCGCACATGCTGGTCACCGTCGAAGCTGTTCATGGTTCTAACGTACCCGTCATCAACCGCGAGGATGTGCGGGTTTACGAGGGACGCGATCGCGACAAAGTGACCGGTTGGGTTCCTGCGCAGGGAGACCACGCAGGACTCGAACTCGTGGTGATGCTCGACGATGGGTCCAACATCAGTCTCGGCTCACAACTGGAAGATCTTCGCCAATTTGTCGTTGCACAGCCGGCATCCACCAAGATTGGGGTCGCCTACATGCAAAACGGGATCGCGAAAATGGAACAGAAACTGACCAGCGATCATGCTCTCGCTGCGAAAGCTCTGCGCCTTCCCATGGGAATCTCCGGCATCAACGGCAGCCCCTATTTTTCTCTAAGTGACCTCATCAAACACTGGCCGGAAACGACAGCCCGCCGCGAAGTTCTCCTGGTTTCCGACGGAATCGACCGTTACTACGGCGTCGGCGATATGCTGGATCCGTATCTGGCGGCGGCCATCGAAGATACTCAGCGCGCCGGCGTTATCGTCTACGGGATCTATACCCCGGGCGTGGGTCACTACGGCCATAGCCACTGGCTGACATATTGGGGTCAGCTTTACCTCGCGCAGGTTGCGGAAGAGACCGGCGGTGAGTCGTATTACATCGGTTTCTTTGGGCCGCCGGTGGCATTCACTCCCTACCTGGACGATATGGAGCATCGGCTGACGAACCAGTACTGGTTGACGTTCACTGCCAAGCCCCAGAAAAAAAGAGGGCTGCAGCGAGTAAAGGTGACAACCGAGGTACCGAATGCGGAACTGGTTTCGGCGGACAAAGTTTACGTTCCCGCTGCGGTACCGTAACGATGCAGCTTCAACTGCACGTTGTAAACTCGATCTATGCCTCCGCGCGCTTCCGACTCTAAGAATCTTTTTTCCACGCCGAAATCCGCGCCCGCCTCTCACACTGCTCACGTCGATGGCGGAGCTCGCGGCAATCCTGGGCCTGCGGGGTATGGTGTCGCCATCACCGACGCTTCCGGCCACCCGATCGCCGAACTCAGCGAATACCTGGGCCACCGCACCAACAACTATGCCGAGTATCAGGGACTCCTTGCCGCTCTCCGTTACGCCGCCGAAAACCAGATCAAAGCGCTCAAGGTGATCAGCGATTCCGAGCTGATGGTCCGGCAAATAAAAGGCATCTACAAGGTACGGCATCCCGAACTGCGCAAGCTGTACGACGAGGCGCAACAATTGGTCCGGCGGCTCGAACACTTCGAGATCAGGCATGCGCTGCGGGAACACAACAAGACGGCAGATCGGCTGGCGAATCAGGCGATGGATCGAGGGCAAAGGTGAGAGGTGAGAACCAATTGCAGAGGTAAGAGGTGAGAGGTCAGATTGCAGAGGTAAAGAACTCTTGGTGCTGACGTGTCTGCCGAGACCAGAAGATTTTACCTCTGACCTCTCACCTCTGACCTCCCCTCACTCTCCCGCCGAGTGATCGTGCACAATCTTCCATCCCTCGGGAAACTTGCGAAAGACTAGCGTAAACAGTCCGTGCGGCATCTTTCCATCCGACATGGTCAGATGGAACTCGCCGCGCACAAACGCCGAGTCCGTTCCCAGCATCTCGATCCGCAGATTCGCGAATTCGAGCTTCCCCATTTCGTGGCCCGCGCCCTGATAGCTTTTCTTATAGCGATCCAGCGCAGCCTGCCAGCCCTTCGATTCATGCGCTCCCGAAAAAAACGTCAACTCCGGGGAATTCCAATATCCCGCCATGAAGCCTTCCAAGTCCTGACGATTCCAGGCCGCTTGTTGATCCTCAATCACTTTTCGAATCGCGACGCGCCCGGCCTCCCCACCGTCCTGCCCAATACCAACAACGGCCAGCGAGGCAATCATCCCCACCAGCAAAACCAAGTCCCGCATAAGCCCTCCATGAGCCTTGGTCTCGGATCATACAGTTTTAGATTTCTTGAGCGGAGAGAAAAGGGGAAGGGAAGGCGGAATCGATTTGCGATCGGCCAGCCCCAAAAGGGGCATTGGATTTCGAAGAATAGCGGCATCGCTGAAGCGATGCCCTGATACGGAGCCCAACAAGCCGAGAACTGAGAGCTGACGGCTGACAACTCCCCTACGCCTGGCTTTTCTTCGTCGCCGCGGCCGCCTTCACCTTCACCGTCTCCCATGGCCGCTTCGGACGCTCCACCTCGGGCTGGTCGCGGTCCTTGATGCGATCGTACTGGTACGACTCGCTCACGGTTCCGAGCGATTCGTTGTAGAGGCTGGGCAGGGCCAGCGCTTCTTTCATTTCTTCGGAGAACTGCTGCAGCGCTTTCAGGTGGTCGGCCGAAGCCGGCACCTCGGTCTTCGTCGTCTTCAGAAACTGCTGGTAGCCGCGATTGACCAGCTTTGAAATTTCACTGCCGATCATGTATCCCGGATACGCGAAAATTTTCGCGCCGCCGGCGTCGGTCTTTTGGATCGCCGCCGAACACTTGTACTTCTTCAGGAACACGCGGGTTTGCGCGCCCGGAGCTTCAATCAGGTCAAAGCCATGATCGCGCAGCCACGCGATTGCGTCTTCGTAGGTTCGCTGTTCGACTTTCGCTGCCATTTTATGAACTCAATTCTCGTTACATCCGGTTAGATGCGGCTTCTGCGGATTCGACGGAACCAAATCCGCCCGCCGCGAATCTAATGAACTTGGAATTCAACAACGCTTAGTATAGATATACCTTTTTAGGATTGCGGGCACATTACTCTAGTCATAAGGGCATTCACATTCAATGACACCTGCAGCCTACGGCTCCGCGCCATCGCCGTCGCCTTCCCGGGCTAAAGCCGCGTCTGGCCTGCCCGGAGAGGCTGTGCTCGCCCAAATCGGCGACACGCCCCTGTTGCCGCTCGATGCGCTCACTCGCGATCTTCCGAGCGTAAAACTTTTGGGCAAGGCCGAATGGCACAACCCCGGCGGTTCCGTCAAAGATCGCACCGCCGCCAGCATTGTGGCCGCCGCGCGCCGCGCCGGCAAACTTGGTCCCGGCAAGATTCTGCTCGATTCCACCAGCGGCAACACCGGCATCGCCTACGCCATGCTCGGCGCCGCTCTCGGATTCCCCGTCACCCTCTGCGTGCCGGAGAATGTTTCTCCCGAGCGAAAGCGCATTCTACAGGCATACGGCGCAAATATCATCTACACCGACCCTGCCGAAGGCTCCGACGGCGCCCTCAAGATCGCGCGCCAATATGCCGAGCGCCATCCCGATCTCTATTTTTACGCCGATCAGTATTCGAACGACGCCAACTGGCGTGCCCACTATGAAACCACCGCCAACGAAATCTGGCAACAAACCGAAGGGCGTATTACGCATTTCGTCGCCATGCTCGGCACCACCGGAACCTTCGTCGGCGCCACGCGCCGGTTGAAGGAGTTGAATCCAAAGATTCGCTGTATCTCGCTGCAACCCGACTCCGCCTTCCATGGCATCGAAGGCGCGAAGCACTTGCCCTCGGCGATTGTGCCCCGCATTTACGATTCATCGCTCGCGGATCAGAACCTGGAGATCGTGACCGAAGATGCCCATGCCATGGCCCGCCGCTTGGCGCGCGAACAAGGTCTGCTGGTTGGAGTTTCCGCCGCAGCGGCCGTGGTTGGCTGCTTGCAGATTGCCGGGCGCCTGAAGATCGACCAACCCGCGACCATCGTGACCATCCTCTGCGACTCGGGCGAAAAATATTTGAGCGAGAGATTTTGGAGGGAATAATTGCAGAAGTAAGAAGTCAAATTGCAGAAGTGAAGTCCCCTCTGAGAGGTTTTTAGATGCTGAAGGAATTTTACTTCTGCAATTTGACTTCTAACTTTTGACTTCCATCGATGCTCAAGCTCTCTCAGCCCGCCTACGTTTCCCTTCGTCAACACGGAGAGGAAACTTATCCCCACGAGTGTTGCGGCGTGCTGCTCGGGCAGTTCGACAATGACGGCTCAAAAACCGTCTCGCGCATCGCCCGTTGTGGCAACACGCGCGCGGACTCACCCCACAACCGCTACCACATCGATCCCAGGGAACTCATCCGCATTCAGCGCGAGGGCCGCGAGCGCGGCGAGGACATCGTCGGCTTCTATCACTCCCACCCTGACCACCCCGCGCAATGGTCAACAACCGACCTTGCGGAAGCTCACTGGTTCGGCTGTTCCTATGTGATCACCAGCGTGGAGAAGGGCACGGCCGGGATCACGAATTCGTTCGAACTGGTGGGCAGCGACGAGGCCGACAAGAAGTTCACGGACGAGAAGACCGAAGTGTCATGACACCGAGGTGGAATGCCCCGCGGCTAAAGGCAGTACCTTCAGCACCACCGCGGTAATATCGTCGTGGGGTGGATTGCCATTGGAGAAAGCCAACTGGCGATCGAAGACGAGATCCACGGATTCGGTTGCCGATTTGCGCCAGCATTGCATCCAAACTTCTTCCATTCGGGCGGTGCAGAACTCTATTCCCTCTGCGTTGCGCAATTCATGAAGACCGTCGCTTGCGAACAGAACGCTGTCTCCCGGGTCGAGTTGCACGACGTGCCGGTCGTAGGCGGCGCCCGGGAACATTCCCGAGGGGAATCCACCCTCGCCAAGTTGCCGACACCCGGTTTCGGAGATCAAAAGGGGAAGGGGCATCCCGGCATTGGAGAAGATGAGTTCTCGCGTGGCGGGATTGAAAAGGGCGTACAAGGTCGAGCAAAAGCGGCCGTGGATTGGCCGCTGCACCAGGCGCTCGTTCAACAGGGCAAGAACTTTGGCGGTATCGGTACCGCACTTGTGAATCCCGCGCAGGGTTCCCATCACGAGCGCGCCGTACATGGCCGCCGGCAACCCCTTCCCAACAACGTCCCCTAAGTAAATGCCGACGGAACCGTCCGGTAAAAGGAAGAAGTCGGCAAAGTCGCCCCCCACGTCGGCGAAAGGTATAAAGTGGGAAGCGACCTCGACGGACTCGTGGTAGAGCACGCCCGTCGGCACCAGCGAGGATTGGATAAGTTTCGCCTCCCGTGCATGCTCGTCGCAGACGCATTCGTGCGTGGAATTTTCTTTTGCCGACTTCGATTTCGCCACGCCGGTCGCTTCAGACATGCCCTCACCATCCTAGGAGTCAGATCGGCAAAGCGCTGGTTTTGCATTAGTGCGCGACGGCCCGCGACGCCCGTAAGTTTGGAGCATTTGGGCGTCCCGTCGGCACAGGTCTCTCTCTTTTTACCAGCCGCACCGCACAGACGAAGGCGAGAGCAGATCTTTTATTTCATCTTTGCACTGAAGTACCTCCTCACTCGCGGCCGAGTCATGTAGATCAGTAGCAGCCCCGCGATCGCCACCCCCGCCGCACCTTTCCAATGTTCTCCCCTCGTCAGATTCACCAGATAGCCCGCCGCGTTGATCGCAACGATCATTGTTCCCAGAAGCCATCCCCAGTAGCGGCGGCGGAACCAGCCGATGAACGTGGCGCACAACAACGCCGAGAGCGCCACAAAACCAAGTCCGGCCGCTTTGCCCAACGACGCGAGCTGCGCATGGCCCGGCTTGTTCAACGCCCACAAGCCATCGAGCGCGGCGCCCGGTTTGAGCAGGGTGACGCTGGCATAGGCGGCCATGGTTGCGCCGAACAGGAAAAATACGCCAATCGGGACAAGCCCCGCGGGCGTTGATCTTCGTCACTGCCCATCTCGTTTGTCCCTCATCCGCTTCTTGGGGGGACGGGCGGGGACGCCCGTCGCTCCACTTCTCTCTGCATCTTTCGCGAGTACGATAGCATCTTCATCTGTATGCCCCAGATCCAGATTCCGTCTCCACTGCGCCAATACTCCGGGAAACAGGCCTCGGTCAGTGTCCCTGCAAAAACCGTGGGCGAGGCCTTGACTGTCCTGGTCGCGCAACATCCCGACCTCAGGCGCCACCTCTATACTGAGGAAGGCAAGCTGCGCACGTTCGTGAACGTCTACGTCAACGACGAAGACATGCGCTACCTGCAAAAAGAAGCCACCGCGCTTAAAGACGGCGATACCATTTCCATCGTGCCGTCAATTGCCGGCGGCTGCGTTATCATTTGAATATGACCTGCGAACCGACACATGGCCGAATGCGCCACCCCGCGCGCCGCCGCTGTCTGTAGTTCGCAAACTAGTTCGCAAGCCAGTTCGCAATTTAGTTCGCCGTCAAACCGACTAAAATCTCAGAAGGACTTTATGGCCACCGTAACCGATGCCCAACCCGAGGTTGTTTTAAGCAACGACGAGATCCTGCGCTATTCGCGCCATCTGATCATGCCCGAGGTTGCCATGGACGGGCAGCGGAAGCTGAAGGCGGCGAAAGTGCTGTGCATTGGAGTGGGCGGACTCGGGTCGCCGCTGGCACTCTACCTGACGGCCGCCGGCGTTGGCACGCTCGGCCTTGTGGACTACGACGTCGTGGATTACACCAACCTGCAGCGCCAGATCATCCACAGCACCAACGACGTGGGCCGCAAGAAACTCGACTCCGCCAGCGACAAACTGAAAGCGCTCAATCCCTTCCTGAACCTGCGCACGTTCGATATGAAACTGACCAGCGCCAATGCGCTGGAGTTGTTTCGTGAGTTCGACATCGTTGCCGACGGCACCGACAATTTTCCCACCCGCTATCTGGTCAACGACGCTTGCGTGCTCACGGGCAAGCCCAACGTTTACGGGTCGATTTTTCGCTTTGAGGGCCAGGCCAGCGTGTTCGCGACCGAAGAGGGCCCCTGCTATCGCTGTCTCTACCCGGAGCCGCCGCCGCCCGGCCTGGTGCCGTCGTGCGCCGAGGGCGGAGTGCTGGGCATTATGCCGGGTCTGGTCGGCGTGATTCAGGCGACCGAGACCATCAAGTTGATCCTGGGGCAAGGCGATTCGCTCGCGGGACGATTACTGCTGATCGACGCGCTCGGCCTGAAGTTCCGCGAACTGAAGCTGCGGAAGAATCCTGATTGCCCCGTCTGCGGCACCCACCGGACGATCACCGAGCTTATTGACTACGATCAGTTCTGCGGAATCCGAGGGCAGGAAGAACCCGCTGGAAATGACATACCAGCCATCTCGGTGGAGGATTTAAAGAAGAAGTTAGACGCCAAGGCCGACGTGTTCATTCTCGACGTGCGCGAGCCGCATGAGTACCAGATCTGCAACCTGAGGGGATATCTCATCCCGGTCGGCGACATACCGAAGCGTGCGAGTGAACTGGACAGCAGCCGCGAGATCGTGGCCCATTGTAAGGTGGGCGGGCGCAGCGCCAAGGCAGTGAATTTCCTGCGCCGAGCGGGATTTACAAAGGTCTATAACTTGACCGGCGGCATCAACGCATGGGCGGACCGGATCGACCCTAAGATGCCTAAGTACTGATGCCGGGAAAGTCACGCCCAGCCGGTGAAGTCATCGCAAAGGGCGAGCTGCTCTCCATTGAATTGTCATCCAGAGCGAAGCGAGGTCTGCATTTGTTTAGCGGACTGCAGATCCTCGCTTGCTTGGGGGATGATGCTTGGTTCTTTCCGATAAGTTAGTAAGTTACCGGCTTGAACCTCCGCTCATTTCCGCTTTCTCGGTCGCGCCGATGGCCAGAACGTACTTCTTGCCGGCAAAGCGTATTTCTGAAACCGATGCCTTGCCGCTCGAGTGGTCTACAACCGCGGAATCGTAGTTGGAGGCCTTGTCGAGTGCGACGACTTTCGCCGAAGCTTTTGCGACTTCCTTCTTGCCCTGCATGAAGCTGACCTCGACGTTTGCTCCGGTGCCGTCCCAGCGGAGCTGATAGTCGCCGGGGGCTAATTGCTGGCCGTTGACTTCGACCGCTTCCCGCACCTGCAGCGAACCCTTGTTGCTTGCGAACGCGCTCGACGCGAGCAGCACGGCCAGCCCGAGCACAACAGTCTTTGCCAGATGGTTCAGTTTCATTTGCTCCTTCGCTTTCTGCCCGGTTTCTGGCCGGGACGTTTAGGGGCGGCTGGTGGTGGTTCGAGAGAGTTCAAGAAAGCCCGGCTGAGGGCTTGCCTTTCCCCTGCAAAGTCCTACAATGCGCAGGTCAGGGTGACGCAAAGAGACGCGGGTCTTACACCCGTGTTGTTTGCCGGACCCGGCGCATCCAGGGCCGCCAAACCATGCCTGCGCCAGTCCCGTCACCCTGCAAACTCTTTAAGTGGATCGACGTTGGTTTCGTAAACCCCGCGTTGGTTCGCTACAGGATACGAATCCCGGTTGGAATAGGTTCCCGATTTGTTTTCTTTGCGAGCTAAGATTCTTGCGACCATGCACGTTGGACGTGCTGGCGGTGGCTGCGTTAGCGACCTATTAGTGCATGCTGCTGGGAGTAACAAGGTGGGAGTGTTTTGTCTGGAATTCTGGAGTAAGCCGTAGTGAAAGGACAACCCTCGGCGGCTAAAGCCGCCTGTGTGACAGATCGAACGGCATGGCTGAAGCCATGCCCCTTCAAAGCTATCAACCCCTTAACTAATCTTCAGCACGATCTTGCCGTAATTCTTGCCTTCCTGCATTAGCGTGTAGGCTTCACGGGCCTGCTCGAGCGGGAAAACTTTTCCGATCACGGGAAGGAGTTTGCCGGCGGCCAGCCATTCGGAAAGCTGCTTCCACGCGGATTCCATAAGCGGGCGGTTCGCGCTCAGATAGGACAGCCAGAGCCCGTGAACGCTGGCGCCTTTGGCGTAGAGAAAGCGGGTGTCGAGTTGCGGAATTTCGCCGGTGGCGGAGCCGTAGACGATGACCCGCCCGAAGTCGCGCACGCAGCGGACGCTTTTCCCGACGTGCTCGCCGCCAAGCATTTCGAAAACCGTGTCAACCCCTTCGCCGCTCGTCAGATCTTTGATCGCCTGGACATAATCGCGCTGCTTATAGTTGATCCCGTGTTGCAGGCCGAGCTCGCCCACTCGGGCCAGCTTATCCTCGGAGGAAGAAGTTCCGTACATCTCGATGCCAAGAATTTTTCCGATTTGTACGGCGGCGGTGCCGACTCCGCCAGCGACGGCGTGAATCAGGACGCGGGCGCCGGACGCCTTCTCCAGCAAACCCGCCTTCCAGTAGGCGAAATAGGCGGTGAAGAAATTTACCGGGAAAGCAGCGGCCTGTTCCGCGGTCCAATTTTCCGGGACGGGCCACGCGAGGTTGCGATGCACCACGGTTTTTTCCGCGAAGGCGGCCCACTGCGTGTAGCCCATGACGCGGCGTCCGCCCGAATCTTCACGACCTGCAAATTCGCGGCCGGCGGTGAGCGGAGGCTTGGGAGTGCCGGCGTACCCTCCGCGCGCGGTGAGCAGATCGGCAAAGTTCAAGCCGCCCGCTTCCACTTTCACCAGAAGCTGCTCGGGCGCGGGATGCGCGTCGGGAACCTGCTGCAATTCGAGAACCTCGGGACCGCCGAAACGAGTGATGACGAGTGCTTTCATGGGGAAAGTTTAACAGGGGTCGCGGAGTTTGCCTTCAGCATCTATAATGGTCGTCGAGTTTCCGATCCCCGTGGCCTGGAGAATTCTTTGGCGGCGGGGGCGAGGGTTGCACCGAGACAAGGTGCGATTCGAGGGTGCGGATGGAAACGTCCGCGCCTCCCGTGTTGGAAAGGAAACGCTCGCTGGGATTGTGCCCGCCTGCTTCCTTCCAAGCATTTAGCACTTAGCATTTAGCACTTAGCCAAACCGGCTCGGTGCGGTGTGAGGGCTCAATGCTAATTGCTAAGTGCTAAATGCTAAGTGCTAAATGCCGCTTTCTGACAATTTCGGGCGCGAGATCCACGACCTGCGGATCTCGATCACGGACCGCTGCAACTACAGGTGTGTGTACTGCCGGACGGGGACCAACGGCGCGGCGTATGCCGAGCTTCCGTTTGAAGACTATCTGCGGATGGCACGGATCCTGGTTGGGCTCGGGATCACGAAGATTCGCCTGACCGGCGGCGAGCCGCTGCTGCGCAAGGGTATTGTGGAGTTCGTACGCGACCTCGCCAAGTTGCGCACCGTGGACGGGAAAAAGCCTGAGATCGCAGTGACGACGAACGGCCACCTGCTGGCGGAGATCGCACAGCCGCTGAAAGACGCCGGACTCGACCGCGTGACCGTCAGCATGGATGCGGTGGATCCGGAGCGCTTTGCGCGCATCACACGCGTGCCAAACGGATACGAGAGTGTGCTGGCGGGAGTGCGCGCTTCACGGCTGGCGGGGCTCGATCCGGTGAAAATCAATTGCGTGCTGCTGCGCGGCTTCAACGAAGATCAGATCGTTAAGTTCGGGAAGTTCGCGCGGGAAGAGCGGGTGGTGGTGCGCTTCATCGAATTCATGCCGCTCGAAGAGGACCGCGTCTGGACGCCGGAAATCGTGGTGCGCCTCGATGAGATCGTCTCCCGCATGGCGGAATATCTCCCGCTGGAGGAGATGGCGCACGAGCCCAGCGAAACCGCGCGCCGCTACCGCTTCCGCGATGGCTTGGGCGAGATCGGAATCATCGCGCCGGTGTCGCATCCGTTCTGCGGACACTGCAGCCGGATCCGCATCACCTCGGACGGCAAGCTGCGTACCTGTTTATTTTCTGCGTGGGATCACGACCTGCATGAGTTGATGCGGCGCGGCGCGACCGACCAGAAGCTCACCGAGTTCATCGTGAAAGTGGTGGAGAAGAAAGAAGAGCGGCACCACATCGGGGAGCCGGGATTTGTGCCGGCGTCGCGGACGATGGTGCATATCGGAGGGTAGCTGTCAGCTCTAAGTTATCAGCTATCAGTTAAAGCGTTTCACCCGCCGAGGCGCGGAGTACGTCGAGAATTCCAAAAATACGTCAGTAAAACGCGTCGTACTTCGTCACCGTCCAGCCGGAATCTCCCTTTTCCTCGGTCACTGAGAAAAGATCTTTGTAGGTTGCGTCCTGGCTGGGGCGGCTGTAGCGCTTGCCTTTGTAGTACAGAATCACGAGCGGCGGCGCGTCCTCCCATTGCACCAGGTTCCAGGAAATCAGCGGGTGCTGGGCTTCGGAGTTGCAGAGGAAGTCGGCGCGCTTCCGTCGGTAATCTTTTTCCCACTGCGCGAGCAGTTTGCGGCAATTGCCGTCGCGCATCTCCGAAATAAAACGGTTGGCGGTGCGTTCAATAGTGCGATCGCGGAACGGATTCATGGTAATGCTGACCGGCATCTGGGTAAGCGGGTCGCGTTCCTCGGAGCGCGACAGAACCGGCCCCTGGTTGCTGAGCCAGTTCAGATAGCCGAGGAACACCAGCACCAGCAGGCCAGCGGAGCCTATGGCGATGGCGAGATGGGTCCGGGAAAACTGCATTCAGTAGAAGTTTGGGGGATAGGCGAAGTGGCGGCAAGGTTACTTCCGATACTTCCGTAACTGCGTGGCTGGACAGGGCGCGGGTGGCCTCAAATAGCCGTTGCCAAGACCTGCTGAGGCCGCCCGGCATGGACGGGCGGGGCGATTGATTAGTCAAGATCGAGGACCCGAGAGGCTCGCCTCAACGCCGATCTCTTCCCGCTATTTCTTCCCGCTGGGATCGTCTGCCGGGTTGATGTAGTTGAACTTTACGGGCGACATCCCGTGGATCTGGATCACCGTTTCTCCGGAAGCCATGGCGTAGT